>Ga0181612_144425_pt1 | contig 12909 bp, 8 predicted proteins | sample HoacroProtozoa21_FD_119630 | JGI IMG/M metagenome (GOLD analysis project Ga0181612, IMG submission 119630) | Hoatzin crop microbial communities from Cojedes, Venezuel. Combined Assembly of Gp0051906, Gp0051904, Gp0051908 | reverse complement strand
TGTGCAGCCTACTGTAGGTGACCCTGCTTTGGTAGGGGGGGTGGACTAGATGACCCACAGAGGTCCCTTCCAACCCCGACCATTCTGTGATTCTGTGAAAACACTCGCTTGATTTCTGAAGCAAGGAAATGTGGAATTCAGACAGTGGTAACTGGTTTATTAGTCCACAGACTATTTCACAAACACAGAGGGATATTATCGCTGTTTGCTGTCCATGACACTCATCAGACAGTGATCACATGGTTAGTGACTATGCATTAGGCTTTGAATGTCATTTCTGGCCAGGCAAAAATTGCTCTTGGGGGTACAAAGGAAAGAATATTTCCTACCGTAGTGAGGTGCCCCACACCGCCCTGCTTTCTCCTCGTGCTGTGGAGTGATGGCAGCCTCCTGCAGCGAGGCTCTGCAAACACTTGAATTTAAGCAAAATTTGTTGTTCTATTCAAAATTGTCACAAGGGGGCCAGGATAGGTGACTATGGACCAGTGGGTATTTTAGGCTTATCCAAGCAAATGCCCTTCCACGTGGTTAGCTGAAGAACTGCATTATTTTGAGAGGTCCTGCACAGCCTTCTCTCACCAGACCTCGCAATGTAACTCTGCTTTAGCAGAAACTGTGTAGAAGCTTTTTCTCCAGATGAAATTCTATTTCTATAATGACCTTCAATCTATTAAATCTCTCGAAAATTTCCAATACGAATCCTTAAAAGACCACTCCCCTGCTTCAAATCCCATGGCTATCTATTTGGTTATTCAGAGCTTGTTGGTAAAGTGCTTTGAAAATATTGAAATTGATAAATTTGCTCCAATATTTAGAAATGTTTCTGCAATAAATGCAACAGAACAGCTCAAGATGTAGGAGATAAGGGCTTTGATTTGACACCCTAATGCATGATCACCGAGGGAGTGATTTTTTTTTCCTCCCCTTTTTCTTCCCCCATGACCCGTTTCTGTTTTCTCTTGCTCTAGAGCTAATTCTGCTGATGGTAAATTTGAATATGTGCCACACAGAAGCCAAATGCGAGAAAAATGGAGCTGCTTTCAAAAGCTCTGCTTCCAGAGAAGGTCCCTGTAAGTCCCCCTTACAGAACACCCTCATGTCCTCCTCTGTGCCTGGAAATCGGTGTCCAGTCGCCCCTGAAGCTCCAAGGGATGTAATGCCTTAATTTAGGGGTATCTGTGATCAATCCTGCAAAGATCAGATCCTCACAGGCTGCGTAAGCCTTTTTGATTCTTCTGCAAATACAGTTTAGACAGGGCAAGCGGGTGTAAGAATTCGTGATTGTTTGTAGGTTTTTGTCAGAATCCGAGAGGGCAAAAGTGGCTCCTTGTCCCATGGCATTTTAGTCCATTGACTTTTTCAACTTTTTTGACTTTTTTCTCTGAATTGTCATCTTTTTTTGTCGCAATGAGTGTGTGTTGGTGACTTTCTATGCAGTCCAAATGTGCTTTAGTCAAAGATCGAGCAGTTCCAGGAGCAACACAACTACGGAGGCTTGGCTTCCTGTGTCTCTCCTGTATGGCTTTGTAGGTACAGCTTGGAGGAGCCAGCTCTGAGGCACTGACTCCTCTGACACACAGCTGAACTTTACTGGGACAGAAGCTGCAGAGAGGAGAACTGCCAGCAGTCAGGTGCATGTGGCAAGGTAGCGTGGAATTTATTTCCTTAGGAAACTTCACCATAAAGGGATATTGGGCTCCTTGCCTGGGGGTTTGGAGAAGTGCTACTCCAACAGCAGCCCCCTGGTTTATATCAAGTGCTTCAGCTTGGTTGACCAAACCAAGAAGGGGCCCTAGCATTCACATGCAGGAGCACGGCATCTTGCAGAAGGTGTTGGGTATGTACAGAGTCCACCCTTTAGTTTGTTAATTCAGTGCCTAGGAAAGAAGACTAACTAAATTAGTCAGACTTTTAAGAACAGACACCCCATTTCTTTTTCCTCTTTAGTAGAGCGTAATTTATATCACTGCTAAATCTACCATCATAAACTGCTTTCTCTTTTCCTCTTCTAAATTACAAAACCAGTTTCAAATCATTGACAATGAAATGTGTGCAGTATATAACTTAATGGAACACTATACAACCTATTATTGGGATTTGAAATCTAATAATTAGATGTAAATGCTTGGATTAATTGTCTAGGAAAACAGTACCTATAAATAAGCCATTTAATGTCATACTGCTATTTTCTTTCGATCAGACTTCAATTAGTCACTGACGTAGGATATTCTGTTTTGTTTGCATTATTACTGCAGCAGGGAGTGTTAGCATGAAATCCAGATCCTGCAGTAAGAAATAACAACTCAGTTTCCAACGCGTAAGCTGTTGTTTCTGGATAAGCTTGAGTTCATGGGATGACTGTTTGACCAACCTTCATTCATTGTGGTAGGGTAGTTGCAAGGCAGAACTGGGATAAGTATCATATTTCGGTGCTTTATTGAAGAGTACAGAAACAGAAAAAAACAGATGAAAGGGAAACATTTGCCTTACAACAATCTTCCAGTAGCCCGGATGTGCAAAAGACAGGTAAGGCTTAGGAGCGGTGATTTCAAGCTTGCTATGGAAATACTAGCAGGCAGTTAAAACTGTGTGACCTTACTTCCATACTGGCTTGTGTCTGTCTGTGCTGCCTGACTTGGCAGTGGTTGAAGTCCCCCGAACCCATCTTTGAAATGTATTTTCCTTTACTTGAGTTATTTTCCATGTGTTTGCATTCTGTCATTCCCATCCATTGTTCTCATCGATTTGTTCATGATAATGCATTTTCCAAGTAACGTCTTACTGTCTGGACCTGTCTCTTTTCAGAGCTGGGGTGGTTATCTTTTTGCTGCAAGAAGAGGACTGGGCAGGTGAGAGGAGGAGAAGGGTTTCTGACATTCCGGTGCCGGTGGGATGGGAGTGTGGGCGATGGAGGGAGGACATACCTGCTCTGTACAGGTATGGTTCCTCCCTGCCCCAGGTCCTGGGGAGAGCGAGCCATGGGGTAACCCTCACTCACTCCCTCTGGGTTCCCCACTCCTTACATTTACCATCCCACAACACACTTCCCCCAGTGCCTCGGTGACTGGACACCTCCCGATCCCTTCTTGCCCCAACCCGGTACGTGCCATCTCTCATTCACAGTTTTTCTTTTCTTCCTCTTATCAGAGACCATCTTCCATCCCATCCCATCCCACCCTCTATCTGCTCCCTCAGGAGGCAACGCTTACTCCTTATTGCCAAATCCACTGCAGCCCCAGACTACATGCCTCTGACCTGGAGCTCACGTAGGCTCCCGTTGTTTTGTTTGACCCTGTTCCTCCTGCCCTCCAGAGCTCATACCCTCCTTAGCCACCCTTCTCTGGGATCCGCTGGCAGGTCGAGTCGCGCTTCTCGCCTGGCTCTTCTAGAAGAAATACATTCTTTCCTCTGCTAACATGAGAATGTGAAAGGCGTGGACATAGCAAGTCAGTAAAGACCCCAAATCAATCAGAAGCTTAGAGGGAAAGTTGTGTAGAAAAAAGCTGTGTGTTAGTTTGGGGCAGAATTCGGCCCTGTGCAGGAGAGGATTCTGTTTTAATCTCAGAAATAAACCCCATGTTTTTCTATCCATGGCTAAGTTTAAAAAAAGTGAATATTTTATTATTTTTACCTTGGGTGCACTCATACTTCCTTGAATTATGGAGATCATCCCTCTTCTAAGTACAGAAACATCGTGAGACAGATTAAGTACAGCTCTTCAGTAAACTGCAGGACTTAATTCTCTTCCTCCTGGAGTCAATGATCGAAGTCCGGTTGTTGTCACCAAAAGTGAAATAAGGATCTGCGAGGAGATTGGACAAATCTGGTGTGTCTAAATGGGAAACTGGTCAGTACTAACAGGAGTGATGTGCACTCATTTCCTCTTCCTGCAGTAAATTTATTCTACTAATATTATCTACTACTCTGTGTATATTAGCGGGGTGACCTCCAGAAAGTTTTTGTGGATCTGAGCTTCAGAGAGAATGTGCGATCCGATTTGCTTCCTGCCTGTCTTACAGTGATGCACCCATCAGCGCCAGAGGAACATTGAACGCATTTATGCCGCACTATTTGTGAACAGGACGTGAGCATGCAGTTAAACACTTGAGCACGTACGATAAAACCCAACCCCTTGATCTTAAGTAGAGACAGTTTTTCTAAGGCTGTCTAGACTCTATGTCTGCGTACAAAAGAATTTGGATATGAACAGGGCAGCATTGTTCAGAAGATGATATTCTGCTACTGGGGAAATTCAAAGGAGTTTTTTTGCTTTCAAGAGCAGGGAACTACCCTTTCCTGGTTAAGCTGTCGTTTCATGACCAGTGTTACTAAGACACTGTCTTTTCTCCTCTGAGACTCTCTATTACAATTACTTACCTAAAACATGCCTGTCTTGAGAAAAAACTCTTTACCTGGTCTCTGATGTGAGAACAAAATGGAAATTAATCAGTGTAACTTCACTTTCTTTGTCTGGAGAATACCAAATGCTTACAGCAGAGGTATTTTGTACAGACTGCAGTAAACATCAGTATGATGCTGAGAAGCAAGGTGCGTACGGTCTGATTTGGCACCCACTAACGGAAGCAGACTGACATTTTGTAGACCATGGAAGAAGCCAGCTTGCATGAAGTGCACTGCTCTGACCCACACCTGCAGAGGAGAAGGAACACTCGGGAAAAATGTGGGTTTGGAATGAGGTTTTAAAATTGGGAGAGCTACAATGAGGTGAAGAGGAAGACTAGGCAAAATCCGTTCCAACATTTATCTTCCTTCAGGGATGATCAGATGTTTAAGAAATGAGCGAACAGTCATTTTTGAACACGTCAAATCAGTCTACGTCCAGGTAAATGCTTTACTCCAGTCGCTCCAGTGTATCAGGGTAGGGTTGTCATAGCCATGTCAGTCAACAGCTGGGTCTGGATCTCTTGCTCTGGCTGCCTGTGCTGTTCTGGTGGTTGGATGCTATAGTTTTGTCTCACAGGCTTGCAATTTCTTGGGTGTGGATGAGCACTTTGCTGATGCAAGGTTTGTGTATCTGACATCTCCCCAGAAGTAGTCCAAATGAAATATCATGCCATAAGATAGGAATTTGGAGGGAAGGGCACCCTGAAAGTTACCTGCCCTTCCCCTGTCTCCATAGGTGTGTGACTCCTTTCAGCTGACTTCTGTGTGGGGTTAAGAGAAGTTGGGGTCCTTCAGTGCTGATGGCAGGGTGACAGAAGGAGCGGGGAGCTGTATTTACTGCCTCCAGCCACCTCCCTCTCCCATGTGCCAGACAGGTTTGACAAAGGAGAGATTCTGAATAAAACCATCTCTGGGTGAAATGCCACGAGCCTCCTTTAGGCATGTATGAAGATTCAGTGCCCAGTGGCTTCAGTGATAAAACCCCCTTGACGATGATAACAAGACCAAACTTGGACTGTGGCTTGAAGTTCCGACATTCCTATGACATGGAGAATCCTTCTTATCCCAGAGTTGCCCTTGGGTCAGGCAGGGAGGCTGAGTGGGCAAGATCTTTGCAGCTCAGTCTAGAGTCACAGCCTGTTTCTATGTGTTAGAAAGAGGTTTGGGAAACCTTTGCATGGACAAAGTCCTGCACACGCAGCAAACAACTGAAATGGAGGAAAAGAACAGATTAACCAATTTTAATCAATATGTCAACACTGTGGCTCCTTGGATTAAAAAAAAAATGAGGTGATTTCTCAGTTGAAAAGACTGTGAAACTGTGATGTACAGAAGCTGTCATTGTCACTGATCTCTTTAGAGACACATCACTAGTTCTGCCAGAGTTCTCCATGCTGTGCAGAGAATATCATCCAAAGCAGGAATATTGCTATCTGTTGGACTGTGGCCCTCGGGTTGGGGGTAGTACCCGTGCCTTTTCAGCACCCTGGGGCCAATCTCTGCATTTCCGATAAGGAGCATAGGCCAGAATAGTTTTCCCCTTTCAGTGTCAGTGGAGGTTTGGCCATTGCTGAACTCTTGAAAATTTAACTGTTGTGTATGGCTCTAGAGTGATGCTAAAGGGTCATGGGCTCAGAAATTCAGTTCTGTACAGCTGGAGCCTGCAGGACATCTGATCCCTTCATACAGTCACCATTGATGCTAATTAAAGAGGGAAAACTTAACATGAATTTTCTACCCTTACATTTAGGGTCAAACCCAACATTTTATTATCTTTCCAGATTAATCTGTGAGTCATTTGTAATGCATTTTCTTTACAAAACAACATCTGTATGTTGTGTTCTTTACATATCGAAGGGGTTCAGAGTCTTTTAGTATTTCAAGTTGAGTGGGAATCCCTGGGGTACAGTTTGGCACACTACTCTGAAAACATACCTTTCAGTCTTTCAACTGCTGGGTTGCAACTTAAATGGCTGATCGAGGATTTAAACAGCTGGATTTCAGCATCTGTTTGCCACATGCCAGCTGCCGGCAAAGCAAGAAATTATTATACTGGGCCATGATTTACAAATTTGACCTTTGAGCGTAAGAGGATACAGCAGACATGGTCAGAATCAAACACAGTATGCAGCCTTGTGGAGTATGAAACTTGCCTTGTTAGACTGTCAGATCTTTAAAAATTAATCTCTGGTTCAAAAGTGTCTTTAAATGACGAAAGCATTTTGTTTTTATCAGAATTTATCTGTCTTATCTAATTAAAGTAGACATAGTTTACAAAGACTGCTGAATATAAAACCTGCTTGAAGAAAAGCAGAGGTGTGTGGCAATAGAGCCATGAAATTGAATTTATGGTACTCTTTCGGTTAGTCTGTAGCGAATAATCCATATGCAGAAGACTACAGGCTCTGACCTGAACTTTCAGCTGAAGTAGAAAATTGTGATCTGCTGCTACTGTGATATTAGAAATTGTAAATAAGTTATAAATTCTAATGAGTGATGTGTTCCCAATGGCAGAGCTGTGTATGTATGTATCAACGAAATCCCGTGGTCAGGGCTGGAGTTGGCATTTCACAGGTCATGGCATGTGTGACAGCACAAATGATTTACTATGCAATAGGGTGCCTGCGGTTTGCTTGGCTTCTAATACTAGTTTTGAGATTGACTGTGACTAAGAGATTGTATTCAGGATTGTTTTATGACAGTTGTAAAAAAGGGAGGTGGTATATGTGCTCTCAGCATGGCCTCCAGTTCTTCTTTCACAAAGAACAGGCTTGGCTCTCCCCAGCTGTGCTACAGAGGAGTTAAAACGGAGACTACTGCAGAAAAGACATGATTGCAGTGAGACAGTTACGGTGATGTGGCCACGGCAGCAACGCTCATGGGTGAAAGGAGGAGCTTCATCATCTCTCGCTCTTCTTGTCTTCCTCCCCTGGTAATTCTTCAGTTGCTGACAAGTTGGTGACCCAAGATAGACAACAGCAAACTGGCAACCCTGTGGTCACCTAAGCTTTCTCTGTAAAGTTGCAGAGTTTGTTTCTCAGAGGCCTGCTGGAACCTGTTTTTCGTTATATCCTTGTGTCTCTGTGAGCCCTGCTGGTCCCATGACATGGGATGACTCTGCACCCATTAGGAGCTTGTTAAAATCGGAGGGAACAGGGTGAAGAACTTCAACTGGAAAGAGTCTGAGGACTCAAAGTGTTGACTGAGATCCACATTTTCCCAGGGGGTAAGAAGTTCAGGCTGGAAGATTTGGTTCTGTCTGCTGCTGAAACTTCTTGCCTGTTACTGTCTGGGTCTATGCTGTGCCAAGGTTTGATTTGGCCAAGTGCCTCTCTGGGGTCTGGGACACTTGTCATATTTGTTTTCCTGGCTGGACTTTGATTAGTTCAATAGTTCTAAGAGATTATTCTAACAGGATTCACAGGAAGAGATGGTAGCTTTGTTTCAGGAGATTTCATTTCCAGCTTTGTCTAATTTGTAAACTTCACTCATCACCAAGGCAATGCTGGCAATGGAGCATTAGCACTGGTGGTGGTGCATGTCGAAACAAGTGTCTTTTTGCCAGTGCACTGGACGTGAACAATAGGGAAATTAATTAATTAAGATAATGTATCTTTGAACTTCTACAGTTTTGATTAAGAAGCTTCCACTTCAATTTCTGAGCCCAGAGGAGCCTAATGGAGCTATGGCATTGCCCATTAATCTGTCATAAAAGCATAAAATGTCCTTTCAAAAGAATGCAGAAGTGATATGAGTTAACTTGGTTATTGTCAAACACTTCTAGTTTACGTAGCTTCTATATTTATTAGAGAATCTTCTTCCTGTTGCAATGAACTCAGAGCAGATCTCCGGGCAATTACCTGGTGTGCAATTAAAGAGCCCAGTTCTCACCCAGATCAATGTTTAGCCAACTCCGTTGGACTTGAATTCTTGAATTACACTGGGCTGAATGCGATCAGCATCATCACCATAAGTGAACAGTTTAACAAGCACGGAAATGCGGCCACCGTTGAGGACGGTGTAAAGGTCGACGCGCTTTTAAAAGCTGCTGTGAAAACTGAGAAGCACGTTACCAGCAGTGTGCAATACACACAGTCAGTTGTTCAGTACAGGTTTGATACAGGCAAAAACAAAGTGCAAGAGTAAAGTGCCACAGTGTTTAAAGCTTGCATTCCAGATCCTGAGTCATCTCAGAGTAAATGTCTACTGTTCAGCTGCTCATAGCATTCCTGTCCAGGTTGTCTAAAAAAAAGTATATTGCATATCTGTCTGTCAGTCTGTTCCCCTTAATTCTTTTTATTTCTGTCAACCCCCTTGGCTGTTTACAGCAAATTTGACACAATGATAATGCTTAGTATTTTTCAGGTTTTATGAGTATTGTGGATACGCGTCCGTGTTGCTGCCCTCCTGAGCAAAAGCTGCGGTACTGTTGCAACCCCTGCTAGACGTCAGGGTACCCACGTGTCAGTTTTGAGACACATATCCACAGAGGTGCAGCTGTCATGTCTCTGTGATCATAGAATAACCCCTTTTTGTTAAAAATGGGTTAAGATCAGTTAATGTTTTTCTCCTCCTGCACTGTAACAACATATCAATGGTGTTTCTGTCAACGGTTGTTTTGCCCATCTGGGTAGTGTCCCTTGGCTCTAGTTCTGCCGGTGCGGCTCAGGCAATTTTCCTGAATCACACGCAGAATCACAGAATGGTAGGGGTTGGAAGGGACCTCTGGGGATCATCTGGTCCTGGCTGAGTTTCTCCTGAGACAGGGTGAAGTGTTAAACAGAGAGGAATGCTAGTCTTGGAAGCTGTCATTTAGAGGGTGCCATTTATTTTCACACTCCCGCATGTATTGCCTTGCCTTGCAGGTGTCAGAAGGGCTCAAAACTTGGCAGGAACCAGGGAGTTACTCAAGGATTTCATGCCAAGCAAAAGTCTGTGTTCTCTTGGAAAGTTTACACATCTCTGTATTGAGGATGAGTTTTGCGTTAATTAGACCCATTTTGGTGTGATTTCAGGGCATGCTAGTCTACCAACATCAATTGTAAGTTTATGTGGTGGCTGCTGTTTTCAGATCCTGGCTTTGCCCCTTTTTTTTTGTCTTAAACTGACACTTTTTCCCCAAATATTTTTGCTGAAACTCTGATCTTATAACGTATTTGGCATTGGCAAATAAGGGAAAGCAATCTACTTTTCCCCTAATCAGTGGTGTTTTATTGCTTATTACTAGGAGCTATGCTTGAAAAATCCACCTTTCCAGAGCAAATGTTATGGTAGCCTGAAGAAAGGAGAATCGTTACTTTCCTAAGGACCATGACTAAAGGAGTTCCACAGCCTGCACTTGGGGTTGTGCCTTTATTCTCCTCCTCACACATTCTAGATACAGGTTTTTCTTTTTTCTGGATATCACTGTGTATGTAACAACTCCTACATCTTCAGAGAACTCATGCAGTATGTCCCTGTCGCAGGTAAACTCTTCCTGACAGTCAGTTTTTGAGAAATGTGTCTTAAGCAGTTCTTAATCTTTGCAACATGCAACTTACTGGCACTGTGGAGTAGGACTCTTCAATCAATACTTGCACTGCTTAAACTGGGACAGATATCAGGCAAACTGGTCTTTTTTTGTTATTTTAAACTGTGGCTAACCTTGCACCAGTGGGTCAGGATGGATTTTGTTGAAAGCTGTCCTTTTCTTGACAATGGAGATTCTTTACTTCCTATTTGCCTTTACATTTTTCCTTCTGAGTTTCTCTTCCAAACCATTTTGCTCAGAATTTAAGGTTCATGAAATTAATTTTTTTGAGGCAACACATATACAAGAATGAAAAAGAATTTTAGTAAATGTATCCAAAGTATAATACAGACTGTTTGCCCATATTGTATAAAATCAGGTTATGATCAAGAGTCTAAACTGAACCTTCAGTTCTGCAATAGATTTGTCTTTATTGGAATTACCTTGTTTTGGGTGCAAGACCTGTATGTTAGAGAGGCTCACTATCAATTTTTAGAAGCTCCAGCTCTTCTAGTGGCTGCAGAGCCTTCAGTACATCTCTCCTGGGTTGAATCCATCATATCTACAGGCCTTTTTCAGCAGAATAGTGTTATCTCACCAGGTTAGACTTGCCTCAAGCAAACTGTGGATTAGTGTTTTTTCTTACTGTTAAGCCTCACCCTTGGACTTCATTTTCCAGGTCTGGATGGCAGAGGAGGAGATGAATATGGTGTGAGAGCTTCCCTGCAGCAGCAGTGCTCGTAAGGCAGTGCCTGTGCGGAGCAGCTGTGATGTTGTTGTTTCACAGCAGCTCAGATCTCCTGGGCTCGATTTTGCAGGTCTGTTCATTGGGCCGTTCTGCCATTCCTAACGCAGGTACCCCCACAAGCAGCAAGAAGTAATTCTCTCGCCTGTAAGATGGGTCATTCCCCTAAGCACCGAGTGTGGCGTGATTTACTTCCACAGCAGCCCCACAAATCCTCTTTTCCAACTTCATTCTTCTCACCTCAGTGCTCACTCAGCCGGTGCTGGTTTGTGTTGCGTTAAGCAAAATGAGCAGAAAGCCTTCTAAAGCAGGAGGAGTGGCTTGGTGTGCCCAAGACCTTCAGCCAGGACTGGTGAACCGTGGTTAGTAGGGAGAGTCCGCATTTATCTAATTCCCGTCGGAGAATGCGTTTCCTGATTGTGGCGTTGTGCTTTCTGTACTGATAGTTGGCAGTGTTTCTGGCAGAGCGTTTCCATGGGCTTTGCTTGCTCCTTTGATTTTAATTCACGGATCAGCCATGCCCTCTCAAGGGTAAACCTACTTTGTCTGTCCCTTTGCAAACCAGTTCTTCACATTCTTTAGAAATTAAGCAAATGACAGAAAGTCACACTCCAAGACAAATACGCAGCAGCTGTGGGGATGAATTGAAGAATCTTAAGGTACTTGTTTGTAATGCTGTTCTCAGGACATAAAAGTTATCTTTCAGAACTACCAGCAAAAAGTAAACCACCTATTGAGACAAACTCTGACGTTAGCTTGCATAGGGAAAAGTGATTCTGCTGCTAATTTTTTCAGTAAGTTCATCAAATTACATCCAGCATACATAGCTTTATCTCCTACCTGATAGAACCGAGTGAGTTACAAAACTAACCTGAATCCTAACCTCTCTTGGATGCCTACTCCTGTGAACTTGGTCAGCAAACCCATACAACTGTGTTTCCTCATCCATTTCTCCTCCTCTCTTTTAAACCTACAGCCACCCTTCCCGAGGTCTCTGGTGCGCTGTGCATTAAATATCTCCTGTCCTGTCACTGTCTTTGCTTGCCTGAATGGCTACCAGTTTCTGCTTGGCTTGCCAGCTGCCTGCGTGGTTCACTGCGGTACTCACTACGTGCAGCTACCCAACATTGTTATTTCCCTTGGTCTGTCTCATTAGATAGCACATTTCAGCTCCTTCCTCACGTCCAACCCAATTCAAACTTCCAGTGCATTAGCTCCCCATTCCTTACTGTACCTCCTTGCCGACTTCAACAGTCTTACTCCTCCAACCTCTGGTTTGCACAGTAACGTTACTTCAGCTATCCGAGGTCCTCTCCTCTCCATGCCCTCTTCTGTTTCTTTACCTGTAGGGCATCACAACAAGAGTATTTGTAAGACCTCCACAAAGTGTTTTTCAGTTCCTTCTCCAAACTCAGTGATGTTGTTGATGTCCACAAGAAGCAGGTGAACTGAGTTGATATGAAAATGTTTATAACATTTTAGTCACTGCTCCACAAGATTTTGTGAGAAATTTTACTTCTGCTAGAAAGACCTAGCAATCTGGGACAAACTCAGTAATGCTAGGTTGAGAACAACAACAAAAAAATCTGTTTTCAGTCTGAATCCAGAAGTTTGGCACCTAATATGAAAAGCAATAATTTTTCATTGCAAAACATGGTGTGTTTTTTTTTAATTTTAAAATAATACTGATACATTTTTTGAACCTACTCCAAATACTACACAAAATACTAACATAATCACTGTCGGTACTGCTTCGCTTGTGTATGAGCTCTCACCTTCCCCCTCCCCTCCCATTTGTTTCTCTTTCTCAGAGTTGTGAATTAATAAGGATACAGACAGGTTGCTTATAGTACCTGGAATATCTTGAGACCTATCAAAATACAAATAGTCCTCATAGATTGTCAATACTAGAAAAAATGCATTAGGGCATTTTTGAAGTTGAGAGGCTCCATCCTACCGAAGCACAAGGATGGAATTAAAAATTCCCTGCATGGCTGGGAATTTGGGTGTTGATGTTAATCTGTTCAGGTGATTTTAATTTGGGCATTTTGTGTGGTGTTGAAGTGAACAGCACCTGGTAATGAGCTGGGCTTTGGATATGCTTTGCATATGTTTGCTCTGTTACTTGTCATCTTATGCAGGAAGCCTGTACCTGGTGAGATGCATGAAAATCCCTGTCACTAGGTTGGCCTGGGAAAAACAGTTCCTGTTAGCTAATGGGATGCTCCTGGTTTTGGCTTTCAGCGTGTTT
>Ga0181612_143618_pt1 | contig 12909 bp, 10 predicted proteins | sample HoacroProtozoa21_FD_119630 | JGI IMG/M metagenome (GOLD analysis project Ga0181612, IMG submission 119630) | Hoatzin crop microbial communities from Cojedes, Venezuel. Combined Assembly of Gp0051906, Gp0051904, Gp0051908 | reverse complement strand
TTTTTTTTTTTCAAAATTTTATGGAATGTTTAGATATATTTTTCTCTAAGTACACTGCCCTGCCTATCAGAGTTGTGAACAAAGCCAAAAGCAGAGAGCTGCTTTTATAAGGCTTCCAACTCAATTTAGCAGATAAAAGTCTAATAGGATTTGAATTTCTGTGCTTGTTGTACTTACAGGAAGATCAAAAGATGATGTACACCACAAGTTTTTCAAATGTGGTTGTTTTAGACATAGTTTTACTGAAAAAGCCTTGCAACATCATCTGGGAAAACAGAACACCATCATAGTACCCTGTGTGCTAAAAATCAAACAGCAAGGCAAGTTAGTCTCAAATATGACAGACGGAGCTTTCTCAACATTGCCTGACATTTCAATCACAAGTCCCTATTTCCATTTGCTTACAAAATTTGCCAAACTTCAACTGCTTCAAGCTGAAGGCTTCTGCAATGTTTCAACTAAAATCACTCCAGCCCTTTTCACAGGAAGATGAGCTTGTCTGCAGCAATAAGGAGGAAAGAAAGAGACATTTCCTACAGGCATCCATTAAAACCTTGCATCATTCATTCTTTTCGAACTTAAAAAAATCAGCTGCAGACATATTTTGGAGCTGGGAATGTGTCTTTTGCTATCTCCATGAATATTTTCCCAGACCTGACCAAGTTACAAACATCCAGGGGACCACCCTCAAGTGTGAGGTCCGTCAGTAGGTACGATAGGCATTTAGTATCCAAATTCTCTTAAAATATCTGTCCGCACTGATCACATACTATCTGGATCTTAGAAGATGGCATTAAACTGGACCATGCGCGACTCATGGTGACAAACAGGGAACCGGTCTTGTATGAGCAGCTGTCAGGGCTGCTCTCGCATCAGACACCAGGACACCAGGCTGTGTGCCTGGCCCTCAGATGCACGGGGAAATAACCTGGTCTGGAACATACAACATGGAGGGGAAAAAACAACAAAAAAAAAACCAAACAAACAAACAAAAAAAAGAGATTGCTGGAAACAGAATGCAAAAATCACAATCTTTTTCCTTTCCTGACTTCTGATCAAGTATATGAAAGAGAGAGCGCAAAAGGGAAATCTGAGGATAAAAAGCACAGGAAAAAGGGTGAATCTAGTGAAACAGGGCCATCACGCAGCTCTTAATCCTCTTACCTGGAGTTGAACTCACATTGTCAAGTTCTTGACATCTATCAAATACATATAAAAATATTGACAAAGACCTACGTTCCCATGTTAAAACAGATATGTGTTACCAGCCATAGCAACAGATATGGAACTGAGCTTGTACATCTTAAAAACCTAACCCTGCTGATTATCTAAACTGGTCAAGTCAATACATCTTCCTGTAAACAGATTTAAAGTAAAAATATCACCCTCAAACAACTTCTAATTTTCCACAACAACCCTTTACCTTAAAGAACCTTAAAGAGAATTGGTTCTGTTTTAACCAAAACCAAGACAATAAGGAATTTCAGATATAGCAAAGTGGTGGCAGGCTGCATCGTTATTTATCCCTAAGAGTAAAAATTACAACACAGCATACAATCAGGTGGTCAGTAACCTCTTGGTACAAAACCAAAGAACTATACTAAAAGCATCAGCTCTAAACATATATGGCGTGACCTTTAAGAATGTGTACACACAGTTGGGAAAACCAGATACAAATGCCTGATTTATAAAGAAATCCAAGTTAAAAATTTCTGTGCATGTGATGGGAAGACATTTATTAAAACTGGGAGAACACATCTACTCAGGCTGCAGCTGAACTAAATTAATACTTGGCTGCCCCCTCAAATCTGCCGGAATACTTGCACGCCTGGTTACTCCTTCAATTAGTTCTGCAAGACCAGCACACAACAGCTGTAGTAATAAACTTCTGCTGCTCTGCAATGCCGTTATCACCTAAGAAAAAACGTTTCCTTTTAAGACTTTTAGTCTTGATACACCTCACCAAATTTCTGGAAGTCATCTATGCCTTCATCCATACTTCAGAAATAACTTCCTACAGCTGCAATTGTTCAGACTACTGTCCCTCCAAACAGGTAGATGGATGCAAATAATCCCCTCCCGCTCCCCGTTTCTGCACTGTGGAAAATGTGGAAAAAAGCAGAACATGCCAATGGCCAGTACTTACGCAGCTGCAAGAAAAACGCAGCAGTCACCCTCACAGGTTTTGAACAGATCTAACTTCTAGGCTGGAAAGTACATTTATATCCGCATTTAACTTGAAAAATGAAAGCCCCCATGCCACTCCTTCTGTCCCAGCAAGAACAGCAGTCAAAATTAGAACTGTGGTGGTACTCCTGTCCTTGAACAATCCTCAAACGACTGCTCAAAAGTAAAATATTTATGAATATTAAAAGTCTTATGAACAAAAGAAAAAATCTACAGCAAACCTGACTCGAAACACTCTGTTTACAAATTACTTGCCAAACACCAGAAGCATTTATAAAATGCAGTTGAGGCAGAATGAACTTTTCTGGAAAAGCATTTTATTTCCAGTCCCATATGAGCAATAGCTGATATGAAATATTAGTTGTATTCTTCTCTGTCTATCTTTCTTCCAGTCAATAAATTATTTTAGAATAGGTACTATTTTAAGACCGATCTACCAATTTTCTTCCAGATGCCATCACAACACAGGAAGTAAATTGTACCTCCAAGTCACGTAGAAAAATTACCTTGCAGAATTTGAATCATGCTTACTGAAGTAGACCTGCTCTCACTTCCACCACTGAAATGCTCTGCAACAGATACGGTGTAAGAAAACTTACGAGTTGAAGCAAACATAGGTGACTCAGAAAACTATGCTACAAAGGCCTTATTCAAAATTTAAGGTTGATGCAAGCAGGCTATGCTTGTCACAAAGAATATTTGTCACTTTCATGCCAGTTATTTGTATGTCACCGAAAAAATTTTTTACCTTTACAGGGAGTAGCACAAATGACAAGCGAAAAGTCAAGACGAGAGGTTCTGGTACTGAACGACCCTGTTGTAATGGACATGTTGTGAGGGAGAAGAGTTGAGGCTGCTCCGGGAATGTTACCTGAGAATTTCTTTGTTTTCCTACCATTCAGATTTCAAGACCTCATGTAATTCACCACATCAGCCAACATGTCTGTGTAGAGCTAAGAGATCAGAAACTTCACTCAACCCTGGAAGCAAAGGTACTTCCCTAGCCCACAACCCTAAGAGCACCCAGAAAATTAAGGACCTGAAGAAAACAAAACATTTCTGCAAGGAAACCTTTATTGACACTACCTACTTCTGTATTTGTTCTATAGACATAAAGATGACTTCAGCCTCTAGGGCTGGAAAGACAGCATCTCTGATATGTGCCTTTTTAAACTTGTAGCTTAATGATGTTTCTTTTAGTATCTTACGGGTAGGAAGCTGCAAGATACAACCAACACATACTGAAATGAAGATCTGGTCTGCAATGATTGTGTTGAACAAGACTGAAAGCTCTCAAATCTCCCAACAAATGCTTCCCAAGAAAACCTACCCCAAAACTTAAAAAAACCTCAAAACACCAAACAACAAGCAAGACAGATTTTTTTTTAAACAAGAAAATTATTACATTTTTCTCCCACATTGCAAGGCTTTCAGATAAGGTGGTGAGGGAAGGGAAATTAGATGATCTTACCCAGAGGCAAGCATCATGTACAGTACCTTGGAAAAAAACAGGGAAAAATATTACACAAGTCAGCTGGCTCAGCAAGGATTAAGAAATACCTTGATAAACAGCTAATGATATGAAAGGCCAAGCTTTTGGCTCCAGCTCAGAAAAGTAATTACTCCCATCTGGGCACAGAAAACCTGAAGAAGGGCTACAGTTTCAAATGGCACAGGAGCATTTTCACAGCCTTACAGTCTTTCTTTCATAGCTACACTAGGTGGGTGCACACCAAGTAGTATTTACGTCAATGGTTAAAAGCATACAAGACTATAAATGACGTTCTCATAGTCACAGGTTACCTGTCCTTCCCATCAATGCATGAAGTTGATAGAAATAGAGAACAAACTTTAAGTGGTTGTGCTACCGTGAAACCCCACTGCTGCAGATGGGCCTTTACAGAGCATTTAATTTCCTTTTCTCACGAACACATATACCTGACTAAACAGTCAACCACAACAGAGCTTTATAAGGGGTTTCTGCAACAACCGCTGACATTTGGAAGAAACCACCAAACTTTCAAAAATATGGCAGCAAATCTTGCATTCAAAAACCACTGCAGAGTAAGGTAAAGCATTTGTCCATTCTCATAAACATAGTCAAGTCTCCTTTCATAGCACAAGGCTTGAGTCAAGAAAGGTTTGCTTTCACTGGGAAAATTTTATTCTGCTATTTTTCTTGCTGACTGCTTATTTTGTGTGGGTGGGGTAATGTTTTTATTGTTCTGGACTGCATTTTAATTGATGGCAGAGTGCCTGGAGTTCGGGATTGGCATCTCTTCCATTGTTTTTGTTGAGATAAATAAATGTATTTCCACTCTCTTTTTTAAAAACAAATTACACTCCATACTCTCGATTTCTAAAACCAAAGCAGGCTGCTACAAAAAAAAAAACCACACACATAACAAACAAACAAAAGCTTTCAACAATCTACCAAATTCCTGCTGCAAGTAATTCACCACCCAAAAGCCTCATCCCTGCTTACTATCCTCTGAAAAATCCTGAAAGACCAAGACGCAGAGAGGTGACGGTGGAGGCCAGGAGTACTGTTCAGTGGCTAAACGTGCGTGTAGTTCTGCAGATCAGATTTTGTCCTCAACCTCACGCATCAACAACTACAAGGATGGGAGCCTGCTAAATGGGTAAGGTCTGTTCTCAAGAGAAAATAAGGCAGATTAGGAACAGCTTGAAGAGGAGTTATTAAAAGTGAGGTTGGTTCTGTACTGAATGGAGAGTCGCTGAAGCAAATGCCACAAGGGAGAGAGAGAGAGGGGGGTGGTCTATCCAGGCAGACATGGCTATTCAAAAAAAACAACCAAAAACCCAAATCCCCTCCCCAAACAAAACACAAACCTACAAGTACAGCCTTATATTAATGAAAAACTCCAAAATCTGGAGTTTTTGTTCACAAGCAGTGTGAAAGCAGCACCTATACCAATACTCCAAAGCGACACTAACCAGCCAGCATCTAAAGCATCTGTAGAGCACTTTGATGGGAATATGCTGTTACTGATTTTTTTGTAGTACAGAAACATTTGCAATCTATGTTTTTTGACTTAGTAATTAGAAAATTGCCCTGCTACAATCTGACACAAAGAAAAGTTTTTGCTCAGCTATTGATCCAATGCCTACTACAAGAGTAGCTGGCACTGCTATCACTCCAATGTTCTTCTGCTGTTCCACAGCAGTAAAAAAAAAAACACCACACACACGCACGCCCATCTCCCCCCTCCAACAAGCACGTTGGAATTATTCAAGGAGAAATAAAGTGTCAGCACCAAGCTAAATTGTTTTCATTATGCAAAGAATTTAAAAAATACTTTAATGTTACACTTGCATGAAAATTGTATGAGCTCTTCATGCCAGGCAGTGTTTCAGCATGCTCCCCAAGTGCACACAAACAAAAAACATATGACAAACTGTTGTCTCCCAACTGATTAAAGTATCTCTTCCTGGCACAGAAAAGCACTTAGTTAACTGCTGTGAGTCTGCGCCAACAAAAGTATTCCAACCACTACCAAGTACAAAGTTCAAACCTGAACACAAATACGCTTCAAAAACGTGCAGCTTCTGAAACACGAGAAAGAGTATGTCTCAGCAACTTGTTTTCAACCCTGAGCTACTTGGTGAGTTGAAAGAATCGATAAAGAACTGGATGAATCCAACTACACTGTGTCTCTCTTGAGCATGTTTGGAAAAAGTGGCATGTGTTAAAATACCTCTTTCCAAAACATCATAACAGCTATAAAGCCACATCAGCCTAACACATACACAGAATTAGGGAAAGAAAAGCCTACATATAATGTTTAATATGTCTCAGTTTCTTTCTCTTGCGGTATTCACCTGTACTGGGAAGCCCTTCAGTTCCAGATACCACAACCATCCAGAGGAAGCGGATTTGAAATGCCCAAAACTGTGGATACACACAAGCAGTACAGTCTAATACACCATGCATGAAGAGCCCCCCTGACTTCAACAATTTTAAAGAGCTGATTACTACTGGCCATATTCTGAATGTCACAGCCGACTAAAATCTAGTCGTTTGCTCCATGGCTGGTGCAAAATCCAAGACAAAATCCGATTTTTCATATTCTTTTTCTAAACACACAGTTAAACTAAGTTATTTGTACACAAGGCTTGAAGTCTTATCAGAAGAGACTCCAGTGTTTCGTACCTTAACACTCAAAAGACAGGGAAAACAGGCTAAGAGCTACTTGTTCCCTTTCTAAGTAGTCTCAAAAAAATCCAGGCGCTTGGATCACAGCTGTTGTGAAGAGCAGGCACATTAACACACAGTAATTATACAGAGAAGGTATCTTGTATGCATTTTTTCTCCCAGATGAAGCCTACCTGTTTACTTTTTGTGGCCTTTCCAGTGGGATTCTTGCTTCCTTTAGCACCGTCCATGTTTCTCAAAACATTGATGAAATCTTTCTTTGAAACAGATGACAGCAGTTTAGCACGCTGCCTCTCAGAGCTCCCAGCTTTCTTCACCTTCTCATCAACATTCTTTTGGTGTGTCCTGACCGCATTAAATAATTGTACAACACCTCTGGGATGGGGAAGAAAAAACAACAAAACAAATTTTTTAACTCAGGTTCCCTTACAGAAATGAAACCTCTACCAAAGCAACTGATCAGTGCAGATGCTGGATGGCTTCTAGCTCCCCTAAGTTGGTTACTTAGGACCTTAATTCAGCTAAGAAGTAACATTTACTACAACATAAGAGACTTTCAATTATCACTCTTCCTTCACACTTACTGCTAGGAACCAGTAACAAACAAATCCACAAATAACTATTCAGACCCCAAATTAAGCACGGTAACACAGCACTGATACCAGTGCAAGAGCATGTTTCATCCCCATAAGCATGTTATTCATCCTACAATCAGCTATTAAATTCCTCAGGCAAGATCTTAAGAGCAGCTGAAGCAGGGGCACAAGGCAGAGGAATGAGTAAGGAAACAGATACAGACAGCACATCAAGGTGTTCAGCTAGCTCTGTGACACCAAACTACTACTGCAATGCAAAACAGGCAACTGAACTTAACAGATGTGGATCTGATGAATCCTCTGCGAACAAGGAAGGGTGGTGGTGGGAGAGTAGTAGAAACAACTGTTCCGCATTTTTCAAGCACTACATTAACGAAATGAGGGGATCCAACAAAGCACTTCTGTTAAGCAAACATTACATTCCCATCTAAATTTTCACTCTTTCATAAAGCTTCTGAAATCTTTTGTTGAACTTGATACTGTACAATGCAGACCTGTATATAAATCACTCGGCTCCTGCTAGTCACTTCTTAAGAGTTCAATCTGATTGGAAACAGATTAACTGCACAGGGTTTTTCTTCCCCTTTTCCTCCTTTTTTCGATATATTTAAGGAAAGCATTCAGGAAAAACTCTTACCTCGTGGCAATTCTCTGAAGATTTCTTTCTGTGTCTCGGTCTTTGACAACATCTGGCTTCACTCGGCACATCATTTCCCACTCCCGCTTTTTATCAAGCTGTGTTATAAATATTGTTATGTGAAACAACATGGAGCACTTGAGAATGCAGCATACTCTGACAGAGTATGTAGCAAGAGGAAAAAAAGATCAATCAATAAAGCTCAATTTGGCTTGAGGCTAAGGGGAGCTCTGATATGTGGCTGGACAACAGCTCTGAGGTGAGTCTCTTGCATTGACACATCAGAGGCCACAGTCAAATCTCCAAGAGTCACTTGCCTTCTGTCACAAAAACTAGAAAAGAATCACACCAGAGTGATGCCTGTGATTCAAGACAAGCAAAAATAATATAGAAAAACTCCAATGCTTTCATACTACGGACAAAAAAACTAATCAACACAGCTTTCATCTCCAAGACTTCACCAAGTGATCATACAGAAATTTATGCATAAGAAAGTCCTGAGTCTATCAAGACAGGCATATCGTATTTTGAGCCTTGGGAATTTGATTTCCCCCGCTGAATTAATCACGGTCTGGCTCTGTGACTGACAGTGACACACAGCAAGGTTTACAACGGGCAGAACTCAAACACCAGGGAGAGCACCAAGTGCCCACTGGAGAACAACTCCTCCACACAACACTGATTTTTGTGGCTTTCTGTTTCAAAACCAAACTGATCCACTTTTCCATTACCAGGAACTACAACACCACCAGCTTTTTTTCTGCTACTATAGTAGAGCACTATTTCCCCAGCCTCTGCTTCAGGATTAATCTAACAAAATATCCCCCCCCCCCCCTTTTAATAATTTAACAGTGTTCTAGGCTTGGTGATGTTGCATTAAGTCCGTTTCATGCAGGAAGTCTTTTGTGGAATTTCAGAGTCTTTGATCTTTGAAATTCCAGACAGACTACTACAAATTTGTGAGTTTATGAACATGTTTAGGCCTTTTATCAAAAGAATTGCCCTATTCTAGCTTCCATCAGCAAAAAATTAGCAGAAAGCACACTGTTCTCAAGTTTTTCTAGGGGTAAACAGATCAGTTTGGGGACCTGCAGCCCACCTCTGCTTTGCAGTGCTCCCACATATTTACTGGATGAGAACAGATACTTAGGGCAACCATAATTGAGCAGATGACATACTGAAGCTCTCTATTTAAAAGGCAAGCCATGGCCTAACCACAGCATGTCCCAGACCGTCAGGTGGATAACCTGGTTATCCCATTGGAACACAACTTGTAAGATGAGACATTAGAACTATTAATGTTTTAGCCTGAAGGTAAATCAATCACAGCCTGGAATTAAAAAGTTCCACTGAAGACACACAAACAAGTGACTTAATTGCCAACATAATTTTGTTTTCTTTGTAACTGTTTCAGAACCAGAAGCAATTTAGGACATCCACACCGTAATAGAAAACTCCTACCACGAAAATCATCAAGGGGAGCAAACAATGATTCACAACCACATCACTGATTACTGTGTTCTCAACCTAGAGGCCTTTGATTTTGGAGGTCGCAGAAGAAGTTAAATGAAAGCAGTTTTCTTCTCTCTGTCCCTCACGCTTTCAGTGAGAAAGAACTATTTCAACTCATAATGTTGACAAAGTGAATTATAACCCAAATTAACAATGGCAAATAAAAAACTAAGCTTAAAGCAGCTGCTTTTACCCTCTCAACGACCAAAACACCTTAAGCTGACAGACTGGAACAGCCCTGCTGCGAACAATCAGCCTGCCTGATGGTCCAGAAAAAGCATTGAGGGAAAAAGCCCTACAGCATGACTGCCTGGAAAGTAAAATTTGAGGCTACTTGAGATCACTGTGGAGGAGAGATTTGAAAACTGAGACAGTCTCAGAGCACTCTCCCAAATCCCCGCTGAGAGACTGTTGCATATATCCCCGTCTGACTGGGCACAACAAAATACTGCATCTTTTTCTCACCTTCATCCTCTTCTCCAGCCTTTCTTGTTTTTCCTTTTCTCTCTCCTTCTCCAGTTTTTTATTCTTGGCCAAGATGGTGGACTTATTTTGTGGAATCTTTTTGTTGAGCACTTTTGCCATGGCATCTGCCCAGCCTGCACTTGGGCCAGCTTTGGAGCTTGTTGGCTCTTCAATCACATTGCCAAGGGTTTCTGTTTCATCTTCATCATCACCGTCCAGGGCTTCAGCTCCCGAAGAGTAGCTGTCTTCTGGAAGTCCTGAGCTTAACTCAGAATCTAGGCATAAAATAAAAAAAGGAACAAAACCAAAAAAGTATCAGGCATTCTGTTTCTAGCAAGGATCCATCACTAGATTAATTTGCTCCACATATAAATGTTATCCAAGCTCAGGACCATGTACTGCTTCCTGTTACAATTAATTCCTCAAACAGGCATACACCACCATCATGAATTTATTAGAAAGCATCCAGTGCAAGTGCTTGCTCATCTCAGTGATGATTTAAAGTGACTAAAGAGGTTGAGTAAAAGGCAGCCTTGGAAAATTATTATTAGATTAATAAATATTTTGATGTTTAGGAGTGGCAAGTTTTGGGAAAAAAATGTATCTTCCAGTTCAAAAATTATAATTTATAGATGCATATACACACACATATGCATATACATACCGATGCACATACTTGCATACAAACTGCAACAGTGACATCTAGTGCTTAAATGCAAATGGCCACATGGATTAAATCGAAAGTAAGGGGGCATTTCTTACATGAAAGCAAAATCTGCTCAAGTTAATGCCAGCAAAAAATATGATTACCTAAGCATAATGAACACAGAAGGGAGACTGCTTTGTGAAATGAAGAATCAAGACAGTTGTCAGATAGCTCAAAAGAAACCAAAGGTACTGAGTATCGCCAAGTGACTGCGCAAGTTATTGACACACAAATCAAACATGCCCAAATTCAAGTTTCCTTACCCTATGCCCCCTTCAAAACAAAAAAGAAGGAATTAAAGTTAAAATACTGAATTTTGGAATCAATCAACAGCAAGACAGGAGAGAACAGCCAACTAGACAGCAAATCAAACATATGACGAATCTACCACTTCCATAACTAGTCTGTTGAGTGGGTCTAACAGCAAAAACAAAGTCTTTAACGGTGCAGACAAGTAGCTAGAATGAAACAGACTGCAAGTTTAGGGTGTGTTACAATATGCTTGGTTATTTCAGTGGATCAACTTTGTCATGTAATCAAGAGCAGAACATACAAGTGTCCTGTCACTATTAACTAGCATTCCACTAATATCTGTGTCACCCAAAAATTCTAAATTAATTATCTTACATACAACTTTCAAGGCCACAAATCAAATGTGGGAAAGGCGGCAGCTGGTTTCTCACAACTCTGCAGTCCAGCTGGCTAGGGGACAATTCCCCACCAACTCCGAGACAGGAGCTGACTGGGTTTTATCCATCTACCACGCTCACACTACTTTCAGGGAGCATTTTAAAATTGGAATGTTGAGTACTACTAAACCAAGTGCTTTACTTTGCAAGCACTACTGTATCCCCTGAACTACCTTTATCAATGAAAGAGAATGAAGGCAGGATTGCTTCACAAGATCTGTTTTCTGTAAAAACACAGACAGCTACTAATGACATTCCTTATCAATCAATTACCTACTTAATTAAACACAAACATACACTCTGTTGCCAGACTAACTCTACTCAGCTGCCTTCACGTGCCTTTTTGTCCCAGCAAAAAACCCCAACGTAGCAGCAAAACAGTGGTATTAACCGATTTAAAACAAAGCCTCTTGACTCTTAGAGGCTCGGAGAGCAGTTAGTTATCACCATGGAAAGAAGCAAGACTATGTCTACATCACAAATGCATAAGAGAAATATTTACTGAATACTTGGTCATTATCTACTTCAGTATAACTTTCACTGCCACCAAGGTGAACACAGTGCTGTGTCACACCCCCTGCGGGACAAGTTACTGGACTTTTTTCAACAGTCCTTACTATAAATTAGATATTTAGAAGTGGCAAATTTATTCAACACATTCAGAATCTATTAAATGCATCCTTTTTACGATACCAGTGTGTCTCCATATCCCGATTTACAGTTTTTTAAAAAAAATTCAAACCATTGCATGTAAAGAAGTAGGTGCATCACATCCTGGTACCTACATATAGAACAATTTGTCAAGTTTTCACCTCTAAGCATTGTCCACACTAGAATATTGCTATTTACTTTTAAGCAAAGAATTAATCCCTACTTTCGACTTTTTAGACACACAAAAGACCACAGCTACCAAAAGTCCAAACCTGAACTCCACATGCTGCTTAGGATCAACTTCCACAGTTTACCATAAAAAACAGATCAGACTTCGAAAAAGGAAAATTGCAAAAGCATGCATTAATCTCCTTCATGCAATACTTTCTGCCAATAGAACAGGAGGATAATGCCGGATAATACCAACAACATTTTGCTTTCAACAATTACAGAAAGATGAACAAGGCTTCAACAACCAGCCATGACTTATTTTTTAACACACCAGAGGAGCTGTCAACAGCATGAGATAAAGCAAAGGTATTTCAAAGTAATTTAAACTAGATTAACTTTATCAGAAGTAGGACCTGGGGCCCTATTCTGAATTGCAAAGACTGAAGCATGGCACAGATTTAATATAAAAAGTCCTAACTGGGGGGGCGGGGGGGGGGGGGGGAACATACTTATATATCTCCATACTTTATTCTTCGAAACTTGCTCAGTGATGCAGACACATACAGTCAAAAACACCAATCAGCCAGAAGCGAGCTCAGAAAGAAGCTCCCACGCAACGCTTCCCCTTGGGTTCAGCTTTGACCCTCAAACCAAACAGAACCACTGCGAGCTACAGCTCCAAATGACCACAACCTTGATTCCTCCCAGAATAATGAAGAGCAACTAGATATCCAATTACGGGATACATTTAAGAAGCAATCACAACTACTTAGGTATTCCCTCGCAACACACGGAAGAGGCAAGAACGAGCGGAGAGCTCTGGATAAAGGACGGAGTACGAGCGTGTTTATACTCTGTGCTCTCCTGGTGGATCTCTCAGGGGTTCCCTCGGGAGCGGGAAGCAGATCCCCGTCTCGTACAGACAGACACACAGCCCGCCGCACCCCGGAGCTCGCCCAGCTCCGTCCAATTGCGCCCCCCCCCAAGAACGGGGCACCCCAGAGACACACAGCAGCCAAGGGCCTTCGGAAGGCGGCGGGGCCGGGGCCTTGGCTCCCGCCGCCCCAAGCCAACCGGCCCCAACCCCCCGCCCCGGCCCCGGGGGGGGGCGCGGCGCG
>Ga0181612_136326_pt1 | contig 12909 bp, 3 predicted proteins | sample HoacroProtozoa21_FD_119630 | JGI IMG/M metagenome (GOLD analysis project Ga0181612, IMG submission 119630) | Hoatzin crop microbial communities from Cojedes, Venezuel. Combined Assembly of Gp0051906, Gp0051904, Gp0051908 | reverse complement strand
TGCACTTGGCCTTGTTGAACCTCATGAGGTTCACAGAGGCCCACTTCTTCAGCCTGTCCGGGTCCCTTGGGTGTCGACCACACCACACAGCTTGATGTGGTCTGCAAACTTGCTGAGGGCGCACTTGATGCCACTGTCCATGTTGTTGATGAAGACATTAAACAGTGCCAGCCCCAATACTGACCTCTGAGGGACACCACTTGTCACTGATGTCAATCCAGATAAGGCACTGGATTTTGTTATGGCTTTTATGTGTCCTCTTCCCTGAATGTTGTTTCCATTAGCAGGAGCAGGGTATTGATAAGTTCTGTGGAGGTGTTGAGTCGTTGCAAGGAGACAGTAAGAATTAAGGTTGGTGGTGTAAATTTCAGTGTAGCACTTCCTGGTTCTTAGAAGCCAGTGACATGTAAACTGAATTTTGGGAGGAAAAAAAGAACAGTACCAATGCTTGGATACTTAAGTTCCTTTAACGAAGCCATTGTCTACAGTTCACCTACTATTGTGATTTCTTCAGTTGGTTAGGTGTTTTTTTGAATTTTTTTTTTCTTTTGATTTTTGATAAAAGAGGCTTCTAGTGGGCATTTAGGCAGTACTACTTCGTTGATTGTAGCGTCAGATGCTGTTTAGTGGTCATGCAGATAAGAATGTATACTTTCCAGTAGGAAATGTAAGTACAGTCATCTATATATATACCTCCCTTTGTCCACTGATGAGAGAACTGAAGCACCATGGGTAGAATAAGAAGAGACCTTAAACTTATCTAGCAGTAGAATTCGAGTCTCGTCAGCAGCAGTTCAGTGAGGTGGGTCTTTGATTTTCTTTTTCCTGTTAAGCTGTACAGTGATTTTTTTAAAGCGTTTGAGTGAGCAATGGATACTCTGTCCATTTGTTGGTGCCATGTGTGGACAGAGGTGCTGACAAAGTCAGTAAGAGAAATGAGACATAGTTTGATGAGTAAACTATGCAACACTTCAGATAGCTTTTGTTTTTAACTGTGATAAACTTCCAGAAGTATGAGCTTTCTGGTGCTTCCAGTTCTTTCTCCCTTTCCCTAAATATCCCATTAAATCATTAACTCTGTCAATCTTTAGTGCATAAAATGCCTTGATTTCTTCAGCTGGAGTACAGCAATCAGTATAAAAATGTTTGTTTTGTTGTGGACCAAACTTTTCCCCTTTCCTTCCACTCTCCAACACACACCTCTGACAATGTCTTCACACCCCGTCCTCCGCTTTCATCTGCCTCCATTTCTGCTCTTTAATTCAGCCTGCCTGTACCTCACCTAGAGAGAATGTTTTCCTTACTTCTGTGTTACCTGATCTTTTAAAGACGTATTTGCATATTTTTTTGTAAAAAAAGAGAAGCAGGTACTAGCTCAAATGTAAAGAAAGAAGTGAATCTCTACAAAGAGGGCAACACAATATTCTAGCATCTACCCAAAGGGAGTGTTTAGAAAGGGTAGTTGTCCCACTTACAACTGCCTAATCTCATACTCGCTCTTTGTTCTTCATATTTAAATTTATTTGTAAAACAACTTTTGGGCCCTTTTAATGGCTTTCGATATTTTAACAGTTGATCTGTTGTTCATGTTTTGTGTCGAGAAAATTCTAGGGTGACTACCTGACAACTCCATTGGTTGATTCTTGCTGTTATATGCTAAGAAACATGTATTCCTAGATAGGTTGATTAAAAACACTCAATTTAATATAGCTGGTATGTATGATGTTCCGATCTAGCTACAGGAGTACGTGAAAAAAGTTAAGCTGCAGTTCAAGATATGTACTTAGTTATATTTTAAAAGCAATCCAAATTTTATTCATTTGCAAACTGTTTGATTGACAAGAACGTTATGACTAGAAAATACATGTGTGTGTGTTTGTTTATTTAGGCTTTGCTCACTGCAGTAACATCTCAACACATAGAAATCCACGAAGGAACAGTGCTACAGGCTGTAAGAACATGTTACAATATCTATCTAGCAAGCAAAAATCTCATAAATCAAACCACAGCCAAGGCCACTCTAACACAAATGCTGAATGTCATTTTTGCACGTATGGAAAATCAAGCAGTGAGTATCTTAGTATCTTTATATAGAAAATAGCTCTTAAAAGCAAACCAGCTTGAGATATTTGTTTTGTAATTATTATTAAAGTTTTTTGGCATTGCTAACTTAGGTACTTTTGAAAAAAAAAAAAAGAATCTGGTATCTCTGAAATAGGTGTGAAATATGTTTTTGGGGGGTGAGGGTGATGTATAGGATTTAAACTTCTAATGTGTTAATGGATGTATTCAACTTCACTTTATATTGTCAGGCTGTCAAGAGGTGCCACAATAGCTGCATAAGAGTGCATATGGAATACATTAGTGTTAATGAAATGCTCCAACATTGTTGTGATGATAAACACCAAAGAAGTAATCCATGATTAAAACAAAAACAAAAAAAATCAAGAAAAAAACCTTTGTAGTCGTGTAACCATTTACGTTTTTGAACATTTTAATGTGTTGTAGTCACTAGCACATACTTATGTCACTAAGTCACTCACTATTGTGAGTTGCCAGCAGGGACCCCAGCATATGCCTTGTGCCTTCTACTGCTGATGGAGAAGATCAATAAGGCAGTTGTCCTAATTCCTATTAAAACAAAGAAAAAAGCAGATGCCCAGGTTTGAGAGCTGGTTGAATTCCTAGCTACTTGTAAAAGTAATTCTGCTGTATTATTACAAACTTGTAAGTTTTCTCTAAGAATATGTAGTACTTTCTTACTTTCAGAAGCAACTGCATATTGGTACGTGGTACCATCACAGTCGAAGATTTATGAGAAGTCATGGCAAAAGCCATGCAGTACCTGAGTGCTTTCAGAAATGTGTGCAGTTACTGTCCTTTTAAGCAATTTAATATAGAAGATTATTAGTAGTATTATTATTCTCCTACAATGGAAGTCCTCAGTTTTGCCAGACTATGTCTACTCTTTATGCAAGTTGATAAGAAGTATCTACTCAAGCACCCCAAAAGATGCATCACAGAAAGTTTTAAGTGGAAGAGTAGGGGGCTGAGATCACAGTAGCCAAAATAACGGTATGAAAAGTTACGAAACTTTTGGTAAACACTAGGCTCTGCACGGATAGGAAGCCAGTCCTTAGAGCATCGCCTCAAAAGACACCCTGGTTTGGTTTGACTTTAATGAGTGTTGTCTTAATCCATTAGACAAGTTACAGAAATTCTTTCCCTTTGGGGGGATTCCAGATCAAGGAACCATGGAACTAAAGTAGTCTTTGTCTTACAGTTTTATGTATGATGATTTCTTCCTGAGGAACTCTCTTACGTGGTTTTTTGGAAGTGCTGCACTTTTCAGTTTTAACTCCTGGTTTTGGGGGTTTTTTTCCTGCACATGTTTAGGCAGTTTCCTATTATTTCTTTTTTTTTATTTTTTAATCTTTCCCTTAATACCACATGTGTGCAGGATAATCGAAGACTCTTAAATTCTCCGATGTACTTCTCTTTGTCAGAGTTTTCAAAAAAGAAAAAAATATGCCTTGATGTTTTTCCATGCAGTCCTTGTATATTGTCATTCTCCCTGCATAGCTGGGAAGCAGCCATCTTGCAAAAGTTTATCGCGTGGTATGAACATTATTTATAATAATACAAAGGATGTATTTTCTTAAACTGCTACAGCTTTCTGAAGCACTGTGTAAGTGGAGACAATAGAGATTTCATGTTTATAAAATAACATATACAATATGTATGCAGCTCATTGTTTTGTTTAGTTAATGAAATTCTTGTGTGATTGCAATGTTTTTGTAGCTTCAGGAAGCCAAACAGATGGAAAAGGAAAGACACAGACAGCAACACCATCTACAGCAGTCTCCAGTAAGCCATCATGAGCCTGAGTCACCTCAGTTGAGACATATTCCAACACAGACTGATGAGCTGTCCAAAGAACATGAGAGAGAACTTGACCACAGCACAAATGATGTGGACAAGAACCTTCAAGAAGATATAGAGGCAGAAAATGGATCTGATATTTCTAGTGCTGAAAATGAACAGACAGAAGCCGACCAAGCAACAGCAGCAGAAAGTAATCAGTGTGTATTTCTGTTTCATGGAGGGAGGGAAAAGGTCTGTAAGAATAAAGACTTGAAGATTGTCTTATTTTCCCTCTTCCCAAATCTGGAGTCAGGCATATATTTTCAAATTGCTGACTAATGAAAAATGCCTCTTGTGCTTGTTCCCACTGTTAAACTTTATCACAAGGATCTTTTAGTCCTACACTCTGTTGTAGTCACTGCAGCAAAGATTCCTCTTTGCACCTGTGCAATATTGTGAAAGTTTTTGAGAATAACGTCTCAAAACCAGTAAGTTTTCACTGTTTCATGTATGTGAACATACAAAGTTGATATTTTTTGTTGGCATAGGTCTGTGGATTAATTAGCATTTACAGGTTAAACACTGGAACGCTTATGTTCTGCAAATACTATTTTCAAAGCATCCAAACATGGACTTAAACATATAATCTTCTATTAATAGATTTTAAATTGAATTTTTAAATATTAACTGCAAGTAAAATATCTCCTTAGTTTCTGAGTTTCTCATTAATATTTGTTTGAATTTGTTTTTCTTTTTAAAGATCTTTCTAAAGCTGATGGAGGAACATATGATGGTGAAAGCAATGAGTGTGAAGAGAAGGCGCAAGAAATTGTAGAAAGTATTGTGCAGGAAATGGTGAACATAGTAGTTGGAGGTATTACATTAATATCTGTCTAGTTAATAGCAACTACAGTCTGAATCTTGACATTAAGAATTATTTTCACACTTCTGAATATTTAACGAAAATATGTCCTAATATAAATAACACTTACATGCTGAAGAAAACAGTTTCAGTTTTCTGACCTTAGCTGTGCGTTATTTAACAGTAAAATGGTCAAGATTTCATACATTAATTTACACTCTCTATATTGGACACGAGTGTTCTTTTTAAAAGACAAATTCTTGTTCCTTTTATTTTCCTGTTTTGTTTCCACATAAACTCTTCACAGATGGGCCTGTCTGTAGTAGCAGTGCAGCACTACGTTTTTCAGGTTGTGGAAAGTGTGTATCAAATCAGTGACTTTTGCCTTCTGCCCCCCAGTACTTCTTGGAAACTTGGTAGAATGGTGAACCTGGCGATGCAAAGTTAGAAGTAATTTTTTAATTGTAATTTTCATTAGTGGAAATTAAGAGTATTTGAAATTTTTTTAGTTATATAATGCCATGTGACTTCTGCCTTCTTATGATACTTTGCTTCTCATTGTTTTAGTGTTTAAATGTTAGATTTAAAAGTTCTTTTTAATTTGCATTGTTGTGTAACATTTGTTTATAATTTTTACATCTTTTCTGATAGATGTGGAAGGGACTGCTGAAAGTGCGGGTGGTGATGGCACAGTTGTAACATTAGAGGATGGCAGTGACAGTGAAAATATTCAGGCAAATGGAATTCCAGGGACTCCAATTTCTGTTGCTTATACACCATCTTTACCTGATGACAGATTATCTGTCTCTTCCAACGATACTCAGGTACAGGCAGTTACACATTAGGAAATACTGAAAAAAGTAATATATTTTAAGTGTTGTCCAACACTTGTGCAGAAAAGTGTTTAAAATAATTCCATAAAATAAGTTACTTAGATGGATTTCAAGTATTAAGTCATGTTTTAAGCATTATTCTATTTGAATGCGCTATTTAAATCAAATTTTTGTAAGTAAATTTTGCATGTGATGCCTTTTTTATCCTAGCATATTTTTAGCTGCCCCATAGAGAACACTGTTCCAAGATTAGAGAACTCTGTTCCCTGTTTTTTGAAGTGCTCCTGACTATAAACTGTAAAACTAGCGTTCAGTATACATAGTGAATAATATAGCCAATTATAGACATACTCGTATAATTTCAGCGTGCTCTTTTCAGAGGGTAGAAATTTCAAGCCTTTAGCATGACCTTATTGCAGTGATTTCAGATAAAAAGTTTCATGCCTGAGAGGATTTGATTTTCATTAACAAAAAAGATGTGAAAATGTACTCCCTCTGTTTTATCAGATATCAGCATGTATACACTATCAGCTGACAGAGGGTATCTGCTCTCAAAGTGTACTGAGTAATTAGGTTTGGGAATAACAGATTTTAAGCTTAAAAAGCTACAGTCACATATGCCATACAAGTAGAAGATTAGCGTTAAACTTGTTGCGTATATAAGGGACAGCAATACAGAATTGCAAGAATGTAGTAATAGAAGTGATTATTGTACCATGGAAGTTTTACCAAATGTGTCTTGCCACAGATAAGTAACTACTTGATTTCTATTAAAATGTCAGGATTTTTTTTTTTAAACTAGTTATGTACTGAAAATGCCTGAAGGCAATTCACTGCAAGTTACCTTACTTAAACTTGACCTACTTAATTTCATGACAGGCTTTAATTAATTCTGACTTTTTATGGAGATGGCAATTTTTGTTAGTGAGTTTGTTCATTTTAACTGGACTGCAGAATATTTTGTTTTGCTTAGATTTGGTCTTGAGACCATGAAGCTGTAGCGAATTGGTTATATTTGTATATGTTAACTTCTTGTTGCTAGGAGGTGGGGGTTTCCCTACACACCCTGGTAGTGCAAAATGGGATACTGAAATATGTTAACTTCTTTAGGAATCTGGAAATTCTTCAGGACCTACCCCTGGTGCTAAGTTTTCCCACATTTTACAAAAGGATGCCTTCCTTGTATTCAGGTCACTGTGTAAACTCTCCATGAAGCCCCTGTCAGATGGACCGCCAGATCCAAAGTAAGTAGAATTAATCGTTCTCATAATGAATCTTTTCTATCTGAAAACTAAAATAAATTATTTAAAGATTTTTGAAAGTCCTCGGTTATTGTGAAAATAGTGGTATGGTAAAAAGAACCTAGAAACCTTGAAAAGGTACTTTTATGTTTTGATGCATCTTCTGTATGTTAAATGAAAGTCACTGCTGCTACCCAGCTACCTGTTTAGAAGTTTTTTAACAACACCAATGCTTCCTGTAAGTCAGTTATGTTCTTCCTAGTTGCTCCTTACAATGCTTTTCAGAAGGGTTTCTAAAGAAGGACTTCAGGTGTTTTTGGTCTCGGCTAATGTTGCCCTGCTTCAAGTAATACCTAGGTTTGTAACTGTTGCCGTTTATGCCACATGATTTCTTACTTCTCTTGCATATTGGATATCCAATACATCTACTTAACTCTGCTTCATCTTAATATAAGCTCCTTGCTTTGAGCTGATACTGGTTATGATAAATTTGTGATACTGTGTTTCATTCTTTTGCTCCAGTTGGACACTTTTGACAGCCTCGTTAACCAAAACACCAATGTTTTGAAAACAAAGTCTTTAACTTTGCAGTGACTGTTTATTTAGTCATTACATATAGCTCTTACAGCTGCTTCTGGGTTTCAGGAGACTGGAGTATTTATTCTGACTGCCAAGGAAAATTCTTAGGCTGTGTTTTTATGAAAGTTTTCCTTATGGACATTGTGCAGTTCGTGGGTTGGCCAATACCTGGTATCTTTTACTGTTTCCTTGAATTTCCTATCTTTGGCAACTAGGAGAGAAACTATGCTAATAAAATGGGGGGTTTATGTGGAAAAAAACTTGAAAAATAGCAATTGCTGAAGCACTTATCTCCCAGATTGTTGCATTGGAAGTTGTGTAAAGAGAGGTGTTGGATGCTTTCACCTTTATTGGTCATAGGTGAAGTCTTGGTGAACATCAGCTGGCTTTGAAGATGCCTAACAAAATATTTGTAGCTAAAAGGTATTTGTGGCTTTCTGGAGAGAGAGGTGGCTCACAGCCTTGTCGCTGCTGAATTATTTTCTAGCCTTGAAGTTCTAAAATACCTAACCACATGTTAAACAACATTGAAGTATTTTATATGGCATTATTCTGTTGCCATACTTTATAGTATGAGCTGTTCAGATAGCTGATCTTGTAAATTAAAAAGGTTCTGTCAGAGCAATGAATCCTGAATATTCTAGTTTTAGGGCACAGTTAGTGTACAGGAAGTATTTATAGCAAGTAGTCTTCATGTTACTTGAAAATGAAATACTTGTGTTACCGGTGTCCATCCTGCTTTTATAGTAAATTACTTAATAAGGAAGAGCTATTGGAAAAAAAAAAAATTACGACTACAACAATTAACATATTTCTTCTCTTCAACAATTATTGTTAAGGTTTATTGGATGCTGGAATTCCACATCTTGTTTTGGCTTTCCTGTTGCTTATGTTCTCTAATCAACAAGAAATGCAAAGTCGGTCATCAGTAAGAGTAATCACAAATGCCATTCAGTAACTGATTAAATTAATGCTGAATACAGAAAGCATTTAAATTTCGTCCTTCTTCATTTGATGGTGTGGAAATTTGGATTGTAGAAATTGCTCCCCCTCTACTTCCCCATGTACAAGGAGAGCACTTTGCAAGGTAGTAAAACAAGCCTATTCCTGAGTAGCTTGCAGTCTAATTAAGCAATGTATAGATAAGGGAAAATCAGAAAGAAATATGAATTAGAATAAGAATGAATAATTCTATAAAGGTGCTAAATATTGTTGTAAATAATCTGAAGGAAGACCGTGGCTAAATCTCTGGCAACACTTACTAAAAATGTTGGTGTGAGCCCACAGTAAGTAGGCTTTCACAAATACATTAGAAGAACTTAGAAATGTAATGGCCTTTTGGCAGATTTGGTAATTTATTTCCCTGATAGAAGAATGTGATTTCATCCGTTCTGCTGCTTTTCTTTAACTGAGAGATCAACTTAAATGAACTCTTGGGCTCCCACTAGGAATTTATTTTATTCTTGAAGAATTTAGTAGGACAAATGATTGAGTCTTTCTCAAGATATTTGAAAGGACATGCTTGAATAGATCTTTCCTTCTAAGGTCATATTCTTCTTATTGTGAAATTGAATTAAATTAGATACTGAGAATGTAATAATATCAGTCACCAGAAAACTAGAAATAGCAAACGCTCAGCATTTTAACTTTCTTAGAAATAAAGGACTTTGTTTTCCTACCTCAACCTGTGTAAAATCGGACAGCTTCCCCTGCAAGGCAAGAATGTACTATCGTAAACCAATTTTTTTTATTATTATTATGAGCATGAAGAAACTGAGCTCCAAATGAGCTAAATTGGGCCAAATACTATATTTTTCGCCTAAGGAATTGTGTGTGACAGTTATGGAAAACGTGGAAAATATTTCTCTTTTACTTGTTACGGTCGTAGCAGTATATGTGCATATGAGAATAGGCGTGCTCTTTAAATGCGTCTCTGCTTACATTATTGGGTTTTGCCTTTACAAGTTATACTGAAGAACCAGAATAAAAAAAGTATCAATGAATTGATTTTTCTTTCGGATGTTTTGTCCCACAGATTCTTTCTATTGTAAATTTTTTCATATGCTCCTCTCCATTGAACCACAATTATCTTAGCTCACTGGAAATGTGAAGATTGTATTTAGCCTGAAAGGGCTTTGGGTTGAAGGTTGTACTTAAATTTAGAAAAAGGCATGAACTCTACAAGCTTATCTAGACCCGTAATCACAGATGTATCCAAAGCATTCAATTTGTTACTTCTGTCAGGGAATTAAGTTTATTTGTTCTTATGGTGAAATTTTATTACTTTACCATCACCATAATTTGTGCATGCCCCAGAGGACAAACTCATAATAAAATAATGAGATACTAAACCTCAGAATACTTACTGTTGTGACCGATAAATATATAGATTGCAGCTGGGGCAAGACTTCAATCACCACTGCTTTTGCACAACTATTTCCCTTTGTTGCTAGCATCGAAGCCAGGCAGCAGTGATAGGGTCCATTGCAGTGGTCCTCTGGTAGCAAAGCCTGGGGTCTGCTGGTGGTGCACCTTCTACAATGATTACACTGCATTATTGGCATTTGTTCCAAGCAGGGAGGGGTGAGCTCGATAACACCTGCAGTGTTTGAGAGAGTTCTGTACAGGTGATGCTTGTTGCTCTAGGGAGCTCTAGTAAGCAACAACCACTGCTTTTTTTAAAAAAAATCAGAAATACATCCTCCTGTGTAAAAATAGCAGCCTCAATCAAAACACATGCATTCTTGCAAATGTTTTTGTTGGCAGAAACAGGGAAGCTGTGGGCATGGAACGTGGTTCAGTGCCAGACCCGGCATTAGAAACTGTACATTAGCAAAAGCATTTTCAGTTTCTTCACTTCCATTGTTCAGCTAGAAGTTTCTGTAAAAATGACGCTGTCAGTATCGCTTGTTCTATGAAGTCACAAACTGAGAACTCTGACATGAGGATTCTGTATACTAAAATTTAATGAAAAGTCAAGATTGTCTTTCATTCCGTAATAATACATTTTTTTAAATTAATTATGAAATAAAATTTCCTATTGTGCAAAGGTGAGAAACTGCTTTTTTCACCAGTTTCAAAATTTGTTTCTTTCTTTTGTAATGAAGCAGGTGCTCTGCAGGATGGCTGCATGCTGAAATGGAGAAGGTGTGATTGCACTGACTCAGCTGAAAAGCAGCACTGAATAGCATGACACGGCAGCTTCTGCACCTGCTTCAGTATGACCTGCAAGAAAATGAAAATGAGGCAGTGTCGTTTACATATTTTTTTTTCCAATAGTGTGTTTTATTAAGAGGCAAACTGTTGAGTTCAAAATCCTGGGTCCAGTTCTTTTGGCCTATATTGACTTCAGTTGGGCTGTGCAGGGGAGAAATGTGTCCCACTACTGTAATAATTGCATCCTGAATTGCAAAATGCCTCCTGGGACCTGTAACAACCTTGTTTATGTTTGAAACTGCAGTTACTGCTAGAAGATTAAGTCATTTTATCCTTGGTAACAAGTGTTTACAGTGTCAGGAGAGTTTTCAACTCAGGAATTATTTTGGCTTTTAATTGCATAATTTCCTTTTTGTTATTCATTAGTGTAGATATTTACTTCCCATTTTTCTATTTCAGTTGTCCCATATGTCTGATGGAATAAAAATTGTCGAGTATTTGCTTTCTGAAATATTTTTATTCAATTCAGCTGAAACACCAACACAGATGTTCTTTTCTCTCTAATTAGCATATGTAGTGCGTGTATAAAGAACATACAGCAAGTGTTAATGGCGAACTGGTTTGTCCTCTGAATGTTACCTTAGGCTGCAATAATTGCAGATTATGTGAGATTACATTCTGAATCCAGTCCAAGTTCGACTCAGTCTTTTAGTGTGTTCACATGAAAGGCAGTTCTGATTCTTTCTGCTTAAACAGTTCACTGCTAGCTGTGTGGGCATCCAGAAGATCCGGCTTGGTCCTTGGCACTGGGTATAGACTCAGGGGAAAGGAGGGTGACTTTGTTGCTGGTTGTATCATTTCTTGTTTCTGAGGTACCAGTAACTCATTTCAGAGGGGTTTATTTCAAAACGGGTTAGCATTTTCCACATTTCTTGTTCACCTGAAGAAGACTACCAGACAGATTGTTTATCCTATGAAGATCGAGTGAATTTGGAATAAACCTGCTTTTCTTGGCCTTACATTAATGAATAGTACTTAAGGAATGAACTCATCCAGACTCTTTTTCTGCAGTTTTTTAATGGTACTAAAGAGCCTTCTGGATAGCTTTGGTCTCTTCCATCCTTTCTATTATATCGTGCCTTCTCAATGGAGTAACTGAGACAAAGTGAAGTGGTAGCTTGTCATGAAGTAGGAATGTAGAGGGATGGAATCAAAAAAGCTTTGGCTTGAACTTTTCTCCAGCTACTGTGGCCAACTGAGAATTTGATGTGGTACACCACAGCCCCTATGAAGGCACACAGTGTACTCTCTGAAGCAGTTCAGTCTAGAAGTTGGGCAATGTTAACGTGTTTATAATAGCTAAAATGTGGTGGGAATGCCTTTCAGCTTTTGAATACTGCCTTCACCTTTTAAAAAATGTATCGTGTTCTGAAATCGAGGTATACTTAAAATGAAATAAAAGGCGGTGTGCGGGGAGTCTGGCGAGATGCACAAATACGAATGAAGAAAGGGCGAGATGTGGTCATGGCACAGCTCCCGTTGACTTCACTGTGTTACTCTGGCAGCCGTGCCCTTTGCCTTCCTCCACAGAGGTCCTCCACCATGCTTGCGTCCTCCAGGAGTTCTCTCCAAAGTGAGGTGCTCTCCTCTTAATATATTTGGTGATAACAGCGTGGAGAGAAATACGCAAAACCAGCGATTTGGCCCTCTTTCTGTTGGAATGGAAGAGGGAGAAAAAAACGTAGCAGTGTTATTTTGTAGTTGGGAAGATAATCTTTTCAGGCATATTTTTAAGAAGCTATCATAAACATGAAAACCACATGCACTTTCCATTAATGCACATTAAAGCCACTTTTTTAAAATTGCAGTAACCATTTTGTTTGATATTAAGTATGTTTTACATTGATTCAATATGTTGATCTATTTCTTCATCTTTGTACTTGCCACAGCTGCCTGGAATCCTACTCTGTAGTGAAAAGGATGTGCAGTCTGCTTGGGGTTGGTACAGAAACTGCGTGCAGACATCTGTCCAGTCATCTTTAGCTCTCTTAGGAAAAGCAAAGGAAGCTGCTTTCAGCATGGGTGTTTTGTGTGTGACATAAGGAGTATTCCTGTTACTTATAATCATAAACAGATGAATTATCTGACTGCAAGCGTGGCCAGCAGGTCGAGAGAGGGGATTCTGCCCCTCTGCTCCTCTCTGGTGAGACCCCACCTGGACTCCTGCATCCAGTTCTGGAGCCCTCAGCACAGGAAAGACATGGACCTGTTGGAGTGGGTCCAGGGGGGGGCCGCAAAAATGATAAGAGGAATGGAATACCGCTCCTATGATGAATGGATGAGAGATGGGGGAGTTAGGCATGGCGAAGCGAAG
>Ga0181612_126331_pt1 | contig 12909 bp, 7 predicted proteins | sample HoacroProtozoa21_FD_119630 | JGI IMG/M metagenome (GOLD analysis project Ga0181612, IMG submission 119630) | Hoatzin crop microbial communities from Cojedes, Venezuel. Combined Assembly of Gp0051906, Gp0051904, Gp0051908 | reverse complement strand
GATACTCTTTGCATTCCAGTTGGTTTCGCTTTGCTGTTCCTCTGCCCAATTTCAGTGCTGCCATTCCAGACTTGCATAACCTTCAGGGGAAAATTTATTCCCAAACATAAAACCTGTATGGATTTTACTTTTTAAAATATTTAATAACATTTAACTGTGTGTTAACCTTTGAGTCACTCTCTTTTCCAGTGAATCCAAAATGTTGGGCTAGTGCTGTCTAAGAAGGGAATGTGTTTGAAGGGGGGAGCCCTTCATCTCTGTCAGGAGATCCTTCAGCGATACTGTAAAACCAGGAGCAAGTGCACAGAAGGCCATTTTCTGTGTTCCTTAGGAGGTAAAGAACAACCACTTGCAATGCTTCCTGGCAATAAGTGGTGCAGACTTTCTGAAGAATTGGTTTAACTGGTTCTTGTTTAGTTAACTTGCATTTTAGTCTTGCACAGCCACGTATTCAATTTCACGTTTGGTGGGGGGTGTTTTGAAGGAGGATGGGGAACAAACGTTCAGCAATGCAATATAAAAAGAAAGTAAATGATCGCGTTGAAGAAAATTATTTGCCGTGCCATTGTGAAGAATGACTGCCTTGTCTTTTAGATTTGTATTAAATGTCTGAAATATTTGAGCAAGTTGCCCCTGTATTCTTTAGCAAGTTTACTTCCGCTCCCTGCTTCCCACCCCCAACTAAAGTACATTCATCACATTGCTGAGTTGGAAAGGTTTGTGACGAGTTTCTTGAGCTGTGTGTCTTCATCCCTCCATATCTCCCCTTCCTCTTCATCTCATATTAAATAAAGCAAATTCCAGACAGGTTAACTGTCGAACAGTTATGCTCCATCTCTTCAATCTGCTTTTAGATTTTTCGAAGGGGAGTGTGCTGATTAGGTAAGGAGATGTCATGGTCTTCTTCCGTCGATGTAGGAAGATAGCAGACATGATCGCCTGAAAAAAACGAACTACGAAGTGCAAGCATGGCTTTCGCCCAGTCGCACATTATGGCAGCTAGAAGGCATCAGCACAGTAGACTCATAATTGAAGTGGATGAGTATAGCTCCAACCCCACACAGGCTTTCACGTTCTACAACATTAACCAGGGACGTTTTCAGCCCCCACATGTGCAAATGTAAGTATTATAGTTTTGTTATTGCTCTAGCACAGCCTTCTGAATTGTTATTGCCTTGTCGATGTGGTATTTGATGGACCAGTCAGAAAAACATTTAAAAGGAATGCTGTTTTGCTGCCTTTCTAATAATAATTACTATAATGATACAAAATCAGTCCGTTTGGAAAGTGTAAGTACTCTGTTAAAGGATGGGAGAAAGATCACTTCGCTAATGTAACTTTAATACATAATACTTACATATTAAAAAGAGAAATAAAAAACAAGCGGTGGTAATAAAATAAAAGGTGCTACAAGCATGATATGTTCTGCAGTGTTAATAATGTTTGTTTGCATTGTACACTTGCTTATTGATGCAAATAGCTGTTAAAAATACCAAGCCTGTATCTGTACAACACGTACTGTTTGGTTAGTTATATTACAGCTACATACAAGGGAAAAACCACATCAATAAATAAAATAGTGTGGGCACCCATCCGACAACTTACTTTCATATCGATGTGCCGAAGATGCCAAGTGCTTAAAGAGTAATTAAAATAATGTGTTTGTTTCTGAGTTCTTATATAATGACAACATCAGTAAAATTAACTGCTCTAAATGATTTACTTGTAATGTAAAGTGGAGAATTATAATTACAAAATGAAACCTGCCATAAAGTTTAAAGCCAGAAGAAAGAGCAAAACAGTAAAGCTATTACAAATGAATTAAGTATAAAATTCTACTGTAAAATATTTTTATAGGGAATAAAAATGTCTGCACCATTTTATTGTGTTTATTAGAGAAGCAGCCTTATCTTTAGATCAGAAGGCTGATTTTCATTTTTTTAAAGGAAACTTCTTCTCCTTCAGGAAAATTGAATAAATAATCACCTCATTCACATTTTTGGAATGTAATATGATTTGATATTTTACAAACATAGGCCATGATTTCTGCAGTTAAAAACCTTGGCGATTATGACTGACTGAATGCTGTGTGTCTATTAGTGAATGCTTACGTACATACTTTGGCATAAATTAGATATTATATTAAAAAAATCTGAAGACTAATGTATATATCAGGGTAGTGAGCAAACACTCAGTTTTTGGGGGCAGTGTATTAGCTTATGGTCTGTGTTGGGGGTTTCTAGGTACTATTGAAATGCAAATAGTAAAATGAGTGTTAGCACTGGGAAACATCTTTTGTTGATAGAGCTGGCAAATAGTAGCAAAAGTACAAACAAGCAAATATGAGTTCAGAAATACTTTTACAAATGAAAATGCCAAATGCAGGTTGCTCTGCTTGTTGAGGCCATTCTTTGTGAATATTCAGACAGTTCCTGGGCACTCATGAATTTGTTCACTGGTCTTAAAAGCTGAATGTTTTTTACTGGGCTGAAAATAACTTTTTTATTAGTATCCACTTGGTACTCAGCAATATGCTGTCTAACCAATCATGTTACCAGAAGGCTTAGACAATCAACTGTGTGATAGAAGTTCAGCATCTGAGCAAGCAGTTGAAAATAAGCTATCCCTAGAAAACAGTTCCTCAGAAGAGTTTAGCAGTCTCTCATGAATGATTAATACTATTGAAGAAGCTTGTGCAAATAGAAAAACAGGCTAAATCAATTGAAACGTTCACCACAATCTGACCTACTCTTTCTCTTGGTACAGAAATTGTAAATAATGTTTCTGAATACCAGCAGGATTGCTTTTGCCTCCTACCAATGAATAGAATGGTAACAAAGAAGGGAAAAGTAGACATAAGAAGTGTAACAAAATCACCCTTTATTCACATGATTGTTATGGGTGAAATCTTAGCCCTGCTTTAGTCCATGCAAGTTTTGTCGTTAACTTCAGGGAGGTGAGGGCTTTGCCGTGTCTTTGTGTATGGTTCCGAATACCCAGATCAGCGATGTTGCAGGCAATCGTAAACAGATTTCACATAGGCCTGTTAACGTCTGAACTCGCAGTAAACTACTTTAACCACAGGGGGTGTTTTGTGCTCCTTTTCTTCTGAAGTCAGTCTTGCAGCTCTTCCTTGGTCCTCCATGCAGGTTTATATTTCTTGTTTCACTTTTTAGCACCCATAACATGCTGACAGCCCTTTCCTAGCGCCATCGTAGTCTGGGATTTCTGTGCTTGTTAGATGACTGGGTTGCCGCTGACAAGAAGGGTGGTAAATTCTGATAGTGTTTTCAAGTCCAGCTGTCATTTCTGGGAAGTTCCTGTCTTGCTCCTTTGTGAAACCACTGAAATCTGGTGTATAAAAAAAACCTCTGGCAGTGTTCATGCTCTGAGATTTTTCAACTTTACTTTTCAGTTTCTCTGCAAGTTTTCATACTGCTTTCAAGAAAAACAAAAGCATTTGCACAAAAATAATCAGCAGATCGTTATTCCTCTGCTCACGCTGCAAGCGGTGCATTGGGTGTTGGTGTGACAGCTGCTGTGGGAATGCGTTACACAAGAATATGGGGATCAAGCTTTCAGAAATTATTTTCAGTAATACAACTTAGATGCGTTTGTGAAACTTGACATATGTTTTTACCTATATCTGGCCTCAGTGTGTGCATATCGCTTCAGTGTGAAAATCTGCAGCTCGTTTATTTTTTTGTATTGATGCCTTTTTCCCTTGAAAATTCTCTGGACTGTTGCACAGGATTTAAAAGTTATACATACCTCAGCAACCAAGAAAATGCTGTCCACATCTTCCCCATCCCCATCCAAACTATAAAAAAAACCCATGTGTATTATGTGCTGCATGAGTTGCTATGGTAAGTCTGTTATTTTCTGCATTCAGCTTCAGAGGAGCAACATGTGAAATGCATGCTACTCCCCAGCACCCAACTTACTGCTGTGCTGAGCTTTAAAAGATTCCTGATGGAGAAGATGCACCCGCTTTAAAGACTACTCTGCCATGAAGAGTCAAAAAGTGGTATTTTAGACCAGTTCATATTCTTATGTTGTGCCAGGGTAGTGTGCATAATTTAGAGCTGGCTTACTAACATGACCTGTAACTCACTTTTGGAAGTGCTGGACAGGGAGAGCAATAATCAGAAATTTCTTTACTGAACTGATGTTTAATCTGTTTAGCTTGAACAGCTTCAACGATAGCCAGGGTCAGCTCCTCCTCATTTTTATCCAGCCATTGCTATTCATTTTGAAGAGGAACTCCATGAACTGAATACATTACTGTTCACACAGCTTGCACCTTCTGACAAGCCTCACTCACCAGTCTAAACCCCACCATTCACCATCCATATTCCTTTGCACCCCTGCTACCTCCACTCGCCACCCGTGGAGCTCACTCTGTGGCAACTCTCTTCCCTCCAAAACAGGCATTTTTGACATGCAGTGGCAGTCATGCAGCTGCGCTGTTTGAGATTGTGAACTCCTATGTCTAACTCCCCCTGCATCTAACTCTCTTTTTTCCCATCTGCCCTGCTACGCGTGCCTGTGGTCCTCTCGCAACATACACACAACCTCAGCCCTACACGCAGTATTTGCAGCTGCTGTCTTTCACGGTCCAAATATTCCTCTCTGTCAGCCAGGCTTTACAATTTCCAGTACATGCTTGCGTACATATCCCACTAGCATGTACATACTGCCTGGGTATTCATTAGGTATGGTTTGATCACAGTTGGTTTTACTCCTCACCTCATGTTTGGTTACTTTCTGCTCAAAAACTGGAACTTCAGGAAGATGACTACAAGGTATTTGTACTAAAAGGCTGTTTCTCCAGTACTGCTGTACAAAACTCTGCATTTCTGCCTGCAAACGTATAGGAGGGATGAGCACAGAATGATTTGTTCATATTCTAGTTTTGTAGTTACATTGTAGAAAATGCTAACTTTTTCTGTATTTAACAAGATTTGAATGTTTTAGATTTATTCCCGACTCTCACACTAATCTTGTGAAGTTGTCTAAAACACCTCAGTTTACCCACCTATAAATTTCATAGAGTTCTTCTCTGACTTAGAGAAAAGATTATGTGATTAAAGATCATTATCGTATGTCTTTCAAGCAATAAAATGCCTTCTGAAAATTTACCTAGTAAACAGAGGTAGTGGTTTTTGGGTTTGTTTATGTAAAAGTAAGCTCCTGAATTGAGGCACAATCAGCAAGGGATAGGAATATATATTGCATACTGCAGCAGTGAACAAACCTAATTTTATTTGTCCCTTCAAAATAGGTGTTGTAAAAGTAAAATAATTCATAACAGTTCTGTATATCTCTCTGGTTTCTAGTGACATAAATATAACTCTTGCATCTCTGGTTTTTTGATTTTGTTCCACCAGAATTCCCTAACTGGAATTGCAGATATGATATAACTGCATATAGATACATTTGCTTCTATATATTCTAACAAAAATATGGATTGAGGGTAAAAAGATTGAGTTGAAAATAAGTATTGCTCATAGAACAGAGAGGTGTTCCCTGCTTTCCTCTTCTGCATCATAAGTAAGTCCCATCAAACTGGGTCAGATCTCTTCGTTTCCTCAGTTTTGAATATCGAGATTGGGCTCTGAACAATGCAGACTCACCCCTCACAGCATCTGATTTAATTTAGTATAATTAAGCCCAGAAAGTTGCCACATTTGTCCTGACAATAGTAAGGCTTGAAGGTACATTTACAGCTGTTGTCAGGAAAGTTCTTATCTTGCTTTGCATTAGCACACTGAAACATATCTCCAAAATGTGTGAATTAAATTTGCGGGAATTATATAACTTGCAGAAAAAAGTTATAATTAGAAAAAATGCATTTAAATGTTTTTATGTATCTAAAATAAATCTATTCCCTGTGTACCATATAATCATATTTAAACAATGAAACAGGATAGTACTGTTCCTTTGCAACTGGCAATGCCTTTGATTTATTTGTAAGTATTTGTTTTGGAGTTACTGCCATAGTTCAATCTCTTTTCCTTAATCTCTTTAAATTAATCCATCTACCCAACAAATGCTGAAAATGTTGTGATGTGAACATCAAAAATTTTTACACCTCCCGTTAGTGTTAGGTTTCTTTTAATATATCCCTTCCGTCAGACAGATCCAGAAGTCTGTGTAATCTCTTGTAAAGGTAAAAAATAGTATTAGAATTGCAAAGTAGATGCTAAGAAGTGCATAAGTACTTTATAACCTTGTTATGATGCATTTTCTGCAGGGTTGATCCGGTACCCCATGATGCTCCCAAACCTCCAGGATATACACGATTTGTCTGTATTTCTGATACTCACTCAAGAACTGATCCCATCCAAATGCCATATGGAGATGTGTTAATACATGCTGGTGATTTTACTGAGCTGGGACTTCCTAGTGAAGTAAAAAAATTCAACGAGTGGCTAGGTAGGTATGGAGTTCTGTGTGGATTTGAAAGTAAATTTGTTTACTGATTGTATCTGCCCCTTCTGCCTCCCAGTAAAAACCATCATGTACTCAGAAATGATGAATATTAATTTGACTTTTAGATTTGAATGGCAATGAGCAGGAATCAGATTTCTGCTCTTTTTTTTTTAAATATTTTTGCATTTTTCCAACTGAGCAAACAAGATTGGTGAGGCTATTCATCTGTTCTGCCTTCACAGTCTCAAGTGTACGTTAAGCAACTTGGTGTTAGCAACAATTTAAGTCAGTAGGTCTTTAATGATTTACATAAAACCTCTTACATACATTGTTATGGCTTTGCTTCCTCGCAAAAAAAGTTGTTGTGACTGAAAACATTTGTCTGTTTAACCCTGGAGGCTCATAGTTTTTTTATCTGAGGCTCAGCTGCACCACAGTGATGAATTCCAAACAAAGCAAAACGTGTGCCTGTGGTTGCTGTCTTGGATGTAGCAGACCAGATGTAGATGCCTTCTGTAGGCAACTGTTGGCATTGGTAACTGAAATTCTGTTCCACTGGGCAAGAGAGTGGTGATTTACATGTGCTTCTGCAATGTTTTGTATATGCTAAAAAAATGACAGTGAAAATTGGAAAGCATACACTGTATCCAGACAAAAACCCTGGTCGGTATTGTTCCTGCAGCAGCGTGGATACCTTAATTTAGAATAAAAATGGATTCTCGATTCTGATACTTCAGTATCAAAAAAGGGCGAGATAAAACGAAGGAGTTGGAGAGAGAAAGGACACTGTTTAAGGGTAATGGATTTCAGTTTTTAGGTTGATCTTCTTTATATTTTTGCATTTTTCCTGTCTTTTCTGCCTCATACTACAGCATTCTACACTAGGAAGGCACAAAGCAGACAAATGCATGTAGGATGAAATGGAATATTAAAAAAAAGACAGGACTTCACAATTTAAACAAATAATTACTAGCAAATAATCAATCAGCAAGGCTGCTAAAAATTTATTTGAGCTTGGGACCCCAATAATATGCCCCACATGAAACAATTGCGTTGTTCTATGAGTATTAAGGTAGGAACAGCATGTGGAAGTAACATACTCTGTTACAGTGCCTTCACCTCTGTCTCTGTACCCAAATGGAACAGGTTGGCTGTAAACCAGAAAGCAAATTTTAATCCTATTTTGTAGGTCTCTACCATACATTATAATAATGTACTGAAAATAGCATATAAAGATTATACAAACCATATGGTTATCCCTTCTAAATAATACCCATTTCATTTATCTGGTAGTGTGGGAAGAAAAGTGCTTTTGGATATTGCTAGCGAACAAGGATGGGGGCTACACACATTACTTGCTGCGCAGTTTTTGTCTCCCTGGTTCTCCATCTGCCTCCCTGATGGTCACAGCTGTACAGTGTTCTGAAGGAGTCCTTAAGCTGAAATCCTCGCAGAATGGTAGGGAGATTTCCCAAGGCATTTCTGTGATGGTCTCTTCATCATTTTTATTCCAAAAAAAGGCTTAATTTTCTGACTTTTCAGGCATGCTTCCAATTTCATGGGAGTGTGTGGTTCGGGAAAAGGTGATCTTGGTGGTTTGAGTTATATTTTTGACAGAGCATCTCTGAGATATGCAGATTTGGCATGTTAAAGATTTTTTTTTGTTTCTTGGCAATTGGAAAAAATGGAAAATGTAACTGAATTTTTTAATTCATTCTGGAAAATCCAGTAGAAAAATAATTTGGGGTCACTACATAGGTTTCATTCATCTAGCACTTAAAGTTTTGTTCCAGTTCAAAATGGTAAACTTTTTTTTTTAATTACAGTTAATGAGATTTCAGAATGGAGACTTTAGCTTTTTTTGAATTTTTTTTTTTTGTTTTAAAAGAAAAATTTATCAACTCTTGAATACCTTGAGTGTTTGCAACATCTGTAATAAATGGTAGAATGGTTCAAAGTGTTCTCTTTGAGAAGAAGAAATTTCAAACGTTTTTGCTGATTGCTCATTTTGTTGTGAAAGGCACTAGTCTCCAACAGTTTGGATTTTTCTAGATAGCTGCTTCCAGTACCTGCCATGATTTTGCAACTCCCATGGCCTACCCAACCTTCTTCTTTCTCGTCTTCACATTTTACTGGTTTCTTGAGAAAGTAACCAACAGACTCTGGCACAGACTTTTACCTCCGCCGTCATTCTTGCCTGCTGCCCCCAAATTTCCCTGTCCATTCCTTCATCCCGTAGCAGAGGGCTCGCCTTCCCACTGAGTTATTTTGCTCTGTGTCAGATCTATGTCTTCTGCCATCAGCATAGCATGGATTCCTACCTTTTAGCTTTCTGTTCTGTCATACCCTCTTGGGTCTGTGACACTCTGGTCTGTCGGCTGATTTAATCTTTTCAAGAGGCCCTTCAGCAAGTTCAGATTTTATCTTTCTATTCTACATAAAATTTCTGTGCCTGTCTTATGCAAAGTATATTTTGCATTAACATCATTAACTTCTACGGACCTTATGGTTATATTGAGCACATGCTCAAGTGTTATGCTAACAGAGGCATGTTGGCTTGCTGAGTCATACCCTAAAATATGTTCTCTCTTTTTTAGGCTAACTGTATGTGGGTACGCAGGAAGGCCCGTACCAGCTCAGATAATATGTCTCTCTAGCCCAGTATTGTCTTTCACTGTGGCTAGCAGCCAAGGTGCTCTGCTTTGTCTGCCGCTTTGTCACCTAGTTTTATACTGTTTATCCTCTGACCCCTAAAGCACTCCATTTCATTTCACTTAGTTCTCTTTGGCAATTAGTTGTTTTCTTTCACTATGCTTTTTCTCGAAGTCCCCTCTACCCTTCCCGGGGAGGGATTTGAGGTTTTAGTACAGGTAGATTGATGCCTAACTCTATGGAGGAGATAAAATGCTGGTGATAACTGGATGTGCACATTTTCTCAGCATTCAGTGGTAGGCAGTCCAGGGACTTCCTGAGCCACAGCATTACTTTGTATTTAATACATAGATTTTTCTTTGATTTTTTTAACCCCCATTTGGATCTGTGAGTGCCGACAAAATGTTGTGTCAGAGCTCCACAATGTGATAGGGATTGTGTGAAGAGCTTTGCTTATTTTGAACCTGTCACCTACTAGTTTCATTTGGTATTTCCTAACACTGGAAGAGGCAAGTAAATAATTTCATTCTTCATTCTGCTTAAGAATTTATAGGCTTTTCCTGTATCTGCCCTTAAGATAATTTTCAGGCTGAAAACTGTTTTAGAAGTCCTTAAATGCCTTTGATCATCTATGTTGCTCTTTGTACCTCTTTGTTCTATATCATTTTAAAAATGGTGAGACCAGAACTGCACGTGATCTGAGCACACCACAGGTTTATCAGCTGGCATAATGAAATTTCCTAGTTTGTTCTCTTTTCCTTTCTAGCGTTGTGCATTATTCTGTTTTTATTTGTGAGTGTGACTGAACAATCAGATGGCATTTTCATAAAATTGCCTGTTATAACTCTATGAACTCTATCCTGAATGGTAATATCTAGTTCAGAACCGATCAGTGTGTATCTATAGTTGGTGTATTTTTTCGAGCACTTGAATTACTCTGCATAAATTTATATTCAGTTTCATTTGTCCTCTTAGTACCCAGTCATGCAGTATCATGATGTACTTTAGCAAGTCAGATTTCTATTTTGCTGCCCTTATTCAAGGCAGCTTAGAAAAAGAAGGGGAAAAGGGATGAATAGTCAGTTTACGAGGCTTGCCAGTGGTGCCAACCTGGTAATTTCCTTCCCTTCTTTTCCCGAATTCACTTTTCTCCTGGTTTTATATTTCATCTTTTCCTTTTTTAACCTAGTTTCTTCTCTGACTGTATTTTTCTTCCAACTTTGAAAATCCAGTTTTGGAGAACCAGAAAAAATGAAGTACAAAATACGTATTACGATAGGGCCGAATGGAAGGCCATGAGCCCAGTGAAACTTTTTAATGACATTATAAAGGTGCATGGTACGGCAGCATTGAACATATGCTAATTTTCCAGTATGTCCAGGAGATTTTAATGACATCACTTTAAACAGCCAAAATTTGGAGGAATTGTTTCTTCTGTTGGAGCGGGTCCAGAGGAGGGCCATGAAAGCAGTCCGAGGGCTGGAACCCCTCTCCTGTGAAGGGCGGCTGGGAGAGCTGGGGCTGTTCAGCCTGGAAAAGAGAAGGCTGCAGGGAGACCTTACAGCAGCCTTCCGGTACCTGAAGGGGGCTTATAAGAAAGATGAAGAAAGACTTTTTACCAGGGCCTGTCGTGACAGGACAAGGGGCAGTAGTTTTAAACTGAGAGAGGGTAAATTGAGATTGGATATAAGGAAGAAATTTTTTACAGTGGGGGTGGTGAGGCACTGGCACAGATTTCCTAGAGAAGTTGTGGATGCCCCTTTATTGGAGGGGTTCAAGATCAGGTTGGATGGGGCTCTGAGCAACCTGGGAGGGGGGTTAGAAACCAGAAGTTTAAAGGTCACTTCTAAACCAAACAGTTCTATTATTCTATGATTCTATGATTCCATGACTAGTCTCGCTACTCTAACTAGTCTTAGGGCTCCAATAGTTGATAAGATTTACGCATTTTCACATGCAGTCACCAAACACATGATATAATTTCTTTCTGCTGTCATATTTGATCATTCTCAGATTTTCTTTGTGATAGCCCTAGTTATGAAATATCTTTGTGCATTTGCGTTTCTTTGGCCACCTTCCACTGTCCACCCTACAGAGCTCAAATTATCTCTTTTACCTGCTTCTTGTTACTTGCACTTAGCATGCTGTTGCACAGAGAAGGTTTGAATGCAATTCATTTTTCATTCATTTTCACCAACAAATAACACAATCCTTTTCTGTCATCTTTTAAAGTGTTTTTTCTTGCTATACTCTGCCACATGAACATCAGTCCTAGTACTTGCAGGCATGAAAATAACTAGTGCTTTGTGGGAATTGTTCTAATCAAAAAGGGAAGTAATTTCATGTTCTGTGATGTTTTAATGCCTTATCTCCTTTCTGTCCTACGTTGATTCAGGAAAAATTAAAAAAAAAAGAATGCATAAACCTATTCATAAACTTTCAAAACTGAATTCAGGAAAGCTTAAAGTGAAATGAATCCCATGTGACAGAATTGTATGATGGTTGACCTAATAGATCCAACTGTTTCCTAGAAAGCTTTAATGTTTTATTATGTAAATCTACAGCAGCATGAACTGTTGACCAAATAGACTCTTTTGAAGATGCTATCAAGTCAAGGAGTACTCAGGAACTCTCCATCATGCACATGACTGATGAAGCAGGCAATAAGAGCTTCTTTGGAACACTATTGTCTGTTCTGCCAAGGAATTTTGGTGCTTGAACATACACAAGTTATCTTTTTAATTTTCTCATAAATTCGTATGCTATCTTTTCTCAGAAATTTGTTTTTCTTTCAATAATCTAATAACTCACTTCACTTTCATTTTTTCCTTGCAAACTATCAATGGAATGGCTTGGTAAAAGTCCATTTAAATAAAAATACTCTCAGAAATAATGGCAACTCACTTTCATTTACAGCAAAATCAAGAAGAACTTTCAGAGTATGTACTCCAAGAGGCCTGAATATGATTAGATGATAAGTGTTCTACTTCAGCATCACAAATTATCAAAGTATACACTCAAAGTATTCAGCTTGCTAAGTCAGAAGTATCAAAGGCATTACTTCTTTCTCTTACAGTATCCTGAAAGGGGTATGTTCAGTTGTTCTTTCCTACAAACAGTGGAATGCATTAAGAAGAGGGCATTGCCATCAGACTGTGACTGTGCAGCAAGAGCTGTCTGCTTTCTCTCAGCTGCTTCAATCTGGGCCAGATGGAAAGTCTGAAGAGGGAAACCTCCCCCCCTCTTTGCAAAGACAACAGAAGATGCCCAGCTGGGAGAGGACCTCTGGAATGTAGAGTATGGGAAAATATAGAAAGTAGAAAGGTGATAATATGAACAGAGATCAGAAGTTCCTGACAGGACTAGGCTTCAGATGGGCTAAAAAGTAAAAAGTTGTTCCTAAGGCTGCAGAGGGTATTGTCAAGAATTTATTGCAAGAGTTTGAGCCCCACAAAACTGTTGGTTTGAGAACAAGTCTGAAGACAAGAACCCACTTCTCATGACTTGAGCATGGGCATAAAATGAAATACAAGAAACTTATTTAAACATATGAAAAAATATTTCTTGTTATTGTAAGGGTGATTAACCAGGTCCACATGGCTAAATGCTGTGTGCTGCACTTCAGTCACAACAACTCCATGCAACGGTGCAGGCTTAGAGAGGAGTGGCTGGAAAGCTGCCTGGCGGAAAAGGACCTTAGGGTGTTGGCTGACAGCCAGTTGAACATGAGCCAGTAGTGTGCCCAGGTGGCCCAGGACAACATCATCCTGGCATGTATCAGGATTAGTGGCCAGCAGGAGAAGGGAGGTGATCGTGCCCCTG
>Ga0181612_102984_pt1 | contig 12909 bp, 17 predicted proteins | sample HoacroProtozoa21_FD_119630 | JGI IMG/M metagenome (GOLD analysis project Ga0181612, IMG submission 119630) | Hoatzin crop microbial communities from Cojedes, Venezuel. Combined Assembly of Gp0051906, Gp0051904, Gp0051908 | reverse complement strand
CCCACTCCCTTTAGAAGTCCCAGGCACAGGGGATATTAGGAAAGCGGGTGGCAGGGGGTTGCATTGAAATGACCCTAAGCACTCTGCTGGCTGTTTAAAATGAGGTGGAGCTGGGGTTAAGCCTCTTTGGCTGGAGGGATACGTGGGGTGGCCCCAGCTGTAATTCCTACACGGCGAGAGCAGGACTTGGTGTTCTGTGTGCTGACTCCTGACTGTTTGTTTCCAGGGGATGAGCTGGAATACATTCGCCCCACCGTCTACCGGAATATCGCCCGCCAGTTGAACATCTCGCTGCACTCAGAGACAGTGGTGACGGACGCCTTCCTGGCAGTAGCTGCGCAGATTTTCACTGCAGGTACTGTGCCCTGACAGATATGCAGACAGGGCTGGGTGGAAAGGAACAGGATGGAGCCACCTCTCTCAGAGAAGGCGTGTTTCTGGGATGGCCTGCAAGATGGGGCACGGTTTCTGAAAGGGCTGTGGGCAGTTTGGCAGTGTGCCCTGCTTTAATGATTTAATGAGAGCTCCTCTACGCTCTGTTGTTCTGGCAGGGAAATGCCCTGTTTTATTATATCCTCCTGGCAGGTTCTCACTCATTCTAGAAGGCATCTCCTGCCCTTCCTCTTTTGGAGATGGTGTTACCTTATTGCACAGGGAGGTCACTCATTCCAAGCTCCTTTGCTCACTGTTGGCAGCCAGAGAAGATTCATTACATGGGAGTCTCCCTTGTTCCAGCTCACACTGCTGATGCTAGGAGCCAGAACCAACTCATCACAAGGGAGTTCCTCTCTTTCTGGCTTCCTTTCCCGCAGTAATAGCCAGGACTGCAACAGAGCTTGCTGTTTCTATTGCTGCTTCTACTTTTTGTACTCAGAGAGACAGGAGCCTTGGCCCTCAAGGCTAGCAGTTCCAGACAAGAAACTTTCTCACTGCTTGGACGTGAATGTTCTGCTTCTGTTTGACCGGTCCCAGAGATGGTTGTCAAAAGCGAAGGTACACTCTGTGCTTTGTTCCTGCGGGGGGAACCTCTGCTTCCCTGGAAACAGTCCTTGCCTGCAATTGGGAGTGCAGTCTAGGGGAATCAAAGGAAGAGAAATATTTTACATGGAGATTTGTCACACAAGTCCTGACATGGTTGTAGGTTTTCTGCAGTGTCTTGTTGTTGTCCATGGAAGGGACGGGAGATGTTAAAGACTGGAAACAAAAAATTAAAATTAAAGAATAAAAAAAGGAAAAAAATAAAGCAAGCTACTTGCTTAGCAGCATAGTAGTGTGAAAACGCTGGATCTAGTGACATTGACAAGTGTCACAGGAGGCAGTGATTTTTGTTACTTTGAGAGTAGTTGGTACAGGATAGAAGTCCAGGTTTCTGTTGTGCTTTCAAATAGGCTTTCTCACTCAAAAGCTTTTTACCTTCACAGTCAGCTATGTTTCTTTATGCATATGACCTGCATGGGAACCCTGACACCCTAGAGAAGCCCCATGCTGACATCCTGGACTTCAGATCTGAAGTGTGTTGTGGTGGAGAACACAAGTCCTCTCCAGAACCACAACAGATAACAAGAGAGGTCTCCAAGAGGGGCTGTTCGGGCAGGGCTCCTGGCAGATGGAGCATGGCAGATTTACTCCCTGGATCAGGGGAACTGAAGTTTTGTCGTAGCAAATGGACGTAATTGGATTCTGTAGCTAGTACTGCAGCCCTCGAAATCCTTTCAGAGCATGCCTGGAATGCAGATTGCCTTGGGAGGCCATGTGGGCTCAGAAAGTAAGAGCTGGGCAAGTATGGCGGAAATGTATGAGTGTGGCTGTGTTCAGAGTGCAGGTGCCTTGCCTTGTCACTTAATGCTGAGCTTTATTTGTGTCAAGGCTTACAGAAAAATGAAGGTGAAGTTTGCAGGCTCAGGTATTTGCATTGCAGCTAAGTAGGTTATCTTCTTAGATGACTGTAGCTGACTACATCAGAACTGGCCCACCTCCAAAGCTGAAGTGACAGAGGGAATTAAGCCATAATTCTATGATTCTGTAAAGGTGGATGGCTGCGGGTGGAGCAGACTCTGCATGCTGCTACGCTGCATAAATGTGATGCTGGGGAGAAAGCCCTGCTGGCTTCTGGGAGTCCTGTTCTCACCAATGTATATCGACAGTTTCATTGAGAGCTGATTTTTTTGGTGTTCTTCACCTTCTCAGCTCAGGAGTCAAGTGAAAAGTATGGATGATTTAAAATGATTTTGTTGAAAGTAAAGCTAGGAATTGTAACTCTTGGTTCTAGGCTTGGGGTGTTCAAGGTAGTCAGAATGGGATCCAGACTCAGCCCTTTGAGGCTGGCAATGCTACAGACTTTGGGAATGTGATAGAAGCCCAGGCTTAAGCTCTGTTGCCAGTGCTGTCCCTCATTTGGGGACACCATGCTGCATAAATGGCTGGCAGTTGGATGGCTGCACAGGGGGTGGATTCAAACCTTCCTTCTGTATGCTCTGTTTTTGCTTCTCTCTCATCTCTGCCTTAGAGCAACTAACAGGATAACCTGTGAGCATGAAGCTGGAGTTGTGTATTGAATTGCTTTTTATCAATTCATTATTGTAACTTCTCTTGCTAGAAGGTTGCTGAGTGGCAGAGGGGGAGGAGTTTGCTGATTTTTAACATTCCTTGATCCTAACTGCAGTCTCAGGACTCAGCATTTAATGCTAAATCCAGCAAATCGGAGTTGGCTGTGGTAGCCAGACATCATTCCTATTTTTTTCATAGTTCAGAGGAAAGAGGCGCTTACTGAGCGAAGGAAACCAGAGACTCAAGTGCAGTCTGAGTTTTCATGCCAATTACCAATGGCTAAAGCATCTCAGCCTGTTTTTCACTGTCCAGGCTTCTTAAGAAAACAGCTACAGGCTGACACTGCAGTGCCTAGACAGTCTGGGGAGCCCCGTTAGTCACTCGCAACGCCTTTCCGCAAAGGAGTGGGGGATTCTGACCCTATCTTGCTGGAGAGATTTTTCTCCTTAATCTCTTACATGCCGTCTTCCACACCCTGGTCTGGTTTTGAGTCTTCACACTTTAGCGCTGTCTGTGCTCGCTTCCTGCCCACAGCGTCTACAAGTCTTGACTAAGCACAAGCCCTGATGGACCTCAAGAAGGCAAGACTGAGGACATCTGGCATCCTTGTTGGTCCCACTGCATGGGTACATTGTGCTATATTCGACTTTACAGCATGCTCTATTCCAGTTATCTCAGGTTTGGCTTTTCTCTGGTGTAGCAAGGACAGCTTGAATCCCAATTACAGCAAGATTAATGGCTGAGAATATAGGCAGAAAGTGAACAGGGCACAGAGCATAGTAAGGCTCAAGCTGTATTTTGCTTCCCTGTTTCCACAGATCCTGTTAGTTATTCAGGGTGAGGAAAGCCCTTCTGTGTGGAGACTGGCACCACAGAGCCCTGACTTGCTTTGGATGTTGAAGGATCTGCAAAAGCATCACCTCTGTGACAATACCACTGGCTCTGGTGTGTGGTCCAAAGCAGCTCTGCAGCCAGCAGGAGACTTTCCACTGACTTTAACAGGCTTTGGATTGGGGCCTGGCTGAGCTGGCATTTACATTAGCTGTTTAAATAAATCCCAGAAGGAAGGGGTCATTCGGTGGAAAAACAGAAGAAGAAAAGGGAGATGCATTTTCCTTTCCTAAAGGAAACAGTTTCCTCCAGTTGGTAAGAGCTGCTAGGTACGAGGGCTCTCTCAAAGCTTTCATCCTGGTTTTGTATGGATTTGGGTACTTGTCAGTTTTTAATCAAGAGCACTTGGGCTGAAGTGAGCCCTGTACAATGGGAATGCATGTTTAACGGGTTCTCGGGAGAAAATACTTTCCCCTGCAGGAGCAAATACCGTTAGAAGTGCATCCCACTGCTTCCTCATCGCTTAGGCCTTACGAGTTGAGCTTCCTGCCTTGTGCATGTCCTTCTTGGCTTCTTTCTCTCCACCAGAGGAAAGAATATCATGTCTGGCTGTATTCTCCCAGCTATTGAAATGTGGCACTTGGTCACGTTGCTCTTGGGTCTGATTTGCAAGTTAGGCTTTGATGCTGAGTGTTGAGGAGGGAAGTTTATTTGAGTAATCTTGGATAGTGCGGTGCTCTGAGACTCTGCACAGTTGTGTCTCATGGGTTCTTGAGCTCTCCCCTGGGGCAGGCAAGCTGATATGCAGTGGGAACACTTTCAAGAGCGGTCCTCTCCTGCTAATTCATTTTCCCCTGGGCCCGCCAGTGTTTACATACCTTCAGCTCTATGACTGGCCTTGAGTCTGCAACTTGTATTTCTTGTTTTTTAAAATGCCTTCTAAACAGCTTTTCACTTTTTCCATGTCCTTTTGTTCCATCTCTAAGCAGAAGTTTCAGAGCTTTCTCTGTTGTGATCAGTCCTTTCTGGACTACTTTTCCATTCCCTCTTGTCATTAGCTCCTGTGCATGCTAGTCTGCACAGTGGGAAGCTGTAAATAGATTGTCTCACTTGGTGGTGAGTGCCCAGTTCACCCAATGTGGATGGCAGCCAGCCGTTTTGAGGAATTTGTAGCAAGGCAATGTGTCTTCTCTGCTCATGTGCACTGGCCAGATGCAATTCCAGCGCATGCTGAGGGATGCGTCAAGCTAGTGTCACCCTGACCCTTGTCTGGACATCACAGGGGGCAGAGACACTGCCCTTCCAGTGGATTGTGCTCCTCTACTCCTGCCAAGGGAATCCTTGAGAGAGAAAACTTAATGGAGAAGGTGTCCTGGAAAAGTGCAGAATGGAGGCTGCTGTGGCCTGTTCCCCTGCCCTGCCCGGGGCTGGGTGGCTGCTGGAGCCCTCCTGGGGCAGAGGGACCAGCCACAGGCACAGCCCAGCTTTGGTCTAGAGCAGGTAGATGTCTGCTCTTCCCTTGCTTCAGGACTGCCCTACCACATCTTGTGTGATCAAGAGTGTAAGGTGCGCTCTGCTGTGTCGAGTGAGGAGCCCAGCCAGATTGAGATCTTCCACCTCCAGCAGCAGCAATAGGAGTTTCCGTGTGGAGAAAGCAGGATGGGATTTCCTCCTCTCTCACCCCTGTGGCCCAGCTCTGCCAGTAACAGGAAAAGCGGGCTGAAAGATTGGTTTGACCCTTATGGGCATGCTCTGTAAAGAGGAGGTTAATGGGAAGTGACCACTGAGCCCTTCACATCCATCAGCACAATAAGCATTGGCCAACAGTTCGTCCTCTTTCTGCTGTCCATGTGAAAGGAAGAGGGGCTCTGTCTGTATGCTGGGGAAGCGTTCACCTCATGCAAGTCCTGCAGCAAGCACTACTACGTAGCAAGTTGACAGAGAAGCCAGAGCTGAAGGTCTTTCTCTCCATCCTCCCTGGGAGGAGACATCTGGACTGACATGGCTGTAGAGCAAACTGCTTTCCTGTGTTTTAGGGAAATTGTGGGTCTATTGAGCCTTTATCTTTCATAGGTTGTGGATACACTTTTCTTCTGCTGGGAAGAAAAACCTGGGTTTAAAACAAAGTTAATCAGGACTGCAGCTGTCTTTCTCTGCCAGATTGGCTTCAGCCCCTGGTCAGTCTTAGTTACTGCTGTGTAAATATCTCAAAGTTAATGGACTTGCTTCAGATCTTTAAGAAAGAGCGCTGTCAGTAAAACCTTGGGAACAAGCCAGTGAACTCTCCCCTGGAATTTTGGGTAACTTTGATTCACGTAACTCAAGATGCAAGGAGCTACATTTCTGCAGGGATGGAGAACTGTAAAAACTAACTTACACTAAAGCTGAGTATAAGCCAGCTGAGGCTCTGCTCCAGAAGACTGCGGATAGCAAGAGGTAACCCCTTAAAGCCTCTTTCAGTGGGTGGAGGGGTATTGACCTGCAAAAGGACAGCCTCTTTCTTGCCAGGAGAAGCCCTCTGTCTATTATTTTCTCATGTGGTTTCATAGCCTTGTCTTGGCTTGTTCTGCTGGCTGTCATGGTGACACGCAATGTGAGAAAGACAGATAAATAGGGTGAATACCACACAGGCAGTGAACTTCCTGAGTGACAGCTCTGGGGAAGGGGCACTGCAAGGCCTACTCAGAAAATAAAATAAGAATAACAGCCAATTTAGCTTCATTAATGACTTCCTCCAATCTTGAAGATAGTGCTGGTGACGGACAAAGTATCACAGGAGACTCTGAACTACTGCTGTTACTGTTGCTACAGAGCCTGACAAAAGGATCATCTGTAGGTTTTGATCTTATATCAGTCATGAGTGAAAAATGGCTTTTTTGGAACACTGAATGGATTTTCTTCAGTCTAACAAGCCATTCCTGCGCCTGACATTTGAACAGTTGCTCTGAAGTTTAATCCTTGTTGTATTTAAAAATTAAAAAAAAAAAAGTAAGTAATTCCTAAAAGTATTAGTGTGAGTGTCCCTTTTGAGGCACTAAGTGAAAGGATTGTGGAAATGCTCTGAAACCTGCATGCATTATAAAGGAATGTGGGGAGCATCCCAAAGAGATGGGTTGGGGTGCCTGGGAATCTGGGAGTGCAATGAAGGAAAGAGGGAGACTCTTTACTTCATTTAAATTGTATTTAAGGGTTTTCTTTCTTGGCTGATAGATTGCTGAGCACATCCAGTTTCTTGATTGTGTGTTTAACCCCTTTCTGATCCTTAGATCTAGTGACTGAACTAATATTTCCTTCCTCTCGCCTGTTTTCTCTCTTGTTGCAACTCAGCAAGAATGGTTTTATGTGTTTTTTAAATACTGAAACTTCACCTGGCTTCTGACTACATTTGAGAGAGACCTTGGACAGACTCCATAGAGACCTAACACTGTAAAAGACTTCACAGTATGCTTGTCAAATACTGCTATTCCAGATAATAAAGTGAGGAGGGGAATTAAATTTCCTAGTGGATCCAAAGGAAATCCATGTGCCATTGGTAGTTCTTCTACATGGGTGCAGAAGGGTTGCATTTCCAGGTCACTGGTCCTGACAAAAGCCCTTATGAGGGGCTGCTGACTGCAATGTTTAAGCATGGAGGATTTATGCCCAGTGGTGCTGGCCAAGTGCGAGGGAGACCCAGGGAGTTTGGCTGGTACCCAGAACTGGGCTTGATGCTTATCGCTAGCACTAACAGGAAGATGACTGCTGCTGGGACGACTTCCATGGAGCATTCGCAGCTGGCGGGTCAGCCTAGCAGGAAGGCTGTTTTCTGGGAGATTAGGTACTGACTGACACTCCATCGCTGCACTGCCTTCACTGGGATAGGCTATGCGATGTTAAGTATTAAAGGCAGAGCAGCCACATTCTTGAAGCTGCCTGGTTTTCAGGTGGAGACAGAGATGTACTCCTTGCATCAAGGAGGATGCCAGCCCTCTTGGTCCTATAGCTCTGCCTCTCTTTTTTACTCTTGTGTCATGATACAACTGACTAAAGATGCTTATCTCATGTGTGCTTTGCGTGTCACACTGGAACAGTCTCCTCTGATCTAGAAAAAAAAACAAAACACGAATGCTTTGTCTAAAAGGTGCTGAAGAGTTGTGCTGGTGGCAAAAACCCCAGGTTGCTCAAACTCTTTGAATTCAGTCACCCCTTGTGTAGCATGTGCATGGCTGAGAGTTAATGGCAACAGAAACCATGGTGGTGCACAGCTTCCCAATTCTGATGATGACTTTGGGCTGCTTTCTCCAAAGCTGTGCACCCAGTGCTGGGGGGTGGGGTGGGGGGTGAAACCATGCCCAGCTCAGAAGGTTGAATTTTGCTTCTCCATTTTCCTCAGTCCTGGTCCCCTAGTATTTCTTTTCCCCCATGACGGAGAGAACACAGAACTGTGGCTGCACCTGAACTCAGAGCTGCACGCATATAGTGCGGGCACATGTAATGAAGGAGAGCTGTTTCCTTTGATTATTCAAGACTGAGCATGTGTAAATCTGTGTAAATCAAGACATGCATGTGTAAATCAGTGACCTTTCTTCTTTTCATAGGCATAACATGGGGCAAGGTGGTGTCCCTCTATGCTGTGGCAGCTGGGCTGGCGGTAGACTGCGTGCGGCATGCCCAGCCAGCCATGGTTCACACCATCGTAGACTGCCTGGGAGAGTTTGTCCGCAAGACCTTGGTGATGTGGCTGAAAAGGAGAGGAGGCTGGGTAAGACATACTATCTGATCAAGCTTGTTTCTACACCTGCAGACCAGAAAATAACCTGGTTAATGAAAACAAGAGTGATCCCACTGCAGCATAATGCAGAAAAATATTGAAGGAGATTCTCTTCCACAGCCCTGTGGCCACCACTGTGCTACTTGCACCTGTGCTAGACTCCATATAGCTCTCTTACTGCATCATGGTTCCATCCTCAGCTACACCAGCTATTCTGTTCCTCAGCTTCCTGCGTAGGTGTGGCCGGACTAATTCCATCCTGACCCACCAGTGCCTCTTCTGTTCCTGACCTGAACATCACAGGAGCTGCCAGCTAGTCATAGTGGGATGCTGTCAATAGGGGTCATTCTCTTGGGCAGCTGTTTTCTAGGAACTGAATAAATGAGACCTGCCATCCGCCCCACAGTTCTCCAAGTCAAAGCTTGTTATATTAACATGACTTCCCACCATAAGGAATTTTAGAGGGTTATTAAACCTGGTAGCTTGTGCCATTCCCTGACCTGACAATGCTCCATGAATAACTTCTTCTGATGTAGCTCAAATTGTAGCACGCTCATGCTTTCACAGGCACTCCTAACGCCTATCGACAGTGGGAGGGCTCATGGCTGGCACTGGCCTGCTCTGAGACTGTGGGTAAGGCACAGTGCTACTCTGAGTGTGGCTCCGTATCTTGTGGCTTTAAACATCTGATTTCTTTGGTTCTCTCTGTACCCAACAGGACATACAATGCTTCTGTGGAGGATGGTTCAGAGTGAGAGCTTTGCTTTGGTGCTGTGGAATAGCCAGACACCTTTCTAGTGAGCTCTGTGGGAGACTGGGATGGCTGGTTGGCTATGTTAGCAGTTGGCAGCTGGGCGATGTATGTATGATGCGCCAGGGTCTCTGTGCCTGTGTGGCAGGGATATAGACACTCCTTGCAGGAATACAGCCGAAAGGACTGTGGTGTACTGCCTGGCAGATGCTGCCGGGAGCTAAATATTGGCACGTGACACCACTGAGCTCATGGGACCTCTTGTTTCCAAGGCAGGCACCCTTTCCAGACTGAGCCACAGTGACAAAGACCCTCCTTTGCAAGAGGTGATACTTACTTCTGAGCTGTCAGGAAATTGTCAGGCTCCCCAGCCTGCAGAGACCCGGAAAAAGGGGGTGTCTTTTTCCAAACTGAGCACTGACTTCCCAAGTGTGCCTGTAGCTGATGTAGTCACCTAGTTTGTCCAGGAGTGAAGGCACCTACTGGATGAAGGGCAACTGGAAAAGTAGCGTTGCTCTGGTTTTGGATCCCTTACAGTTAGTGAGTGTCATTGCCACCTTAAATCATTTGTGCTGTTTCTAAAACTGTGTGACCTTGAGGCCAGCCGGGTCAGGGAACTGTTTGGCTGGACTGAAAAGTAACCTTTGATTTGAATTGCCTGATCTGTTTCATTCTGTGTCTGCACAAATAATTGTGCAGAGGTAGTTGAAGAGTATATCCTGGGAAAGCAACTGATTTAAGTAGCACTGTTCCTGCTTGTGAAATCTGTGCCTCGGTATCATTTGAGGCTTGCTTTAACTGGGTACCTGTAGAGCTGGTTGAAATGTATTCTCTGAAATAATTTTTCCTTTGGAAAGAATCCAGTTCCATTAAAATTGAAATGTTGTATAGGCATGTGTCTCCTAGTCTTCAGCTAATTTTTTACTTTGGTAAAACATGCTTTTCTGATAAGTTAGTATGTTTTTTTGTAGTATATTATTAGAGTTCAAAACAGGCTGTTCTGATAATTCCAAATGGATATTTTTTGAAAGTTTATTGCATAGCAAACAAGCCACAAAACCCATCCCCTGACCAGAAGCAGCTCTTTGCAGCTGAAGAGATAAGCCCTGTCCACTGCTAGCTCCTTAAGCCCATCATCCCTCTTTGGATGGCCAGCACGTTTCTATTGGAGTTGCTGAACCTATGCTGCTTGCTCTGGGGATCCGGCCCTAAGACAGGGAAGCCACTCTCACCGTTCCAGATCATACAAAACGACTGTAAAAGCTGCTGGGTTGTGCTGATCACAACGTGTCTCCAGTACCCTTATCAGCAATTTTGGGCAGCAACAAGGAGATATTTTCCCTCTAGAAATGAGTGGTTCCTTCAGTCTGGGGAAAGGCTGCTAATCCTCTTACCATCTTGTGCTGTGCTTCCCTGAATGTTCTTCCCCTTTATCTAGGCACTGCAGCATGAAATTTCGCAGCCTTGTTCACAAACAGTCCAGATGATGCAGCTCTGTAGTGGGGACCCTTTCATCTGCTGCCTGACCTAGCTGGTTGTTAGTTTGTCTTGGCGTGGAGTCTTGGTTTCCCCTGTGCACATGGCCCCTGTCTCCTATGCATTCGCTCAGGTGCAGGCTGCCAAAAGGAACCACTGCGCTCTGAGCTGTTTCAGAAAAGCCACCGTGGAGACCGTGGAAAGGCATTTGAAAATCTCCACTCAGCGGTAGTTTCAGGTACTGCTTCCACAGGGTGGAGAAAGACCCTACCCCCCAAAGCCCAACCCGAAACAAGCCTCTTAAGAGAAACAAGAACTGTTTAAACCTTTGAGGCATCATCTCTCCCTGGGGAGAGTTTGCAGCCTCTGTAGTGGCTTTACAGTAGAACAGAAAGATTTTTTTTTTTTTAATCTTACCAGCTATTCTTGCTACAAAGAAGAGCATACAACTTGAACTTGTTTGAATAATTAACAAGCAAAGATCAAACTGCCATTGCAACAGTTTATCACATGAGTCCAAGACCTATTTTATTAAGTAGCTTTGAAATTTTCGATTCCAGTGCTGTATCAGATATGATTTATTTGGATAACAATAGCTAAGGCAGTTGTTAAACAGTTGAGCAGTTTTGTTTATCTAAGCAAGCACCATACAAATTTGCAAGTGCTTCTGACTGCAGGTCTGCTTGATTAGCTGCAGTGAGGTCATTGCCTTTGGTAGGGCATAGCACAGCTTTAATGAGTTCACATTTTCTCATGTGGAAGTTAACCCTCTGCAGCTGTAATCAGCCCAGTGTGCATATTTGGGCCTTGTATTTGTTTGTATGAGGCACTAAAGCCCTTCAGAGCTTAGGTTTTATTGGTCAGCTACCCTGATGTCTGAATACATGTTCAGACAGGTACCTGCATGTCATGACTTCTCTTGACTGAAGAGACAGCTTGACAAAACTGTGTTTTAGATTTGACACTGCTGGTCCCTAAAATTGGACAGGCTGAATTGGTTCAGGCTTTCTTCAGATGCCAATAGGGTGAGTTTGCTAAGTCATCACTGAAAGCAGTTAGGCAGGCCCATTTTACTTTCCTCCACAATACAGATAAAGTACCTATAACCACTGGTACGATGTTGCAGCATCTTCTGTTATGTGCTATCTTGGCTGCTTGCTATGATTGCTTGTGCTTTTGTAGCTATAAGCATCAGGATTTCCACACCTTGCTTGTTCATCCTCAGGAGCACCCCACATGCCGATTCAGCTTCCTCCTGTCATCTTGTTTCTTCCCGTCCTTGCATGCCTGTATTCATTCCTCCTGCAGCCTCTACTTGTCAGTTATTCATGGGCTTGGCGTCTCCTAATGGTCCCTGGAGAACAGCGTGCCAGCCTTTCGGACTTCTCTGTGAGGGAGGAACTGCATGGGAGGCTTTTGAGGTTGCAGTTGACAGAACTTTGGTCCATAGATGACAGTGAAGTCAGTTAGCGTGGCTATACTCACTAACCAGACATGGCAATTTGTCCCTTCAGTCCCCCTTTTGTTTTCTTCTAATGATTACCAGGGTTGGTCAGGTGAGGCTCACCCATGACTTGAACACAGGTAGGAATACTGGAAAAGATTACTGGGGTATTCAGCAGCTCTCGTGTCCCATTTTGTGGGAGGAACATCTCAGGATTCAGACACTGACTTTCCCGCTGCTTGGTCAGCGAGCACCTTGTGTCAGAAGGCAAACTTGGAAAACTGCTGAGCTAAGCTTGTAATAAAAAAGCTTTTAGGGCTAATGAATGTTTACCCTCCTTGTGACCTGATTCTTGTTCATATTTGCCACCCAAAAGCCGTTTCTGAAAACCGCATCAAGTTGATGTGCTAACAGTGCTCCCTCTGTTACAGAACTATGGTCCATATCTCCTTGTGCTGGGCTGAACTTTAACCACAAACTCAATTATATTGCTGGCAGAACTTTAATTTGTTTCCCCCACCAGAAGATGCAATTTTCTATCCACCTCTGTCCCGTTCGCTTTACCCTCCAGATATTTTCCACCTTTTCCTCCCCATGCCAGCTGAGATCCTGTCCTCACGAATTTGCTGGATTGTTGTTGTTTTTTATTCATTGCAGGCCTGCTTCTGTTCTTGTTAATACTTGAAGCCAGCTGCCCAAGTGATCTTTAAATCTGGCCCACGCGTCTGGGAGGCATCTCTGCCAGCATGCATATTTCCACAAATAAAGCTTGCATTGCTTTAGATTTAAATGAGGGGTTGGCTTGCTTGAATGGGTTCCAAATCAAACATTGAGACAAGAGAAAAAGTGCACGCAACTTGAGCTGATATTAAACAGGACAACCTCTGGGAAGCATCTTGCTTTACAGAAAAGGATGAGACTGCTGATGTTGCCAAGGCTTCCTAGCTCTTTTGAAAAAGGGGAAGAAAGTTTCTTTTATTTAGGTATTCAAAATGGAAAATGCTCAACAATCTTCCTGTAGCATTTCTTTCCCCAGGGTTGGCTGAAAAGGGGGATACTTCATCTTGTTGATGAAGAAAGTATGTTTCACAGAGATCTTGAGCCTGTTTT
>Ga0181612_156615_pt1 | contig 12910 bp, 16 predicted proteins | sample HoacroProtozoa21_FD_119630 | JGI IMG/M metagenome (GOLD analysis project Ga0181612, IMG submission 119630) | Hoatzin crop microbial communities from Cojedes, Venezuel. Combined Assembly of Gp0051906, Gp0051904, Gp0051908 | reverse complement strand
GTGAGGGTGGTGAAACACTGGCCCAGGTTGCCCAGAGAAGCTGTGGCTGCCACCTCCCTGGCGGTGTTCGAGGCCAGGTTGGATGGAGTTCTGGGCAACCTGGGCTGGTGGAAGATGTCCCTGCTCATGGCAGGGGGGTTGGAACCAGATGAGCTTTAAGGTCCCTCCCAACCCAAACTATTCTATGATTCTATGCAGCAAAACCTGCAGGGGTAGGAAAAGGGCCTGTGGGTGGTGGGTCTAGCAGCTTGGCGTTTTTACTGATGGTAACAATCAGTAAACATGGTTGGTCCCTGAGCTGGGGCTGCTCCCGCTCTTGGGGTTACACCGAGGGCTCGCGTGCGTGCGAAGGTCGGAGCTGGATGTCTTGGTGGATCTCACAAGGTCACATTGTGAGGATGAGGAGGGTCTGCGTCCCTTCCCATCGTGTCCGGACAGCATCTGCCCTTACCAGCAGCGAGTGGTTCGTGCCGGAGAGGACCTGTCCTGAACTTTCATCCAGCTCTTGAAGCGAGTCCAGGCGTTGCTGAGACCTTTGGAGCAGTTCTCTCGGCACCGAAACAAATGGCTTGATTATGATTTCACTGGAATTGGCATCAGTCAGCGCTTTCCACGGCGAGGCTCTGACGATCCCGTCAGCGGGCGCTGGCGTGGTACCCCCCGAACTCGCCGCTGCCCCGGGCAGACCTGGCTGCAGGACGAGGGCCGCTGCCCCTCTGTGCATCCCCTCTGGCTTCCTTGGCAGGATGATGCGATGCCTTTATTTGTTACCCCTTAGATTCTAACTCTAAAAGTCAAATCTGAGTTTAGCGTGAGCCAAAGCTTTTATTTTGAACCCTGATGCTCCCCGTGGTTTCCACTCGGACGTTGGAAAGGGCCGTGCACTTTGCCGCTGAGATCTGCCGTGGTTTACCTAAGCCTGTTTTGCAAATTTATTTTGCCCCTGTTGTGCTCTTGAAATAAATTTGGAGAAATGATAATTTGGCCGCGAAACAAAACAAAATCAAGCGTGTTTGTTTGACGGATGCAAACAGAAAGCGCTTGTTTGCTAAGCAGAAAAGATTATTTCCCCAGAAATGGGTCTGTATTCCGTGACTCTGTGCTGCCCCATCTTTCCCCCTCTGTGCACGGGGATGGAGCTGAGCTGCCGACTCGCAGATTAACAAAGTTCGTTCTCCTGACTCCGTCAGCATATAGCACGCTCACCTTCTGCTTCAAACCTCTCTCCTTTTTGCTCCTGAGGGTTAGGGCATAAATTCAGGGCTGCGGTGAAGGTGAAGGAGCGGGAGGGCATGTTCTTCTGCGCCCGTAGTGGGGAAATCAGTGCAAACGTGAGCAGCACGGAGGGTTAGGACTCGAGTTCCTGCTCCTGTCGGTGCACGGTGCCACCTCGCTCCTGCCTCTCTCCTCCTCCTGTCGTTGCTGGGTCCTGCTTTCCGGACAGGTTTTTCTCCTCCTGGAGATCCTCCATCCGAGGGGCTGCAGGAGCCCCGAGCGGTGCCCGCGCGCGATGCTCGCGGCTGTTGGTAGCTTGCGAGTCGATGGCTGTGCTTGCGACGGCACGTTTCTGAGAGAGGAGTTCATTGCTAAAGTGACGTGTCAGCAAATCTTCGCCACCTCTCTCCCATCTCGGAGATGGAATCAGCTTAAAGTGGGGAAAAAAAATTGTCATATGCATGGATTTTTTTTTTTTTCTTTCTTCCCTGAGTGCAATTTCCATCTGAGATGACAAGCTCCTGATTGCTGTGCCAGAGGAGGGTTTCCCTTTATAGCTCTCCTAGTAGAGCTGGTGCTTCTAGTTCACTGGAGCTGTCTGGGCCGGGGTCTTCTGGGGGACAAGCGTGCTTTTCTGGAGCTGTCATCTCCATCATAGGGTTAAGCATCTCCGATGGACCAGCTGTGGAGAGATTTAAGTCAACCAGACTTGTACCTTGCTCCTCTGGGACGGCAAGGGCCGATGGGGAGGAGGAAGGGAGCTCAGAGCAGCCTTGCAGGTGGCAGAGCTGGCCAGTGGAGGGTTGCTGGGGTGGCATTTCTAGTCACTAGGGAGGTTTATGAGATGGAGGTTGGGTTCTTAGCCCTGTTACCAGCTCCTCGTGTGACGTCAGGTGGCCTCCTAGGTCCTGTAAATGCGTATATTCGTGCGCGGCAGTTGCAACGCTTCCTTTCTCTGGCTCCGTGAGTCATCTGCTTGCGTTGCAGTCCTTTTGTGGCAAGATGCATCCCTCTGTAAGGAAAATGCTAGGAGTGTCCTACTGCAGGGCACCACAGATGTCCACCGGTGTCCTGCCCTTGCTTGGAGCTGGAAGAGGCTGCTGAGGGCCTTTCTCAGCTGGAGGTCCCAGGGGGTTGTCGTTGCAGGGGTAGGCGGTGTACGGTTGGGGTGCTGCAGAGCTGCTTGGTGGGTGGCTGATCATTTGGTAGGAGCTGGAGCAAAATCAGGGCTTGGGGCCAGCGAAAGCAGTGTCACCCTCAACAACTCTCAGCCCCAAACCCTGCTGAGAAACTGCTCTTGTTGTGACCACAAGCTAACCTAAGCCTCGGACCTAAGCGCTCGTGGATGTCCAAGGGGTGGCAACCAACCTTGTTTCTAGCTCATGGTCATCCTGGTGCATCGTCCCCATGCTGTCCTGCTCCACCTTGGCAGAGTTGTTTGTGGCAACGAGCGCACCGCTGCTCGGCATTTCACCTTGTGAACTGGCAGCTCCGTGCCTGTGTTAGTGAGAGGTGGCTTGGGCAGGTTCTTCAGCTTGCCCAAATCATTGTTGCTTCTGTTGGCTTCACTGGAGTTACTCCAGCTTACACTGTTGGAAGAATCCTCCTCTTGGTCTAGCTGAGTTATTCTTTCCTCCTCCCATACCCGCCTAAACCTGCCAGTTTGAGCTCAGACACCCGTGTTTTCCTGCAGGAGGAAAAGGGAAAATCAGGAAGGAACTAATCTATGACCCCATCAGTGGGAGAATGGGCTAATAGGAACTGTAATGAGAATACAGAGCCAAAGAAACAAGCAAATGGGAAAATGCAATCCCACCAAGGCGACAGAGAGGTTTATGCCAACCAAGGGGCTGATCCAGTGCTCATTAACGTCACCCCAGGTCTTTATCCTAACTGTAATGGACTGTGGAGCAGGTTGGAAGACAGCATTTTAGCCTTGCTACAGTGTGCAAACCGTTCATGGGTTGCATGTGGAATAGCGATGCAGAAAGCCCTTTGCAAAGCAAATGGGAGATATCTTCTGCTCTCCTCAGGTTTGGTTTTCAGAGGTGCAAGGCAGCGAAGGAGCCAAGTCTGAGACTTGGCCTTAGCTGTCTGGGTGCTGCAGCGTCTGCTGAAATGCCAAACGCGTCTTAATCATTAGTATATTAAAAAATCTTGCTTTAAAGAAGGATTCTTCAGCTGGCGGTGAGTGGTGTTGGCTCTCGCCACCAGCAGTCATGAGTTGATATGCAAAGTGAGGAGGCAGAAGAGCAGATGGGTGGGTACGGGAAGGCTGAAGGCAAACTTGACTTTGCAGCTGGGTTCTCCCCTGGAAGGACCAGCGTCGGTGAGATGGAGAACAAGGTCTGGCGAGCCGAGCCTGGTCTGGAGGTGGGGACATTTTCGGGGAGAGTGCTGAATAGGAAAGGACACCAAGGGTCAAACAGGAGACGTGCGAGTCCAGCTCTGCATGTCAATGAGCACAGAGTAAATAAGGAATAAAACCACCTTCCAACATGAGCAGCTGGTGAAATATCACAGGTTTTTTTTTCCCAGAGATGGGAGATTTTGACCGGCTCTGCGCCTGCAACCATAAATGGCTCTGACACCTGCGTCTGTTTTATCAGACACATGCAGAGCCCCGGACAGGATCCAAACATTCATTACTTTGGATTTTTGAGTCTTTTTTATTCTTTTTTTTTTTTTTTCTTCACGGTGGGATCATTATTTTCCCAGCTTCACATCCGCAGTTCAGCAAATCCAGTGCGTTTTTCAGACTTCTGTTTCTTACACATCTCTAATAAGGAGCGTGATAGAAAACTGTCAAGAAAAGCAAATTCTCAAAGGCACGGAGAGAGAGCGGGGCAGGTCCAGGTTCAGAGCCACTTCCAAGTCTCGACGTGGTTTGGACCTACAGATAGGCACAGCACTAATGTTTGAAGGCATGTTTGGGTTCTTGCCCTGAAGTCCTTCAAATTCAGTGAATTGTAGGTGTAGGGCTTTATTCCAGGATCATCTTTATTATCGTCCGTCCCTGTTCTCTTGCAGTCCAGTACAAAGCTCTTGAGGAGTCCAAAGGAAGAGTGACCTAGGTGAAAGCTTGAGCAAGAATTTTCCAAGTCTCGAAAGGTTTCGTGCTTTTCTTGCATTGCGGTTCAGTGGGAGCTAAGCTAATGCTTCTTGTATTTATATTTGAAAATTTTGGACTTGTACTGTTTGTTACATAAGAAAATGCATTTTAATTTTTAATGCATTAAAATGTATTAAAATGCATTTAAATTTTTAATTTCTGAAACAGATCTTTTGACCAAACAATCCCTTTCTTTCCTGCGTACCTTGACTGGAAAATATTTAGTTTAGAATTTCCTTGTCGGGAAAAGGGCAGGTTTGAGTTTGGCTGGAAGAATACCAGGTCTTTCTTTTAAGCTGAGTTTATGAGTTCACTGAAGCACCTTGTCAGATTTTACAGGAAACTCTCTGATTAAGCTGAAGCGAGATTTTGGGTTTTAAAGTGTTTTATAGGAAAAGGTGCAATTTGGATTTCATTCAGTCTCAGAAGGGAAGGATTTCTGAATACACAGCATTTCCCCTTTGCTGAAAAAAGTCTTCCTTTCTTGCTTCTGAAGTGCTTTACATTTTTGAGGCAATTTTTCTGCCATGCTTCTTCCTTCACGTGGCTTTCCTCTAGTTGGAGGAGCTGTCCTGCTTTGAATTAGACAAGGTTTTTGTTGAAGATGTGTTTTCCAAGCCAAATTTCAGGCTGGCCGATGCGCCTCGTGACCCTGTTTGCTCAGCAAACTTGCACAGCGTGCGAGCGAGGGCAGAACGTGGCAGCGCTGGGAGGGAGCAGCGTGGCCACGCTCCGATGCGATTTACTGCTCTGCAAACATGGGGAGCAAAAGGTATCCCTTAGCCTTGGCTTGTGGCCTCATGGAATGAGAGAAAGGTTCTCCCCTCGCTAGGTGCTTACGCTCCGTGGCGGGGTGGGCCATGGTCAGAAGGTCTAAACCCTGTCTTGGGCTGTTCTTGCTTCGTCGTGGAGGTGGGTGGTTGAGGGAGATGCCTTCACTGGTGCGCGTCAGCTGGGTCTCCTAAATTTCTCTGGTCGTCCTTGGCTCGTGGAGGACAGCGTCTGCGATGTCCCCGCTGGTTTAAAGCCAAGCAATGTGCGGGCTGTCGACATTGTTTAGTGAGACATGGGGCCCTTCACCTCGGACACCTCCGTGAGCCTGAAACCAGCGTGACAGACATCTGTGGCCACTCAGAGGTCCGCTCGGTGACCTCCATCCATCCAAGTGCCACTGCCCTAAGTGGTCTGAACAGACGGCCAAGGTCTGAGGAGATCACAGAGCGATAAATATCCGCCCGGTCCTGCTAGAGAAGACCTGAAGGCTTGATGGCAATGCGTTGTGTAGGAGAAACCTCACCCGCCCTGCCGGGGCTGGTCCTCCGGGGTCGGCGGGAGCCGTGGCGCGAAGCCCTCGCGGGTTCGGTGGGAAGGGACGGTGCGGGGCGATGCTCTGAGCACCGGGGGTTTGCAGCCGCGCTGCAAGGGGAGGCTGACGCCTGCGGAGAATGAGTGCGGTGGGGAAGATGTCAGCTCTTCCTCTCAGCTTCCCTTTGCAGCGCCAACTGTCAGTAATTTAACTAACGTTTTGTAAATAAATGTGGCATTCGGACAGCTGTCACCGCGCCTGTTATAAACACTCCTTTTGTCACTAAAAGCTGGCAGTACCGCTCCGTTTCCCCTGCAAATGCAGCTACCACTGCCAGTTAGCTCCTGAAGCCAGGGCTGTCAAGGAATCGCATGCCGGCCGGCGGCTGGGAGACCGCGGCTTCGCGCGGGGAGCCCAGCGAGGCATTGCCAGGGCCTGGTGCGAAGGCAGCTTTTGCAGCTCGAAAATAAATAAGTGGCCTGATGAGCGAGTGAGAAAACCCATCTGAATGTGGCTGTAGGGCTGGTGGGTTCCCAGCCAGGGTCCCAGCAGGTCCAGCTGCGGGGCCGGTGGTGGCACCGGTTCCTCTGCCACCTCGTCCCAGCCCCGCGGGAAGCGCAGGTAGGATGGGATGGGGAGCCCAGCCGGCCCTGGCCTTCGAGGTGCCAAGGGAGCAATCTGGCACTGGCGCCGCAAATGCATTTCGCTTTGGAGCGTGGGCTCCGCACGCGTCAGGCTTCGGTGTCGGTAAATTCAGTCTCTCCGGGACTGGGTTGGATTGGAGTGGAGAGATTTGTCCTTTGAGCCCGTCAGTCTTGCTCAGCGCGCTTGTCCTATTAGCAGCGTGTTCAGAACCTTCAGGCGGTCTGGATGCTTCTCCCCCTAACAGACCCCACTGGAGAGGGGACGCTGTTGTCTTTCTGCTTGCTGGGAAGTCTCGATCCTGCGCTGCTTTGCTCCTTTCATCTTTCAGGGACCCTTGCAGCTGCAGACAGCCCTCCCCTGACCCCACGGTGTTCCTCTCCCAGTATCGGTAGAACTTTCAGCACCTATAGGCTTGCTGTGCTGCACTGATGTGTGATGCAGGCAGTACAGACATCAGCACATGACATCTCTCTCTCTAAGCTGCTGTAAAATTAGCTTCATCTCAAGTGGCAGAAAATGATCATATCCTCGCTTGAGGGCGATGAAGAATATTCCTGAGTCACTGCTAGTGATGAAACAGGCAGAAAATCCAGAGTGATACACAACTGCCCACTCAGTTTTAATCGCCGAGGCCATTTGCTGCTGCAGAGCCTGAAGACGCAGCTTCCTCCTCCTCTCCCTCCCTTTCATCCATCACTCCCCTTACTGGCCCGGGCTGCGGATCCCAGCAGGGCAGAGCGATTTCCCATCCCACCGGCGAGCCTGCCGGCTGGGAGCATCTTGTGCTTCCTCACCGAGAGGAGAGGAGGGGGTCAAAGCTTCCTTTTCTTAAAGCAATCAAAGGGAAAAGATGGAACCTGCCCTCCTCGGCTCTCCTCCTCCCAGGCTGCGATCCTGCAGCCTGGGAAAAACTCTCCTCCAAGCTCGCTCTCATCTCCATGAATTTTCCCTGCTGCCTCCGAAGCAGCTGCTGTGCCCACGAGGATGTTTCTTTTTGCGTTTCTCCCCCGTCAGCTGTAGTTCAAAGCCCTCTCCCTGGATTTTTATGTTTTGGCTAAAGCCACCCTCCTTCCTACAACTGTCAGCTCAGTGCTTGGGAAACCTCTTGCCAAATTTGCTGGCGACGAAGGCCAAGAAAACCCTGCAAAACACCGATGATCAGAAGCAATGCCTCCCTTCCTCGCATATGCTCCCTGGCAGCATGTTAGCACTAAGGACTCCTCGAAGGATGCTTCCTGCAAGTCCTGCCCCGCCAGCTCTCCCCCAGGTTTCCGATGGAACCCCCCCGCGCTCCAGGCGCAGGTTGAAGGGTCTCTAAAACCCCAGCGAGGTTCAAGAGTCTTTCAGCTTGGGAATCGCCTCCTGCTTCTTGTCTCCCAGGTGGCTCGATAGCCGCAGACCTGGTTCAGCATCGTTCTGGGGCGAAAACCGTAGCAATCCTCCGGTTCTGAATGAAGGCTTTCTTTTCTCCAGTCAGGGCTTGTCGGTATTTATCCCTTAACCTGATTTTCAGATGTTCTCTATCCTGCAGATTTGTCGGGATATGCTATTCACACAAAACTCTCCTGGTGTCAGACTTCTGCTAGGATAGCTTAATAGCTTCTACCAGCCTGCGAGGGGAATAAGCGGGACTGGCAACAGCATAGCCACGCAGGCATAAACGTCTCAAAGCAGGGGTTTTGCCAGCGTAAAAATTATTGCAGGAGCTCGCTCCCCCCGCCGTTGGAGATCGCTGTACCGGCGGAAGTTTTCCGCCCCGGTCGGCCAAATCCGGGCGAGTTTCCGCGAGTCCCGCTCTCCTCTCCGTGCTCCCCGGCAGCTTCGCATGCCATGCAGCGATTTGTCAGCGCGAGCAGGTGCAGAGCTGCAGGACACGGGCCGAGCAGCTCGCTTTGGCCGTTATTCCAGCCTACAGCCGCTTTGTTCTCGCGTCAGGCGGCGCCGATCAGCGCTCCTCCGCCGCCGAATTTCCTTTTTGCTCATCCCTACCCCGAAAAGCGGAGTCAGGGTGGTGCGTTTCGGGTTAGATTCAGCGGGAACCCAGAAGACGAGTCTCAAAATGAGTAAATGGATGATAATTTTGGGTTGGAGTGTTATAGCTAACCACTCCCAAGGAGCCTTGCGTTCTGCACACGCCAGCCGCCGTTGCACACGCAGACCAAGCTTGTGTGTGTATATATATATTTATAGACCTTGTGCACGGCTAATGAACGGAGATAGGGAGAGGGGGAGAGTAATTTGTGCAGATACCTGTCGAGAGAGGCAGGAGACGGGGATAAAGCCAGCGGGAGCCAGCGCAGATGGCGAGCGCAGATACCGCAGCCGTACCCGGGAAAAGCGGTCCCTTGGCAAAGCAGCGGCGGGGGCCGCTTTGGGGAGAGGTGGGGGGACGAGCCCGTTCGTAAATGCTCTAATCTTTTCTCCGGGTGGTGCCAACTGCTGCTTGTTTCTCCTGCTGCGAGTCTGAAAGAGCCCCGCTAACCTCTGGCAAAAATTGGGAGGATAACAAGGGAGGGAAGGCTGACTTTGTTTGCGGCATTTATTTTATATTTTTTTTCTCCCTGGCTTGAGAAGGAAGAAATAAAGTTGGACTTCAAGTGGGGTTGTTGCAGTAATGGAGCAAAAAGAGAAATGCTCTTCAGCTGCCTTCTCCTTCCTCACGTCCCCATAAATAACCCTTCCCGCTCGGAGGCGGCTCGGCTCTCACTCGGAGGAGAGAGCTGGGTTTGGGCTGTGATTTTTTGGCCGCAGCTGAAGGGCCCCTTGCCTTTCCTGCCTGCAGTGCACCTCACCTGAGCCCACTACCTTGGTGTCAGTCCCGGCTAAAGTCAAATGCCAACGATGAGTGAAGCGTGGGCCTTTGGGGGGATGGACAGCAGCAATCCCAGGCGCCTGCTCCTGGGGAGATGGCCAAAAACGGCTTAAAATGCCCATGACTCTCCATGATCCTTCCATGTCCACCTGCTTTTAAGAAAAGCAGGTCCAGCCATGTGGTAGCTTTATCCAGCGGTGAGGTGTTGTCCTTCTGTGGGCAAGGCAGAGCTTGCAAACTGCGTCTGGGGACCAAGGGACAACACGTGTCACTGTAGTGATGGATTTTTCCTAGCTATGGGATCTTCCTCTAAGGATTTTTGGCCAGTTTAGCCACTCTCTCTCTAGGTCGTTTACCTAGAAGTTGTTCAGAGCTTCCTGGTGCATTCGTAGAAGCAAGGTGTAGGTGATCTCTCTTCCTCTGCGTGTCGATTTTCCCCCTTCACCATTCCTGCTAACTTTAGTGTATCAGCTGGCTGATTTTGATCAGGTTGGGTGTTACACTTCACAGCTTCCAGGAAAATAGGCAGGTAGAGGTGCAGAGAACTTGTTAGTCCACTTGAAATAAAGACAGAATGATCTCAACTCTTGTACGAGACACCCGAGAATCCGCGTGGGCATTGGCCATATGCAAGACTCCAGGGAAAAGGGAGCTCCAGCCTGAGCGTGCGTCATTTAAGACTGAAATGTGTAGGAAAGAACGCGTCCTCCGTGGTATGTGTGGAGTTACTCATTAAATGCAGCAAGCAGTCCAGGTGGGGAGGGGTTGAGCGCTCCAGATTGCGCGTAAGGGAAGCCGTGAAGATGATGTTGTGTTGATGGGGACAGCCTGCCAGTCCCGGTGTCAAGGAGGAGAGACAAAAGCTGGGGGTTCGGTTCGTAATGCGGCCGATCTCAAATGGGGGCTGCTGTGCTTTGCTTGCCTGAATGGGAAGACCGCAACAGCTGGTCGCCGTGGCATTGCTGCAGCCGGCTGGCTCACCCTTCCCTTCGGTTAAAACAAAACATAAAGGCAAAAAGCAAAAAAGCAGCACAACAGCAATGACAAAAAAAAAAAAAAAAAAACCCAGGGACTCGCTTTCCAGAAGTTCCTAATGCTGCAACAGGCAAAGCGCTGGAGATAAAAGAAATAAAAAAGCGGGGGAAAGAGGGAGAAAATGCGTTTATGAGCTCTCAAACTAACAGCATGCAACTCTCCTATTATTTTTCCTTCTTAGCCTTTGAAACAGAACAACGGCCTGGAGCCTTCTCGGCAGATGGACAATGTGCGTGCCTTAACCACTTAACAGCCATTAGCCTAATTTCACGTACTGGAGCCAAATTAAATAATAAGTAAGAGGCTATGAAAAGCTGGTTTGGAGGCTGCGTTACTGCCTTTCACTTGATAACCTCCTCATAAACAGATGCTCTCTCTCTACCCTATTAACCTTGTCTGAGAGCGGGGAGGGGGGCTTTGGGGAAGCCAACAAGCCAGACCTTGGCGGGGAGGTGAGCTGGAGGGGCCAGGCGTGGGGGTCCTCTGTATTTCCGAGGCTCCTCTTGGTTTTTCTCCCCCCGACGCCCCGGCCGTGGAGGACTCACCGAGCCAGAAGCCCGTTCTGCGGTTGCGTCCGGGTTATTTTCACGTGCCAAATGATTCATCTTGATCAGCGAGCCCATCTGTACCTGCTGGGCGAGGCTGCGCCACCCGGAGCTGATTTTGTGGACAAATCTGTTTGACTTGGAGGAGAGGGGAGATGGTGCTGATAGACACGAAAGGGGAGGTGGCCCCGTGGCTCGGTGCCGAATCCCTCCCCGGTTTTGGCTCGGGCAGGGCATGGGGGGGCTGCTGCGTCCTCGCTCCTGGTTGTACCGTTCGCTCGCCCTTGCAGACGACGTCATTTTGCTGCTCTTTGCCTCTTTCCCCCTTGTATTTCAACAGGAGCAATAGTACTTGCCTAAGCTTTGGGAATTTGCGAGCATCGATTAGTTTGCAAAATGCTTTTGACCTTTTTTCGGTGCCGGCAGCACGGGTGCGTGCAGAAGGGGCTGCGTGTCATTTTTTTGCTGCAGAAGATTTGGGGGGTGGCTGACTTCTCCGTCACCACCCCCCCACCCGCCGCTAGCTATTGCTCTGTGCTTTGCGCCTCGGCTTTGGGCCTTTTGAAGTTTTCAGGGGATTATAGATGACTGCGCAGCTATTTCTGGCGAAAGGTTTTATTTATTAAAAAGCCATCTTCCTTCATTAACAAGATACATCGATGGGGAATAGATGAGCGGCCCCATTACTGGCGCGCAGCGTGCCACGTGGTGCCGCCGAGGCGATGTGCTGCGTGCCCTCCCTGGACGCAAGCAACGTCTCTCCGTGGAGCCACCCAAAATTTGGTGTGGGAACCATCCCCTGGTCCAAGGCACAGGGATAGGTGGGAGAAGGTTTGGTTTCGGTGCAAGATTTCCAGCAGTTCCTTGGTGCCAGCAGCAACTTGACTTTCCTTCCTGGGTGGTTTTCCTCCTTGGTCTAAGTTGTCATGCAGGCTCCGCTTTCATATGCAAAAGCTGTCCCTCTGTCTGGCACGGGAGCTGATAAAGCCGGGTTTCTTACAAGTTTGCTTCATTTTGGTCCAAGCAGGAGTAAATGACTTGCCGCCTGAGGCGGGGACGTTTGGACAGCCTCTGCGCTGTGTGGATTCTCCAAGGTTCAGCTGAGGATGAATCTCATTTTTATGTGGCCTTTCTCTCCGTGGGGCACTCGCAGAGTCCCTCTCCTGTACCTGGCTGCCTATCTGTGCTAGACTTGCAGGTACTTAATGTCTTTGAGCCATCTGTTCCTCTGTCAAATTTAGTTAAAATTGGCCGAAGGCTTCACAAATTATTGGGGAAGGTTGTTAGACGGAGGCACACAGGCAAAGAGCGCGGTTGCGTAAGCTCATTCCGGGAGGAGTCAGGGCTAAAAATACTGGGGGGTGGGTTATTCGGAGACAAGGCAGCTGGGGAGATGGGATCCACATCCAACCTTTCCCCAGTGCGAGAGATACTAGATTGGGGTCTATTTTTGGTACTGTAGAAAGCTCCGCTGCGGAGATGGGCTTTGCTTTGGGTAGGATGTGCCACCTTTTCTTTCTTCTATCACGTGGCTTTGTGTCCAAAACGAGCCCCATTCACCCTTTCCCAAGGCGCTGACCCTGACGCTGAGATGCTGCAGCTGTGCTTTCAGGCAGCTGTTTGCCGAAGGATTCCTCCGGCCAGGGCTGGGATGCGTTTGCTTGGAGGTGGCATCGCTGGCACAGCAGCAGCTGCAGAGGCCAGCGTGCAGCTTGGCTGGGTAGTAGCAAGCTTCCCGTGCTGGAGGAAAGGAAAGGGAAGGGTTGTAAGTGGGTAGGAAGGTAAAGCGAGCAGGAGGAATCCCAGGTCTCCATCTCCCCCGGGGTGGTCTGAAGAGGTTGAGCTCTCTGGCCGGCGCACTGGGACGAGCCTCCTGCAGACCTTCTCAAATGCCTGTGTCTGTCTTTGTGTCTCTCAGTGCGGTGTTTCTTAGCCCAAGAAAGACGTTAGCTCTGGTGCTTTCTTCCAAGCACTCTCCTCCAGGTGCTGGCTGGACGCAGTTCTCCCAAGTGCAGAATTGTGAGCGGGCGCCGGATGGGATTGCCCGTGTGAAATCACAGAATCACAGAATGGTCGGGGTTGGAAGGGACCTCTGTGGGTCATCTCGTCCAACCCTCCTGCCGAAGCAGGGTCACCTACAGTAGGTTGTAGAGGACCTTGTCCAGGCAGGTCTTGACCAGAGAAGGAGACTCCACCACCTCCCTGGGCAGCCTGGGCCAGGGCTCCGTCACCCTCCGAGG
>Ga0181612_133036_pt1 | contig 12910 bp, 21 predicted proteins | sample HoacroProtozoa21_FD_119630 | JGI IMG/M metagenome (GOLD analysis project Ga0181612, IMG submission 119630) | Hoatzin crop microbial communities from Cojedes, Venezuel. Combined Assembly of Gp0051906, Gp0051904, Gp0051908 | reverse complement strand
TCACCCTGACATCGGTGCTGCAAACGTAACTGCTTCCAGCCGGAAGAGAGGGGCTTGCGCCTACCTCCGGCACACCCCGAGCGAGTGGGCACTGCCACCGCCTGCCCCGGGGCCAGGAGGAGCGCACGGCGGCACCCTGGCTCTTCTTGGGCAGCCGAAGCCCGGCAGCCCGCCTCACCCTGCCCTCCAAAGACCACTCTCTCTGGGGACCTGGAGCCCTCGGGCGAGGGGCAAGGTGCGAGGAACCCACCACAGCCCCCGGCAGGCAGTGGGGTCTGGCCAGCGACCAACTTTCTCGGCAGGGTAGGACGGAGGGGTGAGTGCAGTCAACACAAACACTCAATCATCCTTCCTTTCTTTCTTCTGTGCTTCCTTTGTTAACTGCAGGAAACAGCTGAAAGACCTTGAGTTTCCCATTGTAGCGTGTATGGGAACAGAGCTGCAGTGATCAGAACATACCCCCCGCTGCTCCTGGGGAAAAAGGGAGAGCAGAATCCTTTCTAAAAAGGGTTTACGATTAGAAGAGTGTTCTGTCACTCTGGCGCGCAGTAATCCACTGCGCCACCAAGTCCCTTCAGAGAGATGTCGAAAACTTAAATGACTGAAAGCGAAAGAGCCCCAGCTCAGGTTCCCAGGCAGCCAGACATCCTAATTATCTTTAGATCCACTCCCACATGGGGGGGAGAGAGCACATAGGAGAAAAAAAAAAAAAAAAAAGGAAAAGAAAAGAAAAAGAAAGAGAGGAAAAAAAAAAGACTGTCACATTGCTTTTTTCTTTTTTTAAAACCTTGTCTCCGCTCACTGCTTTTCCAGCTGTGACACCTCTCACGGTAGTTAATTAGAATCATGTCACCGCGTTAATGTGCTCTGACTGGACTCTGACAGACGCCCGTCCTCTAACCGGCCGCCCCTCCCTCGCACCCCTCCCCGGGACCCCTGGCCACACGCCTGCCGCCCGTCCCCGTCCCCGCGGTCCGGTGGGTGCCCCGTGGCCGCTCCCCGTGCTCTGCCCCCTGTGTCCGGGACCTGCTGCCGGCCGCGACACCCGGCGTACCGCCGCTCCACCTGTGCCGGATCCGCCTGACCTTTACAAGCGCTAATTCAAAATGACACTGCTCATTTGATGACATTTCTGTTGATTTTTACTTCAGTCTCTTTTAATTATTTAACTTGGAGTCCTTCCCCTTCTGCCTTGGGCTGGGGCCGCTGTGTGTGGGGCAGTGGCCCCGGGGCAGCCCCGTGCCTGCTCCGCAGCAGTGAGCCCCATGCTTGGCTCTCACTCCCGGCATCCCCCGGCAAAAGGATGGTGCGGTGCCAACGGCACTGCCCCCGGGCATGGCACCTGCTGCGTGCCACCACAAAGAGCCAAAGAACGCGGTTTGCCAGCTCTGGGGGAGCAGGGGGTACTCCAAGGCTTCTGCCACTCCCTGAGAGGGACGGGGAGGGTGGCACCGGCTCTGCCAGCCAGGGACACACAGGCTGGGATGGAAAGCAGTCAAAAAAGCAGAGGGGAGTTTCACAAAATGCTGTCCCTGCTCCCTTCTTCCCCTTGCCCTGCTGCAGAGGAGGCAGGTGGGCACCAAGGGTGACTGGGGATCTCGCAGACACAGTAGAGCCAGCAAAAGGAAAGAGGGGAAAGGAAAGCAGGGAAGAATGAGAGGAGGCTGAAATGAAGCCAGCAAGCTGCCAGGACCACAAGCTCCCGACACCTCGCAGGGTGAGGCGAAGCCTCAACAGCCCCCACCGAGTACCCGGGGGGGAGAGCTGGCGCTGACAGCCCCCGGCACCCATCATGGCGGGTGGCCCTCGCCGCCCTCCTCGTCAATGTCAGCGCGGAGAGCAGCCCGGCGCTGCCGGGACACGAGCAGGCAGGGCAGGCAGGGCAGGCAGGGCGATGCGCGGAGAGGGACGGCTCGGCCGGGCAGGAGGCACCCCGGCAGGCGCAGGCCCGGCTCCCCGCGGCAGTGGCAGCTCGCGGCAGTTAATTAGAATCGTGTCACTAAGTAAATGCGCTCTGACTGGACTCTGACAGACGCTCACCTATGACACCGGGGGCCAGGAGACAATCCACATCAAACTACTGCAGTGTGACCCTTTTAACACAAAGAGTAAACTCACTGCACATCGAGTTGAAGCTCATTAAAACTGTCTACTCTGCGAGCATCCCATTAACCTCACTGTTAAAAACACGCAATTCCTCTTCTTCTTTCCGAGGCCTAATTAATGCTCTGGATCAGGAACAATATCACACCCTAACCTTCCGAGATTTCCAATCAGTAAATGAAAAGAGAGAGACGGAGCAGGGAAGGCACGGCGGCTTGCTGGGTTGCTCACTGCAGGGGCTGCTGACCTGCCCAGGCAGGTAGGGCTTTTCCCTTTGGCGAGGCAGAGATCCCCACGGAGGGAGCACGGCACAGCCCCGGCCGCGGGCACCCTGGGCACCGGGAAGGTGGCGAAGCCCTGTGCTGAGGCTCACAGCTCACAGGATTACGGCAGCTGGTGTGAAGCAGCCCAGTGAGGGCTTCGTGTCGAGACAGGAGCTACTGTGGGACCAGATCTCCTGGTCGCCTGGGATGGGTACCGCAGGTTCGTTAGCTGGAGACACAGCAGCCTGGCTACCCTCTTTCCCCAAAAAAGAGAAAAGCAGCCCAAACCAGACATATAGAGCTAAATCTAAAATCATCACAATACGCGTGCTGAACTCTAAACTTTAAAGATTCAATTAAATCCAATTAGATTCAAAAAAGACCAGCAGCAAGGGGTAATATCATGTTTTAACGGCAGCCAGTGCACTGCAGGTAGAAGGAGAGATGACAAATGAGAAACAAACTTTCCCAGCAGCAGAAGCTACTTCTGCGGATCTGGATCCTTTTTTCGATGTATTTTAAATTCAATAACTGGCTCATTCAGAGCTGAGAAACAGTAAAGGACATATTAAAAAAAAAGGGTGTGCCTTTTATCTTTTCCATCATCAGGGACACGAACCAACCAACAAACTAACGTAGGAGAGGATGCGATGTGCTAATTCTAGAATCTGGAAAGGGTGGTTTCCAGAAACACTCCTTCAGCTCACCAATCACTTCTTGCTTTGGTTTCATGCACCAGGTGTTTTTAACTAAAAAGTATTCTGAAATATACTTTCCCTTCCGTATTGAGTATATGCAAGGGAAACAGGATTTTACTAATAAAGACAATTCAGATTACTGCTGGGGTATTTTAGCATGGCATTCCAATATTCATCCAAAAGCATCACAACCCAAACCACGAGTAAGAATTTAATCACCACCTCCTTAATAACAAATAGTAACTCACTGTTTTTCTAACGTAACAAATACCTAAAAACTAAGACTAAAGGCATATTATGATACATAATAGATCAAAATAAATATAGCAAATACAGGGCATTTGGTGAATAAAAGAATAATGGAATTTAATAATTGGGCAGTGGCAGGGAAAGCCGCACTTAGTTTGCTAGGTGCTGATCAGTAAAACTTGACCTCTTTTAGGGAAATACGCTGCAAAAAAAAAGAAATGCAAAAATAGAAAAAAATCAATTACTGAATCCAGGTGCCCTGCTGCCCAATTTAAATCACAGCTCAAGTCTGGGATTTTAATCCTTCTGATTAACATCAGTCTCTGAAACCCAGTGGAGAGACCCCAATGCAAGAACCCAGCTCCACTGGTGTGGAGCCTGTGAATGCTGGTCTTTGTGTCAGAGTGCCAAGACCCCCATTAAAAGCTGCAGCTCTTTTTTGGCAAGCAGCACCTCAAACACATGTTTTAAGAATGGCAATGTGCACACACCATCGTAAGACGAGTAACTTCTTGGCAAGACTCAACTCTATTTTGTTGAGGGTCAAGAATACACCAGACAAAAAGAAGTTCCTCACCCCAAGATCCTACAGCCCACACTAGGGCTGACACACTTTTAATCCATGTTCCAGGAGAGATGGAAGCTGCAAAAAAGCCCTCTCTGGTCCTCAGAGCCACATGCAGCCCAGAGGGAATTCATAGAGCTGAAATACCAAGCTGAGAAAAGGTATGAAAGAACAGGTTTCACTCTCCTTTTGCTTCTTTCCTATCTCCCAAGGATTTCCTGCATCCTCGCTCTGGAGCAGGACCTTCCACCCTCCTTATTCTGCCTGGCACTTCTCAGCAAGCTGAAATACTTACATTGCCCCCTTCCTTTACCTTTTCCTTCCCAAGAAAATAACTGCAGCAGACCCCTACTCGTCCCACCCCAAGGCAGCTGTATTTGCAGTGTATGCAGATATGCTTTGGTGTATTTGGTGACACAAACCACTTTTCTAACCCTCGACATGATGTGCAGCTCACTTGCTCATGAGTAGAAACCAGACGAAAGCTAGAACGCGAGCTCTGTTCAGCAGCTTGCTGTATGTGCAGCTGTATGGCCCGGGGGACGTGATCCGAGACCCCACTGTGCTCCCCCACGAGCCCCTCCTGCCCGCACACACCGGCTGCTAACAGTGAGGTCCCCTGCAGGGTGTCCAGCGCCCTGAACTCCTGGATTCTGAGCAAGACGCAGGAGAGGAGATGAAGCAGGGAGCGGGACTGGCCCCAGAGCATGCCAAGTGCAGGGATTTGGAGCAGGTATCTGCTGAGCCAGTGAATCAGAGAGCGATTTGAAAACAAAACAATACACAACCGATCAGGCGAGACAGCAAAATTCTTGCAAATTGTTTGCAAAAACAAGCGGTCATCTACAGCAATTTTTCTGTCAGATTTGAAGGGAAACATTCCTGTTGCACATCCCCGTCTAAGGACTGCCCGCATCCCCCGGAGCGCTCCCCACGCTGCGGGGAAAGGGGTTGCGCGGAGGCCCTCCTGCACAGCTGGCACTCGTGAGACTGCTGTGGCTGGGGAACGCACTGCCCGCTGCTCTCTCCTCAGCCCCCTTTGCTTTGCAGACTTCTGGACATCAGCGACCCACGAGAGCCACGAAAATCAGAGGCTGACCCTGGTTACACCCACTGTGGGCAGCCCTAGGGACCCCTGTTCAGGTTCCCAACTTCCCTCGACCTTGCTGCACCCCAGGACCGGCCACAAAAGAGAAGGGATGCTCTAGCCCGCATGGGACCATCCCGAGAGCCACTGCCAGCTCCCGTCTCACCGCGGGCAGTGAGAGGCAGGCAGGCAGTGTGCCCCGCTGCTCTCCACGCTCTTGTTCAGCAGCAGTCCTTGAGGAGGGGTCGTTTATTCGGCTGACTGGGCAGGGCTGGGTCAGGAGCAAGGCTCCTTACAGCCAGGGAAGGAAGGGGAGCGCAGCCCTGGGCAGGAGAGGGACGGTTTCTCCCAGCAGTTGAGAGCATGGAGGAGGAGAGTGGTGAGCTCTGCTCAGGTCACAGGGTGACAGTCAGCAGTCGGGATGACCATGCCCAGTCCCAGTGGCCACTACAGAAGGACTCAGCTGTGCAGGACCGACACTCACTCCAGGATGAGGCAGCAAAGCTGGACCCAAAGAAGCACAGATGCCTCTCCACTGAGCAGCCCCTCCTCGGCCCTCGGCCTGGGGACATCTTGGGCTGTCACTAGCGCCAGCGCTTGATCCGTGACCAGAAAGTGAAAAGCCAGCAGGCTGCGAAATGAAGCAGCCAGACGTCCAGGAGGATGGTGCCCTGACAAAATGCCAGGCAAGGCATGTCTCCAGACACCAGCATTGCCCCAGGCTGTCTCCCAGGAGGGACGCTGGGTTGTCAAGCCCCAAAGCCAGCAGCCCTGACACAGCGGGCAGCAGCTGTGCCTGGGGTTCCCAGGCTGGCCGGGAGGAGAAGCCATTCAGTGAGCCATGTCTCCAGCTCACTCCTGGGGGCTCAGCCTGTGGTGAAGCCACCAGGCACAGGGTCCAGAGGCTGCCGTCTCTGCAGGCAGGTGGAGGATCGCAGATGCCCGGGATGGAGCTGCTCTGGATCCAGCCCAAAGGGAGCAGGCAGCAGGCTGCAACACACAGGGCACATGTGCACCGCTGGCAGTGCCAGGGAGATGGAGACCGTCACACCGCTGGCCTGGCACCCTTCACGGCACCCACGCAACTCCCCTTCCCAACAGTGTGCGAAAGGCAGGTTTGCCACTGGGATGGAGCGCTGCAAGAAGGGAGCTTGGCTGCTGGGCCTTGACATGCTGGTTGTCTGTGGGCAACCTGCCCATGGCTCACCCTGCACTGGGGAGAGCCAGGAGTGCTCCCCACGGAGGGAGTTTTGCAGAAATGAAGAAGCAAAACCTTTCTAAAGGACTGGAGCGGGGAGAGACGTGAACAGCATCTCTCTGAACTCCATCAGGCAGAGACACCTGTGCAAGACAACAGCACTGATATAAACACGGGCAGAAACCATTGGCAGACAGATGACACTCCAGAGCTGGGGACGCTTTGTCACAGTGAGAGACGACAGCAACAGAGAGCTCTTGCCACAAATAAAATGAGGAAATATGAGGCACAAACCAACTCTGCATCCCCCAGGAGACCCCAGGAAAAGCCCAAGCCTCCAGTGCAGGACACGCACACTCAACTCCTGCAGTTCCTGCTCCCTCCCCGTGACCCGCCAACATGGCACACAAGCAAGGCAAATCTGCTCCCAGGCAAGGAAGCAAATTTTAATGCTACCTCTGTCAATAATGCAACCAGATCCATAGTTCAAAAGGAGCTTGCTAATTAAAAGCTGGTGAGCTTTAAATAATTCATCTCCTTAACTTGGATTGATTGGAGAGTTTAATGGTTAGAGTCTTGAAACAATATTAAACAACCTCCTCAAGGCCCAGGTAGCAGGTCACTTTTCCAAGTAAATCTTACCTCCTTGCAAACTTTAATGCTCACAAGTCGCTGTGGATGAAGGGCTGGGAGGCAGAGGGAACACCTGACCGCTGGTCTCCAAGAGGTGATCCAACACCCAGCACAGAAACAAGACAGCCAAGAGCGACGCAGCCCTGAGTTACAGCCCTGCCTACAGCCCAGTAAATGTGAGCTCCTGCCCGCGCTGCAGCCTGCTGCTGCCCCAGCTCTGCGTGCCCAGTGTCACGCAGCAGGCAGACATATGGCCTCAGTGTCGCGGGCCAGGTCTCCCTCCTCACAGCACTTTGATCCCCGGGGCAGAGGAGCTAGGGGAAACAGGGACCTCTGCCACTGCGCATGGTAGCCTTAGTTGTTCATTTCGGATCGGGTTGCAGGACCATGAAACTCCTCATACGTGTGAGCAAACGGGACAATGATTCAGCTCTCCAGCTGGGGCCACACATCTTCACTGTGCAGCGCGTTTACAGCCAGCTGCCAAGGCTGCAGCGCCTGGCAGAGCCTCTGTTCCAAGGACAGACGGAGAATCCAGAGCAGCTGGAGGACTGGCCCAAGAGGGAGAGCATCCCACCCAGCCTGGGGCCCCTGCCCTGCGCTCCAGGCACCACGCGAGCCCCGCCGCTGCCCACGTCCATCCCCAGGCCGAGCACTGCCAGACCGGCCGAGGAGGGCAGCAGCTCCCTGCCCAGAGGGACAGGCGGGTGTGTTTGCCACGCTGGGATGTACCAAGGACCGAGCGCTCATCCCACGTGCCAGTCCTGCCCCGACACATCTTCGTCCCTTCCAGCAGCTGGAGACCCCGCAGCCCTTTGGCTGGCTGTTAGCCCCGCAGCCTGGAGCAGCCCTCGGAGCCCAGCCATGTCCCGCGCACCCGGAGCAGCAGCGGCGGGGACGGGAAGGGCGTGGGGCAGCAGCACTCACCTATCCCGCTGTGAGGCCTCCCTATGTGCTGTAGGTTCAGTCCTTTGTTCATGTCTAAGAGCCCGTTCTTTGGCCAACTCCCCATGGCAAAGCTGTACGCCTGGAAGAGAGAAGCAGAGGGTCAGACCGGAGCACAGCCCACGCGCAGACACGTTTTGTACTCGCCCAGGCCTGGCTGCTCCCGGGGCAGGTGCGGGTCTGTGTTCGCCGTGTTCAGTGCGGACCTGAGCATCGTCCTCGCAGCAGCTCTCCTGGAGCCGCCTGCACAGATTACCTTCACCCTGGCCTGTCCCACCCGATGCTCCTCAGAGGTGAGGTGTCCAGGGCCTGTCCTTGTATGGGTGACAACCCTCACGAGGTTTGCTGGGCACCGTGCCGGATCAGCATCACCTGAGGCTACCTTCGCTACACTGGGGCAAGCTGGCGGCTGTGAGCTCGTACCGCACGTCCCTGGGTTGCTCCAATGCCATTGCCCCATTCCTGCCTCTCCAAGGATGGGGCTGACAGGAGGAGTTGGGCGGGCTGGAATGGGGGGCTCATGCCCAGGCTGGCCTGGCCAGCAGCCCCATTTTCCTCTGGCAAGCACAGCCCTCCCAGCCCCACCTCTCCTTCCCATCCCCAGAGCCCAGCTGCCTTGGGACTCTCCATCACCGGGAGCCAGCTCCATCCCCACCGTGTACCCCCGGCTGGGCTTCCAGCAGGAGCGAGGCAGCCGGGAGCCCGGGCAGCACAAAAACCCACCGGACAACACAAACGTGAGAGCTGCTGGGCCTCCATGTCACATGCACGGCTGTAATTACAGCCTGACAGCCACGTATCTTCTTCATCTTGAGGAATTAAGCTCAGCGCCACATTGTGAGCAGTAAGAAGGGCGAGTGGGCTTAGCATCGCTCACGCTGGTGCTATCTCTGTTGCCGTGAGGGCCATTGTCCCCAGACGAGATCAGGTCAATCCAGCAGCCCCTATCTCCCTCCTGCAGCGGGGATCATCGCTAGCCGTGGCCACGGCACAGCGGGGCATCGCGGACGCCCTCCGTGGGCTGGGAACGCTGGGGGAGATGCTCTCCGCAGAGGGAACGGGGCCGAACCGGGCGAGCGGAGCCCAGTGGTCCCCCCTACCAGCCCACCACCCGCCTGCCTGCCACCGGGACCTGCTGCCAGTCCTTCTGCCCTTGCTGCCTGCTGCTCTGCTGGCATGGGCAGGGCTGGCCCCTGCGCAGCCCCCACTGCCGGCAGCCCCCCGGGAGCGACGGGGCTTGGGGGAGTTAATTTATTACTGGCCTACGTAACCATTCACGCTGCTTTGTTACTCCTGCCTTAGCAAAACAGAGGGCTCCACAGATAATTAATAGACAGCATTGCTAATCCTGTTGGGAGATGATTAGCAATTAAAACTCCTAATTAAGTCTATGCATAATTCACTGAAATTACACTTTGTGTACACAATAGGGAGGTTTCTTTTGCCTTCAACAAACACGCTCTGGCGTCTTCATCACCGTGGCCGGGATGCAGGCTGGCTGGCCATGGGGCAGGGGGAGCCACGGGCTCTGGGTGCAGGATGGGACCCCACCACCCCCCTGCTGGGTGGCCCTGGGTGACGATGGCAGCGGCTCCGTGTGTGGCTCCCTCTCCTGGGCTCTGTCCCAAAGAGCAAGCCCAGGCACAGCGCAGGAAGGTCCCCGCGCTCAGCACCAGTGGATCCAGTCCCGGGGTCGCCGGCAGTGGGGGGCACCCCTGGGGAAGGGGTGTCCTCACACACTTTGGAGGGAGGATGATGGGACGGGAAGGCAGCAGGGCTGTCCCCGCACTGGGGCAAGGCAGGCTCTGAGCTACCGTATCGCAGGCTGCGTTCCCAGCCCAGCCCCATCCCTTGAGCCCCGGCCAGGAGCTATGGAGGGAGCACAGCGGGAGGCTGGCAGGATCCCGGGAAAGCTGGGATCTCCGGAAAGCTCCTGAAGGCTGGACGCTAATACCAACCCCAGCCGGCATTCCCCAGCCCCGCAGCAGCAGCGTCAGCAGGGAGCCGGCGGCACGTGCCCCGGCCCCGGGACCAGCACCGGGCCCATCTTTGCATCGCGTTTTGCTTTCCTAATCAAGGTCATTCGGTACAGCAGCAATACCTGAGCAAACTGGCTAAGCAGCCGGGGTGGAAGTTGGCCTGACCACTGAAGGTCAAGTGTGCACTTATGCATATTCAAAGCTGCCTGCAGGATCGATCAGGTTTTAATTGTTTTTCCTGGGGTTTTGGAAGGAAGTGCCAGGGGCATTGATCAGTCCCAGGCGCGGCCGCTCACACTTCGGGGCTGGCAGGGACCGTCACTTTGCTGCAGGCAGAGGGAAATGCGGGCAGAGATGGAGGCAGGCCAGGGGAGAGGCCAGCCGGCCCCGGCTGGGAGGAGGACTCATCGCTGGGCTGTGTTGGAAAATAAAGTTTTTTAATTAAAATTGGCAATTCTGAGCCGCCTGCCGGCAGCAGCCACACAATCAAAAGCTAGGAGCTTTGCTGTTTAATATTTAAAGACGACGTTTAATCTTTAAACAGGAAAGTTCTTCTTCTGACTGTTAAAGCGAGGTAGAAAGTGCCGGAGGCTCCCCGATGCAGGGCTGCCCAGCCCGCCAGGCTGGCCGTGGCCACTGGCTCGCCGCAGCCACCGGGACACCGGTGTCGACCGCGGCCGCTCTCCTGCTGGCTCCTCCGCCACTCCAGCCCCGCACGGCCGCCAGCGGTGGCACAGACCCCTGCCCCTTCAGCGCTTATCCCTGCGGCAAACCGTGAGAAAGCCCTGGTTCGCTTGCAAGCCGAAGGATTTTAAAAAATGCCCTGAAACCCTGAAATCACACTGATCTGTCACTCCCTCCGCTTCAGTCCTGGTGTTGCAGGGACTGGGTTGCTCCTGTCTAGGTCAGACACAGAAGCAGGGCCAGGACCCCGAGGCATTTTATTTTCAACTGCATTTTAATTAATAAAAAAATGCAGGCATCTTCTAAAAAAGCTATTTTCAAATGGTTTTGGTCAAAATTCTGATTTAAAGACAACCTCAATGCCTCTGATCTGCTAAAAACCACCCAAATGATGTTTCCAGAACAACTTTCAAGCAGCTTGAACACAATTATTTCCATTCATACCAGCTCCTAGAAAGGTCTCCCTTTCTTCCTGATTTTGTTTGTAATTCTATGAAGGCTACATTTACCTCCCTGCCAATGCTGCTCTGAAGTCAGATGATTATTAATTATATTTATTTACTTATACAATCCCATAGGCATACGCAGCAGTTCACAGACAAATACCGCCCTGGGTCCCTGATGTAGGGATCTCGAACCAAAGGTAAGCAGATACTCCAGTGATAAATGCGAGCTAACAGCAGCAGGAGATTAGGAACACACTGTGTTTCCATGCATAGAGCCAGCACCACGGCTAATCCACACCTTGCTAAAACTACCAGTATGGGGAGGTAAGTCCTTAGGTAACCTGTACCCCACATAACCTGCAGAAAATCCAAAAAACAGAAGCGGGGAGCTACTATGGGATAAGACATGGGGTACAGCAGCCTGGGGCAGGGAGATGCTGCGTGTTCAGAATCACAGCATCTCACTTTATTATAAAAGCAAAAAGGGTCTGAAAGCATCCTCCTGTTGCACTGGGTCCCAAAACTTCCCGGTGGCCGTGATGTATCTGCCTCAGTTTGCAAAGAGCCTGACACAAGAGCTCCATGGACCACTTCTAGTAGTGCTGGGGGCCAAAGATGGCCCTCTGCGCTGGGACAGGAGTGCAGGGAGGGCACACCAGCAAGACTGGGCAGTGCCACTGCACTGCTTGCAGGGAAAGAACCCAGGTAGTATTTGCCCAGTGCTTGCAAAAACGCTGCCCAGTTTGGCACCAAGTTCACCCCACCTGCCCTTGCTGCAGTCCCAGTGCAAACCAGTGTGTGACCCCAGCAACTGGGCCAGCAAGTTGGCAGTACCAGCACAGCTGGGTCCTGATGCCCCGCTCCCTGGAGCTTGTTTGGGCTAGACATGGCGCTTTATAAGCAGCACAGCTGCAGAGAAGATGTTCCAGGGGGTCAGAAAAATTCCCAGAACTGGAACTTGTCAAGCTGATGTATTGATCTAAGTGGACTGAATAATGCTCCATCATTTATTTACGTGGAAGTGCCCGGCACACTTCACAAAAACTGCTGTTTGTCACATTAAGGTGAGATTTAACACCCTGCATCATGCAAACAGGGCACCTGCGCAGAGGTCAGGATGCTCGCTTCCATGAGAAGCCCCACAAATCCCCGCACGCACAGGCAGGGACAGGGCTGGTCTTCACGGAGCTGCCGGAGCTCTGCTAGGGCAGGGCACCGATGCCAACAGAGCCAGCCCCATACGTCCCATCTGTGCCGATGCTGCGACCTGCTGGGCCAGCCCCCAGCCCCTCAGCCCTCCACTCGAGCTGCCGGCGTCGCGCCGCGCTGGGTGCTTCGGCTGCAGGGCGGGAGGGGAGCAGGGCTCTGTGCTTCGCAACAGCACGAGCGCGTCCACAAACCACGGCAGCAAGAACGGCACAGAGCCTCCTCCTGCCCGGCAACGCTGTCGTTCTTCATGTCGCATCAAGAGGTTTTAAATGTTTCCCCCACTAATTGTAATTTTAATATTAATACGGACATTTTCAGGCAGGGAGAAAATATTTCCTTTCAGAAAAAAAATCCTCCCAAGAGCAAAGGGGCTCAGCGGTTTGAGAAGATGCTGAAGTGTGGGCATTAAGGAATAAAAAAAGAAGTGGTGGATTTTGCTGAAACTTTCTGTTAAGAATTTCAGAAAGATACCTGAAAACCCCTATGTTTTTAAACAGACAGAAAGTGGCCGTGAGACCTCCCCAGCTGCCCTTGGCTTGGGCATGCTGGACGGGCACAGCAGCCAGCGGATGGGAGCTGACCCCCCTGACATTTTTGCAATGGAGAAAATGACTTTGTGACAGCAAAAGCATCTTCTTCCTCTTGTCATGTCAGCTGTGCGCCGCGTCCGCCCAAAATAAGCATTTCCCTCTAACTCCCCTCATTCCGCTGCTGCCACGATGGAGGGTCAAGGTTTTATATTACTTTGTGTGGTGGGCAGGAAAAAAAGAGGACATATCCACTCCTAAGCGGTCTTCTAAACAGAGTTTAAAACGTCTTCAGTAACTGCACGGTTTTGGGACCGGGGGTGT
>Ga0181612_121647_pt1 | contig 12910 bp, 4 predicted proteins | sample HoacroProtozoa21_FD_119630 | JGI IMG/M metagenome (GOLD analysis project Ga0181612, IMG submission 119630) | Hoatzin crop microbial communities from Cojedes, Venezuel. Combined Assembly of Gp0051906, Gp0051904, Gp0051908 | reverse complement strand
CTGGCAGGGCTTGTGACACCATGGGGGAACCACCCTGGAGCAGCCTGTTCCTGAAGGGCTGCACCCTGTGGAAAGGACCCACACTGAGGCAATTTGTGAAGAGCTGCAGACCGTGGGAAGGACTCATGTTGGAGAAAACGGGAGTGAAGCTGAGACTGGGAAGAAGGGAAGAGTGGGGGGAAGTCATTTTAAGATCTGATTTTATTTCTCATTATTCTACTCTCATTTGATTGGTGATAAATTAAACTCCCTTTACTCCCCAAGTTCAGTCTGTTTTGTCTGTGGCAGTAATTGGTGAGTGATCTCTCCCTATCCTAATCTCGACCCACAAGCCTTTCATCATATTTCTTCTCCCCTGTCCAGTTGAGGAGGGGAAGTGATAGAGCGGCTTTGGTGGGCACCTGGTATTTATCCAGGCTAAAGCAAACACACTGAGTTAATAAACATCTCCTGAACCTACCTAATTATTGTACTGATAAACACAATAAAACTAATTATAACTTTAGCTACTTGGAGTATACTGTATGTATCAAACTACAATAATTTACTGCATGACCTGGTCACATTCAGGAAGAGAAAAGGATTCTAAAGAAAGGAGCATGGTGGGCAGTCAGGCTGCAATATGCTGCTACTTTATATTTCACTTTAATTTTCCAGATGCAAAATAAAAAAATAACAGAGGATAGTCTAAAATGACCATATCACCAGTGTGTTCTCATCAGTCCAGGGCTACAAGAAAAAGCCTAGTAATGCAGAGATGACATTGCTGGGTGATGCAGCAAGATACTGTCCTAACCTGGAGTACTTATACTGTTTCCATCAAATCCAGTCATGTAATAGTTAATAACAATACATGGGGAAAGCTTGAATAGCACTTTTTTCTATTTTTTGAGTACAAATTATGTGCTGTTACTCATTTACTGTCATCAGCAATAAAACTTCCTACTGAGTTTTAAAACCTTCACTTATATTTTAAACACCACAGAGTTGGCTACTATCAGAGGATATTATGAAGTCAAATACCGTGGTCCTTCTGTCAAAATCCTTACAAAATCAGTTTGACATTTCCATTCAAGTTCCCTGGCAATTGGAGTCCATCAATTTACTTTTCTGAATGTCCTCAATCTAGAAGTTTCCACTATCAAGCACTTCATCAGCATTTCTTCACAACCACTTTGCTCTCTTTGTGAGAAAACCTGAAAGAAGAGCTGGGAAAAAGCCCTCTTTCAGGGGCAGGGCCAGTCCATAACAGTACAATCATTAAATAGACCCTTTATAAAAAAATATCTTGCTCAAGTATTTGTAGAGATAACCTGGCCATTCATGTCCTGAAGTATGCTCTGATACGTTTGTTAGCGTATCTTAGAAAGTGAAACTGAGATGAAAGATAAAAAAGGAATTTAAAATGTTAGGAAATGTCTATTAAGTGTTAGGAAATAAAGTTTTGGTCCATGGTAATACTGCAGGTAGAACAACAAATATCCTATGATATGGAAGAAAGCCAGTCATGAAGTGAAAAGATGTTACCTGAGGTAGCTTCAAAGCAGGGAGAATTTTCTAGTTCTCCTAAAGACTGATGTTTAAGGTAATATATTATGTACTGTAATGTGTTATATTACCTGTCCAGCTACCTTTAGTTTTTCCATATGGAGTGCTGTATTTATGCAGATATTATTATTCAGTTGTTCAGATTAGTTTTATTACATCTATTCCTTCAACTATTTTGTATTTAAGATGTGCTGTATTTCTGGACATGTGGAAAGATGCAGAAGACTAGTGTGTTTCTAAAAAAACGACAAAACTGAATATAGTTCATAGTAAGTATGAAATGTAGCTAAGTACCAACATATGAAATCTTAGACTCAAAAAAGTCGGTAGAAAACCTATACTGAATAGACTTTGGACATAATTTCTCCCCAAAAATATTTTAACTTTATGCACAGAAGCAAACATATCCAAATATTATATTTGTCAGTACTCATGGAAAACTTAGTACTTTTGAACAGTTTTTGAAGTGACCATTTAGCCCTCCACAACTCTCAAATTGTTTCTGCAGTTAGCTTGGTTTCCATGCAGTTATTAATGATTTGTAAGGATTTGCAAAGGTAGGCAACAAAAAGATAATTTATTGCTGAAAAAAAGTTGTCTTGATAATTTGTTATTTATTTTTTTTTAATATTGCTGTGTTTATGTTCATCAGTAGGGAAAAACAGCAAAAAATCAACCAAACCAACAAAAACTAAAACACCAAGTCCTGACTGTGATTCTTGTGTGGTCATTCATTTTTTCCCCTACAGTATTAAAATAGCAACAGGGATCCATTTTGAAAAGAATTAATGGTATATATACAAATAATGATATGGAATGAGTGCCTAAATTCACGTGTGGTTTTGATCAGCTTGTGACCACCTGCCCATCTTTGTGCTTGGAGAAATGTAGAACTTATTTTGGCAGTAGGTAAACCCTTGATCTGATGTGGGCAGTAATTAGTTTACCACTTTCATGAAAGCTGTGATTAAGTGATTAAATCTGTGCTCAGGTACACAGGACTCACTTCCCTTTTCATTGATTTGTGCATAATCTCATACAAGTTGCTTTTCTCACTATGTCATTGTGAACTATACCTATTTTCACATAACAGATAGCAAAAAACCCCAACACGACATCCCCCACCCCACCCACTCAAACAAAAAATCCTGCCAGGCACCACAGGATGACTTCTTTTGTCTTTGAGGTTGGTACTGGGAAAAAAGACATCGATGCATTGATGGTTCTGGGAAACAATATGCTTCCCACTATCTCAACTCATCTTCAATGTACCCAAAAAATGCAGCTTCATACCTAAGAAAGAATCTATGATGCAGCATTGTGATAAAAGTAGTAGAGATATCCTTGTGGCTGTTTGTTGATATTCAGTTGCTTTGAAAATGGCAAGAAATGAAAAAGCTATAACTAATTAATGAACATCCTGTGCTTAAAACCAAACTTCCTGAAGGCCTGTCAGTAAGAAACATAGTGCAGTCAAAGCACTGGGTTCCTGGAGCAAACCAATAATTTTAATAGCTGGCAGTACTGGACAGAAAAATAACTATCAGTTTTAGTTTTAGTATCCTCTGTATTCTTAAATATAATGCTGTCTCTTCAGAAGTCAATACTTAATGTTACAAATTATTCAGATCAGTTTATTTCAAGTTTGATACATGCATAGTCCTTGTTTGGCTTAGAAGGATCATCATTTCCTTTCTAGAACAAAGCAGAAGAGTCTTCGGAAAACATGGGTTTTAACTTCTGACAAAGCATCACTGACACCATGCAGTCTATTGACACAGTATCTGTTTATGAATATCAGGTACATAATCTGTCATTTCCATATAAAAAGCTGTCTGAGGTAATAAAAACTGCTTTCAGTTTTAGTGGAAAATAGTGAAAAAAATGTTGGCTGCATTATATTCATAACAAACGACATCGATTATTAGGAAACAGGAATCAAAGTTCTTATGCTTTTTCAAATATTTCTACAGTACATGTTGGCCGACTAAAATGATAATGTCTGAGAGCAGATACAGAAAGGCACAGAGACTCATTTGGTATAGCTTTTGTTATTATGCGGTAAATGAGAATGTGATGTGAATGTACTTTGAGATTAAATGGTGATATGGTCAGCTGCTGGAACATAGGCAGGCATGACATTGATTCCATAGAGTATCATGAAAAAGTTCATTTTCATAAAATGAAATAGGATCTAAACCAAGACTTTTATTTCACTATTATCCTTTTCAAATTTGGGAGAGCAAGTAGGTGCTGTAACAGCTCAGGGTTCTAAAATGCAGCACTTGGTGGTGTGTAGATGGCCTTCTGTCTGCTTCAGTCTCTAATGTGCCCCTGTAGACAACTCCAAATGGTTCTCCAGCTATAGGCTTATATGTCCCATGTGATATATCAGCTCTTCAAGAAGCCACGCAGACATCAGACCTCTCCTGATTCTCTCAGTTAAATTATGGCCAGATGTCGCTGGCAACTAATGGCAATACTAAAGAATTCTGCACTCCTATATATATCTCCATATACAAGCAATCACCCAGCCAGTGGAAATTTTCTAGTGATACTAAAAGTGATCATTGGCATTTGGAATAAGTCATTGCTAAAATAGGTTTTTAAATTGATTTTTGTATTTAAAACTTATTCAGGAAAATGAATCTGAACTGAATGCGATATAGGAGTAGCTGGATACACATGACACCACAAAGGTCAATAAGAAGTCACAGAGTTGAAGGACCATTTGTTTGAATATACTTAATGACAATAATAAAAAAAAAAGATAATTATTAAAATTTTATTCCTTTATTACTTTGGTTAAACAAGTCCTTGGCCTTGACCATACATTTTGCAGGTTGGAATAAAAAAAAGAAAATAAACAAGATCAATCAAATGAGAGACACAGACGAACAGGATATTGACCTCAAATCTCTTCTCAGTCTACTCGGAGTAAATGGTACAGCATGTGAGAAATAGGAAAAGTCTTACTAGCAAAAATGTCACTTAAGCTGTTGAAGCTGTCATGTTGAAAAGAACTTCAGAAAAGTTATACGTGTATAAACTAAACAGGTGATGAATTAACAGCAAAACAAAACCAGCTCCCAAGAGAACACGTAGCTAAAAGAAGCAGAAAATAATATCTTCATATTCAACTGAAGTGCAGCAGAAAGGAACCTGCAAAATAGGAGGCCTAGTTCCTGGTCACTGAGTGTGAGGATCTGAGCTAGGAAGATGTTTATTGATAGAGTGATAAGGTAAACAATTAAGTTATTAATTGCTCTAATGTCTCACATGGCCTGTGAAAAAAATCTCTGGCTTGACAGATGGACTGTATTTTTGTCTCTCTTGATCTTAAGGGATCATATCTAAACTCCTAGCTGAGGACGTTATAAAGCTCCACAATTTCCAATTTCTAAAGGAAAATATGTAGGTACCTTCAACAGAAACAATGGGAGACGGACAAAATAGCGATGACCCGCTGTGCTAAAGGACAGACAGAAGAGATTATTCAACTGCTGCTACCACTCAGTAAAGGCAAGAATACTCCTTTCACACAGAAGCATTATAGTATTAGAATGAAACACACTGTAAAGGCATCAAACACTCAGCTGGTACAGGGATTCAGTGTCCCATACAGAAATGATGGTAAGCAGGCAATGAAATCTAGAAGATGGTCAAGAACCTAGACTAGCATTTAAGGAACCAAAATAGAAATAATCAGAAAGTATAAATGAAAATAGCAATAATCTCAACTGTTACAGAAAACTGAATAGAATAAGTTGATATTACTGGATTGCTTCACTACAGAGACCAGTGCAAAACTGAAGTAAACACGGTGAGTAATGAACTCCTGCCTAAATCCGAAAATGAACAACTGTATAATCAATGTGACAACAATGAGTCGACAATGAATCAACAGGAGTGAAGCTTTCCACTCCAGTATGCCAAATACGAGCAAATTCACAAAAAGATACCCTTTTAAAACTGAAATAAATTATATAATAATTATATCTCCATCTATTTTTGTATTACTTTATTACTTCCTCTAAAAGCAATCAGGAATTGCCATTCATTACCTTGGGAGGTGAGAAAAGAATGTCTGAGTGGTTGTAGTGACTTTCCACTGTGTTATGAACTGGAATTCAGCAGCATGCTGGTCTTCCTTGGAGTTTCTCTGTGATCTTTTGGCAAGTCACTTAATCTTTCAAAACCACTTTAAAACAAAAATAATGCAACTTTTATGATCTGTTTGTAGTTTGATGATAACAGATCTGTCATATTTGCACATACTGACGTGAAGATATTCAGGCTTAATGTTCCAAAGAAGAACTACCATGCAACCTTGGTGCCCGACACCTATGATAAAAGTAAAAAGTCTCAAAAAATGCCATTTACCAGGGGAAATACATTGATATTTGATAGAGCAGAAGGGCAGTCTTGGAACATATTTGCTTGTGTTGTGTACATTTAAGAGACATGGGTGCTAAATAGGAAATTATACATTCTAGTAGAGGTAAGTTTGTAGTTTTGAACATGTATAGAAACCTAGGGTGACTTTGCCTGAATGTTTTTGGGAGGAATGGTTTCCTTAATGTAAATCAGTGGCTTTTAGTATTATATTAAAATGTTCAAGCCCAGAATAAGAAAAGGTTAAGAAATCTAGTACAAGAGTCTCCTGTGAGCAGGGACATACAAAGCAGTTCTGTCTCTTGTGAGATGGGCGATTGTTCAGTTCACCATGTGATACGCTGTTTTTCAAGAGCTGAAATAACAATATCTGTGGGCAGATCTGTGGAATCTCTGACTTTTGGTGGTAGGCATGGCTAGAGGGAGAGGCCAACAGAATGAGGCGCAGCTAAGAAAAACAAGTCATAGCACCATATCATGTCAACTTAATTCAGACCTTAGTACCAGCAAAATTTAAAAACAGGAGTGAAGGAGGGCCATTGCAAGAGAAGAACCGCAGCCAGCTAACCACACAGTGGCTTCCTGGAGACAGAGACTATAAATTGGTTTAGTTCTGCTGTGAAAATTAGGTGTTCTCCTCTATTAAGCTTTCTGGTTAGAGTGTTTCTCTCCCGTTTAAATCTATATTTTTAACAAACCACTTTGATCCTACCTGAGCAAGGGAAAAATGAGTTCACTGAAAGTCTGAATTTTAATATTGTTTTCCCAAGTTCAGAGGATTTTGCCAGAGCTTTGAACCAGGGCTTTTTGTGGTGAGCTTTAGTTTCAGCCCAGCCCTTGTTGCCTCCTATCAAGTCAGATGGGAGCAAAAGCTTGAATAAAACAGAAACATACCACTGGCTTAGGAAAAATTATAGTGTCAAAAGCCAAAATATGCAGAATGACACATGTATTTTTGGTCATGCCCCACCCTGCAGATCCTGGTGTGTCTTCACTTCCTCCACACTGCTGTAGCACTTGAAATACATCTGGTGGAAAAGTCCCACTGGAATGGCTGGGGAGGCCAGGCTGACACCATGAGTCTTCGGTGTGCTGCTGAGTATAGCTAGCAGTCTGAGGAGACTCACAGCAAGCAAACCTTCTGCAAAAGTGTTCGGAGTGACACTGACTTTCCTCTAAACTACTACTACTAAGCAGTTAACAAGCATTACAGCTCTATCTATTTGGTGGCTTTTCAATGAGTAAAATAAAGAACTCAGGAGCACTGAAAATCAAATTTGCATCCTTTGATAAGCAGTAAGGAAAACTGCTAGAATTTATTGATGATCCGGTTAAAAGCCTTTCTTTCTGTCCCTGATACAGAGTGGAGACACAAACTTAAGAAAAGTTGACTGGGAAAATGATTTCACGAGGACGAAGACAGCTGTCAGCAACATAAAATATGTTTTCTTGTCTGCAGATTCACTTCTATTCTCTTCAGGGGCAATATAAAAGAGATCGAGAGCACCATCGGAGGTGAAGTCCAGCAAACTGCCACTCTGCTTGATGTATTTTCCTTCTCTCCTCAGGTCTGTCTACTACATAATTGGCAATAAATTGTTATTACTTCCCACTATGGCAAATCCCTTTGTGGCTTTTATGTAGTTTGGATAGACTATAATTGAGCCATAGAGAGAATAAAAATCAAAACAAGCATAGTGCTTAACTAGTATCAATAAGAAAAGAATATTAGCGACAATAATGTAAGGCCTGAAAAGGATTTTTGTATTTCCCCTAAGCTGTACAATATAAACTTTGGTCATATGCCACACCTTGGCCAGGTCAGTACAAAGAATATAGGTTTCTTTTTCTAACAGCACATGTTGTTAAAAAATGTATTTGCATCCCACCTGTTTGCAGATGTGTTGCCATTCTAGTGTAAGTAGGTTGTGTTAGCTGCTAGAAGTTAACAATAAGAAAATTATATCACCTAAGGATTTACTTGCTCTGCCTTATTGGTTCTTATGTGCCTTTCTCCTTTTTCCTCCACTTGTTTTACTCTTTGCTATCTTTATGTGTAACTGAATCTCTTAAAACTCTGAAGGCATATTTTAACATAAAGTTTTCCTATCTTTTTTTTGGTCAACTGGAATTCCTGCTGGATTTCTGAGTCTATCCCAGGTTCCAGAGATATTTAGAGAAGCTGTATTTACTAATTGAAGTAAAAGATAAACTGAAATAAACGATAACTCCTACATGCCCTCTCTGGTAATGCTTCATGACTTTCTTTGTTGGCTTTTATGTTGCTGAAAATGTGTTGGGATTTGTGCTTGACAGATTGAGAGAAACAAAGTAGAGACTGGAACAATTTGCAACATGACTTGAAATGATTAAACAGGTGGGGTACAGGTAATGAGAGGAGATTCCATAACAGTTGACATAAAGACCATTATTCAAGAAAAAAATAAACAGTGCAGAAACAAACTAAAGACACAGAGGGGAATATAGCAAGGCATCTAGACCTTGAGGCATCACAATTACAGAGATTTTTGGTTTTGCCAGGCCTTTCTGTCTCAGCCATTACTGTTGCACTTCCCAAAATAAACCCCCAAATCTTTGCTTGGAATGTTTGAAAAAGATCTAATGGACTTCTTCACAGAGTAACCTGACACTGGTTAACTTCACAGATTTAACCTGACACTGCAAAATCTGCTTGTACATAAGCCTTCTATAAAAGTACTAGGAGACTTTAAGGTCTGAACCTGTTTCTCCAAGTCAAGTCCATTTTTATCCTGTGAGGTCTTTGCTGTCTCTGTTAAAGTCTAATTCTGAAAACTATAATTTGAGTAGAAGAAACAAAGAAATTCTTCCTTGTTCGTACCAATGATGTCAGTAATTAATCTTTTTATCCTTACCAATCTTCTAGCGTACTGAGGCAAAGTCTTCCCTTTGCACGTATTCACAATGAGACTAAAGACAGAGGGGGAGAAAGAGAGAGCTCAGAGAGATTAGAATGTTCTCAGAAACACAAGCGTGGAGCAAATTTGAGGTGTGCTAAATAGAGGTGTGCCTGGAGAAAGAAGACTGCACTGAAGGTAGAATCCAAATCAAAGGAGTGTTCACATCTGCAAAAGAGCTGGAACATTTTTTCCAAAGCTAGGCCTGAATGTCTCACCATCTTACATAAAATGAAAGCCTTCTCACACCCTAAAGGTCCAGATTCAGCACAGTGCAAAGATGGTTTGAAGTCTTTTCAAAATATAAAAGAGAAGAACATTCTCCATTTGTAAGGTGTGATCAAAATATGCTGTTACCTTCCACATTACTTGTGGATAAATGTTCACTGGAGAGACGTGGAGCAATGTCAGACCAGATCCTGGGGTTTCTTCTGTTAATTTTTCTTTATTTAGGAATATGTCATGTTAAAGGCAAGGCACGTGAGACCTTTTTGAATCTTTTTTACTCACAATATCTTTACTGTTCAAATAAAACTGTTACTATATTAACATGTTTGCTTTCTAATTCTACTTGAAATTACCACAGCCTGATGAAAAGTGAATAATATAAACTAAGCTTCAACAAGAAAACAGAAAAGAAAAATAAAACTTGTAGTAAAAACTTTGTTTATGCACCTGCATTCATTTTCTGTCCACTTGATATACAGAGAAAACTGATTCAAAACTGAGTGAGCATTTCATCAGAAATCTGGAATATTGCCCATTGGATGCCTATAACCATACACCTTGCTGAGGTCCCTAATGTGTCTTCTTAATTCTTCAGTTAAGAATAAAGTAGTTTATGCATCAAAATTCTAGCAACAAGGTTTTTTGTCTTTCTTGGAGAGAGCCCCTGAACACAGCCCAACTAATTAAGGAAAAAAAAAAGTTATACAAATTAAATTTTCTTTTGTTATAATGAGGGGTATATATATGTACTGAAAGATTCTCATGGCAGAAAAGCCAGTATCTTTTATAGCAATGTATTACTTCTATCCACGGTGCATCTTGCTTTGCATTTGCTTTCGTGATAACAGGAAGGGAATTTGCTGTTTTTCAGATGTTATCAATGACAAAAATTTTTTTTATGAAATAGATGGTAAGATGTGGCTACTGTGACAACAGTAGCTAAGTATATTTAGTGATTGACATCATTTACAGTCCCATTAACCACAAAATAAGACTTCTAGGAAACTCATTACAGAAACATCAGATTTATTAAATCACAAGGTAAATATTTTGGGATTAAATGCTGATATTTTTATCCAGCTGAACAGAATTCTATTTTGCAAATGCTCCTATCACATCTTTTTAAACAACATTTGGCACTAGTTTCCATTCAGAATGCAATAAGGATTGGGTCTGCATCTTGTGAAATAACGAGGCATAAATAATTTTAAAAAAAGAGATGACAAGAAAAGTCCATATGAAGTTAAATAAGACACAATAAGAATTTGGAGGATAGGAGCATAAGAGAGTGGAGGAGACCAAAGCAGCTGTTGGAGGTATTTAGCAATGATAGGTCTTTATTTCAATGGACAGACGACTGGTTACAATATACAATGCCCACTTATGTCTTTGAACAATATCATAAAGCAACGTCTTTGGAGATTGTTATTTTTAAATTATATTTGTAATGCTAAGCGAAAGTAAAAATCACAACTTAATCATTCCTTAGTGTTATTTTAATTTTACTTCATCCTCATGGAAAAGAAGAAAAAATATTTTCTGATCCAGCAAAGACTGTGTCGTGCACTGGGTGATTTTTTTCCTTGGTAATGATTGAAATCATTACCAGAGTTCATAGAATAAGAAACTTGAAAGTGCTTTGACATGTCATCTAGCTTCTCTCCATAAATCCGATGAATTCTACAAGAATATTTGAGTGAATCCAAAACCCATTCCTTTAGTGAAAAAGTTTCTTCTGAAAAAAATCACCCAGTTCTGTCATGTGGCCTGAAGTCAGGATAAAACCAACATATTTTCCCCAGAAAGCTTGTGGTTTACAGAGTGGTCCCCCCAAAAATGACAATATAAAAGATGTGTTATTAAAGATGATAGTTTATAGGCTTTTCAGTCTGTAGGCCATCTAAGAGTTGATATGTGTCTTCAGCAAACAGCCTAGGTGACATTTATGATGTATCACAAATTCCTGCTCACTATGTCCCTTTGTTCTCAAGCAATGTAGAGAGGAATTTGCAGTATTTCTGGAGTCAAAGGACTTCTAATAGTTCTGAATCCTAGCTTGCTTTCTTTTTTTCTTTCTTTTTTCTTTTAATTTTATCTTTCCCTACTATGTTTTGATTTTTATTCTGATTCACCACAGAGATGTCACCAAGCTACTATACACTAGATATTTCCTCAGTGTCTAGTCACTAGCCCTTGAAGTGAAATAGAAGTAATGATTTCACAATAGTCAGAAAACAAAAGTAAACCACATCGCAGTTCTGTTCTGAACGTATGTGTTTCCTGTGCTTCCTACTATAAGCTTTCATAGGTTTATAGCACTCTGTCAGACTCTGCCTGGCTGGTTTTTGAATGGTCGTTTTCTAATGAAAACCGTTTATTTGATGTGCCTAACATTATCCTTTCCTAGTAAAATGAATCACTCAGTGCATGTGAACACAAAATTCTGCAGGGCTTCTTCAGATGTTTATGCTAAATGAGCTTGGGCAAATGATAGGAAGGGTCATGCAATGTGATACAGGTCAAAAATCTAACCACCGAAACAGCTATTATAATGATACAATAAACTATCATCTTTGCTGTATAAAGCAAAAAAACTGTGACATGTGAAATACATTAGTTCTCACAAGAAGACCTGTAGTAAAGATGACTATACCCTAAAATTTTGTGCAGACCATTTCTGCGTATGTGTGGCTTCCTTTCATGATAGATAATTATATGTTCCTGGACAATGTGGTAGTCCTACCGAGTGTCTAAGAACAACATATCAAGTCCAATATCATTGCCCTTGCAAAGTAGCAATGGCTGCAGGATAGAGAGTTTGCTATGTTTGAAAACCCCAACTTCAAACAGAGCTGTTTGCACTCCAGATATCAACATTAACTCAAAATTTTCTTTCAAATGGCTATAGCTTTATCAGCATGAAAATCTAATTCTCACAGAATAACTGTCTGCAGGATAACAGCGAAGGCAGGTAAACCTGTACCTTAAGCTGAATTTTAAAAGGAGATATTGTTCTACTTTATCATTCTTGATGGTACAGAGGACATGGGGATGAACAATGCAGAGACTGAACATAAATGTTAATGAAAAAAATGGGGAGAGATTTAGAAGAGTGACTTGCTTTTGCACCTGTGTGGATGTGTTTACGTACACCCACCTCAATATTGTAGCTTTATATAGCCCATACATAAGTGCTGTAATAACATTTGTATCAATCCATACAAAAAACAAAAGCTCGTAATTTGTAAAAAATGGTCATACAAAAAAAATATTACTTTATCTACGTATTTGCAGGACTGACTTTCTAAGTGTTTTTGAATTTTTGTACACCAGGTAGAATTCTCATCCTTGTGCTGTTGTAGCATTAAAATATACAGTTTATTCTGTCATAGAATCATAGAATAATTTGGGTTGGAAAGGATCTTTAAAGGTCATCTACTCCACACCCTCCTGCAATGAACAGGGATATCTTCCTCCAGATCAGGGTGCTCAGAGTTCTGTCCAACCCGACCTTGAGTGTTTCCAGGGATGGGGCATCTACCAACTTTCTGGGCAATCTTTTCCAGTGTTTCACTACGCTCATTGCAAAAAATTTCTTCCTATTTCTAGTCTAAATCTACCCTCTTTTAGTTTAAAATCATTACCCCTTGTCCTATCGCTACAGGCCCTGCTAAAAAGATTGCCCCTATCTTTCTCATAAGCCCCCTTCAGGTACTGGAAGGCTGCTCTGAGGTCACCCCGGAGCCTTCTCTTCTCCAGGCTGAACAGCCCCAGCTCTCTCAGCCTTTCCTCACAGCAGAGGT
>Ga0181612_107510_pt1 | contig 12910 bp, 4 predicted proteins | sample HoacroProtozoa21_FD_119630 | JGI IMG/M metagenome (GOLD analysis project Ga0181612, IMG submission 119630) | Hoatzin crop microbial communities from Cojedes, Venezuel. Combined Assembly of Gp0051906, Gp0051904, Gp0051908 | reverse complement strand
TTTCATGAACACTGCAGCCAAGACTGCCCTTGAGCTTCACATTCTCCACCAGCTCCTCCTTGTGGGTGAGAAGAAGGTCCAGCATAGCTCCTCTCCTTGTTGGCTCCTCTATCACTTGGAGACAGAAGTTATCAACAACGCAGTCCAGGAGCCTCCTGCATTGCTTACACCCTGCTGTGTTGTCCCTCCAGCAGATATTGGGGTGGCTGAAGTCCCCCATGAGGACCAGGCTTGTGAACACGAGGCTGCTCCTATCTGTCTATAGAAGGCCTCATCTGCTCAGTCTTCCTTTTCAGGATGCCTATAGCAGACCTCCACTATAATGTCAGCGGTCCCTGCCCTGCCTGTAATACTGACCCATAAACTCTTGGTCATCCATCCCCAGGCAGAGCTCCTTGCACTCCAGCTGGTCATTGCATAGAGGGTGACACCTCCCCCTTCCTTCACATATTTCCATATATTTACACTAATTAGCAGAACTATCCATAGGATAGATTCCTCTAATGGAACAACCTGCATGTATGTATGCATGCATGTTCACATTTTGCTTAAGGAAAAGTCAAGCTGGAAACTACCAACCTATTTCATAGCAGAATTTATTTTCCATGTGTCATTTGGGCTTTTCTTTCTGTCATTTGTGGAATGAGCTACGTGCACTCAAATATGCATGTTCACATATTGCTTAAGGAAAAGTCAAGCTGGAAACTACCAACCTATTTCATAGCAGAATTTATTTTCCATGTGTCATCTGGGCTTTTCTTTCTGTCATTTGTGGAATGAGCTACGTGCACTCAAATGTGACTGTGGCTGGCAATTTTAATTTTTTTTTTTCTAATTAACACTGAACAACTTCTGTGTTACTGGTATTCTTAAGACACAAAGACAATATAATATTATTTTATTAAAAGATCATTTTAAATTATGTATGCAAATCATTGTAATATTTCTTCCTAAAGAACCACTTCTGTTCATGTTGTGCATGTCCTGGGAATCCCACTGTGTCTTGCTGAAATGATTTAAAATGTCTGCATAGTAAAAATTATACTGTAATGTTACAGCCACTCCCAAGGAAGACTAGGCTTAACTACACAAGGTTCGAAAGCAGACCAAGGATTATATTTTGACTCAGTTCTTCTGGATCTTTTACTGTGTCACAGAGAACATAAAATCCGTGCTCATTCTCTCAGGCTTTTCTCTTTGCATTTCCCACATACTTGAAAGAAGCAGAAAGAAATAGTTTAATGCAATTCTACAACGTGGTCCACTACAGATCATGGTGTTATTCAGTAATGAAAACTGTAGTATAAGTAAAAGACTTAATGTTCCACAGTCCTTTGCAAAATGAACTCAAAGGAACAGTAAGAAAACTGGTGGACTGAGGAATGATTGATTTGCTTTTGGTTTACAGTAAATCCAATTTATGGTCAGAATGAAGAGCTGTAAGTTTGCTGGTTATGATGTTCAAACAGTCTGAAATGTGACAACAGAAAAATAACTGAATTCATTAGTTACATTGTTCAGCTTGATGGCATTACACTTCTGTATTCTATGGCTGTGTACTTACATAATTATTTTTTTACATAAATTTCCTCAGAATTACACAGAATCTCACTCAATTTTTCAAAGGTGCACATCATTCTAATATAAAAATTCACCAAAATCAGTGTAGGTTTCACTCCATAGGTATCACAGTTTTGTGAAGGGAACTTAAGTTAACACCAAAAAATTCAGAGATGTCATCACCATGACCACACTAGTCAAGATTTATTTTCTTTAATCCTTGTGGCATTCACAAGCTGAACATTTTTGCATCTGAATCTTCCGAGCAGTCTTACAGGAAAGGCATTCTATGAGCATTTTTAATGTATATAGTAATAATTGAACTCACTATAAAGCAGAATAGCCACTATTAAATCTATTAAATCATACAGGCAAAGCAAATCTGTATAATCTTGAGATTTTGTATAATAGTACAGTGGTTAAAACAGTCAATCAGAAAATGAACTATTTTTTGCTATTCTTTGTTCTTCCTTCTGAATTGTTTTATGCCTGCTTTTGGTATTGTTTACACATTTTATTAGATGGCTTGTTAATTAAAAATGTGGAAGTGATACCTCAGTAAAAAGCTGTGTTCTAGGATTCTTTTTCCCTTTCCCATGCATGCAGGGGTTACTTAGGTCTCAATTTCAGGGTCAGTGCTTTTCGTGATTGATTTCTCTCTTGTTGGCCCCATGAGTCATTCCTTTCTTTTGGCACAATGATCGAGGTGCGAAAGGAAGGGTAGGAAATTACTCAATCCTACAACATTTGTTAGGGCTCTCTGCTTGGAAAGTCTTTTGGTGTCAGGAAAAGGCAACGTCTCCTTCACCCCTTATTAATTTTTTAAAATACAACCACAAGCATGCTTTAAGCCTGTGTAAGATGTTCTCAGTAAGCAACAAACCGAAGAAAGATGAGTATTCCAAGAAATGAAAAGTAAGGAATCTATATCAAGCCTCTTACTTTCAACATGTAGTTCAGCTAATATTTACACTTCTTACCTTGAGGCTAGTGGTATCTGAAGTGTAATTTCAAGTGTTAGAATAACAGTATCTCTACCCCGTACCTAAATTACAAACAAGTAAACAAGTTCAGATGTCGAATTCTCAAGCAGTATTCCCATTTCAATACTAACCTCAATTCTGGGTCATGTATCATTGTTACACCGTACCAGGAATTCTTTAGGAGCTGTTTGCCTCTTGTTTTGCACAGTGAGAATACTAAGACAATATTTGTTATTACTCCTGCAGCTACAATTAATGAGACATTCATTCCTGATTCCAGTGTGCAAAAGACGAACGTATACTTCTTAGTATTTATTTGTAGTGCATTTTTTATGCATTATCAGGAGTCCTTAGAAGGAGGTTAAGAAGGTTACGGTCATGAGTAGGCACATGGCAACAAAAATTAGTCCCATGACCAACAGGAATTCAGTATAGATTTATGTTGAATGAAAAATATGCAAGTGATGAAGGGCAAGAATGAGATCGTAGTAAACATTTGGCCTTTTTTTAGCAATAGGTTTACTCATGACATTTTACTCACCAGCTGTTATGTCTGCTGATACACTAATCTAAGAGGGTAGACAAACATTTTACATTTGACTTTTCACTAGCTATTTAATTTTAACAGCTGAAGTTTGTTGAAATTAACTCCACTGCAACACAACATATTTAGCTTTTTTAAATCCTGAAATGTCAGTCAAACTGAAAAAAATTGTCAAAAAAAAATTAAAATAGTTTTGTAAGCCAGGTCCTGTTGGATATGCTGGGCTACAATTTTATATACACAATTTGTTCATTATTATGAGCTCTGTTTGTAATACAAAATGACTAGATATTTTTTTCTACCTGAAAATTAGTAATTTGGGGTGGGGACAATTTCTTGTAAAGCAACTTTACCACAGATTTTTTGTGATTTGGGGGGTTGTTTGTTTTGTTGTTTGGTTTTGTTTGTTTGTTTGTTTATTTAATTAAATTCATGGCATTGGGGAAATGGTGATGTTTGTCACACCTAAATGCAGGTTTACATTTACAGCTGAACTACTTTGGACTGCCATTGGGGTTTATAAGAGGAACTAAGATTGAATCCATATGACTTAACTGAAACCAAGATTAATTTTAATCAAGAATTGCCTGTGATTCTATTATTTGAAGACACTGTTTCAGATGCAGGTGTCAGCATTATAGATACCCATCTTTATTCAAACAAATCCTGCAAATAGTATATTCCCTGAATTTATGAAAAATAAAGGTGACCAAAAGTCAAAGATACTTTTTTCTTACAAAGTGAGAAGTGATTCTAGATTTTACCTCAGCTATGTGATTTAACTGGAGAATCAAATTGAAAGGCAAACTCTTTCCTCATTTTATCTTCATAATTCTTATATACTGATCGTCTCTCATAGTCCCTGAAGTTACACTTTTCTGTTTCAGGTAACATTAGTGTTCAATTTCTAAAACAGAAAGAGATTTTCTTGGGAATTTTGTGATTACAGCACTGATGACAATGAGCTGAGGAAAGGACATAAAATATCAAGAGTCCATTAAACATAAAGCTCTACCCTTTGTTTAACAATGAATGACATTTGAAAATAAGCTTGGTCTAACATGATTGGTTTTTTTTAGGTTCAGTCTTATGGAGGATACAAACTAGTTCTGTAGCAAAACATGATTAATTCAAACTTGTAGTTTACCATATGTCTCTAATATTAAAGGGAGGGGATGGCTGTGATTTGTTTGATTGTTTTGTTTCATTTACTTGGTTTTGGGTGGGGTTTGTGTGTTTTTTTCCCTTCCTTGCTGAAGTCAGCTATACATTGTATGGGGTAACATTTATCTATCTATCTTCTCAATGTGTATGACCATGAAATTTCATGCTATCTCTGTTTTTGCAGTTTCCGACGTACATGTTAGTCCTGGTCATAACTTCATAATTAGATTATATTATGGCTAGTATTGAATCCTCTCCTTCATATATCTTCTTTTTTCATTAAACACTTTTTTTTTTTTTTCTCACAGAGATACAATATCCAGAGAAGGACTAGCACGTGGCCCGGGAGATTTTTGACGTGAAGAACTAGACATCCAAATAGTCCTGTAACATACATCAGCAGGTAAATCTACATATAGGCACATGTACACTGTCATGTTGGATCACTTCCTATTTCTATTCTATTTCTCATTCATATGACACTTTTTCTAGGTTGCTTACAGGAGCCACTCTAGCGAAAACCAGGTAGATCCCTTCCATTGTACAGCTATAAATGAGTTGATTTGTGAGGCAGACCTCTTACTATCTTTGGTACAAGACAAGTAAATTTCAACTCTTTCAGAATCTTCAGATATATTATTTATTCATCTTTCAATTGCAGGAATGTTCCCCAATCACACAGAGACCTGGCAAGGTTGTTTAATACAGAAGGATTTAAATAACTCTCAGCTCTTGAAATTAAAAATCAATGGCATACTACGAACATGTAAGGAATTGCATCAGAAAAGCTAAGATAGGTGCAAATGGAGAATGAATGGGAAGGTCTGGGTGTGGAGGCATCAGTAGGAACACAAAGCAGGGAAAGGGTTTTCAGTGCCTTTGTTAATGGCATCCAGATTAGCAGGCCATCAGCATCCCAGCACATCTATGTGTAGTTTCATAAAACACCCACGTTTGGAGCCAAGGATAGTGCTAGCTCACAGATGTGTACCAGGACATGCACACTGCCAGCTCCAAAAGGGTAAAAAAAAGGCATATCTGAAATCTGTGTGTTGTCACTAACCCAGGAAACACACAGAGGACTTGATAGTTGGCTTCACCTGCAAAGGATGCATCCTAACACCTGAACATGAGCACTGTGGTGGACAACTGCTGGCCAGACAGCCTGAATGCTCCTATACAGGTCCCTGACCATTGTGCTGACCTCTTGGGCATCACATAAATTCTAGTACTTGTGTAGTAAGAAAGAATGCGAGTGAAACACATGTTGTTGCAGTTCTTTTTTTAAATAAAATCACTTTTCCCTCCTATAGTGTCCTGCATGTATATTCACTGCATTGTTGATACAGTGCAACAGTATTTCCCACAAAGGCGTGCAATGAGTATCCACAAAATTACAGAGAGCAGGTTAAAGGTATGTGTAGTGGGAATAAGGTACTGCAGCCATGTGGGCACACAGCGAAGCAAACCTGTAGCGTAGTACTGAACTATACCTCACTCCATACACTATACAACATGGATCAGGCCAGTCTGCATCAGTAAGCTGTGTAAATGCAAACCACTTTGCACCAGGTGCCCAGGAACAGAGTATTACTCTCTGGCTGTTTTCCAGGATCTTTAAAAAACGAGCTTTTTTAAGGACACAGGAATAATACTAAGCAGGTTAATATTATTATGAGAGAAGTATATATAGCAGAGAGACTCAAGTGGTAGCCCATTTCACAAAAGAAAGGCTTTGGGTTTTTATATATATGTAAATGAATATAGAGCATTTTTAAATCAGAGCACATGTTCTTATCAATTCTAATCTGCAATAAAAATTCATCATGTGAGAATATGCATGAGGATTTGAATGGGCATGCATCCAGTCTATTATCATAACGTAGGCACTGGAAACCATCTTTCTTAAGTAAGGAAAGACTATCTGCAACTAGCTGACATACGAAATGTCTCCGTATTGGCATTTGAACAGGGTGGTCCTTTCTGAAAAATGAAAATGGAGATGAATGGGGACTGATGTGCTATCTGATCAACTTCTAGTCTGACACATCTATAGTCAGCTTTCTTTGGCACTGTAGGCACCTTCATGCTCCATGCTGCTTGTAAATTGCTCAAAAAATATTAGTACCAGAAAGGGAAAATTGAAGGACTTCCATATGCAATGTTCTTTCCAACTTTACAGCATCTGTGGCTTCCTTATTTACAAACTTATGTTAGAAAAATAGCTCAAAGATTGCTTTTCTCATCATTCTAATCAGAATTTATTAATTTATTTATTTTCCCTGACCAGAAAACCTCTCACAGTAGAGCTTATTACGATTCACTCTAGAAATCTGGAATGGTTTTTGGTTTATGTTTGTTTATGTTCTTGTTTCTAATTTATGAGTGTGGAACAAAGTTTTCACGTTTCTTTATTAATAGTGTCAACTTAGGCAACACTTCTGAGTACATACCTCTGCTGCAGCCCAAAACTATCTAAAAAGCAAGACTTTCGTGTACTCTGCTTTCTGCAAAAAAGAACTACACATGCATATCCCAGATGAGAGATGCAGTGCACTAAATCAGACATCTTATCTGGACAACGAGAAGATTGGGATTCCAAGAGTTTTGTGCTACACACTGGCGTGTAAACACAGTCTTACAACACAGTTTTGGTAGTTTTCCTTATGGATATAGGCCTTTAACAGAAAAATAGTCACATGGATACCAGTAAGATTATTTGAGCAGGATTCTGCTCCAAATTGTAGACTTCAATATTGAGTAGCATTTTAAACAGTTCCATTTGCAGGTATAGGTCATTATTTCCTACACATCTATATATATCCTTACAACTGTTGGAACATTAATTTCTATATTCCTACCTTCCATAATGAAAATAATTATAGATACATTTTTTTCAGATGGCAAATCACTATCAATCTTACAACACAGGGACAATTGTACCTGTTTCAGTGTCTTTTTAACAGAGTTTCATTTATTATCCACCAAAAATGTTAAAAATTAAAATCTCATAAAATAAAAGGGAAAAGGAGAAAATCCTTTGAGGAAAGTTCAAGAAAAGGAACATGTGGAACCTTAAAAGAACTTTATGTATATGCTGCTTTAATGGGTATAAAGGTTAAGACATTTCTCAGAAATTTGTCTTTTCATGAAATACCACACCAACAGAGAGATTATCAGATGTACTGAAATCAATGCACAATGAACATCAGTAAACCTGAGTAAAATAAATGAGAAACATAGACACGTAAAAAATAATAATTAAATGCAACATTAACAATTCTGCTTGGCAGAACAGTGGTTCTGAAGACAAAATTTCACAATTAAAGCTAATTCCAGACCATCAAAACTACTCTTACACCATCTCCAGTATGATTTTTCTTCTTCCTCCTGTTATCAGCCTGACACGTCTAAAAATTAATGTCTTCCTTCAAACAAAGAAATTTCAGTTAATCTGTGTTCTGGTGCCAACGTAGGGAAGGCAGCCATATAAAGTAGGGGATATTGACTGCTCCTTCTAGTGCAGTGTAGTCTTAGATTAACTTAATCTAACTTTGCAAGAAGATCAAAGTTCAGATTATTCAGATTTTTTTTTTAAATAAGCATTCATATCAAACACTCTTATCCAATCACAAATTTTGCCCCAGATGGACATCCCAAGTTTGTGAGTTGAAGAGAATTATTCTAATTTTCTGGAGGAAATTCTGCAATTTTGGAAATTGGCTGAAGTAGAAGCAAGCCAAAACCATCAATTATTGATGTAGCAAAATGAGGAAAATGTACTAGAATATATTGTTTTCATACCACTGAGACATTTTTTAATAATACAAAAACATTTTTATTTTATTGTATTGTATTGCTTGAAATATTTCTATCTCACATCATATAAAATACGTATTGCTGATCAATAAAAAAATTTAAGCATTTTTATTTTAGGGAAGGAAAACATTTTTATAATCTTACCTGAAATTCTCTGCTAAATAGTACATCCCATATAAACCATTGATAATGCAGTTAGTATTTCTCACAAAAAACAGTTCCAGTGAAAAATATTGGACTAACTCTAATACTTAACATATAACAGTGCATAATGCATACAGAAATTTCATTTCAGAACAGATCTTTTTTTTTAAAAGTACAGTGCAAGTGATACACAAGTAATTAGAACACACTTTAATTCCTGAAGACACCATGTCTTATAGCATGGGGAAGTTGTATTGATAGAATTCTTGCAGTTTTGACCTGTCTTTTAAGTACACCTATTTAATTTCTGAGCATATTTGAAAGGCTAGAAAGCAACGTTTACTGCAAGTAACCAAGCAATTCTTAATGATACTCTGACATTTATACAGCTGCAAAAATCGACTGGCAGGATTGGTAGAAAATAGGATGTTTTTTGCAACAGTCCTTTAAGCATTAATTGAAAATTTCTTTATTCACTGCGTAACCAGGGAAAATGCAGTTTTCCTAGGTAACAATTTATTAAAAAAAAAATGAAAAGAAAATATAATCATATCTCTAGTGGAAGCCAAAAATGAATCTTTTTTATCTTTTGGATTGTCCACTTGGACAGCTCTTGACAAGTCACCTGACACCAACAAGTGCCATCTGTGGGAACAGCTAAAATGTTGGAGTGTGTCAGCATGGAGCGCTATGCCTACTCCCACTCTCCAATCCTCAGTACAGGCTGTTGTGCTGCTGTTCTGCCTCTCTGTGGATGAGGGCAGTATTGATGAGCAGTCGATGTTTGAGTTCTTATGCTCTAGAAGACAGTCTCTAGGGATCTAGCTTCTCTGTGGCATTCTCATCTTTTTTTTTTATAGTTATCGTTGTTTTGTTTGTATCAAGTGTGGAGAAAGAGTTTGCAAACTTGTAAAATACACCACCATAAGATTCTTCTTTGGTTCTCCCTCAATGGAAAGACATTTTTTTTGAAAAACAGAAACTGTTAAAATGTAGTACTTCTCTGATGGGTATCCTTTCTTTCACAGCAAGTTCCATAAAAAAGAATTTGTGAATAAATGTCATAAATAGACATCTATGTCAATCTTGTATGAGGTTTACATGCCTTCTACAAAACAGCTCAACTTGGTTTGATTTGTTTGCCTGAATAGTCTGAAGTCTTAAGAGTTCTTTCAAGAAGAAATACTTAGCTGTGAAAGAGTCAGAGACAAAATTTCAACAAAACTTAGCTAATAGTTCAGTATTACCTTATTTTCAAAATTATAGGTAGCATAGAATGAAACCATCTGTGACTCTGAGGACTTCAAATTCACTACAGTAAAAAGAATAAAATTGAGGCTTTTGACATTTTTCCTCCTTAGTTCAAAGAAAAAAATTAAATGAGAAATTTAGATTTTTTCTAAAAAAAATGTAGTTTTAAAGATACTTTAGCAAACACTGTGAGATTTTGAGAATCCATACAGACTAAGTATGAGTAAAGAGAACACGTGTTAATTGGAGAGTTAATTGATTTTGCCCATATGTGATTTAAAAGTTTGAGCATTCATTTTAGACTTGGATCATATGGAAAGCTGTATGGAAAATTCCATATACTCACTCAAATAGTGTGAACAATGTCCTCTGAGTTTAATATCATCACTGTCTCTTCTTATTATGTCTTGATAAATTTCAGTCTTCTGTGACCTTATCATCAGAATGGATGAATTTTAAACCAATAATCTGTTAATCACAGCAAAACACTGTGATTCTGGTATTTCTCTCTCTTAGTGCTACTTTGCTCAGAAGTCATATAAATTGGTGTTACGTCTATGTATATCGAGTTGCGATGACAGTTACTGATTTACAGCCTCTCTGCTGAAGCTAGCAGTACTGTAGTCTTCTGTCGTTGTGTGAAGATGGTGTCTCAATGTATAAAGTGAGTATAGTTACCCTTAGTACCAAGGATAATGTACCAAAATCAGGTATCTGCTTGGCTGAGTTCTGTCAAATATTCTTGAGCTGCTATAACCCTTTGAGACTCCAAATGGAATGAAATGGAAAACAATTTAATTAAATGTGCTGGGAATGTAATTTGGGACATTATGTATTTATTAAAGAAACCTGTGTTTTGAATAACTGTATTACATTGGGAAATTATCATTACTAATAAACAGAATATGTGTTGGCACAGCTTAACAGAGAAGGTATAAAAGCAACACATAGATCTGTAACACAATCACTAATTAAAGATCTGGTACTAAGTGTGAATATTTTTATACAAAGTATATTCATTGGACTTTCATAGTTTATGAAAGTATTCACCTACATAGTTTATGAAAGTATGTTTCCTTTCTAAACTCCAATTAACATAATATACTTTCATGACATTGCAGTTGCTTGAATGAAGTGTAGCTATGATTAATTTCAAACACACTTATTCCAGGGTCATTATCAAGTTAGTCTGCTAATGTGCAAACTGTCATGAAAGCTTTGGCTTGGAAACCCTGCAGATGCAGAAGTTCTTCTTTAAAATTCCTTAAATCATATATAGATTAAAAATTATGTTTCAGTATCTGTACTGAGAAAATATTTTTTTTTTCCTGTTTACCACTTTTATTTGCACAAAATCAATATGGAAATAAAAAAAAATCTGTTATTTTCACCTGGATATTTGGATATGAAAACAAATATGTATCATCCATTTTCTGCAGGCATGAGTTTGCTTTTATGTATTCAGGTTTTTCACTGTTATTACTTCACACAGTAGACTCTGGTTTTACTAGTACCACAATGTTAGCACCATAACAGAAAAACAGATAGAGAAACAGATTATCTGTGTTATACCCTGTTTATTTTTCTTCATTTCATGAGTTATTCCTTAGCTCAGTACATAAATTACTCAACTGAACTGTTCTCTGACAGTTCTGAGGCTTAACTAGTAACGGGAGTTTCTTTACTAGAATGGGAATTCTTTCCTACCCAGACACTTCAGTCTGCTTTGTGCTCTCCAATAGGTTTGTGTGAATAATTGTTTTTTTCAGTTCCTGGTCAACTGGGAAAATAATAATACAAAAATGGAGAAAACAATAGAACAAAAAGTGTTTATATGAACTACTCTTCTTCTCTCCTCTCCGTACTCTTCCCGAATTTGCACCGCAAAAAAAATAAGATGTTGAGTTATTTATGAGAAAGTGCTAAGTGAATGCTGTTTGTAGAAATCCTTTCACAGGTCTCCACTTAGGGTAGCTGACCAATTTCAAATGACGTAGGCTTCATTTGAACCAGGTATTTGATCCCAGTTTTCTTGCTTTCCAGTATTGAAAAATACTGTAGTTCCATATTTTTTTTTTTGACAGTGTTCCAGGGGAGTCACTTTTGGACTCCCTTTCTGAAGCTGTTTGTAAAAAAAAAAAATAAATAAATAAAGCCCCCAAACCAAAAAATTTATCAGAAGAGAATGGAAAAAAGCACATATAAGAATTACCTTTCATTTGGTTAAGAAAGAATTTAGCTTCTAAACAGATATATCCAGGTCATTTGGGTTTTTTTCCAATATATCTTTATGTGATGTTTACTCCTGGGTTACGATACTCGAAAAGGAGATAGTTTATCCTACTTAAAGAATTTTTGCAGCTAAGGCATAATCATAAATTCAAATTCAGTACTGTAATACACAAAATGAGTGACTTAAACAGTAGACTATCAGAAAAATATATACTTCCAGTTTCTATTTTTCATTTTGTAGGTGACGCTTTTTTAATTTGTACACAAAGGAACAAATGAAAAAATATCCTCCCACTTCCATCCTTCTCAGTTTTCCCTGTCCATATGACTATTTCCTTGACCATTTTCTAGTTTTCTTGAACATTAAAAATAGAAGATTCCAAAAAAGTGTTTATTGACCTTTTCAGAGTAAAGGGAAAACCAAAGTAAAAGCCAGCTCATTATGCAATGGGTGAGATGCGCTTAAGGAAGTAGTGTCAAGTGGCTATAGACTTTACTTCTGTAAAAAAAACCTTACAAAGACTTCAGTATATCTCAATCATAATTACATTTACTTTTCGTGGCTCATTTAAATGGACATTCAAACAGATTTGTCCATTCAATGGTAGCCAATTTCCTAAAGGATCTTGGTCTCAAAATGAAAGTGTCTTCTTTTGCTAGACAACTTCGGGGACAGCAGAGAGAAATCTATTCTTTGGATATTTATTCTGAAGAATCTTACTTGGAAAGAAAACTAGCTATTTAATTTCACATTAAACTATATCTTTTTGCCCCTTTGGACTGGATGTCAACTACCTTAAATACCACGTTCTTTCTTTTAATCTATAATGTAAGCCTAATTGAACACAGATTTTTTTTTTTTCAAGTGTCTGTATTAGCAGTTAGAAACACAGTCTAGAAAGGATCTAAGCCGTATCCTGAGATTTGGAATTATTTAGATCTCAAGTGCTATTTAAGGATTCATCTTGAAGAAAATCAGGTTACTATGTGTCTAGGTCTTTAAAAATAAAATAAAGAAAAAGTTTTTTTTCAGTCTAGAGTTTATGAATAAAATCAGAAGCTGTTCCAGAGTAGCCACTTTTCTCTGAGGAGGGGATAAACCATAGAGTAGTTCCAGATTAACCTGGATACCCTGCTGACTGTGCTGCAATGAAAAGTCACACAATATAAAACTCAGGAGAAAAATTGAAACCTTTTGTTGCTTCCTCCAAGA
>Ga0181612_130987_pt1 | contig 12911 bp, 6 predicted proteins | sample HoacroProtozoa21_FD_119630 | JGI IMG/M metagenome (GOLD analysis project Ga0181612, IMG submission 119630) | Hoatzin crop microbial communities from Cojedes, Venezuel. Combined Assembly of Gp0051906, Gp0051904, Gp0051908 | reverse complement strand
ATCTCATTACGGGGGGGGGAGCTTTAGTTCTAATCATACAGTCCCAAATGCTCGTCACTGCAGTGCTCTGGGAAGGGTTTCAGGGTGCTCTGTTCAGTGCAGTACAGTTGTTGCTCTCTAATTAGGTTTCAAAGTACGTATCTTCCAGAAGTGCAGCAGACTAGGGGAGCAGCATTTGGCCAGTTTTAGGTTAATAAATAAAATCACTTTTTGAGGAACAGCAAGAATGATGCTTTTCTATCATTTCTTGCTCACTTTATTCACTTTATTTTCAGTGATTCTGTTTGACAGCGATCTCTTGAGAGACCTTTTTGGGTAAATTTCAGTAGACATCATTATGATCAAAAAAATAACATATATTTGTATTTAAAGCACATAATTAACTATTGGAATTTGTATTTAAAACATCATTTGCTAGTTTCCATTTTCTGTAATGTCTCTTTAGTTCACATCATCTTTTTTTGTTCCAAAGGTCTATGTTAAAAAACGCTCTTTCTTCCGAAGGACACTTGCTGTATAATCCTTTGTTAGGATAACAGGACCATCTGGTCCCATCCATCTCTCTACAATTTGATGCTGGGTTAATTGCACCCTGTCAGCATGTATGATTGACACTATGTTTTCTCTCTTCACTAAGAGTAGTCTATTAACAATGCCGTTTGTCTGAATTCTAGGAGATCTTTTCACAGCTGCTTATGTGGGACCATATACTCTTCTTAAGTTTTGCTATCAGCCATTGCAATAAAAATACATAAAAAGTAAATTAATAATAGATATTCTGAAATTTGGTGGATAGGTGCAACACAGTACATTCTTCTCTAAAATGAAATAAGCTGGTTTGGAATCAGTAAATTAGAGGATCCATTATTTTTTTAGCAGAACAAGAGTGTGCACCTCTCTTCCTTCTGTTGTTAGTGTTTTGTCACTGCAGCATGCCATGAATTACTGGGCACAATTCCTCTGACTTCAACTGAGTTATGTTAATTTATCTTAGCTTTAATTTGACCTCATGTTGCAAAATACTTAATACAATATACTTCTAGTTTCTCTGTAAATATAACCAAATGCATAACAGTCTGGGTAACCGCTTAGCGTACCACATATGACCTCGCTGCTCTCATTTTAGCAGATATCATGACAGCTAGGTCTATTGTGATCAGATATTTACTCCATTTTAACATCAGGATCTGTGTGTGTTTTGCTTTGTTTAATACAAAAGGATCTTTGTTGTTTCCATGAAGCTTCATGTGAGGTCTAGCAGTAAGGCCCAAGGTCTATTGCAGGAGCTTTCTGTTTTGCAGTAAGTGTACTCCTGCTCTCATGGCATCTGATTTGACCACTGGTGGACAACCAAAATTCACTGTTTGCTGTTAAAAGAAATGGGCCAACCTATTCTTAGTTTTAAGGAAAACTTATTTTAACAGCTCTGTTACTTTTACAATTCAGACTTCTGCAATCTTCAGTTTGTTATGCTAAGTCACTTGATTGCGAGAACTTCAGATTCCATAGTCCTGATCTTTTATGACTTTGCACTTTGTGTTGACAATACATCCATGCCATGTGGGTATAACATTACAAGATATCCTTTTGTATCCACTTACCACTTATTTTACATGCATTGACATTCAGCTAAGGAAATTTGTGTGTCATTTTCCAAGGCATAGTTTCTACCTAGAAAATACACTTGCATTAGGACTTCACTGATTAAAACTTATGCAGCGGTGCAACAAATAAAGTATAAACAGGTAAAACAATATGCAACAGTGAGCAAGATGTTAGGAAATTTAAAAGGGGTCAGTTCTCCACTTGGTTGGGATTTTTATCCTGGAATGCTTTCTGATTGGTGATGCCAGTTTCTCCAGACCATGATTTTACTAAGAATATAATGCTTTCAAGGCTTGTTGAGAAAGTTTTTTTGGGTTTTTTTTTCCATATCTAGTATCACCTGGTCAAAGTAAGATAGAGGCTAACTCAAACATCTGAAAGCTTATTAACAGCAGACATACCCCTCCTCACATCCCAGAAGAATGCTGTGATCACCCGTCCATCAGATATGGAGCTAGGGGAATGCTCTGTAGTCCTGTGGTTATATATCCAGCTGAAATGAGGGATACACTGGTGAATTTCTTCTATTTGCACAGAATAATTCCAAAAGAAGTAACTGAATTCTCTCATTCATAATATCTTTGTAAAACCACAATGCAGAGAATCTTGAACCATGGTATCCCACATCCAAGCAGGTGCCAAAACACTGAGCTAACATCTGATTTGGGGAAAGTGGTTTTTTAACAGAAAAGTGGCAGGAGAAAAGGACTTGGGTTTTACTCTGATTCAGAATAGAAAATTTTCTTACCAACTCTACTTTTGATAATTTTTAATTTGTTATTTTTTGTGCTATAATTCTCTTCTTCCACAACTTCAGCAAACTGTTTATAGATCTCCAAATCCCAATTCTCTGGTGTACACGCAGTTGAAAAATACTTCCTTACCTTCAGTGAATATTAGGCCTTTACATAATGTACGTGCATATCACTCGCTCTAAATTTGGTCTCATATACTTACACTAAGAAAACACTAATCTGTGAACCATTTCATAAAAATTCTTTCTAGTATTATTGATGGTTATTATTTATATTGTGAAAGAGCAAGAGACAGGTCAATGTCTCTTTGTGCTAGATGTTATAACTTTGTTTTTTAAAAAACATCCCCTTCTCCAAAGATTGTTCAGTCAGGAGCTCTAGTTTTGATTGTCACATGCTGACTGATAAGCCAGGTGCTGTTCCCAATTGTACTGTAACTGAGGCTGGAATGGGGCTCTTTGTTTTCCCCTTAGATATTGGATAACTGGCATATCTCCATGTGTGAGGCGATGTGAAGACTCTGCGATATTATCAAACATAATTTCTAAAGAAATGACAATTCTTTTTGTTACTTTCATTGGTACTTTTACATGGCAGTTGCTATAATTTAATGTAATTATATCTTTCACTGTTTTTTATTCTTCTATTGTATATATATTCATGCTTCCTCTGATGATAGTTTTCATTGCATTCTTGGTTTTCTTATAGAGAAATTAACTGATTACCTTGCTGCACCTCAAGAGATATGACCCCCTAATATCCTTGTTGGATATTTTTCCATCTCAGACTTCTCACTGATGAAGCAGTAAGATGCCCTAAACATTTCTAGTCGTACTAGATGAATATACAATACAAATACAAATCTGTCCCCTACTATATTTTGCAATTGTCATGAAAATAGGAGTTCATTGAATTAATCTTGCTCCTAGTCATCAAATTATTATAACTTAGTTTCAGCAAATACAGTAGCTACTCAAAAAACACATTACTTTGTAGAGCTGGTTGAAATATTGTGCACATACAGCAAATGCGACAAAATTTGCCACTTCACTGGATTTGCAAAAAGGGAGAAAAGGAGAAAGAAATCCCCCCCTTTTTTCTGCTGTAATATCACTAATTACCTCGTTAGCAAAAGGCCATTCCATCAACAAAAATGTGCTTTTTGTACATTTTATGCAAGTGACCTTGAAAGTTATATATGAAACAGAGGGTTTGTTGCACTTTTTTTGGACCAAAAAAAGCAAATACCTGATGATGCAAAAGACATTGGAGAAGAAATAACTCTAGCTTCAGACTCGAGACAGTTGCACTGCGCTGTGGGCAGACGCAATACTGGCTGTGCCATTAGACCTGGGTTAAATTCCTCTTGTCCCTATGTCCTTGGGCAGGTCTGATCAGGCTCTTGTAACCTGGCTTCCTACTCCCATTTTCTGCCTCCCATGTTAAGTCACATCAGGAGATCTTAGGGGCACAAAATTGTCTTTTATTATCTTTTGTATCTTGCCTTGTAAATTTTGTTTGAAGTGTCTAGTCGGAAGCAGTGGCAGCCTTCTGATTAAAGCATGGCTCATTGCAATGCAAACATGCACAAAGGTCTCCCAATTCCACAGGCATTTCCAGGTCCTCTGTCTCGTGTTTTGATGCAAGGTCATTTTCACTCATGTCACCATTAAGAAGTTGTGAGGAAGGTAGCTGTAAAAGATGTGATCATAATGTAATTCATACCTACCCGGCAGAAAATAAATGAGCATTTCATTTTATTATGCCACATATTGTAATACTAGATGCTGTGAAAAGAAGCAGATGAGTTAAAGACAAAGATTGTGACTGTGCATCTTTCTTCACTACAGTTGATAATATAGTTATCTGCTACTGCGGATACCTCATGAATATCTGGCAGATTACAAAATTAATAATCTGCTAATTTAGTTCTCTTCATTTTGTGCCTCAGCAGCTTGAACAGGTTCCGTTCTTGAAAACATAAGCCACATGCAGACTGAATCCTAGTGATATACCTATATCACATTGCCAGATATTGACGCTTTCGATCTTGTCTATGGCAAACAACCACATATAGTGCTAGGCTGCTCTGTTGCATTCTTTCCATTCCCAGGTACAGAAAACACTCTTTCTAGGAGTTGCAGTTAGGATGATTTCTATTCAGATGAGACAGATGAAGAAAATCCTTACATTGTTATGAACCAATATAGGCTTATTGGCTAAGAATCTGAAACAAAATTTCAGCAATCAGTCCCCCCCAACCAGGAAATAAAATACGAAATATTCTTGGATAATTTACTATTAAGTCTAAAGTTACCTACAGAAATTCAGGGGGGGGGGAAGGGGGGTGGTCCTTACTTAATTATACTATAGGCAAAATCATGACTGCATTGAAATCAATGGTAAAACATGCTTTTGATGGAATCAAATCCAGAATTCCACTGTTCTTTCTGATACGGATGAAAACAGTGCTTCAGAATCAAGCACCAAGAGAAGATAAATGGTGTCTTCATCTGTTTTTCAGGAGAACTGATCACCAGGACATTTAAGCTTCATAGAGAAGGGTATTTGTAGCCACATTCATGTTGATACTTTGAGGAATGCTAACGATGATTAGCAAAAACAGAAAATTTGAATCTATTTAGTGAAATAATTTACCTTTTTGAAGTTTCCTATGCAAATAGAATCCAAGTTGTATTTTTTTTTCTTGTAATTTCATGTGAAACTCCTGGGATCAAACTATTCTCTTGCAAAGTCTAAACGTTCAGTTTAGAAAGGGGCTCGTGCTTCCTGCTGTTCACTGGCTCACGAGTCGGCTTTTCTCAGGAGGTAAACTACAGGGGAGAAATCATCTGAGGAAGGAATGACTGGCTTGTGCTGAAGTTTGGTCTCTGCAGACCTGGGGCAGGTTGACCATGCTGGCTTGTGAGTCTGAATTAAATCAGAGCTAACAAAACCAGAGGAGAGGTAGCCAGTTACTAGTGGAGAAATTCAGAATAATTCTGTCAGTGCTAATGAAGATACTCTGAGCACTTAGCAGTGGAAAGCCCAGCATTCGATTTGTTGTTGCTACTGCATATGAAGGTTTAAAAAGCATTCAAGTAGCAGCGATTCTTACTGACTTGTCTCTCCTCCCTAAACATGTATGAGGTGCCCCTACATGTGCTTCCTTTCCTACGTAAAGCCAAATTGTGCTTGTATTCATGGAAATTAAATGAAGTGATAGCCGCAAAGAAAAAAGTGTAGGCAGTAAAACACAGCCTACGGGATCATGCATTCCTGCACTAAAAATTTCTGTGTAAGAGTATTTAGTAATAGATGCAGCATATAACAACATGGGTTTTTTTGTTCCCAAGTCCAGAGACTGTGAGGTTTCACTTTTCAAGACACAATCGTTTTTACAGTGCACTTTCATACTGTCAGAGTTGCTGGGGAAGAAATTCAGTCAGCCATTAAAAGGTGGGAAAGCATCCTGCTGTTATGTATATGAGAGCAGGGCTTTGTCTTGTCACATGTCAGATACGCAGCAGTAGACGGAGAGAAAATCGTATTGGTATATGATGGAGTTTGCAAGATGTCCTCCAAACCTTAATTATTGGAATGTGTCCTGGGATAAGTGATGCTGTCATTGAACCCTGATTAGTTCAGAGGCAGGGTGGATGCAAGAGGGAGGAAACATAATGTCAGACTGGTTAATTAGCAAGCAAGCAAGAGCAACCCAAATTGTACAATCTGATGAGCAATTTGTCACCCACTCATTTTAAATGAGAAATGCGGTATCACTTTGCATTTCTTTTATATTTTCCATTTTTGGATCTCTTTATACGTGAACTAACTTTGTGACTCCTCTGTGGGGTAAGCAAGTGTTAGCGTGCTTACTACTAAGTGAGATAAACTCAGGGCTGAGAAGTGATTTGTCCAGAGGTTACACATGATGATCACTGGCAAAAACCCTACAAGTTTGAACTGACAGCCATCTACTCTAATCTGGTTTAGAAATAAGAAAATATGGTGCAGAAAAAATAGAGATGGAGAAGAATGTAAAAATCGAGGCCAGAATATCTTTGCTGTTGGTTATACTGTCCTCAGCACGTTCAAGGTTTTGGTTCGTTTAGCATTCGTAGTAGGCACAAATTTTTAGGATATCAGCTTGGGGTAAATATATTTTGTGCTATTTTGGTGATACAAAAGCTTCTGAAAGCTGATTTAAACTAGCAAGTGGGAGTTTCTCTCTGGACAGAGATATTCTTCAGTAACACGGTGCTGCTAGATAACTTCTCTGCCAACCCTTCTCTCAGCATCAGGAGTCTGCATGGGGAAAGCAGCACTAATGCACGGCTGCGCTGCACAGTCTGTAGGGTCGAGGACAGCCATACAGAATTGAGAGTAATTTTATTACTAGCCTTGCTCAAAATCACAGAAACACGAAGCATTCTTCCTTCCACCTTGGAAGGAATTCCTGGGCTGCATCTCAGACATTGTTTAGGAGCCTTTGTGAACATTGAACTTCTAATATAGTTGTGAGCCATTCTTCCTGACATTAATTATTTGAACAATTCTTGATACTAGTTATTTGAACATTGCACAAAAGCAAACCTGGCTCTCAGCAGACTGCTATTTCTTTGTAAACGCTCAGTAAACATTACCCTTTAAAACGGAGAAGGGTAATCATCCAAACATGTAACTTGGAAGGTGTTCAGCCAAAAAAAAGTAGCAAAATCATTTCCTATTGTTCTTTCACAACGGGAAGATTTTTTTTTAGCCTTTGAAAAATACAGAGTACTTTAGCATTTCCTGGATCACTTTTGAAGACTTGCAGCTTCTGAAGAAGTCCTTGAGTGATCTTACGAACGAGCAGTGCTTTCAAGCATCATATCAAGATTTTATAATAGTGTATTCAAGATGTCTATTACATTTAAAGTCTGAAGAAGGACATGTCATTCTGAAAGTTTGCCTGTCTTTTTTCAGTCTAATCAGTTGATCTAATAAAAGGTATTACCTCCACCTACAAACTGCATGTCTCTTGTGTCTTTGGACCATCATAACCCCCACATTATTACCATTACCACAACAATAAGTGCATATGGGCGTGAGTAACTGTTTCCAGAAAGTAATAAAAGTGACCACTTCAAGGATTTCTCTCTTTCAAGAAGAGGAGGGGGGAAAAAAAAGGCTTTTAATTCTAAAATTATGTATGTCTTAAGGGTAAAGATTTCCCCTAATAAGTTCCCTGCTGTTATTATAGGATTCAAGAATTGTGAACTGCCCTGAAATCTACTGCTTTGTCTTCATGGTAGCTAACAGTGTGTTTCTCGTTGTCATTTATTGATCCTTGTTATTGATAAGTATTTTGCAGCCCAGTGTTTGTAGCAGGTGTGGAGCAGATGCTTTGTGGGTCTTCTGGATTAAAGACCTGTCAGGGATGCCTGTGGATCTTGATCCTTCAGTAGTTCCTTCTTTCTGCATAACTCAGGACATGACAGTGACATCTGGGCAGGGAGGCAAATTTAGGGAGACCCTCTTTGTACTTACAGAGCTTTAGAGACTTACATATTCAGAGCCCCTGTATGAACTGAGCTGAACCCAAAAACCAACATTCAGTGTTGCAGGGATCTTGGCAAATAATTTTTTGTGATGTTCCCTGGACGTGTTCCAGTGGGGACAATAGCTCCCCACTACCGCCTGTTCTCCAGCATGGTAATGAAATGCAGAGTACCTTCTGAGTTATTTATAACAGTCAGAGGGTAAATTTTTTTTCTTTTCAATAATTTTAACCTGGTGCCACATACAAAATGATTACACGTCTAATATGATGCTAGGCCAAGCTCTGCACACACATGGAATGTAACCCTATAGAAGTGGTCTGGAATACAAGAGAGATGGCCAAATTCAAAAATTATATATAAAACAAGATGTGGGAGAGGGGGGATGAGTTTCTTTCTCTAAATCATCCTGTTTCTTTGTTTTATCCTAAATCCTTCAACAGACTTTGCCTTCAATGCCTGATTAATTTGATATTACAACAAATAACACCTTTTTTGTAAAATTTGGAGTTAGATTTCAGGTACTGAAAGCAAGATGTTACTAGTAAAATCAAGGTGAACTCAATCATCACCTAGATGGTTGAAAGATAAGTCATAAAATTTAGGACCTCAACTAGTAAAACTGAGTTTTGAGGGGTTTTAATGTTGCTCTCCACTGTAAACCTAGACTGGATAAGTACAGCTCTAGGCTATCTGTCCCCAGACAGCCCCACTGGAGCTCTCTCTCACTAACTTGGGATGTTAACGGAAGCTGTGGAAGTCTGGAAGCTGGTTAAACACGTCTCGCCTCAGATTTACGTCCTACAGCAACTGCTATGTTGAATGTGGACTGTATAGCATGCCAGGCAATTGGCTTTACTTTTGAAGAGATGAAATATGACACGGTCAGATTTAACCTGATACAATGCTACACAATTGCTTCTGATTGTTTTAAGTTATTTCAAGTCAGTTACTTATTATCATTTTGGCTAACAAATATTGACACATCAGTATTCCACCCATGGCTGCACTGACATGAGCATATAAATACGATGCTAAGCAAGCTGGCAAGTACCTTTTGTTCACAGCTACTCAAATTAAAGACAGGTACTTTGGTGTGTCTTCAACCAGAAACAAACTGTGAAAATTAATTTCCCAGTGCTATTTGGATATTTTTGTAACTCACTATGATCACACTGCATATGCAGATACAAGTTAAAAATAAGCTTTTCAACTCTTGCTTGTTTACACAATATTAGAAGCACTTTATAAAAGTGGATGTTAATTAATGCTGTGTTTTAATGGCATTTCTATGAATTTGTAAGTACATTCTGGAGAGACTTTCAAATACAATTTACTTTCAAAACAATTCGGATTATCATGATCAAAATAATTCAAGTATTATTTTTTTTTATTTCCACTACCTGTAGTACAAAATTGGTCATGCTTAGATATCTCACACATAGAGAAAAGAAAAAAAATTAAAGACTTTTTTTCTTAATTATTTTCAAAAGTGATTTTTAAATAGACATTCCTTCTTCATCGCAATCTACTAATTTCAAAATGTTAGGTAGGTATTAAGTTTTCAAAGAGGTTAGCCATAGTTTCTGCTCATGAAGAAGATAGTTACATATTTGATTATCTATTTAAGAAATCTTGCATGCACCCAGCTATCAGTCAACTAAACTTATGCAGTTATAAGAATTCTACAAACATGTTAAGCACAGCAGCACTTACAAAGATGTTCTCTACAAAGATGCGCTTTTTGATAACTCTGCCTAAAATATTTAGACAAAGATGTAAAAGTTTTCAGAGGAATTCCTTGAAGTTGTGGAAATTATTTGTTATGGGAACTATGGTGTGAACTTTCCTGATTTAGCATGTTATTTTGTAGGATTGACTGGAGACCTCTCCAGTGTGAAGTGTTAAATTATGATCTGCAGAATAAAGAGACCATATGCTGCTCAGAATAGTGAACGTGTAGGGCTACACCATATGCCATGTCTAAGGGAAGGGTAGAAGTGCAGCTTTATGCTCTCTTAAACCCAGCTTTGGGACAATCACTGAATTCTCCCAAATGCTGAACGCCTTTGGCCAATGTCTTTGTGGTCTCAGTTCCACTGCGAACCAAGAGCAGGTGTCATTGGGTAATTTGCTCAGGATTTTTGTGAAAGTCCTGTAGTTGCTCAGGGGAGCAAGTCAGTTAAATTGTTTCTTGCTCATAACAGAAACACTTGGTTAGAATAAATAATGATCTTAAACTCACCTGAGTTTGTCGTTTGTGTTAACGACATTTTTGTATTTTCCTATACTCAGGATTACTGGATTGGGCTGAAGCCAAAAATGCCAAAATATTTTGAAGCTATCTATATTTGTGGTCATCTTTTTGCCAGAGCACATTAGAAATGTTAGCAAAAATATCTTTTCTCACAAGATTTTTGTCTCTAACACAAAGAAAATGCTCAGATCAGTAGCCATGCTCTTGGGACCACATCTGAACAAGCTGCACAACCAGACATAAGCTGTGATCTAAACAATTGTTTAACTATATAAAATTTAGATCTTGAGCTGAGCTTAGAGTTTCCATCTCTATTAGCAACAACAGACTGGAACCAAAATCGTTTATCCAACTGTGTTTGAACTTGTGGAAGGTTACAGGCAGATGAGATTACAGCCTTCTTGGCTTGGACCCACCTCTCCTTTTTTGTATTATTTTTAGGGTTCATTTTCAGTGTGTTTAGCCAATATTGAAGAGACAGCCCCAGTATATAACAACTTCTGATAATTCTCTATGTTTAAAGGACGTGTGCCCAATGTTTATTTAGCTTAAAGAAAAGCAATATCTAAACTGTGCGCCAAGGGCAGGGAATAGCTTCCATGTCTGAAATACAAAGAGAATGTCTTGTCCAGAGACGTAAATTGTTAAACATTCTTTTTAAAGAAAGCATAGGAATTGTTTCTTTATTGGCTATCTAATAGTTTGAAAAGGAGGTGTGGCTTTCAAGTCTCCCTTTGAGTCCTTAAGTGGAACAAAAGTCTCGTAACAGAACTTTTTATCCAGTCCGTGTAGCTGTCAAAATGCAAGGAGGGCAAGGGGACATGTCAGATGAAGTAAATACAAAGGGTGAAACAGAATAGTCAAAAATTATTGAGAACTGGTATGCTTTGTGCAAAAATGATTGCAAATGCAGAGACAATAAAACTTGAAACATGTTAAAATCCAGCACAGTTACACATCTGAGTTTCCATTTATTATGGTTCACTATTTTAAAATGGACCCTGAGTCATAAACATGGCTGCCAGGAAGTCCACCTGGGTCCCATGAAAAAGATAATAAATACCCCTCCCCCGACTTTCTTCTGTCATTTTACAGATATTGCAGTGATTGCTTTGGGGCTTTCAACCAGGGCCATAGGAACCGTGTCCCCTGTGCTTTCCTCTCTCCATAAGTCGTGGTTATAAAACATTTTCATCTGTGCTCCATATCAGAAAGCATCTGCATTTTATTATATTTCATCTTTGTGCCAAGAAAGGAATATGTTTTGAAATGTCTGAGCACTATCATATAATTTTCATTAATAAAAGGAGGAGGAAAGTACCATCATCCAGCACTTGAAATGACCTTAAAAGGGGACCCATGTGAAACTGTGCAGAAACAAAAGATCTGGATTAGCAGGGCCCAGGTTATCCATGGTGGAAATTCCTTGACATTACACCAGTAATGAACAATTGGTGCCAACGTTTTGATATTAAAGAATGAACAAAAAAAACCAAACACCCAAGAAAAGAAAAATTATACTGATTACTTATAGAACGTAAAATACTAATATCCTGTAGTAGCCATATATCAGTTTAGCTTAAATATGTTCAGCAGCTGTAACTAAAACAAGCCACAGCTGTCTGGTTATTAAAATCTTGCAGGTGAAAGCAAATCCTTTACAGCATTTCTTATTATCATTTATTTCTAGAATAACCTGTGCCAGAATTGTCCACTGTCAGCAAAGAGAAGACTGAACCAACCTTTTTTTTTTTTTGGCAGAAAGAATCTGTAATGGTGCAGCCACAAAATCCAGGAATTCCCTGGCCTTTCATGGATTTTGGCAAGGCCTTGCTCTCTCCCCATCTCATCCTTCCATTTGTTTTTTTAGTGGTGTAAAGTCTATCAATGTTTGCTGGCAAGTACCAGGTGGCCCGTGTGGAGCAGACATTCTCTAGAGCTGCAGAGCTCGATGTCGATGGAAAGGCTGTTTGCCATGCAGAAGAGCGAGCTCAGCCCAACTAGTCCCTTCCTGTCCTTTTTTCAGTGACATTTATTTTCTCTGTGAATTTAGGAGCTCATTTATTCTACCTCAGTTTCCCAACGTATAAAATGAAAAAATATTATTGGTCTTCACAAGACCCTAATGAGGGCAAAAAGGTCAGTAAGAGCTCTAAGCTGAGAAGTGCTTTGCGAATGCAAATTTTTTTTCTGATATGGACTTCTCTGCAAAGTTCTGTAGCTAATATTTTAGGGTGTTGGGGTTTTTTGCTTGGTTTTAAATTGTTATCTTGAAAATGCACAATAGCAAGTTTTTACAAACTTTACCCAATCTGGATCAGCCCTCCCAGATAATGTAAATACAATTAGTTGATTTAAAGCACATTTCATGTTATGCTTATCTGCTAAGTGTTTCGGTTATGGCGTTCTTACAGAATGAGTCACTCATACATATTCCTCAAGGAAGAGCCAAAAGATGGAAGGAAAATACAGCCTGAGGAAAAAGTCTATAAAGATTTCTCGCTTTTCTAATCCCTTCTCTCTAATGTTTCTTTGTAAATTTGTCAGATGGGAATGAAATTGCCTCATAACTCTCCAGACGTGAAGAGCATCACTGCACAAAATTACGTACTTGTCAAAGCAAGGGGGAATTTATGTTGGTGTTCCTGAGATGTGATTTTATTCAGTCTATTTCCTTTGTGCACATCATAGCAACTAGAAAGACAAAAACAACTAGTTTATGTATATCTTCTCTTTTTTTTCCCCTTTTTT
>Ga0181612_102447_pt1 | contig 12911 bp, 9 predicted proteins | sample HoacroProtozoa21_FD_119630 | JGI IMG/M metagenome (GOLD analysis project Ga0181612, IMG submission 119630) | Hoatzin crop microbial communities from Cojedes, Venezuel. Combined Assembly of Gp0051906, Gp0051904, Gp0051908 | reverse complement strand
TATTCAAGACCCGCCTGGACAAGGTCCTGTGCAGCCTGCTGTAGGTGACCCTGCTTCGGCGGGGGGGTTGGACTAGATGACCCACAGAGGTCCCTTCCAACCCCTACTATTCTGTGATTCTGTGATTCTGTGATTCTGTAAAAATAGGGGGGGTCTGCTCTTTTCTACCATCGTAATTTCCTATTTTCACATCCAGAAAAACGGAAAATTAAGAAAGTCGTTGTAGTATGACTATAATAACCAAGTAAAACAGCTCTTCCATACTTATGGGCAAAATTATAAACAGTAAAACACTTGTTTTAATCCTGCATGCAACTGCTCTACAGACCACAGCTCTGGATACCAGGGTGAATATTCACGCAACAACTTTTACATTAGATTATGTGAACTAGGTGTTCTCAAATTACAATCAGCTGAAAACCCTCAACTCTTTTCTGTAGAAAAGAACAAAACCTGTTTTTTATTCTTAGTTAAGAAACACAATGGAAGTCTATATGCATGAAACCTTTTCTTCTCCCATTGCAATTCCCTGTCCTGCAAGATAAAATGACATGCAATTGGCAGTGGATTAACCTCCCACTCTTGAACTATCTTCTCTCCCTGCTGACTGCTCTGCCCAAGGGGTCTGCCACTCCCCACAGAGACCAGCACACAAGCTCACTCCTAAACCGTTGCCTTCTTCAGCCTCGCACTTTGAGGCAAAGTGCATTCAATTTCAACTCACACTGATATTCCAGGCTAAAGATTACAGCCTGTCTGGTGCTGATTTGTGGCTCACTGAGCTCTTGGGCACATGGAGAAGCAGGGCAGAGGGTCACAACTGTTTTATCCCTTGCAATTTAATGCATTGCCAAGTGCACGCCAGTCCTGAGAGTTAGCTGACATGAAGCTGACCGACTTAGCCCTGAAAATGAACTGTGGCCAGTGTCATGTCACAGTGATAATTTAATCCTGTTCTTATTTACTCTGACTACTAAATCACGGCTTTCTCCAGTCAAGCAAGCTTAATTGCGGGCACTCCTGCTCACGCAGGAGCAGTGCACAGTTCAGGTGAGGTCCCTGTGGATAAACACTGTGGAGGTCTCTTTGGCTCACTGTCATCCTCTGCCCTCACTGCTAAAGCCACCATCTACAAACCAGCCTCAGAAAAACACATTTGCCTCATGCATGCCAAAAGGCCTCTGGACAGGCAAGGACTGTGGTTTGCACCAGACCTGTGAGCCAAAATCAAGTCCCACTTCATAAGGTAAAGCATTCAAAAGTTTAAAAAGAAAAAAAAACAGAGCGCTGGCTAGTATCTTTCTCTCCTGTCTACATTTAAGCTCGTTTAAGTGGGCTAACCACAAATGAGAGCAGGCCAGCACTATGAAGCAGATAAATAAGTCATTCTGCATTATTTCCATGTACAATATTGACCATCCACAAATGTAATTGGTAGCTAATGGAGAATTAGTGCTGCCAAGGCTTCTTCTCTATTTCCCTCAAATCATTTTCCCTGGAGATGCTCTGGAAAGCAGATATTGAAAACCCCTGTTAAGCAGCCACTGACTTTCAAATGAAGTAATTAAAAAGGACAAAGCACAGACAGTGAGTTGGAGAACTAATTTCATATCCTAGGAAATGGATTTGTTCTTGCATCAAGTGAATAAGAACGTGATGGTCTCAGGCAATCCTTCCTGGTTTTGCTCAGGCCACAACCTCACTACAATTTCTGCCCTGAGCTGCAGAGCACTGAGGCACGATGGCTCTGTGTTGAGACACTCCTGCATGGAAGCTCCAGCACACCACATGGGCCAATAAACACTAGCCATGTACTTTTCCGAATCCCAAGACAGAGGTAGAAGAGGGCCAGGGTCAGCAGCTGAATTTCTAAAAAGAAGGCATCAGCTTAGCCAGGTCTGTCTGAGACGTTTCCAAATATTCTAGAAGAATTTGGAAGTTTGTTTGGTGAAGTTACACTTGTGATCATACTAGTTATGCGCGCAAAAGAGCAAACCCCTGGGTAAAGAAATGCATACTTGCAATTCGTTAAAAATACCTCTCTCACAATGCAAAAAGAAACCCCAGAGCTATTACATGCAAATTTCAGCTTCAAATTACTTGTATACTGGCACAAAGTCATCTCATGCAACTATCACCCAGGCCCACTCAGAGAGCCCCAGAGAGAGCATACACCCCTCAAATGCAGCTGCCACCAGGGAAGAGCAAAGCAGGTTTTTATCAGCACGAGCTAAACCACCTTCAGTAGGCTTCATGCATGGCAAGGCAAAGTACCTCTTACCAAACAAACTCTGGAGTGCTGGGGGTAAAAGGTACTATGTCTTGAGCAAACTCTCTCACGTGAAAAAAATGGCTTGATGGATGGCTGCTCCCATGCCAAATAGTTTGTGTGCTCCAGAGCACTTACAGTTGGCTCCAGACCACGAGGGGCACCTTCCCATTCAATTTTCTTTCTTTTAAACCTGTTCTTTTCTACTGTAAGAACCTCTAGTTCCCTTTAAATAAATTCATCCTCCTTGTGTTTGCCTTTTTCATCCAACTCCTGTACTTAATGAAACCATTTCAAGCTGATACTCTGTAAGGAAATAGATATTATTAATGCTTTATTAGTCTCTTATTTTATTGCATCTTTATGGAAAAGAGACTTCACTTGCTTTATGATTTAATCAAGCCTTTTCTGCTCTTCAAAATTCCTACTGGATTAAAAACTACTTTCATATACCAAGCTCACCCTATGAGGTTTCTTTGTGGTTGCTCTTCCAGCACTGATTTTTTTTTTTTTGATCAATTTTACTAGTGCAAATAATTATAGAGCAAATATCAACTGTTACCAATTCCTTACTTACTGCCACAATCAGACACAATATTTAGATTACTTCAGCATACTGAATTATAGTCACGGATGTAAAAAGCAAGACTACACTTCAATTTCTGCCCTTAAACATCTAAAATAAACGTGCTTTCAGTATTGCCTCCTAATCTCCACAGGAAATACACATTCTCCTCTAAGTGCAAGAACTGCATTAATTAACAAGAACAGAAACGGGGAGTCCAAGTAGATTGTGTTGTCCCTGTGCACACATGAAAAATTTGATAGTGGACACAGGAGTTTACCCTACCCGCTATCCACAGGCACAATGATATTTTAAAAAATCCTGGACTTTAGCCTTGGTCATTTTATTTAGACATTTAAATCTGAAAACAACAGTTAGCAAAGCCATACCACCATTAACAGAATAATATCAACATGAAAATCTGTATTTATATTCAAAACATACAAGTATTTGAAGTGTCTCTCAAAGCTAAATGGCCTGGCACTCACACGATTAAGTAACTTGAGTAAGAAACTTGCTTGATTGGTTTGGTAAAGACACAAAGTTATCTGAGGTAATAAAATGTGCCTACAAGGAGTTTCAGAAATGTCTCACAATGCTGGATGAGCATTCAAATTCAATATTCTTTAAACGCAGTAAAGCACACAAGGGTAAAACAATGCTAACTATGTATTTAGCAATAGATTACTTCTTATGCCTAAAGTAATACAGGAGTCATAATGAATGGGTCTATGAAAGTGTGTTTGATACTCCGAGGCAGTAAAAAGGCAGATATGTTTGGAGTTACTAAAAAGAAAATGAAGCAAAACAGAAGACATGAGCTTTTTCTTGCAGAAATTTCTGCTACTCCTGCGTTTTGAGTACTGTTCTATTCTTCCCTAAGCAACCCTATGTATTACCAGCTATCATCAGAGATTAGGTATTTGACAGTAAGGACCTTTGCTCCAGCAAAAATGTTCTTACCCATGTGTTAATTACTAGTCACCTTTTCCTGCCTACATTTTCGGGGGGGTTATGGTTAACAAAGATAAAACTGAATATTTATTTAATTTTAATCCCCGCACACAGCTGAACTCTTGTAGCAGAAACCACTGCGCTGTTATTGCCGTTTCTCAAACACGCACATTAGATGGCACATCCCATCGCACTCAACTGTCACGTGGAATCCATGCCCAGCTCTGCCCAACACCCTGCAGGGCTGCTGACCTCCCTCTACCCTGCCAACCGCTCCTCTGCCACCGCACGTCTGAGCGCACATCGAATGCTCCGTTTGCCAAATCTGTCTGGAGGACAAAGATGTGCTGAAGTGGGACAAATGCCAGCTCAGAGAGAATACCTTCAAGGCTGTCATAATGGAAAGGGGTGTCAGATGAATTAATAAATAAGGAAATCCAACTTTACTTTTTATTATCTGCAAGTCTGGCGTTTAAAAAGGTGTCTGTAATCCAAAAGTTCAAGAGTTTCAAGGAACATAACCAATTACTGAACAAAAAGCAATGAATTCACTTCAGGATGAAGCAAAATAGTCTCCCTGCATGGGTGCAGCAGCAGGGTAAACAGCGTTTGCTGAGCACTCCCTCCCAGCTGCTGCACCCTCGCAACACAGCCACAGTGCGACTGCAAGGAGGTGGCAGGACTGAGCTGGCACGAGGAGGCAGCAAAGCAGCCGCATCACCCCCTACAGTGAATTAATCTATGGATCAGGAGAGCCCACGGCAGTGCCCTGGCCCTCACCGCCTAGCACCAAGAGGAAATGCTGTGGTGAAAGGGATTTCAGACACAGAAGGTCTTAACCACCTCTGTGCTCTTTCATCTCGTACCACAAAAAACTAAGGCGCTTACTCCTTCGGACCAGTTACTGGTCCTTCATTTCTGAAAGAACTACTGGAATTTGCACATTTCAGAGAGAGTTTAGGGCAAGTCACCTGAGTTTCTTCCTCATTTTCTGTACTTATGAAGGGTAGTAAGGTCTGTAACACACAGACAGCCGTCTCCGTTATGAGAGAGTACCTGCCACACACCACTACAAGCAAAAAGTGCATGTCACCCATGAGATGACTTTTCAGTAACTGTTTTATATTGACGGTTATAAATGGGCTGCATTGATTTATCTACAGCCTGGTGCACACACCACTGCAGGGTCCAGACACCTTCCATTTTTGCAACACTTCCCACTATCTTAAAGGAGTACAGTGTCCAACTACCTAAACACATTTGTAGATTGAGTAAATTTCACTATTTCCTTCACTTTTTGACTTCTCATTCAAAATCCTGTGATTCCTAAGCATCCTGAAAGCAGCGGTGACTTCTTAAAATAACCCCATTATCAGAGCGAGCCAGGAGCCCACAAACATGAGAACACACTTTCAAAACCCCTTTGCTTTGATTCTGTATTTGCTATACAGAAATAAACTCTCCAATCCAGAAGGCGAGGAGCTCTGGCAAACAGGCGAAAAACTGAGAGACAGCATTATGCAGTATCAATTATTTTTCTTGATGTCAGTCCTTCCATCTCTGAGTTTTTACAAAGACAGCATGACAGTTCTACCAGCAATGTTGTGATAGAGAGAATGAACTGATTTTTTTTTTTTTTTTTTAAAAAAAAGATGCCAACATAATACTCTGAGTCCATTTTCTTAACAGCCTCTGGGATAGCATGATCTACAATAGCATGCCTTTCAGGAAAAGTGGAACAGAAAAGGCATATATATTTAAATATTAATAATTTTTCACTGCTCCAAAGCATTAGAAACAGCTCAGTTCATCACTCACTAGAGAGCTAACCCCAGCACCAAAGGTACAACCCACCATTATCTTCCTAATGTCAGCAACATATTGATTTTTGTTCCTTTTATTTGTGCATCAAGGCTCCCAGTCTGTGCACGTGGGCATATGTGTGTATTTGAGTGTGTGGGGTAAAGACTAGCGATGGATGATGTTCTGGGGATTCTGTTCCATGTCTTTGGACAGAAGAGCTTTTTTTCCCCTACCCTTTTACGTGTCTCTGCTCCTTCATGTAGGTGCTGTTTTTTCTACACTCACCCCGCAGCTGTGAAATGAAACAGTCTGCAGTCTGCAAATACTGTGCCTCAGCTGACAGCAAGCGGTGAAGCATGATGCCAACTGGACCTTCCATCCTCTCCAAGGGCAAATATGTTGCTCTTACAAGGCTTCCAGCCTCAGCTGAACTGAGGTTGAGAGGACAGACACATTCCTGATCCTGCAGCTAGTGCAGGATGATGTACTGTGTACTCTTCAGATCTCAGCCGAAGCCTCTGTTAACAAATCCAGCCATGCCAGAGCTGTCTATAAAGGCAGGAAAAAAACAGAGAGGAGAGCTAAACATCCTAACAAAGTAAATTCACCAGCCTGTATCATTTATTACTCACTAATAGTAATTCTTCCTGTTTTTTTAAAAAAAGGGTACAGCAATAGTTGTAGTCGACTTGATATTTTACTGGTATGTCACAAAGGTAACAGAAGAGACTTTGCCTTGATATTCCTTCCTCCTTGTTAGAGTCAGTAAGAGACCCTACATTTTACAGTAAACTCGTTTTTGCAAAGGTAGAGATGGCCTGAAGCCCCAGTGCACACTTGGGGCTCTGATGTGTCCTTCCTTCTCCTTGTAAAAGGCCAGGACTTTCCGTAAGGGAAAGGCAGAATCTCAGTTAGGTCAGCCTAGCAGCTATTTTGTCAATCAGCTTAGGCACTCACATTGAGAGCTTGTCCAGCTGGAATTGCAAATTAGGGAGAGAAGAATGGAAAACTGGAACAAACATAAGACTGAAATTATCTCCAGACATTTCTACAAATGTTATACTTGTTCTAAAAAACCAGGGGGAATGCACTCATTGAGTGCTGCACTTAGTAAGGTCAGATGCTGTTTCCACTAGACAGGTAGCGTAGGCTCTACTCCAAATTCCAATCCCTCCCTTTCAGAGTCCCTATGGCCTCGTCCCTGCTCTGCTCACAACAGCCTTTTCCCAGCGTCACAGGGTGTCTGCCTCCCATGCCCCATTTCTCTCAGCTTCAATCACACACTGCTGATCCCGTCTTCTCTCTTGTTCATTCTTCTCAGACAGTTTAGTGACTCTTAGAGGTAATATGAAGTCTATTTCCACACATCCAGCTTCTAAGACACATGTGTGGGATAACCCCACTCTGCGCAGTCACAACATTGTCTTCAGTCATTTTCTCCCCAGATTCTAACTACCATCTGTCTTCCCCTCCTGTGAGCTCAGCCTCATCTTCCTCAATCATCAGCCCCACTCATCTTCTCACGGCTGCCTCCCTGGCCTCATCTTTCTCTTTCGCAGTCTATGTAGTCTGTTCTTTCATCCTGCACTCATGGAGCATTCTTCTCACAGCTATTTCACAACTGTGCCTCTGTGCAGCCCTCCCAGGCAGATTTCTAGCTTCTCTACCTTCAGGCCCGATTTCCACCTCCTCCAGCTTCACAGCTCTCTCTTGCCGTGCATCCACTTTCCTCATCTCTTATCTAATTCAAGACTGTTCCGTTCCCCACAAAACGCCTCAAAAGGGAGAGCACATACACTCCAGCCGCTGCATTTTCAAAGACTCAGTGTACTTGAAACAACTGGTCTGAAGGGAAGAGTGTCTTGAATTTTCTGGGCCTCACTCCCTTACTCCACACTTCACACTAGTGTAGCTATAATCCGTTTGACTTCCGTCATTATTCTCAGGCTGATGGAAGATTTAGATTTGAATATGCAAGAGCCTGCATACTGCACAATTTCAAAAAAATAAAAGAAAAAATGTGGACCAGAAAAAAGTATTTAGACCACCACTAACACAAAGGAACAAGGCCTGAGTGTTCCATCTGCCTAGTTTTAGGAATGTCTGAGCACTTGTGTGGAAGACGCTGTTGCTATTACAGGACACATGAGATGCGGATGGGAGCACCAGGGCTCGTGTGAGGTCTGTCTGCAGACCCCAGCCTGCCAGGCTTCTCCTCCAGCTGGGACTCGGGAAATATCAGAAGAGATATAAATAGCATGCAGCATGCTGGCAGGCAGAGTGATGACAAAGTGTTGTGCTGACTGCTGAGTGTCATCCTGAAGGAATCAGCACTTTTTTTGGACACTACTTCAAATCTTTATAATTGGAATAGATTGAAAAGATTAAATGTGCCAAACACGCTGATTCCAGTTCAAAACAAAATCATAAACACACAAAAATCAGGGGCACAGAAAGAAAATACCCTCTAGAAATAGTCTCTCTTCCTCTTACTTATCTAATCCAAAAGGATTTAGCCTAGTACTTACAGTACACACTGACTAGAGAAAACAATCCACTCAGCACTACGTGCCTTCCATGGCATCTGCTGCACAAAATTCAGCGTCCCAGAATACTCTTGACTTCACCACACTCTTTTCAAGTGAGGTCATGGACAAAGGAAAGAAATGCATACAGGCAGGCTGGACAGCAAATGCATTTCCAGAAATCCAGACTCAGTTTTTCATTGACCTCAGAGAGATTAAATCAGGGACAATTCTGCCCAAAGCATAGCATGACGACGACTTAAAAAGGTTGTGCCAGTTGGTAGGAGAAACAGAGCAGGGTCTAACAGGAGCGGTGCTTGGAGCATCTACAAGCCCAGAAAGGCTGCCTTGACTTTGTCCTGTTAGAACATGGGAAACAGAAATTAATCCAGCCAAGCTTCTAGGGAAGGGATGGTTTGGTTTTATTTTCAGCTATAACTCATGTTTACCAAGCCCTTGCCAAAAACTGCCAAAGTACAACCAAAATGACTTCCCCAGCCACCTCACCCTCCTATGTACACAACAATATCATGTACTTTTCTATACTCCCCAAGAATGACCTCACTGGCTGTTAAACATACCAAAATATTTATCTTATTATACACCTCTATCCAACTCCAAAATAAAGATAGTATTTGATAACAAACCCAGCAAAGCAGGCTTCAGAACATCATTTATAGTGATCTAGATAAACAAAATCACAGTCTTTCCCAGATTTCTTATGCAGGTCTACCTCCAGGGGAGACAGTCTGGGACTTCAGACACCAAATGCTGCTGCTATAGACTTTGAAGGAGATCTCAGCAGCAACACAGCCCCTGCCGTACCCAGCTACACTCCTTTCTCCTGTGCTTGAATGGCTTACGAAGTCTAAAACTTCCTCCTTTCCTAGGTCTGAAATCAGTAACATTTGCAAAAATGTTTGCATGTAGGTATTATTCAAAAGGTGAATGTGAGCTCTACTGCTGCTCTGGAAGTCACAAGGAGGGATGTAATCATCCTCTCCTGCAACATTCAGAGCAGCAGTGATAGAACGCGTTTTCCCCTCAGTTTCTGTTTTTTCTGTAGCACAGCAGGAGGCTCCAAAGGAACACCAACAGTGCAGTGCAAAGTCTCCTCTTTCCCAGTCACAGCAGGAACAAACCCAACCACACACAAAGCAGAGAACTTGCTTGTATGCTCCCTCCGTTAAGGGAGAAAGACCAGCAGGATGACACGATTTTAGCTGCACCCATAGGCACCACACTCCTGGCGCAATCACTGACTTGCTGTGCAACTTTTGAGAAAGTCACCTCACTTCTGCATTTCTAGGAAAACAGTCAATCAGGCTACACTGGTAATAAACTGATAAGTGTCTGACAGAAAGAAGAAATTAACCTCACCTTGAGTTTCTGTAGAGGACAGTTGATTACTATGGCCCAAACAGAGTCAGGTGCTAACTAACCTAGTAAGAGGCAGATCGCATGAAGATTCAGACTTGGGAGGCTTCCATCCGTAGATGCACTTTGCCTGTCTGTATACTGTAACTCACTGGATATTTTCACCTTACTAGAAGTCATTCTCCCCCTTTCCTGTCAGTTTGACTCCATCTCACAGAGCAAAATAAAGGGGCTTTATCAGAGCAGGCATCCAAAAATGCCATCATTGGAAGGTATTACTGTCCAGCATTCGGATTTTTTATTCTACTCCTCCGCCTACATTTGTGAATTTTCTGTTAGAAAGTCATAAAACAATGACACTGACAGAACAGATTCAAAAAAGATGGCAAAACTTTCTGCCCAGCTTCCAATAAACCCAGTGGGTTTGGGGGTTGGAATTTCAATGCTCCTCAAATACAAAATATCTTGGTCTTTACCTCACATGCTTGAAAATCCAGCTGCTGTAAACAGTTCCTTCTGGGCTAAAGAAAGTGTCCTTTGCACAAACCTAGCCTGAAGCAGACACCACTAAAGCAATTTTTAGAACTACTTCTAAGGCAACTGAATATCCTGGGTGAGTGAAGCTCAGACTGGCAGATGAATCAAGCTGAATAGGTATAGTTCACATTGATCTGTCATGAAAAAGGGCACCATGTACTTGATATGGAATCCATAACAAAATGCAAACTATTAGTTGTCACGGGCATACCTTGCTCACAAATTATTTGGCAATTCTGGCAGATTTATGTTCTTATTTTCTAAATGTTTTCCTTTTTCCATTTATCATACAAGACATTGACAACGAACAAACAATAGGAGTAATTTAGCAATATAATACAGCAATGCCCTTGCTGTGTTATCTGTGGGCACTGAACTTAGGACCTACGCAGGCATCAGACTGGGGAGAGAAAAGGGAAGAGGAAGGTGGAAGGAGCAGAGGGGAAAGAGGAGGGTGAAAACACAGAGAAAGAGGAAAAAAACCCCTGCTTCTACAATCTCCTTACCCTTTGGTTTTAGATCTGGACCTGCAATTGGTTCAACAGGTTTGACTTTTCACTAAGAAATGGAAGAAGTAACCATAGTCTCTCCCCAACCCACTCCTTAAAACAGGTAAGCTCAACTCGGTCACCTGACCCAGGCTTTTTGTTTCGGATAAAAAAAAAATCTAACCCTGCTGAAGTGCAAGTCACCACTACACTATACCAGTCTTCCCATACCAAAATGACTGTGAGACTTCGTATAGCTTTGCGTTATTACTCCACTTTTTGCAAAGGCCAGCAAAACCACCTCACAGAGTTTGGAAGGTGTAACACAACCACTGTAACAGCTACAAATTTTTACTGATGTCTGTTTCCCTAAGTGCATGTATGATCTCTGTTAACACAGCATTTACTAGTTTTGCAGCTTTATAATGCATTTATCCTCTCAGCTTCCCAGTGAGGAAGCAGAGAGAAGTTAAGTGACTTGTTCAAGCACACAAAGAAAGCATGAAGAAGGATGAATGGATCCAACCTAGCCAAACCCAAACTTCAGATACAGAGCTCTGCATGCAGAGCATGCTCTGCTTGTGCCACAGAGCCAAACCACCTGCTGAACCATCGATGCAAAAAGAAAGTCATGAGGAGACTCATAAGGAAACATCACGCAACAACCTAGATCTTAGGCAAAACCAAGATTTCTTTCTATGGCTTGGCTGCTGGTTGCTTGCTAGCAAGCTCCAGCGATTTCAGCAAGGCTCAGGCGTACTCCCAAGACCCTCAACAAAAGATCAGGGAACCAGCTGAACCAACTCTATTCACCACTGAATTCAGTTAGGAGGAATGGCTTATTTTCCTGCTGCTAAGACAAAGCTCCTGGATATAATGACAAATTAATGACAAGAACTGTGTCACCTTTTGGCTGTTGCTCCCATCTTCCTATTACTTCGATGATATTAACTAAATTATCAGGTCATCACCCTTTATAATGGTAGACTAATGTGATTTTTAAATTGCTGCAAGATTAAAAAACTCCTCCAAATTAAAGTGCACAGTCAAACCAGAGCAGCACATGACATGACTCGCCCAGAAGCACGTAACACAAGGAGTCAGTTGCAACACAAACACCAGAAACCAGTTCAATACTGTGTCCCCCATGAGCTGTATGGTAACAGCAATCTTTTCAGCAGAATACACAGCTGGCCCTGAAGCCACCTCTCAGGAGCTGGGCTATTTGTCTTTTGCCTTACAAAAGTAATCAACTATTGCTATGCCGCATTCATCAGCAAATTTCCCCCTCAGCAACCTGATGATGGACCCGAATTGTTTTCAGAATGGTGATAGAAGCAAAAATAAAACACACACGATTTTTAAATTATTATTTAAATCAATAATGCTTGCAATAAATAGCAAGCCGGTAGCCAGAAATTCTAGTATCTTCTTGCTTACAGCACACATTTTTTACCCCACCTGATTAATGTGACCCTGACATAAGAAGATTGTACACAGGTTAGATCCTGACTTTGCAGAATCAGCAGAATTGACCACAGAGGGGGAAGAAATTACTTAAGTTTAAGTAATAGTGAAATCCAGCCACCATCCATGTGGACAGCTTCCCGTTTCTGCACCCGCTTTCTGAACCCAGCCTCCCTCCTTAGAGCACCTGTTAATCTACTGGTAAGTAAGAAAAGTGAAGAGCTTCCACAGAACATCTCCCTTAAGTTCTGCGCTGACACGGTGCCTACTGTGCAATGCACACACACAGTGGGAGCCCTAAGCCAAAGGTTGCACCTCTGTGGATTGCCGTCTTACAATATAATAAAAAACACACAGGACATACGTCCCCCACGTGCCATATGCCAGACCTATGGCCTACAATCCCTTAGCTGTGGGTTCACAGAAGCCCATGTGTCCTCTCAAACTCCCGACCTGGACTTCTGCTGTACTTAGGAACATAACACCTGATCATTCTTAGCTACCAAGACTGACCCTACATCTCTGTGTAGCCAGTAAGTGCACAAAGCCAGCACTAATGCTGCTCTAAGTAAGCATTAACGGACCAGGGGACGCAAGGCAAAGGTGGGGGTTTGAATCTCATAGTAATCTGGAATGAATGTGAGAGTGATCTGGAGCCCTCAGCACCAGAAAGACACGCTCCTGTTGGAGTGGGGCCAGAGGAGGCCACAGAAATGATCTGAGGGCTGGAACCCATCTGCTGGGAGGAAATGCTGAGAGAGATGGGGCTGTTCAGCCTAGGGAAGAGAAGGCTGCGGGGAGACCTTACCACGGCCTGCGAGTACCTGAAGGGGCCTGCAAGAAAGCTGGATAGGAACTTTTTACAAGGGCATGGAGTGAGAGGGCAAGGGGTGATGGCTTCACGCTGAAAGAGGGGAGATTTAGAC
>Ga0181612_100885_pt1 | contig 12912 bp, 7 predicted proteins | sample HoacroProtozoa21_FD_119630 | JGI IMG/M metagenome (GOLD analysis project Ga0181612, IMG submission 119630) | Hoatzin crop microbial communities from Cojedes, Venezuel. Combined Assembly of Gp0051906, Gp0051904, Gp0051908 | reverse complement strand
TGTTTATTATTAATCTGAAAAAAAAAAAAAGAAAACTTTACTAATATTTAATATACAGATTGATGCTAACACCCTCACTTGGTCCAAATGTAAGATGGTCACATAGGGTTTGCGAGGTGCCTGAGGGAAATAAGGGCTCCATAACATGGAGAAGATGAAGTTTTTTTCTGTTCAGATTCCTACTCTGAGGTTCAGATGCTCTGTAAATTATAATCTTGCATATGTGAATTCTACACAGTTTGGTTTTACAGTTGCCAAACTGGATCTTTGCAAAACAGGTAAAAACCTGATAAATTATAAATAGTCTAAATACAGGGAAACGCAACTCATAAAATGACAGTCATAAAAATAATAAGATTTAGAAAATTGACCTCCTACTTTCCATTCTCTTTTGTGCAGGAAGGAAAAGAAACCACCATGTACTGAATAAAAAGAAAGAATCTTCAAACCCTTTCTCTCCCCTTTTAACAGGCTTCATCCCCATGACCCTTTGGGACACTGCAGGCAAAGAATGCCAATAAAAAAATCTGATTGCTCACTGGAGCGAGTTACTGCAAGTCCAGTGACAATATAAATATAGTTTGATTATGTTTATTTAAAAAAAAAAAAAAAAAAAAAAAAAAGAAGAAAGAGTGTTCTCAGATTTGCATTTGCATTCAAGTAGGGATATTGAATTTTCACAGAGAAATTGTGAAACATTTAAAGTGTCATAGGGTCGATCTCCCAAGTCATTATCACTTGGTTGTGTCCAAGAAGTTATTGTGTTTTGAAATTGATTGTATTTAATAGAGAGATTTTGTCTGTTGGAAAAATGGATTGTCTAATCAATGTGGAGTAAAGCGGGAAGATGTGCCAAGACCTCCAGAGTCCTTTGTGAACTTCCTGAGGTCTCCAGGTGGCATATGCCCGTGGGGAACTTCTGACTGGTGATCATGATTAATTAGGGTTCTGTTTTTAAGTTAGATCCTGGATGCTGTATATAGATCTCAAAGAGTCTAAATTAATGTTACTAAATAGGTTAACATTAGGAGGTTTTAAGCAGTGCGTGGATACAGCCACAAATACTCTCTTGAAGGTGATGGGTTGCATGTGACTACATCTTCGGGCATTGTTGATTCTGTTACCATTTGTGTAGATAAGTCTCAGCCAAGTTACATCTCAACTAAATAAAAGTAGTACAGAAATTACAGTTCTTGACCTCAAGAATTGAGTTTTAATGTTTACATTAATGTCCAAGTGAGATCCATCTTTCCACCAATTTATTTACTGCTGCACCCAATGCAAAATATTTTCGACTCCCTCAAGCCTTCCTTCTCGTAGATAATTTAGGTAGACCTCCTGTCCTGATTACAGAGTTTAATTACGCTCTTTTCTAATTGTGTGTCCTGAAAGTTCAGTCAACTTTTTTTCCAGGCTCAGTACTCATGTTTTTCTTGCTAGAACTGCACTTACTACCAACTTCTTCCAGTGCACCTCAATTCACTTCTTATAGTCTTGAGAAGGGAAGAGCATAGCAACATTACATCTCTTCTTTTTAGTGTTTTTCTGGTAGGAAGGGACAGAAGGTTGCATTGTTCTGGGTCCAGGCTTGTCTTAATGGCTGAAAAGGAAGAGGAGCCTTTCCATACACCCTAAAGCCCCTAGAAAAATATAATCCCCATATAGCTCTTCGTCCTTTTTGACCCAAGTTGACCATTTTCTCTTGTTTCTGATACTTCTGTATCTATAAAGCCCGAAAGTGCCATTCCACAAAAGAAGGCTTGTTTAGTCCTCTACCTCTTAGGTTTTTAAAAGCTACAGACCACAACTATTACATAGCTTCATTCTGTAATTGTTGGTATTTTCATTTTAAAAAGTCTACTGCTAGTAGAAATGTTTGCCTACTTTTTGTCACTTATTCTACAGTAATTCAGATCAACTGTGCAAAAGTAACAAGCTGCAAAATTGATTGTTTTCCACACACGCAAGATACTGGGAGACTTCTCCTGTAAAATCAGAGTATTGTTGTGATTTATGCCTTATAGTATCTCTCTTAAAATACCAAATCATTAGGATATTCTGTGAGTTGCATATGCCTACGAACGAAAGAATATGAACGGATCAGTTGACTTTAGTGGCAATATACTATATTGTGTCTTTTTATTCCTGTTTGTGGATAAGAAGTTTACCCATCCCCCCAGAATGATGTTATTTTAATCTAAAAACATTAAAATCTGTTTTGATGGAAGGAGTTGCGTATGTCAGTTTGTTGTTTATTGCAGACATGGCAGTTGGTAGTAGACTAGCGTCCAGATTCTGCTATACATATTCAGTTGAAATTTTAATAGAACAAAACCTAAGTAAAGAATTTGCACTTAATTTCTTTAAAGCAGCATGAGGTAGGGTGAATTTGTCAATGTTGGTTTAGCCTATCTTTTAATGTAGATGGACAAATGCTCATTGTCATCAGTCTGTGCTCACTTTACTGCTTCTAACTGACCTCTCGCTCAAATGCAGCATCTCAGCTGAGTTATCAGAAGCTTTTTCTGGAAATACTCAACTCAACTGCTGGTTTCTTTGTTTAGGGAAGTGCTTTAGTGATTTCTTTTAAAAGATATAGAAAATCTTTCCACACATTCCTGTTCACAGATGCCTCTCAAAAATGAGGATACAGTGTGGAACTGGAGCGCTATTGGGAAGAAGGTGCATGCCAGGCTTAGTAGTTCAAATATCAAGTCTTGGGTTACTCTCTTATGTTTAGCCTATAATGGCTACAACATAAACACACTATTATTTATTGAAATCCGTTCATTTTCTTCTGGTTTTCTTTTTTGTTTTGTTTTTTTAATAGGGAAATGTTTAACTTGAGGATTCAATACATATCTGGTTTTATTGTATTATTTTTCTCAGGTCATGCACAGATTGTCCATCTCTTATTAGAGAGAAATAAGTTTGGAACGATCCCATCTGATAGTCAAGGTGCGACACCCCTACATTATGCAGCGCAGAGCAACTTTGCTGTAAGTAGCACATACCCTAAATGTGAAATAAATATATTTTGCTGAAGTATTTATAATGTAATGAAGTGTTTGAGTTGTTTTTAAAATAATAGAAACACAGTGTTGTCTGCACAAGCTTAATTCAGAGTCTTCCTATGTTCTGTGATATAAATATGGTTAATTTCAAACTATTCAAAATAGATTTTAAAAAAATAACTTGCTGTACAAAGAAAATCCCTTTGATCTATATGCTTGCATCAGAACACATGATAGTCATTTAAGTACTTCAACAGAAAGGAGAATGGCACCTACTATTTTACAGGGCGCTCATTATAGCAAAATATGAGAAGTTACAAGGTATCTAGAGTAAGATTACCTGTATGAATATTTACACAGCTGCTTCAGTACCAGTCAAACCAGTCTTTGCCTTCAAGAAGGTGATTAACTTGTTAATATTTGCTGTTATGAATGAGCCATTGTCTCACAAAGCATGGCTAAGGAGCGAGTACCTTTTGTCACAATTCTTCATTAACACTGTATTTTTTGAAGTTTTTTAAAGGTTTTAATATTCTAAAAATATTTTTTGTTTCAGACAACAAAAATAAGGGGTTTCTTAGCTAGCCTAATTCTTATATTTTGGTAGAATAGGTAATAGATAATAGATACAGTAGAGCTAAGTATAAAACTCAGCAATTTAATGATAGCTGGTCATAGGTGTTATTATAGAAGTATTTCTCAAGCACTGGAACTTAAGAAGGCTTTTTTCATGGCTGCTCTGTCTCTCGTAGTTGGATTATGCCATACATAGTAAGCTAAGAGTTCCGATCTAAGGTTTTTTAATGTATTATTCATAACCTCCATTTACAAAAAAGGGTTACTTAGTGCCTAATTAATGTAGTTATGTAGAGCATACTGTGGTATTTTGGTAACAGGGATACTAAATGGATCTTTCTTGCCTACCCACATGTTAATTTTAACAAAACAAGTAAAACTTCAGTGCCCTTGAGAATCATTCAAGTTAACAAATCCAGAAGTCCTACTGAAAGAGGGAACTGACCAATGTGTATTAATAGCACAGCTGTCACCCTGTGTTTCCCTGAGAGACTGAGTTGTGGGGGTTTTTGCAGGTGGTCTTAGTAAGACCGTACAGATATTTTTTAAATTCTGATTTCGCTGGAGCATATCTCTGTGTCCAATTTATGCCTTTTTAGAGAATTTTTTACTGATGCTGGTTGTTGTCCATTATGTGGTATGTACAATTTGGGTCTGACTCATGTCTAAAATATTTATGTTGTAAAATCCTTTCTTTCTAGTTTGAGTCAAACTCATGGGAAAGAGAATGTTTTTATTTATAGTCTGGTGATTATCTCCACATGCTTTTATCTTTTTTTCTGTTCTGTATTGATACATTCATAAAAAATGATTTTTCATTACTGGCCTTCTTTCTCTGGGCTTGATTCAGTTGTATGAAACATCTTCATTATGTTGCTGCCTTTTGATCCCAGCAGCCAGCCAAAGTATGATACTGTTTAGGTTTTTTCTGGGGAAAGAGTAGGTGATGGAATCAGACATTCTTTTGTAATCTTGTGTACTTACAATGAATGTACTGTTTCCCATCTATCATGAAGAATCGAACATGAGAGTCTGATTCAGATCTGCAAGCCTCCTTTAGCCGGTGATGTATCCAAGAGCCCCTGTTTATGCATGCCTAAATTATGTCTGGAGCTCCTCTCTTTTTTACCATTCTGGTTGTTTCTGAACACCACTGTTTGCCTTTTTTCTCGATGACATACAATTTCTTCAGTTAATTCCCACCACTGCATTCCCTATACGTAGTCAAACAATTGAGTGGAGACACATCCATGTTTGTTTTGGCAGTAGCATCTCCTTATTTATGGTTTGAGAGCCGTGTTGTTGTTCTGTTCAGTCTGCCCAAGTTTGGATAGGCGTGGTACATTAAAATGCAATGTTTCTTAGTCCCTAACAAGAAGAAGAAGAAAGTTGCTTCCTTTGTGTTTATTATAAATTTCATTGCTTTCAGTTTTACTTAACTTGGTATCTTGTTCTTTGCTCTTTTTTTCTGCGGGTTACTTACTCTAACGTGTCATTTTTGTTTTTTAAAGACTGAAGAGACTTAGCTGACACTTAATTTAGGTGAAGAATTTGTTCTCTAAGACTAACTTATCCCCACTGATTATAGAAGGAAAGGTTCTGGAAGCAGAGAAGTTACCTAATATAACCACCCCAACAGCTTGCCTGAAGTTTAGATGATTTATGTATCCCACAGAAAGTCCAAATAAACATCCTTTTAAAATTTTTGAACTTCATGTGTGAAGGCAGCTGCTTTATTAGTATTGATTTTAGTATGCAGAATGCAGGACTAAATATATTTTTTTTTTTCCTGAAATTTTTCAGAGATGTCCAAGGCAATGTACTTCCCTTTCACATACTTGTATAGACTGATCTAGTAAATGAAATGTGGATATCCCTGTCTTATTTTTGAATAGTCAAAAATAATATTTAGTGGTTTTTAGAGTTTCTTTATAGCACAGAATGAAATGATCCAGGTTTACTTCTCTCCTTTACTGTTGTTTTTCAGCTTTGCTGTTTTTCATTTTGTTTTCTCCACTCTCTTTGATAGAGATAAAATACATATGATTTTTCATGACAAAATACATGTAGAAATAAACTGATTGATACTTCCTGTTTTCTGGTTTCTTAACCATCCTGTTCTAATTTAATTTAATTTTGTTTTCAAGTTGTTATGACTTCATTTTGGAAAATGACTCTTATAGCACTATGGGATTTTCTTCCACTTTTTTGCCATTAAAAACTCTAGGAAAAAAGAGTGGTTGAAAGAAAGGTTACTTCTCTAAAGCTTAATGGAAAAAATAAAATTACTTATTTATGTTTGTAGGATGCGTGCCTCAGTATTGAAAAGGTCCAGCCTGCATACTGCTTTTCACTTTGCAAGATGTCAAGCAGTGCAGAGTACTGGTCGGGTGCTGAGTTCCTGGCCTAATGAGTAGCTGTTTGTCTGAGGTGTAGCAGTGGTCAGTGTGAGTGTACAAAGCTATAAACACATGCTGGTTTGTGTGAAAGGCTTAATGCTTCCTTTCCTCATTATTACTGGCTGGACCTTTTTTACAATAAACTGATAGTTCAGATATGGACCCAAATTCATGAAGCTGTTAGGATTTGAGATCACATTAACATAAGATAAATGAGAAATTTCCTATTTCTCTAGAGGGATGAAAGTAGCAGTTAAAAAAAAATCCTAACAGTAGGACTTGGGCGTTTAAACGCCTTTGTGATAATAAGCATCTGATTTCTGATAGCCAAGGAATTCTCATTCTACCTAGAGCAGTGATAGAGCTATTTTGGGGTCGCATGGGGGAAAGGATAAAGTAGTGTTAATACCAAACTCTAAAAATAAAATACAATTTGCAGTTTTTATTGGCTAGCCTATCAGTGGCTCTTGAGAGATGCTTATCAGCTGTTAAATATGCAGTCTTTGTAAGGCATTGGAAAGAAAAGGGGAAATTTTCCCCTCATTCTTTTTCTTGCAGTAGTGATTTCTTCTCCCTTTTGCTGTGTGGCTTACTAAGAATTTAGCAGCAGGGTAAACAAGCGGACTTGTTTGCTGAGAGCTAAACACAAACACAGCATTTGAAGAAATAATTTTTTTTGCTTTGATTTAAATAGAGATTTCAGTCTAACAGTTACAGTGGAAAGCCTAGACTCAGGTGTTTCTTAATCTTTTTGATTTATAGCATTTCAGTAATTAGTAACCTGTTGATATTATTAAATATCAGGAAATACATGTATGTTGCTCCAAAAGTTCTTCTTTTGGAATAGTCAAATTATTAGAGTTTGGCAAACTAAAATATTTATGTGTGCGGTCATATTTAGAATGGGAGCAAAAAAATGTCTCAGGAGAATATTTTGAAGGAACATTATTTTAGCATCACAGTATTACAGTAGTATTTTGATGAGCCGATAATATTTTTCCAATTTCTTTCTTCACATTGACTGCAGTTTCTTTTAGTTTTTTATGATGAACACATTATGTTTGACACTAAAAAGAAAAAGGTATGAAATAAGTGACAGTATTAAACTCATCGTTGAGGATGCGCTGTGAACATTGATGAGGAAAAGGGCATAGCAGAAAATACAGAGCTCCTGTTGAGCTATTACTCTACATGTACATAAAAAGGAAAAATGATGCTTTGATTCACTTTCTAAACAGCTAAATGAGACACAGTAGTTTCTTGTTGTTACAGAATCCTTTTAATGTTAATTTCAATAGTGTGTCTTTTCAGGAAACAGTTGAAGTATTTTTGAAACATCCTTCTGTAAAAGATGACTCAGATCTTGAGGGAAGAACATCCTTCATGTGGGCAGCTGGCAAAGGCAGTGATGATGTCATTAGGACTATGCTGACATTAAAGTTGGATATTGATATCAATATGACAGACAAATACGCTGGCACAGGTAAGATGCTTTACAATAAGGAATCGCTGGACGTTTCTAGTTAGTGTGATTTCCACCAAATAAAAAACATTGTTAGAAGCTATATTAATCTTTTCCTGGATGTGTACCTTAATCCTGAAAATATTTCTGCATTAGTTTGTGTGAGTTGCTTCTTTGCCTTCTTATGGGAAGCAAACAAATCTTTCCTGCACAGATTGGACGAGATCATTTGAAACAGCAAGAAGAAGAAATGTACTGCTATGCTGCTATTTAGTTAGATCTGTAATCCTGGGAGAGGAAGAGCTGTTCTGTATTTTGAAGAATAAAATGAAATGTAATTGTATAAAAAGCTGTTTAAAAAATTAATGTTAAAAAATGAATAAAGTGAAATATAATTGCATAAAAAGCTGTTTAAAAAATTTCTCAGTAAATAAATACTTTGAAACAATATAGAGCAAAATAACCGGTAAAGTGGCTAAATTATTATCATGCAAATCATAAGTACCATAGTTATTTGTAAAGGTAGTGTGATAAAGATTAGAGCTATTGCACTTCTGTTGTCCAAACAAGAGATTAAACTTGGTAACCCCCCAAGTCTATCATCTTATTATCGGCCTGAAGCAAAAGACAGGTATGCCAAACAGTGTTTCAGAATTCAAGCATGCAAGTCACGAAATTAAAAATTTCCTATAGCAACGATGACTTTATCTGCTTTAATGAAAAATTGTAAGAATTTGTGGTAGAAATATTTTACCTATGTAGTACTTTCAAGAAAAATAGAATAACAGTTCTGACAGAGGGACAGGTGTTGAAAGGTATATGTATTCAAGAGTGCTGGAAATACAAGTAAATCCGTGGAGCCGTGTAGTGTGCTGATGACCTCTGAATAAAAGAGGAGAATGTGGATATGTTGGGCATAAATTGGAGGGGTTTGGTAGCAGGGCTGTGCAAGGGTAACCTGTGTGGGAAGAGGTCGTGAACTACCCTGTGCCAGTCACGGCAGGGTCACAAATTTAGAAGGCAAGTGCAAAAGCGTACCCGTATGTGTAAGTAGCAAAACGATAGCCAAGCTGATAGTCAGAGCACACACCCATGAATAATACAGTAGAGGGCATTTCTCCTGAAAAGAAAACTGTTATTTTAAACAAAGAAGAATGTATATTGCGATGTTTGTTCATGTAAATTTTAATGTATTTGTTTTAAAGCATACTCAAGCATTATCTTTTGGCTGCACACACACACAAACTAACCTAAGCTGCGTGCTTAAATTTAGGGAACTAGCAGTGTAGATCTATCCCAACCAAGGAACAAAGATACAAGTTTAGCAGCTTTTCTCTTTCCAGATCACACTCTGAATTGCATACAAATGGTAAATAAATGCAATGTCAGTGTTGTGTGGTTCAGGATTCAAAAGACTGGATGTATGAATATTACTTTCACATAAAAGAAATTTAAATTTTTATTTCCTTTGGCTGTGTGGGGAGTCTTGGCACAAAAAGCCAAATACAGTTACCATAAAATTCTATTTAAATATCTAAATTCTTGCTTTCCTTACAAATTAACACACAAAAAAATCAGTTTTTCCAAGTTATGCTAGTTTGTAATTTTTGAGCTTGAGAACAACAACGAAAATCTCAGTCCTCATGTGATGACTTAACAAACTACAGACTCTACAATTTGAGTCATTTCATCTTTTGTTAGTCTCACCTAGATTTGGTCCTTCCTGACAGTTCCCTTTTAAGTACCTCCCAGTATTTGTTTCAGACCTTAAGGTGCAGTAGTGTTGTAGTTGCTGTGCAAACCTCCTTACAAAGGGTTTTCTTCTTTGCAGACAGTAATCACATACTGTGTTTCTGAGATTACTCGGGTGTGGATTTCATGCTTGAATAATTCAGGTGGTTGGGCTTGCTGTCTTTCTGTCTTAAACCTTTCATAGCAGTGATGTGTAATCACCTTTTAATCTTTTGTTGTAGGGCTTTTAATCCAAGGAAATGACTGGATTTTCCGTTTACTTGAAACTTCTGTTGTGTAGAACAGACTAACAGGCGTAAAGTGGGGAGCTACGCTGTTCGTGGGTTGCTGTCGAGCGATCCAGATTTTACCGTTGTGTGAGCATGTGCAGTAGGATGGGCTTTGTTATAGTGAGCTGCAAACTTAAAAGGAAGCCCACCAGTATATCACTCTCTGATTTCAGACCTGTTTTTTTTTTTTCCCAAAGGTTCTTAATCATTCCCAAGTTTTGGTGAGGGAAAGGTAGCGTTGTACTCTGACAGGAAACTATGCAGTAACAGAAAATAGCGTACATGCCGCCGTGCCCAGGATACAGTTGCTGAGGAGAGTTCACGGTTGTGTTTTTCTGACTTTTGTGTGCAGACTCCGTTAAGCTCAGTTATAACGTTGCATTAACGCAGCCTTTTGCATTTACTTAAAAAGAGCAAGCTCTCCATTCAGCTTTACTAGAACATGGAGACTCTCCCTATTGTGTAGGAGAATGACACCAAGGGAAAGGAATTTCCCTGTTCTGGGAGATCAGCGCTGCAGGAGCATTACAGGGGCAGCTTTATAGCTCTGCCGTCACTGCCTACAATGGAGAGGGCTCTGGCTGGCGGCGGAACAAAGAGCCTATTGTGCCCAGCTGGCCGAAGAATCTCTTCAGTCACCGTGACTCCATCACAGAAAATTTGGCTTACAAGAAAATATTGAGCACAAAGTGCGAAACAAGATGCCTGCGTCAGAATGAGTGATAGGGGGGGAAGAACCGGCCAAGCTGACACAGCAGCTCTTTTTCTATTGTATTGTTATGCACACCCCATGTGTCATCTGACGGAGTGGTTTACTGCCTTTGGTTTCATAAGCAGTGCAGTACAAAAACCAGAACCTAGAGTTTACTGTGAGGTCAGACCATGAAAACCAGGCCTGTCCAAATGTACAAAGTGGTAGAGATCTCATTCTTGTCAAATTTCAACTGGTAGCCACCCCCTTGCCTAGCTACTGCAGATCTTGCTATTTACAGATACTTTTCATGAGTGCCCCTGTGCTTTTTAGCTGCAGCAGCTGGACATCAGTGTCATCTTAAAGGCGTGATTTCATTTGCTAAGGCAGTACTTCTCATAGCATATCTGGCTGTGACCCCAGTTCTTGTAGGAGATGCCTCGTTTTTCTGTATTGCAGTTCCAGTTACTACTGCTAATTTTGAGCATTTGTTCTAAGGCGACGCAGCTCAGCTGCACTTGGTTCATGGGCAGTAGGAAAAGCCTGCGCCTTTTAGTAGCACCTGTGTAGCAGGTTACGCTGGGTTGCTGGTTCATCAACTGTGTGAAGCTGGTACCAGTGGTAAACAGTATCAGGCAAATAGAAGAAGCCTGACTGTTTTGATATGCTGGCTAGGGTTCAAGTAGCAACCCCTTCTAACGCTGGCCATGGTGGTGTGCCTTTCTGTAGAATGCCTCTGCTGGGTCCTGACCCTGCCCGTTTTAACGTTAAACAAGGAGAGACATGTAGGTACTGTTTACAGCCCCACGTTTCGCTTGCTTGAGCAGACTGACTTCTTACCAAGGATGAATACTTGTGAAGTTTAATGGGGAAACAGGAATTCACTTTACCAAATGCACGTTTATGAATTGTGCTGTTTTGTATTTTTATTCGAAATTATTTTGATTATGTCATCTGTGAAATACTCTATATGTAAGGCAGGATGAGAATGTTGATTACCTGATTCGGTTGCTGACTATAGGAAATAATCCAAAGCCTTTTGAAATAAATTGTAAGTGAAATCACGAATATGCGTGTCCTCCATTGGTTTGAAATCTCATTGCTGTGTGTAGTTTGCCTTTCCTTCAAAAAGAACACTGACTGGTTGCGCTGGCATTTCAGCATTTTCCTCAACTCCAGCTGACAGTGCCAGCAGGATGCTGTGTGAGCCCATAGCAGCTTCAGCTGTTGGGCACCACGTTGTTACCTCTGAGGTCTTACCCTGCTGAGGCAGCTCTGTGTTGTTTGTTGGTTCGGACTTGGTGAAGTCTGCACGCGTTCAAAGGTGAGAAGGCAAAGAAAACTACAGAAGAGTAGGAGTCTGCAGAATCAACTTTGCATAGTTTTCATACAGCTGAACTTCATAAATTGTAGGGATGAGACAAAATACAGTATCTGATCTGTCCATCATCTTTTGTCTGAAGAAAATAAGGAGCTGCAGATACTGTGTGAGATGTGATGGCCTTGCTATGTAATTTTGTGTAAAATTTTCTCCAAGTAATTACAAAAAAAACCCCAGCTGAGTGGTTATCTGATTTTAATTGAGGCAGCTTTGATTATTTGGAAGGGAAAAAATATATTTTTAGGAAAACATCAGAGAAATAATGAAAGCTTGCTTTCATTGGGGTGATGTAAAAAATGCCGCAAAACAGAGGCGGAAGTAGATCATGTTACGTTCTCTAAATCAGAAGCTGCTAACCTTCCACAAATCATCAGTATAAGCCAATTTTAGTGGTCTGAAGGTTAAAATTCCAATTTGTACAAGTCAAAACCATGCTTCAGGGCTAGCAGTTTTTCTGCTTATTGCTCTATTGCTTGTATGGCAAGGAAATCTGGTTAGTGATCCCTGGTTATGATTCTTCAGTTTCTTATGGTTGAAAAGCACTTTTTTTCCCCCCAAATGGTTGCAATTAATTTTTATTTTGACTGTTCTAGTTGTGACTCTCCAAAGCTCATGATATTGTGATTTCTTTATCCTGCTGCTTTATTCTTCTAGCGTTACACGCTGCTGCCCTTTCCGGCCATGTCAGCACAGTGAAATTGCTGTTGGAACATAACGCCCAGGTAGATGCTTTGGATGTCATGAAACATACCCCACTTTTCCGAGCCTGTGAGATGGGACACAAAGAAGTGATACAAACACTCATTAAAGGTCAGCTGTTACGAATTCACAAACCTGTTCAGAGGTCTGGTGCTACTTTCTGGGGGACTGGGAAATAAACAGCCCAGCTGAGCAAGAGGTGGGGTAGAAAATGACTTCTCTAAAGCAGGTTTTGTCTGCAGGTACCCTTTGTGGAACACCTGTAGTAAATGTAAAAGATTATCAGAGCATTGTGCAATGTGTTTAGAAGAGGTAGACAGAAAATTTTCAGAATTGGGATAGTTCTTTTCACAGCTCTTTTCTGCTGAAGCCTTTTCAAGTATGTTCTATAGCCTCTCAAATCACCTCTTCCTGCAGCAAGTATTTGGTTTTCTCTCTTTTTTTTTTCCTCCAGTAAATAAGACCAAACTAAGCTTTCTTCTCCTTTGTGAGAAAGCTTTTTTAGTCATCTTTGAAGACTTTTTGACTATTTAAATGAATCTTATTTTTTAATGAAGGTAGCTATCACAAATCCTAAGTCATTAATATTTTCTTGTGGTTGTTTTTTATAAGCAGTATTTTATTTGTAGACAGAAGTAAGATTTAACAACCTATACAGTTTTAGATCAC
>Ga0181612_167850_pt1 | contig 12913 bp, 9 predicted proteins | sample HoacroProtozoa21_FD_119630 | JGI IMG/M metagenome (GOLD analysis project Ga0181612, IMG submission 119630) | Hoatzin crop microbial communities from Cojedes, Venezuel. Combined Assembly of Gp0051906, Gp0051904, Gp0051908 | reverse complement strand
CCATTATAGACGCATAAATCAGAACAGCTCATCAACACAGAAACTCATTAGTGGCTGAAACAAACAGCATGGTGGCTGCGAGGGGAACTGCTAGGCGGCACAGAAGGGCAGATCGCAAAAGATTAGTTGTCCAAAGCAAAAAAGGAGCAAAGGACTCTTTCTACAAAAGACTGCTTCAGCTGGAAACTAAAAGGAGCGGAGTGAGAGAAGGGGTATCACCCTCCCAGTGTGACAGTCAGTCCCAGGGGGAGAAGGAGCAGAAGATCTGCAGTGCCGGCCATGGCTGCATCGATGGACCTCTGCAGGACCAGGGCTGTTGCCTTCCCGGCCAGCCTGTACTTTTGAACCGTGCCATTGAGTCAGGCCCTGCAGACCCACGGGAAGATGGAAACAGGATGACTGGACCTTTGAAGCTGCCAGGGTGTAACAGCAAGAGGAGACAAGAGAGCCTACGCTCACAGTAACACACTGTCTCTCGTCAGCAGCAGCACATTAATTTGCCGGGTGAGGATCATGCGAGAGAAGCGATGGAGCGACTTGTCAGGAGAAAAGCACCAGGGAGGGGGCCCAGGGAGAGGAGGGGGCCGGGGGGCAGAGGAGGAGGGTGGGAAGGGAAGTTCAGAGAAAATTGCTCGAAATTACAGTATTCAGCTTTTGTTGACAGTATATCAAAGCCCAGCTTCTGCCTTTATGATATTTAAATCCCTGTCGCTTCCCCAGAAAAACAGCATTGGCACAATAGAAACTTTATGCACTGGTGTGGGGAGGGGGAGCGCCACTGAAACGGGACTCGCTTCGGGTTGGGACGTGGAGGGCCGGACGGCTCCGCCACAGAGTGGAACAAAGTGCCCGTCTACAGCGACAATGTCCCGAGGAGGCACTTTGAATTCATCTCCTGTTACACAGTTCGAAGCACACACACACGCTCTCACACCCTCCCAAGGGAAACGACCCAGTCATTGCGCAGAGTAGGAGCACTGAAGATGCAACAGCATTAAAATTAAACTGGATGATAAATCATAACCGACAGCTCAGTAAGAGGATTAAAGCTCCTGCCAGGGATTTATGCCTTCTCCTCGACACTGTGGTTCGGTGTCCCTCGTGGGATCTGCAGCCTCTTTACTGGTGGTGCCAAGCGCACCTTCAGAGCGATCACCTTCTTCCTTGGCCGGCGGCTTGCAAGGGCCAGAAGGGAACAAGAAGGGACACAAACCCCTCTTGGGGCAGAGCTCTGGGAGATGGGTCGGGGGGGTGGCAGAGATCCCGACTGTGCCAGGACAATGTGAGCTGCAGGAGAAGGACAGGGAGAAGCCAGGCAGTGCCTGGGCGAGGGCAGCTCCCCAGGGAGGCCGTGTGCCCTCGGGGGGCTGGCATGTCAGCCCTAAAGCAGGTTTTACACACACCCGCATGTTCATGGCCAGGTTCTAGATGCCAGGAAGAAGCAGCGTCAGAGCTCCTCACTGGAGCTAAGTAATAGCGAAGGCCCACTGAAAGCCAAGCGGCTTGTCAGAGTTGTGCCTCTGAGTGGCAGAGCCGAGGGGCCAAGGAGAAGGTCGTTCCTCCTGGCGCGGGTTTAATGTCAGGCTGGAGCTGCCTGTGCTGCCCATACAAAGCTCAGCCCAAAGGGGTGGAAGAAGTTATCAAATGTTAGCTGGTAAATAAGTTATCTTCATAGGACTGTGCAAACATCAAAGCAGCTCTGCAAGACCCCGTGAGGGAGGTAGCTACCTGCCCCTCTCCAGATAGCTGGAAGAGGTGGGGGTGCTCTCGTGGCTGCTTTCAGGAGACCTTATGTACGCCAAGGGAGTCTCTGCTGGAACACGGCTTGCCCAGCTTTAGCTACCAACCCCCGCCAAGGGCTCAGCCCATGAAACCATCTATTATCTTTAAGGCACCATTTGCCAAGCAATGACATCAAAGGCATTTGCGTTCATAAACCTAAACTGGTTCTTTATTAGAAGAACAACAGATCTAGCATTTGAGCCTTGTGCAGACAGACTTGCTTTGCCACCTCCCTCCTGCCCCTGTGTTCCCAGCTAGGTGACAACTTCCTTTCCCAGGATATGTATGGAGGAGCAGAGGATGATGAGGAATTAGGCTGGAAGCCAAAAGCACTGCCCACTCTGCGTGCAAAACCTGCAACAGCCTCCTGGAGGAAATTAAAGTTTCTTTCAGTAGGAAAGTCAGCGAGGTTACACTGGGATTGCATTTGGCCCAGGGATCAAAAGCCAGATGTGTTTTTCACAGTTCATTGTGTTTTAGATACAGCTACAAGCCACACAGGCAGAAAAAGCTGTGCCTTGTCCCAACAGAGATGGATGGCAGGTTAACCCCTCCTCTCATTTGAAAGGGGCCAAGCACACCCAGGTGCTCCTAGCACACAAGTCGTGAGGAAGCCTGACACCAAAAGTCCTGGCAAAGGTAGCATAACCTTGCAAAACAGGCACAGCATTAGTTCCTCAGTCCTCTGGCCACATGAATCCAGGGAATACCGTGAGCACAGAGCCAGCAAGCACTGCCACAGCCTCTGGACACTGCCCTGACATCCAGCAATTCATAGCGAAGGCACTGCCAAATATGATCGGGATTTTTTCATTGCCATCGCTATATTTTTCTTCACTTAACTTGTCTTTTTCAACCTGTGCAGTCTTTTAGCACCAAGAACTTCTTTTGGCAAGCGGTTCCACAGTTTCACTATGCTTTTTTGTTTGTATGAGATAAGACTGGTGCACAAATGATAACATGGACGAAGCCAAAGTCTATTTTGCCTTTCCTAGAAGCACCACTAAGGTTAGGGTTCAAACCTCTAACAGGTCCTCTGCATTTCAAACTCGGCTTCCATATGGCAGGACTGCATTTTTTTAAGTTCTTATTGGGATTTTATAAATCAGATCAATTCATGGAGAGATGACAGAAGGTGGAAGAGATATTAAATTATTCAGCAATGTGGGCATGTACAATGGATTTGTGACAGCTTTTACCTTTGCACTTTTCCTGTGCCCCAAGGGTAGAACAGTAAGGATTGGCCTGCATATTTGTACATTCTGCATGCAGCCAGGAAAGAGATGGAAAGCGTTTTTCAACCTTTCGTTCCTCAGTTTGTTTCTGTACTGAGGGAGAAGAGCAGATATTCCACACAGCCGTCGTGCCGTTCTGAGTGCGTGTGAGAGCACACTGAGCACATTGGCTGGGAGTTTCTCTAGAAGCTCTAAGTATTGTTGTGTGGTTTCTTCCCTTTCCAGGCATCTTCGTCTCCCCGATTTCTGGCCAGGAACACAACCTGAAGTGCCCAAGTGCTGTGGTGAAGCCAGCTGTCATGACATTTCCAACCCAACCAGAAGTGCAGGAAATCTCCCAAGAAAGCTTATTTTTATAGACTCCCAGAGGCTTGCATATGTCAGATATGCTTATCCAGACCAAACCCAGCCTTCCTGAAACTCATCCCTCACTAACATTAATGCTTTTTTCCATGTCAATTTGAGTGGTGTAAGATTTTTGGCAATCAGGGAGTAGTAAAGATTTGTTTACAACTGTTTTGGAATGGATACTGGTTTGTTTATTGCAACTCATGCCAAAGGAATATTTCATAACAAGTAATATATTCCAACTTATTAATTTTTTTCACATTTTTCATTTACTGTAGGCCTTTTATCTCAAAAAGTTTTATTGTTTAGCAGTGGCCAACCACATAAAGCAAATGGAGGGGAGAAAAAAAGAAGATATTTTGTAAGATGTTACCCCCTTCTTGAGAATTTCAAAGGTAAAATCCTGGACTGAGGCACAGCAGTTCAAAAACAAGGGAGGGCGGCTAAACTGTCAAATTTCCTTACTTCTTTCAAATATCAAAGTTTACAGAAATGGTGAATCAATCTAAAACCTTTAGTTGATTCTCTCACATATCCTTGTTCCTTGGCCCAACTACCTTTAGTGAACATTTTCAATCATGCTTCCAGTGCAAATATGCACTGCCAGAAAGCTGAAATGGGTTTTCCACAACCATTTAGTTATCATCAGGCTTAAATAATTTCTGGGAACTTTGATTATCCAAAAGTGCACAAAAGGATCTCTAAAGAGCTTTCAATGCCTGACATTAATTTCCTTAAATATGTAAATATTAACCGAATATTTTTTGTAGGATTGTCTGGTTTGAGGTGGTAGGAAGTTGAATAAGTATTAAGCCCCCAGGTAAGATTCCTTGTCTAATGAAAAATAAATCCACTTGGGCCCACTGTTAATACAGAAGGCACAATTTATCCCAAAAAAGAAGTTTATTATGCGTTCCTTTTTATGTGAAGACTTCTGAAGTCAGAAAAGTTTGTGTCCTCGGTAAAATATGCAGAATTGGAAAATCTGCTGAGAGCTGAAGAACTCATCTCTCAGAAATACAGCTCTTTAGGCACCATTGTCGTTATCTGATCTAGAATGCAAGATTTATCCTACATTGGAAGATATAATCTACATTTCCCAGTGTGTTAATAACTTGACCCCTCCAAAGGTCCTGCTGTGTGTATTGGAGCTGTCTATTCATTCCCTTGTGGACTGCTGGTTTTGGTATTTAATCTCCAGGAGGAATTTAAGAAGGTCAAAGTCCCCTTCTTTGAGGAATGCCATACAAGTAATAAAACAAAGTACATTTGCCCCTCAGAGAGCTAGAAGTCTGGGAGTTGTGTTGACAAGAGACCTCTGGACTCTTTATACCGCTATCAGCAAGGGGGGGGAAGGGTAGGAAGATAGTTACTGTAGTTTAATAAGTATGGGAAGATGGTTAATATACCTGGAGTTTCGACCCCACTGTGACATTTGATTTCTGTTAAATATAGTGAAGGGGTCAAGGTCTCTTTTCACACCACTGTAATCCTATGGACCCTCTAGGTCTCTGCATGGTGGCTAGAATTTGGACGATGGTTGATTTCTTGGAGTAAGTAAGTTTAGGATGTAATAAAAACTCAGCAAAGTTCCCATAGAGGGATCTGATCATGAAGTAGCTGTGCCAGTAGGATGTCAGCACAAAGCATCACTAAGCCCAAAGACCAAATGGAAAAATCCCTAAGAAGTGTACTTGACATCACTGGCTCAATCCCAAATCCCAGCATCAAGCAGACCTTCTCCTGTCTGCAGAGGACTTCTGAGACAGCAGAAATAGGGCCTCTCGACAGCTGAGAGAAAAAAAAACAAAAAAAACACACCAAAACATTCAAGGATGAGAATTTACCAAGTTGTAACACAGAGGCTTCTTGTTCTGAGACCCATCGGGTATTTCACGCTATTGTCTCACAACAGCCATGGAGATATGGTCAAAATTTCCAAAGGTCATTTCAAAATGTGCATCTGTTGCGGTGACTTTGGGCACAGTTGAGGTTACTGCATGCGTGGATGGGTTCTCAGTGCCTGTACAGCACCCACTAATGATTCTTGCCTCGCAGAGCAGGGCCTAAGATGGGTTGCCAATGTTACGTGATACTACCCTAGATCTCTGATTAGGTTACTGGAGTTTCTAGCTCAGCTTTCCAAGAAAAACAGAGTAAATATGATAGCACTGTTTGTTTATGTGTATGTCTATCCATCTGTCCCTTCAAGTCTGCTGGCCAATTCCAGTTAAGTTTTGGCAGTAGAAGAAGCTTCAAGGGATCACATCCTTGCAAGCTGATTTAAAGTGCATGGGGTACAGACAGCCTAGAAATACCTCCTCAAAGCAAAACCTCCTACATGACCTCAGCCCTATTTGACTCCAGGAAATACACAAGGAAAGGAAACACCTTTGGTTCCGTGGCTTGTGAAGCCATGAACACTGCATGAACACTGGAGGCGAAGGAGATGTAGTGAGCAGCCTCGTGAAAGCCTGCAGATCCTTCTCAAAAAGCTGGGATGGCATTTCCATATTATTCTGGGAAGAAAACACCTTTTCAGCCTGGCATTCATAGGGTGCTGATAGCTAAGGCTGTGAACACAAATTCTCTCCCACAAATACAAAACCCCAGCACAGGGTCAGCAGCCGATACCACAGGCTGTGCTCCCAGGGCTGCAGGGTGATGCTCCGCCGTACGTTGGGGATGCAGGCTCCTCGCCCCAAACCCTCCTCACAGCCGCGGACATGGCTGAGCGCAGTCTCTGCTCGGCGCCCTGCGCAGCCCAGGTGCAGGCAGATAATGGCTCAGACTTCCCTTTTACTGCTGCTTTTATTTTATCTGCACTGAGATACCATCAGCGACAAGGCAAGTGTCAGGAGATTTCTTTGACAGTCCTCTCAGACATCTGATTACGAAGGGCCCTGGCTTATCCAACGCCTCGCCTAGCTGATTACTTCAAAGGGACTGGCTCTCCCTTCTCTTGCTTCTGCTGCCCAAATAGCTCCTTTTCCAGGGCTTTGTTTTCAGGCAGGCTTTTTACAAAGTGCATCAGTGTCACGGTCTGCACAGGGCTGGATCTGAGGAGGAATCTGGGCTTCTGGCCTGACAAGCCCAAATTTTGTACTGGGCAAATCTGCTCGAAATTGAGGTTTTATGAAACTTTCAAATTATTTTTGTGTGTTCATGTGGTTCAAAAACTGGATAGAGGTCACAAACATTTCCCCTCCTCCTCCTGTCATTTGAAACTAGTTTTTTTCCAAGAGTGATTGGTTCCATTAAAAGAGTATTTTCCTAACTAAATGGGAGTTCTGTGCTACTGCATGTCCAGACAGGAGATGTCATGAATCATGAGACAGAAGAACAAGTTTGGAAGGAAGAGCCTATCACCGTGATAAGAAACTGTGGATAAACTGGGCCCAGTGAAGCTAACAACTAAATATTATTGACCTCTGTGAGGCCAGGTTTTCACTATCCACTTCTTTTATTTATTGGAGTTTTTCTTCTCTCCTCCCCCTCATGGAATCTGTGATTGTTTTCATTCAGCCCACTCAAAAGCTTTTTTCCTCCTTATTTTTGAATAACCATCAGATTTCTTTTATCCACAACTGTTTCTTAGACTGCTTCCCTTCGGTACAAATCTGGCTCCTGAAACATCTATGTTGAACTTTAAGCAGGCTGAGAACGAGACAAAATAAATTTGTCCCTGGAAACTTCATTCTTTCCACAATTTTCTGTGGCTTTCACCACCATGCCAGCAGAAAAAACAGATGCCTTCCATGTATTTTGAAAGGAACTTGGTTTGCAGGGTAAGTTTCTCACCGCCAGAACAAGCCAGCATAGCTACAAAGCGCGGTGCACATGGATGGCAGAAAGGCAGCGTTAGGGATGTTTTTTTCCCCTTAGGCTGGCTCTGCATGGCAGTGAGAAGCGATGACCACCAAAACTACACAGAGCCAGCGTGGTTCCCAAGGTTGGCACCATGGGCACTGTCCCCAATACCTGAAACTCTGCTAATGATGTCAGAATTGTGACACTCATGCACCCAAGTGTGGGATTTCTCCCTCCTTCCCGTGGTTCAAGAGCTGAACCTCTTCTTTATGCTTCTGTGAGCTGAGAGCCCCTGGTCGCAGTGCAGAGCTGCACTACCAAAGCACATGAAGGCACAGTCCATGCCCTTGAGAGCTTAACAACTTAGCTTAGCTGTTAGTAGCTTAGTTTAACATCTTGCAATCAACTTTGCCAGGTTACCAGTTAGGTTTTCCACTGCCCACAGAGTGCACTTCGTGTCTGAGATCTCAGTTACACATCCTGTGCCGGAGATCAGCCTTCAAGGGAGTTTACTGTAAAACAGGATTTCAGAAAGGACTGCACACCAATACTTTGCTTCCAAAAAGTGATTTGATGTAAACGGCTGCTGCCCATAATTCCTTGTGTGCATCAAAACTTTGGAAATACAACTGCTTTTTAGCTGATAGTCTGGAAATTTGCTGCACTGATAGTCTAAAAGCCTGAAATCCCCTGTGCATCAGGCATGAAGAAGGCAATCCCATCACCTCCCCAACTCAAAGGGCACCTCTAGCTCTGTTCAGCCCTGCAGGTTCTCCCAGAGGTGGGCAGCAGAGCCTCCAGGTCCTGCACGCTGGCTGCTACCGTAGAGAGGGATGCTCCAAGCAGTGAAGCCCCACTGGTCATGCTCGTCAGGTGATGGATGTGGTGTGCTCCAGGATCCTTTCTGCTTGGGCCTGTTTCAAGTACCTGGGTTATCAGAGCGCTGCCATTATAAATGTAAACTGCAAATGGAACATCAAACAACAGCCACGTCCTGCACAGCATCACTGCCACGGCTCGGCTGAGGAGGAGCTGCCTGATCATTTCCAGCTCTCAAACTTCTGGGGAAGGGCTTGGGAGTGACCGGGATAACGAGCAGCATTCACGAGTGCCTCAAACCCCTTCTTCAGGAGGGCTAAGGTCACGCTTTCCTCCTACACTCAGCTTTGTTATATTAAGTATAATTCTCTTTACTTTATGAAAACAGGTTAAGAAGAAGAACTGGAGATATTTGGATTAATGTACAAGAACAGGAGGATTAAGAGGCCCTGTCAATTAAGGTGATCCCTTTAAGGCTCTGCCCTTTCACCCCTAGAGCTTGGCTTTAATTCCTGCTCAGACTGATGTGACTAAACCCCTTCTAATCTGACAGCTGATACAGGTCAGAATTTAAATGTGCCCAGGCAGGAAAAGACAAGAGTTCTCATGGTCTCCATCCCCAGGAATCACCCTGACACAGCAGCCCCAGGCACTCCGCACAACAGTGAGAGGGGCTCTGCTTGGTACCTTCTGGTGCTGACTGTCCTAATTGCGATTCTCATAAATCTTATCCTTCACAGTTTTGTCCCCAACACCCTACATACACAGTACTGCTGTATGTCCTCAACAAGCACACCACAGAGGCCCCTTCTGCTGCAGCTGCATGGTCCGAAGCCCCACTTGCAGCCCTGTCGTGCAGGACTAATTTCAGCAATGCCTCAAGATTCTTTTCCCGAGCATCCTCTGCAAGAGCTGGAGGAGCCTGCGTGCCTGGTCTGGCACAGGGCCAGCGCAGGGTTTGCCTTCATGCACCCCACTCCCCAAATGCCACAGCCCCGGAGAGGTCTCCAAGCACACCCACCCTTGGGCACCCCCAGGGTACAAAACCCACCACGTGTAGGAGGGTCCCACCACACAAAGGAAGCTTGGCTCAGCGTTTCGCTACTTTAAGAACAAGGAACAGAGGAAGGCAGTGGGATGTGGAGAGGGCAGTCACTGTAGCCAGGGTGGGTTTGCCATGATCTACCTCCATGCTCAGCAGTTCGTCTCAGCACATGGTCTAGATTAAGCCCTACTCTCTTTTTTAAACCATTAAACCATCATGAGCTCTCCAGTCCCGCAGTGGGCTCATCTTGGAAAATCTTGCAACAGCTCCGATTTCTGCCAAATCATTTGGATCTTAGCTTTCAACTTGTCTTTCACCCTGGGGGTTTGGCTTCCCCGCTGGTAGAAGGATAAAGGTCTTGTACAAAGGCCTCGGGAGAGGTGTGCGTAGGCTCGCTGATGCTGATTTGAAGCAAAGACAGAATTCGCATGGAGGTGTGCATATGTAATTGTCAGTGCTCTTGTCCACCTCAGGGGCCACCCACAAACTCCAAAATGAATTATTTGCTCATATATTTTCCCCACAATAAGATTCATTTGTGGGGAGGGGGTGGGGAACACAGAGACTTTGAGGCTGGTGAACTTTGCTGTTCAGACAGATTTTCAGTTTGTACTAAATCTGGTCCAAAGCCACGTTTGAAAGCCTTTGCAGAGCTGAGCCGATGCTCTGCGAATGACCTGATCTCTTAGCTCATCCACGCGGTACGGAGAAAGTGGCGTTGTCTGGAGTGTGATACCAATTCCTGACGCTGCCATCAGTTTCATCTTCTGAGATTAAGGCAGCCTTGGTCACTGCGTAGTCCTCCAGCAGATTGAGTGCCTCTCCTGCCAGGATTGCAGGTGTGGCTGTGACCAGCCCACCAAGGCACGTGCGATGTGTCTAGTGGCTGGCAGCTGCCTTGGCAAACAGCCCATGGGAGCCGGCCAGTTAAGGTATGTTCACACCAGAGGGTGAAAATTTTGGCACGCCAGAGATGTTCAGGGAGCTAAGACATGGGAATGAAAGCTTTAACAGCACATGCACAACCATCCCTGCCTCGGCCAGGGGAAGCACTGGGATGTGTGCCACGGTCGGGAGCTGTGCAAGGTGTACCCCCTGTTGCGCCTTTTCTCATGGTGATCCATCAGTCCTGCACCTTCACTGCAAAGCTTACTTTAGTGCCACAAAAATGTCCTTAAATTCATTAGCAAATGTACCATATTTTACAAAGAGATCCTCTAAAAGACTAACTCCATTGTCCAGCAAGCTGCGGGTGCAGCCTTTCAAGTCCATATTAAACAAACAGCTGCTGAGCAAGACAGAAGGGAGTCAGAAATTAATAAACTCTTTCCCAAACTAAATGGCGAAATGCTGCAGAGTGAGTATGTCATCTAATAAATACACCTGTTGACTGAAGGGGTAAGCAAAGAGAAGGAAGAGAAACATTGCCCGAGGCCACCTCGGGCTGGCTGCTGGCGGCTGTCTGAGCCGCGCACACAGGCTCGAGAGGGGTATTTGTGCAGCAGAGAAGGGAAGGGAAGGATGCATGGGAGAAAGGCTCCTGCCACTTGAGTGTGACCTAGACTAGGCCAGGTCTTGCTCTGAGAGCCCAGTCCTTAAACTCACCCAAACAGTCTGAGCACAGGCAGCCCCTGTGACCTTGCAGCCCAAGTTTCCTGGAGGCTGGTCAGGGATTAAGTCAGTAAATAAAAACATAGCATTTTTTAAAATCTCAGCCAAGAAGAAGAAAACAAAGCTTCACGGCCTAGCATTTTGCATGCAAGGCTCAGCTGACTTCCTTCAAATGCCTGCTGTCGCCAGGTCCTCTAGCTGGGTCTCTGTAGGAAGGGAGACAGCAGACGAGCAGCTCTGCCAGCCACAGGTTCATGGTGTTGAACGCATCCATAGCAAACGCTGTTCCTCACAAGTCGCAGAGCACCATTGCAGCCTGTCCTCAAGCAAGAGAGAAGAATGCATGGAGCATGTTGTGGAAAGAGGGGGAAAATACTCTTGAATGTTTCGAGTCCCTGATGTTGTTCAGGACATTGTCAGGGTCCGTGAAAAGCTCATCACTGAGATTCTTCTCCCGAGAAACTTGCCATCACATGCATGTGTCATCCGGTCCTTTATCCTCATGCCAGATCATGTCTTCCCAACCCTTCTGCCATGGCAATATCCTTAAGTCTGAGTCCCTCACCCAGCACATGCTGAGAAGAGGGTGACCAGACCTGGCTGTTGATCTGGCATGGCGATGGAAGATTAAACCACATGCCTTACCCCTGTGCATTCCCCTCTAAAGGAATATTCCTAAAGTGCTTTAAGATCCCTGGATTAAAGATTCTGTTAATAATCATATTTTACTACCGCAAAGCTACTGCTAAAGGTCTGTCAGCTTTTCCTTTGTGATTATATACATAGGGGTTTACCGCAGAGTTACAGAACATCTCCCCAGGCTGATACTTGGCAAACCATGTCCCAGCCCTGAGCCATTTAACTTTTAATTCTTTTTCTGAAAGCTTGTGTTGGCCGATTTTAAGTCTGAAAAGTGAAGAAACAGAACAAAAACAATAATACCTGAACTGTAAAATCTGCACCCTGGTGATTTACAATGAAATGTCTGTCTGGATTAGACTGACTATTGTTCTAGCAACACTCCACGTCACCACTGAATGGGACAAAAAAATAAATAAGAGGATAGAAGAGATATTTTCGTTTATATGAAGGCGTGGAAAATCATGGCAGCATAGCCTCCATTCTCACCTACAGCTTCACCCCCTGAAGCAAGCATGAATCATGCGGACAGGAGCACAAATAAATCTTCATGTAGGCAAACGTGTGTCTGCAATGTCCTCATACAGTCGGTCTTTGCCAACCAGTCAGAGCGTGAAAACGTGGTAGCTGTTCAGTGAGGTAAGGAAGGATCACTTTTTAACTATACGAAGTTAATTTGTAAAAGTGGTCTTAAAGAAAGAAACAGGGCATTTTCTTTCTAGCAATACGACATGCTCTGCACAGATACTGTGACAGAGATGCTTCTTATGTGCGTTTGGTGGCTCTGCTCTTCAGCGCTTCCTGGGGTATCGGTGCAACTAAATCCATTGCTGACATGCCCTTTTCCTAATCAGCCTGGCTCAGGTGGCCAGTTTTCACAAGGCTGACGCGAGGAAAAGGACTGCCACACATCTGTGTCCCAGGCAGTGACCATGCTGTTCGTTGTTGCACTTTTTGCCTCTCCTCTGAGGAAGCGCACCAGAGTGACCCAGCCACCTGGGCCACCTCCCAGCAGGTCTGGCCTGACTTTGGAGCAACACTAGGTAGCAGATGGAAGGCACTCCTCCCGGGCCCTGCAGCAACTAAAAGCAATTCAACAGGAACACACAGGAACTGGAGGATTGTTTCTATTGCTTTTATCAGCACTGGAGTGGAATCTGGTTGTAAGTGTGTCCTATTTACTTACCTGACCAGTACAGAGATGGACATCTAGATAAAATAAAGCAACTTTTTATAATCAGCTTCTAAGAAAAAGTAGCAGGGTGGGGATGGAGAAGCAGGGCCTGGGTGCAGCGCTTCGTCTAACTGGCTGATCAGTGCCTGGACTTGCTTTGCAGAGTGACTGACCTCAGCTCAGCGACAGTGTCCTCATCCTCAGAGGCGCAGGGATAGGGCAGCTAAGAACAGGTCCTCTCCCCACGCCTCAACAGCTCACACAAGCTAGTAAAGACCCACGACCACGCTTCCCTAGCCCGCTCCTCAAATCTGCCTGCTACCCCTTACAAAACCCTCCCCAATCTTAAACAATTTCCGGGAACCCTCCCCCGGGTTGGTTTACTGGTTTGGGGCCCTTTCGGAAACTAAATTTCCTCTGCAGTACGGTTAGACAACTGGATCTTGGTGG
>Ga0181612_140707_pt1 | contig 12913 bp, 6 predicted proteins | sample HoacroProtozoa21_FD_119630 | JGI IMG/M metagenome (GOLD analysis project Ga0181612, IMG submission 119630) | Hoatzin crop microbial communities from Cojedes, Venezuel. Combined Assembly of Gp0051906, Gp0051904, Gp0051908 | reverse complement strand
CCTGCTGTAGGTGACCCTGCTTCAGCAGGAGGGTTGGACTAGATGACCCACAGAGGTCCCTTCCAACCCCTACTATTCTGTGATTCTGTGATTCTGTAGCAAGCCTTCCTGTACAATACACAGTGCAAGTACAAGTCCTAATTAGGTAATTGGGGAAAAGAAGCGAGCCCATCAGTATTAAAAAGTAAAACCTCTCAATAACGCATAATATAAAAGTAAAAATTAAATACTGCTAATGTTGTTACCTAGGGAAGACAGTTTTAATATTTTTAAAGTGCAAGTGTGCTAACAGTTTGTAGAACACTCAGAGTATCTACACTGAAACCAAAATTTGATCTGATGAGGCTGATAAACTGGACACAAGAATGCACTGAGAAAATAGTGGAAAGGAGAATTGACCTGAGAAATGTGATTTTAAGGGGAACAGACTTGAAAAAGTAACTGCATGTTGCCTTTTGGTGCTCCTTGTGTGTTCCTGACTGAGCACCTCTGCCCTAATTTTTCTGGTAAAAGAAAGAGCACAAAGTCTAGAGGAGCTGCAGAGGAACCTGCAAATACAGGAGAGACAGCCTGTGTGTGGAGAACCAGCTCTCAAATAGTGTGTTCATAGTGCAAGGAACTTTTTAGAAACATGACACATGATTCATTCTCCCACAAAATGAGATTTGAACAACTGAAGATGGGACTGTAACAGCTCGATGTCTTTCTCCCCCATCCATCTGCTCAAAACCTCTGATTGTATGTTTCTGCAATTTCATGCTGTTGGGGTCTGATTTCACTTCCTAAAAATACTTCAACTGAAAACTTGTTGTTAGTATTGGTGCATACTTTTTCTCACTTGTTCTAAAGCACTGTTTGTGTCCTGCCTTCTTAGACCCTATGAAAATGCTGAGTGTGAAACATCTTTAGTCCCTGACCTGCTTGCTTAATTTCTCAGTGCACAGTGAATTTGGGTAACTCTGATAGGGGGAGAGGGAGGTGTCTCATCCTTTTTGTCTCCTTCCTCTTTAACCTCTAGAACTGCATGCATCAGTTAAAAACTCTCCTTTATCGTGTTGCTTCCTCCACAAAGCTTGCTTTTTGTTCCCCCTCTGGAATGTGTCGGATACTTTGGAAAAAATCTGAATAGTCATGGCTTGAGAATTAGAATTTTAAATCAAGCAGGCTTGTGATATTAGACCATTTTCATTACCCTTTGCAGGTTTCAAGGCAGTTTATTCGACCTTACAGTCTCACCAGGAAGCTAATGGGAAAGCCTTACAGCAATCTTCACAGGAAAGTTTCCAAATGTCAAGTGTCACCTTTCCAGCTGTTAGATGAATGGGTTGCCCGGGGGCATTTATTTGGATGTGCAGCCCTTGTAAAATCTGGTTGCTGTGGTGCAGTGCTGTAATTTGGCAATTTACTTCACCAGTGTTTCAACCTGGTAGAAATTTTAGTGACTGGAGGAGAGTTTGTTTTTTAAAGGAGTTGTTTAGAGAAGGATTGTGTTACCCTGATGTTTATAGGGGTAGATATGTACATGTGTGCATGCCTTTGTGTGCATGTGTATGCACGCATTCAATCCGCAGCCCTGTATTCTGGGAACTTCCAATATCAAGTGAAAAAACACCCTTACACACTACCTTACTTTCTCTCTACTGTGGGACTGTAAAGCAAGCAACCTTCCTGTGATCGGAGTGTCTGAATTGAGTACACGTTAAATTTTAAGTAAATACATTGATGTCATCTATCCATTTACATTTTAGTTACAGGAATAGGCAGCCATTTCCAAAATCACAGACTGTCTCAGCACCAGGATCTGTAAATAATGCAGTCATCCTTTAGCAAAATAAAACTATTCCATAGGATTTCTCAACCAATCCAAGACCATGCCAAAGACAGAAACCCAAAAACATCATCCCGACTACTTGCAGAGTGCACTGTTTGAACGGCACGCCTCTTGAATCCCAACCTACTCCAGGCAAAAGGCTAAGCAAACAGATGGGCCCGATATGTGCCCTGAAACTCCAGTCATTGCAAGCTCTGGCATATGGTCAAATGAAGCATGAGATCCAGACTCAAGAACTCTCCAGCAGAAATGCCTTATGTTCAAAACTGGGAGTTATTTACAGAAGCTTCTTGGCTGCTCTTATGCTGGAAACTTTCCATCATTAGTTGCCTAAATATCTCCTGCCTCTTAACATATTCCTCCCACTATATGAAGCATAGGTTCATCTTAAAAACTGTTGCCTGCAGCTGTGTCAGGTTAGTTTCTACAAACATGACCAGTCAAAGCCTAACTAAGGATAGTTGTAGTAGAACCTGTTAGAAAATATAGTCAGTCTTCCTGTTCTTTCTGATTTGTTAGGGATCCAAACAGAATCAGCACAATTCATGCAACTGTCTACTATTTACAACATTTTTTCAGGAGTCAACCTTTTTTGTTGTTCCATGAATGATGTAAAAATGTCTGTAAAATAATCTGGGTGATTTATTTAGTTTGGGGATTGTAATGGCCCTCGCTTTTGTCCAGTAGTGACTTTATGATCTTGTGCAGAAGCAATACAGGCTGCTGTTCTCTTCTATGCCTCAGTTACCATTCATTTCTATTTGATCAGTGAATGGAATTTAATAATATAATAGTTACATACAGGGTATTTCACAATTATTGCAGGACTAACTTCTAATTTTCTGTGCCTGCCTTGAGAGCAAAGACAGCTCTTACATCGTGATTCTTCCAGTATTTTCTTCCTGGGCCACTTCACCAGCCTTGATGCTTCACTTCTGCTCTATTCATATACTTACCTGTGGAGCGTTTTCCCATATGTGGCCCGCAAGCTGCCATCTTCTTCTCACTAGAATCCCTCTTAGAAAGTGACTTTTCCTCTCTGGTTCACAAGAAGCTTTCTCTTATTTAAATCTATTTTTTCTTTACTGTTATGTCCCCGGTGTGGACAGTTTGTTTTATATTTTTCCTAGACTGAAATGTACATGATACACTTAAAGAATGGAGAGCTGGATCCCAACTGATACAAATTGCACTTCACTAAGACACTATTCAGTATGAATTTTGAGAACATCACTGTGTTATTTTGAACCAGTATTGTATATTTGCTTAGTTTTTTCTTTATCTATACAGTCAAAAAATATTTGGGCTTTGTATCTGAAGAGTAAAGTTGTTGATTCTTTTATGAAGGTTGACCATTCTCATATATTCCTTGAGCATGCATGAATGTGCATTGTTTCATAATCAATGCCAGAGAGGGGTGGTTCCCAGGAAGCTTGTCTTTGAAGCTGTTAGTTATGTTGTCTGCTTCTTTTCAGAATAACCGAAGGAAAAAATGAATGTCCCTTTGTTTAGCTAGAACAACGTATGAAACACTAGCATGGAGACAAGTAACAAAGTACTGTTTGCAAGAAGACGGACTAAATGCAAGTGCAGGAAACCTGGTATTTTAGTTGCTTACCACTGAGTAAGCAATATGTCTCTTTGAGAAACAGAAAGCCAGGAAGGAGCTTAGAAAATCTCTGTCCAACTGCCCCAAGCAACCTGTTCTTGTTGACCCTGCTTTGAGCAAGCGTGTTGGACTAGATGGTCCCAGGCATCCCTTCCACAATCATTCTGAGATTGTATGAAATAGCGTAAACATATTTAACAAAGTTAAATAATGGATAATTGGAGAGAGGATAGAAGAAGCACATGCAAGGGAGAAAAGATATATTTTAAGATCAGGTTTAAACATAGAGAGAGCAGGAGTGAGATGAAAGTATTCAGGAAAACTCTTTGAGGCAGTAGCATTTGTAGATAAGGCTTTCTTTGAAAAATAACAGTAATACAACTACTCACTTTCACAGTCTGTCTTTGTTAAAGGCCTGAAAATGGAGTTAGACCATATCACTGTGGTTAAGAATTTTCTCCATCTCAAGAAAATGAATGTCACAAATTGTGTCAGGTCTAAAGCTGAGCTCTTGTCTCTCGGCCCTGCTCTACACACTCTGCTGCTTTTGCCTGTAGCCATATTATGGTAGGGCCACTGCATGTGACGTACAGGGGATTTTTCACCACCCTATTCCAGTATCCAAAGAATTGCCATGACTGGAACAATAAGTACCTTCAATATTGTTAGCTCAGCTGGTTGGCATCAAATTAGAGGACTTTTTGTCCTCTTTTTTTAAAAAATCACGGGAAGAGTTATTATAAACAAATCCTTGCCTACAGGCTTTCTTTTCCTGTTTGTTTGTGCAATGTCAGGGAAATCCTTCATTGTAAAGATGATTTTGCTTTCAGGAAGCTAGAATACATTTTAGTTTGCCAAAAGTTTTGTTTTGTAGAAAACAACACATCAAGGCTTAGTAAATTTATTTCCTTTATAAGCATTGTGCTGAAAAAACAGCAAAAAATAAATAGAGCAAAAAGGGAAGTGATAGGAAGGAGGGAGATAAATCTGTGAGGATGTATAGACACTGGCTACTGAACCTTCTGCTGCATTTTGCCCCTGTGTGTTTTTAAAAGACTCTGTTTATTCCATTAAAAGCTTTTTTTCTGCTCCCCCTGCCACCTCCACCTGGGTCACCTCATCATTAACAAACCATTAGGCACATCTTGCAGTGCTTGAGTGTATCTGGTGGAATTGTTTGTGGTTTTGCTCTTTGTGAGGGAAGTTGGGCAGGAAGAATAGGCCTGTTTGCATATGGTTGAGGAAGTTGCTTGTGACCAGTTTGCCTGATGGCATGCAGGAGGCAAGGCCTATTTTTGCATGGGTGTATTCAACCACCTGGTTCAAAAGCCTCATTGCTCTAGTGGATTTTTTTTTTTGTCTTGTATAGTATTCATTTTCTGTTTTATCACAGAAAGATTGTTTTGGGTCTCTCGTTAAGAATCACTTTCAAGCAACACTCATTTTAGGTGAGAACAGCTTTTAGAGGTTAAATTGTCCAGCTTGGGACAAGAAACAGTACAATGTAACTAAAGTTGCATACTGAGCACTTTGTCTGTCTGTCTGTCTACAGCAATCAATATTTAGTTATACAAACAATGAATAGTTCATGAGCGATCCACAGACTGAAATATATTTGCAGAGAACATTTGAACAATTCTGGATAGCAAATGAATTAACAAATAACTGCTTTCCAAATGGAAGATTAGGTTTATTACTCACATGTGCACATAGAGTGGAATTGGCCAAAAACCTTTCCATAAATCTTTCTTTGTTGTCATTCTTACAGAATCAAAATCAAAGAGTTCAGTGTAAGAGTTCAGTGTGTCAGTGTTGGCTTCAGCAGATTTCCTGACTTCCAAATATGTAGGAGACAAAAAGCGCTAACATTTTAAAAATGCTTTAATTTAAATCGTGTGATCCAGGAATTTCTGTTGTGGCATTGCAAAGAACGTTTTGCAGTTGACATTTTAGTTAACAAAGACTAAAAAAAAAAGTTAAAAGGATGAAATCAAACCAAAAATAATTGGAAGATAATACTTCCTTTTTATTTTTTTTTTCTTTTCTTTGATTTGTCAGTTAACAAAAGCTTTTGAGATGTGTAGAATGCCGCACTGTTTGGTCTTCTAAGAACTGAGATTCTTCTGGTGCAGGAAAACAGCCCGGGGGAGTATGACAGGCAGGAACCAGTGAGCACTCAGGAGGGATGAGATGAGCGTTGTCTGGCTTTTTAGAACAGTGGCTGCGTCGGCTGCTAGAGGGAAGAGGTGGTGATACTGAAGGGAGTTTGGTCCCATGTGTTAGGGATCTTTAAATATTAACTTTTCTCAAAATGTCTGCCTTTAAGGACACGTTCATGTTTGCATCACTCAGGCGAGAACAGTTCCACTATTTTCAGTGCTTTTAAGCCATCAGAAAATTTGGCCCCTGAATGTATCCTCTCTCTTCAAGGAATCGAAGATCTGGGGTCAGAATCTGAGATGTGAATGCAGGCAGTCCCAAAACAAAACAGATATGTGAACTCTCAGGTTTTGAAACCAGCCTAGGAAACAAAAGTCACTAAAACAGACAACAGCCCCTTACCCCTTCCATGCTTATTAGTTTTCACATGTAAAAATAGGGTAAATAAGTTCCTTTAAAAAAAAGAAAAAAAACCTACCCCAAATGGCAGCAATTTGTAAGTGGCTGAGGTTTTTACTCTGTTACAGAAAATCTTCCCCACACCTCCAGTAGTGGTTCTTTTTGTCCTGCTGAAGAAATCTGCATTTTAAGGATAAACTGCTGTGATGTTGTGCTGGGACCTGTTAGGAACACAGACTGTGTAGGGCTTCTCTGTGTTAGATATTCCTGCTTTATTTCTTTGTGATTTTATTGAGTCAACCATCTGAGTGAGCAAAGATTTTAATTCTACCTACCGCAGCCTGATTAGTATCCACAAATGCAAAAAGTTTTTCTCTCTACAATTTTTACAGTGTTAGATGCAACGTTTACGTTGAAAGCTTTTCATTGATCCTCCAGAGAAAAGACTGTCTTTAAAATGAAAACAAAACTGATTATGGTGTCACAGCCATAATGTGTATATTCTTCTTTGATCTCAAATCAGAGTCTAATTGTTGTCATCCTGAAAGTATTCATATTAATACAATTAAATATTAAAAAAATAATAGTTTTGCGTATATTAATATGTATCCCATTGAATAGGCTAGATAAAATTTTTAAAAAGGGGGGTAAAAAGGTGCAGGAGTTCAAATACATTGAGTTAGGGCTGAGTGATCCAGCACATGGATGCCTCCCCTCATTTTTGACAAGCAGATTGGCACCTGGGAAGAAAACTAGAAAGGGTCTGTTTGTGCATACCCTGGGATTTTTCAGTCTCACCGCTGCTGGGTGCTGTAGGAAACAGAACTGGCTGTTCAGAATCACTGAACAAACCTTTGGACTGAGCCAGGCTAGCAGTACAGGATGTGAAACAACTGTTTCATTATTATTATTATTCAGTTATTTTCATCATGGCATAATATTGCAGCATGAATGCTGTTTGAACAGAAGATGTTACATAAACAAGTTTTTGCATGTTTTGCTGATTTGCGAGTCTGAACACAGAATACTTGAACTTTGGGTTATTATATGTGAACTATTCCCTTATCAGGGTTAATAATAAATTATATAAAAATGAATCAGAAAAAATTTCTGTGATTTTTGTTTGGTTTTTACAGTCCTTACATGGTGTTGCAGTTTCTACAGTTCCAGAGCTACCACTCTTCTATACTCCTATCGATTTAGTTGACATCAGTGTAGAAGTGGCTGGACTGAAGTTTCCAAATCCTTTTGGCCTTGCCAGTGCAACCCCCACTACTAGTTCAGCAATGATTCGAAGAGCTTTTGAAGCTGGATGGGGCTTTGCTGTCACTAAAACATTCTCCCTGGATAAGGTAAGGAAATATTTTAAAGTGTATTTGGCATGTAACCATTTCTTTGTGTATTTGAAAAACCTGAATCTTTTGGGAATGGCACTGTTAAATCTAGTTAGCATAAAGATAGCAGGGGGAGGGTATGATACATTGTGTAGGTCAACTAGTCTGGGAGGTTCCAACAGTGCAGTGTAAAGGTGACACAGCTTCTGGCTTTGCTTGCTGGTACATTCTTGCTTTTTGTTCCCCAACCTTTTAATATTAGCCATCTAGTAAGGGTAATAGTCCTTTCTTTTAAATATTGCAATGAAAGTGTTTTCTGTGAGGGATCAGAATGCAAAGGGAATGAGTAACAGCTCTATCAAGCAACTCATGAAAGGCAGCTTCTGGGCTGTGGACTGCCAAGATAAGCCATTGAAAATTGAGTTGCAGTTGCAATGTGATAATGTGGGTGTAAGCTTGAGGCTGCGTGGGTAGTGGAAGAGAAAGACGGAGACAATATAAAACAAGCCTATGAAGGGAAGAGTAGTTGTGTTGAAGGTTTGTAGTACAGTGACATAAATCTTCGGTTACACGTAGTGGAAGACAAGGAGTTAGAATTAAGTCTCGAAGGCTATGGCTCAGTGTGGCACCTAAAATAAAGCATTTTGTGTAGATTTGAAGGGTGTAATTATTTGACCTGAGAATTGCATTCAGGGTGGGTTTCTTGTTACAACATTTAAAATGGCAAAATGAGATGGAGCAAGAAGTTTAGACAGTGAAAGAAAACAACAGTTTTAATAAGTGTATTGCAGAGAAAAGAAACAGGATCTGTGCTGCGATGTAGATGTAGTTTGAGTTGTGGAGAGGGGAAGAGGATCAAAGGTGAATCCTTGGGTATAGGCCTGAGTAACAGGGTGAATAATGGTAATCTGTTGTCAACCAGTGACAAACAGTAGCGTGGGCTGAAGACAGATTAATTTGGAAACAAGGAGCTTTTATTCTTGGTTCAGAGGTGGGATGTAAAAGTGTGCTGGTGGATGGACACCTCAGCAGGAGAGAAAAGGTGAATTTGTTACTCTGCCACCTCTACATGGGAAAGTACTATAACTGAACTAACTATAGAGGGTGGCCCTCTAATATGAAGAAGGTCTAAGAACAAAGTGCTATATTACTACAGCATAGTGTAAAATATGTCATACTCACTTCTGCTCTCACTTACACCTGAGTAAGCATTTCTGTAAATTGCAATGAGATCCCAATCTACTTCACAGAGTTTCTTATTAAAACACTTTTTCAAACATAAATGTCATTGAAGTATGTTTACAACTGACTTATGTGTGTAACATACCGTCAGCTGTAATTATTCAGTGCCTAGGCTAAAGGCAACTCATAGCAAGTACGGAGATTTATTTATTTATCAGTTTTATTGCTGGTATGCTCGCAGTCCTGCCAGACTGCATGTTGATTACTGTGTGTCTCAAGAGCTAAACAGACACTGGCTGAGTTCCAGCTTGGGTGGGAGTTCAGGAGGAAAGACATGCATGTTGTAGGAAGTGATGTTGGTACTCCACTAAGCAGCAGACTCTGAGTCATTTCTCAAATGGTGACTGCAACATGTTCCACAGGATGCTGTGCTTTGGAGGAGTGACTCAAATAGAGATGTTTCAAGGGAGAGGATTGCTAAAAGCAAGTATCTTAAGGGGTTATAAAATGATTTTTTTTTTAATATTTGTTGCAAGAAGCTGCAAAATATTGCAGGTAGTGTTTATTTTAAAGAGCAAAAGTTCAGAAAAGTGCTTTAAATGAATTCTAGTCCAGTAATTATTATTTCTAGCTAAACTTTCTTCTGAAGTTCACTAGGAGGCAGTAATCTTTCTCTGGAGTCTAAACTCTTGAATCATATATTGCTGTGTGGAGTAGGACTGTGTCCCACACCAGTACTACCTAGTTTTTCTACTATTGTATTCTTCCCAGTAGTGCTCTTCCCACAGGTCTTAAGTCTTAGTGTTTGTGACATGATTTGAGTTCTTGGCTGCGAGGTGCCGCAGAAACAAAATTGCTTTTATTTATAATAGTAGCATAGTAATTAATACTACAAAATAAATATTTCAAATGGGAAGAAAAGCTCAATGAGGTACAGCAGTGCTTATGTGAACAAAGCGTACTACACAAAGACTTCTCTTGTTGACTGAACAACAAAGAGTTGGTAGAGAGTTTGGAATAATATAGGTTGGCATAATGTGCAAACTTCTTTTTTTAATTTAAACTAAGCTTCTGATTATGTAGACGTAAATCTTGTGCAGTGTCCAGCAGGGCAGAATGGTCTCTTGGGCTGCGGTACCTATGGAAGTAGAGATTTCAGACTGAACTGTCCTGCCCAGCTAGTCACAGCTAATGGCATAGCAGGACCAAGTACAAATATTTCCTGATTGAAGCCTGCAGAGTCAGTGGGAGGAGACAGAGCTGCTCCCCAGACAGTACAGTTCCCAAGAGCGGAACAGCTTCTGGAAGGAAGGGAGCTCACTAGACTCAGTTTTTGTCAGCTGATCCTCCTCCTCTTCAGCCTTGATTGTATGTGATACAAGCAGGATTCTATGTTCATCCCTCTTGTCTCCTCGTTTATCTGTCCCGTTTAGGTTTAACTTGTGGGCTTGCTTCTTACTTGCAGTAGTTAAAGGCCAAGTGTAAACTGCCTGTGTGGCAATGGGGAGCTTAGCAGCAGGAGAAATGCTGATTACTGAATTCACCACTGTATTCAGTCACTGACAGGGAAACCAGTGACTTCTCTGTTGACCATGGGCATCCTTTGGCACTTCAGCAAAAGTGACTGATGCAGGCTAAATTTGAGTGATGTATAGCTAGTGAAAAGCATATACAGCCTAACCACAGATTTCCGTACATTAACTTACTGTGTGATGGAATAAGATCAGAGAGAAAAGCAGGATAAATCTTGGAAGAAGGAGATCCAAGGACAAAGATAGAGAGGACTCTGACTGGAGTGCTGTGATTCTCAGAAGACAGAGGATTCATTTCATATGAACTTCTTTTCCCTCTTTCACTACCTAGCACAGAAAACTCCTTGGAGCTGATGAGAGGCCATACTTTCTTGTACAGGGCAACTGTTGGAGAGCGATGCTGCAGTTCTAGTCCCTGGACCATAATTTACTCCCCCAGTCTTCCCAACCCTTGTCTGTCTTGGCCTCACCTTGAAAGCATCACGTATTGCCACAGAGGGAGTTAGCATAGCACTAACTGTTTTGTGCCGTGCTCCCTTTTCAAACACCCACATACTTCACTGCATAATTGCCTTCATGACAACCTGTGTAGCGTTTTTTGTTTGTAGGGTGAGGATTTCAACTCTGAGTGATTCAGCAAAAGTTTGTTCTCGCAGACTACTGTACTATTGTTGAAACATAAAAAAAGCTAACATGAAAAATAACTGAAATTCCTCTAGAGTATTTGTACCTATTAGTATACTGAACTCTAAATATTTTAGAAGGTACTGGAAATTATAGCATAATGCAAATATTAATTATAGGGTACTGTACCTGTATGTGTCTGTAGGTGTCTGTGAGGGGGACAGTGACTTGTAGAATTTTATTTACCAAATTAAACATCTTTGCACAGCAGCTTTAGTATCAAATAGATCTGATTGCTTCCAGAAATGAGAATAACTGCTTTTAAAATGGACTATCGCTAGGAAAGACAAATGGTAGCAGAATAAAAATGCCTCTTCACACACCTTTTCCTACGTTCATGTCTTCCCTTGTTGACTGCAGGATCAATAGCTCATTGCTCTATTGGTTCAGATAGTATTTCTTTCTTATTCAGATAACTCTGTGCTGCAACGTATGATTTGTAATTTCTGTGGGCAAGCTATTGGTGGGAAATGGGGGAACTGCATATCACAGGGAAATGCAGGTATCATAGGTCCACAATAAATGAATACCAATTACTACCTATTTTAGAGTTTAGATGAACAGAAAGCTACCCACAGAATGAGAGATACTGCATTAATTAAACAAATAACTGCGAGTGGGAGTTTTTTAGTAGAAATGTTACACTGAGCTGGTTTATTTACTTAGAATTTATTAGTGAGCATTGTTTAGTACACAAAATTTGCTTTAAAACCTATAATCAGAAATATTCTGTAAACATAGTATCAAAATAAATCAGAGGTTATATGAAGTGTGCATGCCTCTATACCTTATCCATTACCACAGTGCAAAGTTTATAGCAGAAATTTTGGTTTTATCAACTGAATTCAGGCTTTGTTGTTCTCTCACTGCATTGTATGGGCTGCTTAGAAAGAGGAAAAAATCAAATGTGATAGCAGAAATGTGTGCTTTGATTTTTAGATGCTTCCTTCTCTTCTAAAATTTAATTCTGATTAATCAGATACATCTGTCTATTCTGTTGTGACATGCATTGATTTGTGATGCTGTCACTTTCAATAATGTGGAAACAGTTGCCTTTATTATGAGAACGAGCAGAAATCAACATGCAGACTGACTTAATTTTTAATCTTTAATATATTTTTCATTATATATGGAGCAAGTTGCATGGATGATTTTAAAAACAAAGCTACAATTAAAACTAGATTAATTTTGAACTAAACTGTAGTGGAGAAAACTTTCTAGTCATAATATATGTTTATACAATTCACTGATGTAGATTTTACAATATATTTGCAGAACCATTTCTAAATTAAAACCATTGCTGCTAGAGAATTAATTAATTTACCCAGGACATATCGCATTTCTGTGTGCTGTTATTACAATATACATATTTAGGCTCCAACTAGTTCTCTCTCTGTACATTTGCACTGTGTGCACCTCGCTTCATAATTGAAGGTGGTAAAAAATCATGGAACAATAACGCATTGTTTTCCATAACATTAGTATTTCATGGAAGTGAATCTGTATTACAAAATGTATATTTTTGTATGATATTACAGCATAGTAATTTAGATTAAACTAGTTATAATTTATGGTGCCAAGCCAAAAAGCTATTTAAGATGCATTAAAATGCAGAACCATGACATTTGAAATTCTGATGTTCTTAATATGACAAAGGTTATTCTATGGAGTTTTGCTATAATATGAAATATTAATATTTCACAATACAGTTTTGATGAAGTACAATTTGCCTAGCTTGCATATGATAAAGAAATTAAATGCTTACCAAGGGAGTTCAGTGAGAATTAGAGCCCTGCCTGAACATCTGCTTGAAATGTTATTATCCTGTCCTACTGACAGCATCGCTCCCTCATTGTTTTTCAAGATTGACAGCTGAATATTATACTGATTTCTGCAGCAAATATGTTTAGGTGAACTTTGTTTCATTTTTTAGGAATTTAGAACATGCTTTTGATTTCCATCCTATAATATTTTTTTTATACTCTTGACATTTGTAGATGCCAGATTGAGGTCTAGTATGCTGTAGCAAAGATAGACCATTGACATGCATTGAAATGCCAGTTGATATCTCAGTAAACAGAAATATTACTATTCTTTATTGTGTGGTCTGTATGAAAGCTGTATGGGCTTTCTTTGGGGAGACAAATGATAAGATTGTTAATGTCAAATATAAAAAGGACTG
>Ga0181612_120489_pt1 | contig 12913 bp, 9 predicted proteins | sample HoacroProtozoa21_FD_119630 | JGI IMG/M metagenome (GOLD analysis project Ga0181612, IMG submission 119630) | Hoatzin crop microbial communities from Cojedes, Venezuel. Combined Assembly of Gp0051906, Gp0051904, Gp0051908 | reverse complement strand
GCTGAACAACTCCATCCAGAAAAAAAGTCCTACGCAAAGAGCCAGACTAAATGTGGTTATAACCACATATTTTTTTCGTTCTTTTCTGCTGCCGGTCAACAGTCGATACAACAGAAAAATCAGTACCACATTATAAAACATAAAGGCATATCCCTGATGAATCATAATGCAGATGGAAGACAAAGGCACCACCAAAAATTCTGCCTTCTTTCGAAGCAGGCAAAGAAACATTATTAAGGTCAGAAGCACCATGTATAAGTCGCTTCGCCCGAAATTCTCATGAGCGGAAAACATAGGCACTGCAAAAGCAACTAAAAAAGCAAGCACCACAAGAGCCGGTGGTTTTAATTTTTCATCCACGCTTTTAAGGACCACGTAGCAAAAATAATACAAAAGTCCAAAGAAAACAGCCGTAAATATCCCGGTAAAACAAAGAGCACCTTCATAGGTGTAAGACAGGATTCCCAGAGTCTTTGTAAAAAAAGCAAAGATAGTTCCCACAAATCCCCGGGATATAAATCCATATTCATATGTAAAAGCCAGCACTGTGGAATCCATTTGATTAATGGAGGCATCAAAGGACAAATAAAACAGTATGAAGCCTTCCAAAAAAAGAAGCCCCATGGCTTTTTTTGTATCTATTCGTTCTGAAACGCCCCGGTAGTTCCCCTCAAGACTTGCCTCGTTTTCATGGCTTGCTGCTGTTTTTGCCAGCATATAGAAAACCACATACAGCCCCAGATAAAACACCACACGCTCCGTGGAATTGCCAAAGGCAAACAATGCCAGAATCGGCAGCCATCCCATACACAAAAGAACATTCTGTTTCTTACTTCGATACAGTAAAGACAGAGCTGTCATAAGAAACAAGAGAATCAAAAGATAAAGCACACCTTCCCGCCATCCACCGGTATGAAACCCAAGCTCTGCAGTGGGCGTATAGTCATAAAATAATTCTTCCGGATCGAGGTCTGATAAATCCATCAAACCATTACCGAAGAATTCCTGCGTAAGCCGTCCCAGTACCACCGGAAGAAGCACCCCGAAGGTCCACTGTTTTCTACTGTCATTTACCAGGCACGCCACTCCCAAAAGAGAGATTGCCACGAAGAAATAATTCCAGGAATAAAGAGCTCCCAAAAAAGAAAGAGGAAATAAAAACCAGGCAAATCTTTTTTTACAAACAAGCAGAAGAGACACTCCCAAAAGAATCAGGCCGTAGCAATCTTCGCTTCCCAGGCTGTCGTAATAAAATCCAAAGAAAAAAATCCCCAGAGAAAAAACATACAACCAGGGAATATTTTTTACAGATCGTGCCAAGCCCAGAGATACAAGAATGGTAACGAGCCCCAGGATTCCTCCGGAAAGCACCGCAATGCGAAACAAAACATCCCGTTCCGTATTGTGAAACAGTCCTGCCAGAAACAAGAGATTGTGATCCGTCACATAAGCTCTTTGCAGTCTCCAGTACATAAGAAATAGAAAAGCAAACAGAGACAGGACAAAGGCGGATTTTTCTTTTTTATTTAAGGGTCTATCTGAAGAAAACAATTCCATAAATAAGCTTTATGCCTCCTTATAAAGTCCCGGTCTCATAATAAAATACACCAGCATAATGGCTGCAGAAGTTACAATCCAGCTAATGGGATAAGCCATTAAAAGAGACCCGAAATCCTTGTGGGTGGGGAAATAGAAAATCACCCATATAATCCGGACGCCACATACACCGATTAAGGTCATAATGGCCGGCGCCAGAGAATGTCCAAAACCACGCAGTGATCCGGAAAAAATCTCAATCAAGGTGTTTACCACGTAAGGAATTAAAATATAACGAAGGCGAATCATGCCGTACGCAATCACCTCCGGATCACTGTTAAAGAGAGATAAAATCTGCTCTCCCGGAAGAAGCAATGCCAGAGTCATTATGATGGCACCCGCCTCACCCAGCATAACGCCGCGAAGCAGCACCTTTTTACAACGCTGTGGCTTTCCGGCGCCTAAATTCTGACTGGTAAAAGTAGTGGTTGCCTGTCCGAAGGAATTAATAATATAGTAGGCAAACACCTCCATGTTAAATCCTGCGGCAGAAGCTGCCATCACCGTAGCTCCCAGAGAATTAATGGCAGATTGGATGCATACGTTGGACAAAGAAAATACCATACCCTGAATCCCTGCAGGGACACCGATACGCAACATTGCTCCCAGGGCTGATTTATGAATTCGAAGCCGCTTAAACTCTACACGGATGGCATCCTTCCTGCGGGTCAGCATCACAAACATAAGAATGGAACTTACGGCATTTGCAATAACCGTTGCGGTTGCCACGCCGTCTGCATCCATGCCCAGCACAATTACGAAGAAAAGATTCAGTACCACATTAATGACACCGGAAATAATCAGACAAAGAAGCGGTGTTCTGGTATCTCCCTGGCTTCGGAAAATCGCCGACTCAAAATTGTATAACAAAATCACCGGCATACCGATCAGGTAAATCCGAAGGTAGGCCTCCGCCATAGGAAGAATATCCTCCGGCACTCCCATAAGATTAAGAAGCGGCCGGGCGATTGCCTGACCAAAGAGAAGCATAATAAAGCCGCCCAGGATGGCCACCAGAATAGCGGTGTGCACACTTTCCCGTACCTTTTCCTCGTGACCGGCCCCGGTGTGACGGGCAATGACCACATTTGCTCCCAAAGAAATTCCCACAAAAAGATTGACCAAAAGACCGATAATGGAACTGTTAGATCCCACTGCCGCCATAGCATCGGAAGAGCAAAACTGTCCTACCACTGCCACATCGGCTGCATTAAACAGCTGCTGTAAAATACCGGTGGCCGCCAAGGGCATGGCAAAGAAAAACATTTTATCCCCGATGCTGCCCTCGGTCATATTCATTTTTACTGCTGTATTTTTAGACATATTTTCACAAATCTTTCCTGAAACTTCACATTTGTTCACAATCAATCGTTTAAAGTATAGCGGGATTTTCACAAATACACAATCTTAAAAATCCACGAAAATAAAGGCTTTTCGGCCAAATCCATGTAAAAAATCCACGGAAACCGCAAATGCATCATTTAGTTTTTTCACAGTTTGTTCACAATTTGTATATTTTTCGTTCACAATCTCCTGATATATTATGTTTAGTCAAAAGCGAAGAGGCATTCCACCCTCCCTCCCCCCTCAAGTTTGGAATGCGCTTTTGATCGAGATATTGATTTTCTTCAAAGGACCATCGGGGTAGCACCCCAGATGGTCCCTCCTCTTTATTACGACAAGCGACCGCCGACAGGATTTCCTGCCGGCGGTCTTGCTATATGTAGATATTGACCAGAGTCCAAAAACTATGATATTTTAAAGTTGCACTTTAAAATATCATAGTTTTTTTGGAGGTGTAATTTATGAACTATATAAAGAGGCACATTGAATCCTGCATAAAAAACTCTTCTTCTAATTTTCCGGCAATTATGGTAACCGGACCTCGACAAGTCGGAAAAAGCACAACCCTCAATGAAGTTATTGAAAATACAAATAAAATCAATCTGGACAATCGAAGAATCAGAGCTGCTGTTCACGAAGATCCACAGGGATATTTAGAATTTGTCGGAACGCCCCTTATGATAGATGAGGTTCAGCGGGAGAAAGACATTTTTACCGACATAAAAAACATTATAGATACCGACAGAAATCCGGGAATGTATTACCTCACAGGTTCCCAAAGTTTTAAACTCATGGAAGGTGTAAGCGAAAGTTTAGCCGGGAGAATTTCTATACTATACATGTTGGGCTTATCAACTCGCGAAATAAATCAGGATACTTTCAGCGAACCCTTTTTGCCATCACCAGAATACCTTAAATCCAGAAGCAACCCCAATTGCATATCAGAAAAAGAATTATGGAAAAGAATTCAACGAGGTTCATTCCCCGAACTTTATAATTCTGATTTAGAAACAGAGTCCTTTTATGATTCTTATGTAGATACCTATTTAGAAAAAGACATCAGAGAATTAGCAAACGTTGGAGATCTGCTTGCGTTTAAGCAATTTATGGTAGCACTGGCTGCCAGAAGCGGGCAACTTTTAAATATGTCCGACATTGCAAATGATGTAGGCGTCAGCTCCGTAACAATCAAAAAATGGATTTCGATTTTAGAGTCATCAAATTTAATCTATATCCTCAGACCCTTTTCTTTGAATGTGGAAAAGAGGGTTATCAAGACACCAAAAATATATTTTACAGATACTGGATTAGCAGCATATTTAACCAGGTGGCTCACCCCGGAAACCCTGATGAACGGAGCCATGGCCGGAAACATCTTTGAAACATTCGTTGTCAGTGAGGTGATCAAATCATACTACAACGCCGGCCGCAGACCTAACATATATTTTTATCGAGATACAAACGGCTGCGAGGTGGATTTACTTTTTTATGAAAATGGAAAATTATATCCTTTAGAAATAAAAAAGAAGAGCAATCCCACTGTTAAAGATTTTAAAAATTTTGAAAATCTGAAAAAAGCGTTTCCCTCACTTGATGTTTCCTCCGGCGGAGTAGTATGCAACGCAAGCGAATTGTTACCAATGGGAAACGAGAGATTCATGATTCCGGTATCCTATATTTAAATAACATCGGGAGGACTGGGAGCTATCCCCCAGTCCTCCCGACGTTAAGATACTGCTGTAGATATCTTACCCCAGCAAATACTCCGCAAAGGCGGCTGCATCCATTGCAAATTCTTCTCTCTGCTTTCCGATAAATGCACGATACTCCTGAAATTCATCCTGGTGCGCCTGGAAATCGTCACAAATCTCATGAAACAATGCGTCTACCTCTTCCAAAGACTCTACAGGATCCTGGAATTTATACCGGTCCGGAATAGGCACATCTACTTCATTTCCGGCACTGCCCTTTCGATTGGTGATAACACAGCATCCGTCTGCCGCTGCCTCCCGGGGAATCCGGTCCATGCCCGGGTGATTCCCGAAATCCACATAAATCTTGGCAGCTTCCATAAGTACTACTGTCTCTTCCACCGTCAGATTTAAAATCGGAACCCACTGCAGCCAATTACACTTTTCAATCACGGGTTTTAAAGCATCATACCCCTTCTTGGGATTATACAGGGCCATATTTTTTCTCAAATTGGCAGGATATAAAAACTGGCCGTGGGCGGAATTAATATAATCCTTCAACTTCATCACCGGCGCATCCTGGCCGAATTTCTCCAGGACATACTGCCGGGCATATTCGGACTGATACAAATGAAGCTCGATGGTTTGAATCAGATTGGGGAGATTCTCCTCATGGGTGCTGGCAAGATAATTATCCACGCTCATCCACCAAAGGATCTTTCTAGGCTTATCCAGCACAGAAAAGCTTCGGGTCAGTCCTTCCGGAATCACCACCACGGAATCCTCCCGGTTAATCTCGTCAAATTCCCGGGCAACGCGGCACTTGTAGCCGGCGTAAGGCTCCGGCACCTCCCGGTTAACAGGGAAACTCTCTCTCTCACACACATTTGTTACATCCACATAACACATATATGGCTCCAGGGCGCCTTCAGGTAACATGGCTTTGACACCGGTCAATACATCACATAACTGATGGGCCAGCTCAGGGCCTCCGCTGATAGATTCCGCCGGACAAAAAATGTATACGTTCATAGTTTTCTCCTTTACTATGATTCATTTTAATATGGACCAAGGGGGAGTTCAAGTTTTGCAAATAACCGGCACATACGATATGCTAAGTGAAGTTTTAAAGTCGAATCAAATCACATCATTTAAGGAGCAAACCATGCGGGCAGTTATTCAACGGGTCAAAGAAAGCAGCGTAAAAGTCGACGGCGAAATTGTGGGAAAAATCAGCCGGGGACTTACTATTTTAATCGGCGTGGAGGAGGGAGACACTCCCCTGGACGCGGCGTATATTGCAGATAAGTCTGCCAGTCTTCGGATTTTTGAAGACGCAAACGATAAAATGAACCTGTCCCTTTCAGACATTCAGGGAGAGATTCTTGCCATTTCCCAGTTCACCCTGGCAGGAGATGCCCGGAAAGGAAAACGCCCCAGCTTCTCTCACGCTGCGAAAGCGGAGGAAGCCAGGGCGCTGTATGAAACGGTTGTATCCCTTCTGCGAGAAAAAGGCATCAATGTGGAAACCGGAATTTTTCAGGCGGATATGGAGGTATCCATTATAAATGACGGTCCCGTCACCATCCTTTTGGACAGCCGCAAACTATTCTAATCAATATGAATATCCAGGGGCTCGTCAATGGTCTCCGATACGTATTTTCCATCCTTCTTCCGTTGCTTTACGCACTCCGTCAGAAGGTACTCAATCTGTCCGTTTAAGGATCGGAAATCATCTTCCGCCCAGGCAGCAATGGCATCGTATAAGTTCTTATTCAGACGCAGTGGCACCTGTTTTTTTTCTGCCATAAAATCACCCTCTTAGTATAAGCTTCCGGAATTTACAATGGGCTGCGCATCCTTATTGCCACAAAGAACCACCAGCAGATTGGACACCATGGCAGCCTTACGCTCCTCATCCAACTCCACAATCTGATTCTCGGAAAGCTGAGACAGGGCACGCTCTACCATACCAACAGCACCGTCTACAATGAGCTGCTTTGCATCTACAATAGCAGAAGCCTGCTGACGCTGAAGCATTGCTGCAGCAATTTCGGGAGCATATGCAAGATCCGTAATACGGGCATCCACAATCTCAATTCCCGCACAATCCACACTATCCTGAATCTGCTTTTTGATACGGGCTGCCACCAGGCTGCTGGAACCGCGAAGACTTCCGTCATCTGCCTCGCCGTCACCGGTGGTATCAATGCCGGGGGCCACATCATAAGGATAAATCCGGGCAATATCTCTTACGGCACTGTCACACTGGAGGGAAAGGAACTCCTTATAATTTTCAACAGCAAATACTGCCTTGGTAGTATCCACAATTCTCCAGGTAACAGCCACTGCAATCTCCACGGGATTGCCCAGAGCATCATTTACCTTCTGCTTTGCATTGCTTAAAGTCATAACCTTTAAAGAAAGCTTGTTACTGGGGACATCAATGGAAGCACTGTCTCCATCGGAAGTCTTAATATGAAAAGACTTACTCATGACGTCACCGCTTTGTTCCAGCTTGGTGGATGCTGCGGGATTATTTGCAGACACAAAAGGATTTACAAAGAAAAATCCCGGTCCCTTTAAGGTGCCGTAATACTCACCAAAAAGAGTAAACACATAAGCTTCCTGAGGCTTTAAAGACTTCAGTCCTGCAAATAAAATAAAATTGATCACCACCCAAATCAGGGATGCCACAAATCCGAGGATATAAACGGCTCCTCCTTTTTCAAATCCATCCGAGGATGCAACACAAAAAATTGCCAAAGCAACTCCTGCAACCAAAGTCAAAATCAAAAGGCAAAGAATAGCCACTCCGTTATTTTTTCGTTTTAAAATTTTCTCTTCCATGTTAAAACTCCTTTCAAACGTCAACACGCTTTTGATATTGTGATGATATCAATTTGATATCACTTTGTCAACACCTTTTTCACCGTAACACAATGCCCGAACCGCCGCAGGATCATCATCTATATTATGAGTTTAAAAAAAAGTCATCCCCGGCGAAACCGGAGATGACGAAAAAGGGGGATTGTATGAAAATATGTCAGTTGTCTAAATGGAAATAAAAATACAGCTTTAGGACGCACTCTTAATCAGGCCCTGCTCCTTCATCCAAACAGCCTCATCATGAAGAGTCTCTGCATAAGGACGGGTCTTATATCCCAGTTCATTCTTTGCTTTGGAATAATCAAAACGGTTATTGCGTTTTAAGTTATATACCGCGAACTTTGTCATAAGAGGCTTGGTATGATTACGGGCTGCTTTCTTCTCCATATGTCCGGCTATAAAATCAGCAAAAACAACGGGCAGGAAAAATTTCACGCCCTTACAATGAACATCCTTCTGAAGCATCTCGGCCATTTCCTTCATGGTCACTTCCTTATTGCCCAGGATGTAGCACTCACCCTTGCGGCCCTTATCTGCTGCTGCAATACATCCATATGCCAGATCTCTTACATCGCAAAGGTTGAAACTTCCGCTGATGCCCACGGGCATTTCCCCGTTACAAATCTTAACCAATGTGGAGGTGGTCTCACTCATGGAAAAATCATTGGGGCCTAAAATTCCGGAGGGATGTACCACGCAAGCATTTAAATTATCCCGTTTTACGGAATCCAATACCTTCTGGGTTGCCATAGCCTTGCTGCGGCTGTACCAGCCCACTACCTTATCCGGATCAAAATAATTTACTTCCTTAATGAAAAGCCCTTCGGGAGCTTCAGGAATTGCGCCGGTAGAACTTACATAAACCAATTTCTCAAAACTATCTTCATGAGAGAGGCAGGATTCAATAATATGCTCGGTTCCACCTACATTTACGTCGAGTAACTTCTGGTTAAAATCAGGGTTAATAGTAACCATGCTGGCGCAATGAATGCAGATAGTTTTGATTCCGGGGGTTACATCAAAGAAATGATCCACATCCTCCTGATTGCAAAGGTCCCCTTCTACAATCTCCACCTCCTTAGGAACAAATTTTGCTGCGGGATCGTTCGGAAGAACAAAGGCACGAACCTTCTCTCCCCGGTCAACCAGCTGACGGCATACATTGCTTCCCAGAAAACCTGCTGCGCCCGTCAAAAGATATAAACGATTATTACTCATGATAAACTCCTTTCAAATCACTTTCTGGAGTTATAGTAACAATCCAACATAAACTTTTAATAAACCGGCAAATCCACCATAAAACAACTTCCGCTTCCCTTTTTGCTCTCCACGGAAATCTTTCCTCCGTGGAGGGTAATAATTTTTTTCACCATGGAAAGCCCCAGGCCGTTACCTTCCTTTGCATGAGAGGAATCCCCCTGGTAAAACTGATCAAACATATAAGACAGGGTTTCCTCCTCCATACCCTCTCCATGATCCACAATAGAGATAATGTATTTCGCCATCCCCCCAGGGGCTGTACCTTCCCCAGATTCCTTTCTAAGGGTGATCGCTACATTCTCCCCTTCGTCGGAAAATTTCACCGCATTATCCATAAGATTCAGCCAGACTTCCGTCAGCAGATTTTCCTCACCGTTATACAGGAAGGTCTCTTCCTCCGGATTAATTTCCAGAGAAATCACAGGCTCTTTTTCCTTCCACTTCTGCTGCACCAGAATAATATCCTGGCGAATCTGCTCTACCAGGGAAAACTCCGTTTTATCCGTGAGAATTTCCCGATGTTCCAGGCGGCACATCTGCTGGATATGATCCGACAACTCTGCCAGACGTCGGGATTCACTTCGAATCAGTTCCAGATATTCTTTCTGTTCCTCTTCCGGCAAATCATAATTTAACAACATATCCGCAAAACCGTTAATGGAAACAATTGGGGTTTTAAACTCATGGGAAAAATTATGAACAAAATCCTTCCGGAGCATTTCCACACTTCCCAGTTCCTCTGCCGCCGTGTTAAAGGCTTCCTTAAAACGATTCAACTCCACAGGACGAAATTCTCCTTCTATTTTTTCCAGACGTACAGAAAAGTCCCCCTGGGCAAGGCGCTCCATAGCTTCGCCCATTTTAATCATGGGATTTAAAATCACTGCCCGAATCATAAACGTAGTGGAGATTGCCGTAACAATACATACCACGTAGGTAAAAATCATCCAGGCATAGGGAGACGTAACATCGTCCACGGAAAGGTCCGTAAATGTCATTAGAATATATCCCGTAAGTCCCGTTACTCCGGCTATCAGAGCCACAATAAAAAATAGATTTAAGGTCATTAAAAATGTTAATCCGGACTGAGTAACCCAGAACCGGATTTTCCCCCGGATTCTTTTAATTCTCGCTTTCATTCCCATTAAGTTTTCCTCTGTAACCAACGCCACGTACGGTTTCAATTTCAAAATCCGGATTATCTTCATAACGGCTTCGCAAACGATTGATGTGCACCGTTACGGTTTTTTCGTCACTGTCAGATTCCATGCCCCAAATAGCATCTAAAATCTGCACCCTGGTAAAAGTACGCTCCGGAAAAGATAAAAGCATATACAAGAGATCAAATTCCTTTTTGGGAATCACTTCATTTACCCCGGAAACCGTTACGCTGTGGTTCCCCTTATCCAATACCGTACCTCCGATGGTTATGGACTCATCCTCACTGATCCGGGCCCGGCGAAGAAGGGCCTTAATGCGAAGAATCAGCTCCTGCCAGTCCGGAGGCTTGGTCATATAATCATCAGTGCCGGCCAAAAATCCCCGCCGCTTATCCTCCGGAAAATCCTTCGCCGTCAACATCAAAACAGGCATCATGCTGCCGCTGTCCCGAATCGCCTCCGCCAAGGAATAGCCGTCTAATTTCGGCATCATAACATCAGAAAGAAGAAGGTCCACATGGACCTCCTCCATTATCTGAAGCGCCTCTTCTCCGTCAAAGGCGCAGACTGTATGATATCCGTTTTGTTTTAAGAGGGCACACATAAGTTTGGATGTGGCCTTATCGTCCTCCGCTACTAAAATCGTAATCATATTTACGCCTTAAGGACTGCCGATTCCGGAAGATTGTAGGTAACCTCCAAATTTGCCGGAACCTTTACGTTTACTTCATAGGTATTATTTTTCATCTTCTGCCACTGTAGTGCAACTTCCCCATCCGGAGTCATAAGCGAGGCCTCTGCAAAATCCAGGCCGGGAATAAAATGTGGCTGTAACAACACTTTACCCTTCGTATAGGAAATTCCACAAAGACCGGAAAGCATCCACCCTGCCACGGCGCCGTAAGAATAGTGATTGAGAGAATCCCGGACCTCCCCTTCTTCGTTGATTCCTTCCCAGCGTTCCCATACGGTGGTGGCACCTTTTTCCACCTCATACAGCCAGGAAGGAATGGTATTTTGCATAAGCAATTTCCCGGCAGTCTCTTCATACCCGTACTGACAAAGTACCGGTAAAAGGTAGGGAGTGGATAAGAATCCCGTATTCAGGTGATAGCCATTCTTGATTACAAGAGAATTTAAGTCTGCTGCCGCCTGTTCCTTTTCTTCCTCAGATAACAAATCAAATGCAATGGCCCGCACATATTCACACTGACGGTCGCTTTCTATACGGCCATGATTCGTATGATATTTTCGAAAGGCTGCCCTTGTATCGTCTGCCAGCGCCTTGTAATAAGCAACATCTTTTTCATACATGCCATCCGGCATCACAAACGTCCTGGCATCCTCTGCCAACACCTTTGCAATTTCTGCCATAAGAGCCGCGGAATGTGCCAGATACGCCGTGGGAATAGAGGATTTTCCTGCCATCATTCCATACAACTGCTTCCCGGGTTCACACCATTCTCCATAATCCACACCGGTATCAATATGATAATTTTCCAGAGCATCCAAAGAGAATTTCCGACGCAAAGGACGTTTCTTTGCCCGGCTTTCCAAATACGACATCCATCGTTTCATGGTTCCATAGTTTTCCCGGAGGATTTCCACTTCCCCGGTATATTCATAAATGGCGAAGGGGGCCAAAATACAGGTGTCACCCCAGCCCACAGAACCTGCAAGAAGGGTTGGAAAAATACTTTCTTTTCCCTGTCCGGGGCAAATATTTGCCACCTTACCATCCTTGTGCTGCTGATCTGCCACACAACGAAGCCACTTCTTAAACACAGGAGCAGAATTCATCAACCGAAGTCCCGTATTAATAAAGACACCCACATCTCCGGTCCATCCGGAACGTTCTCTGGTGGGACAATCCGTGGGGATGTCGCAGAAATTTCCCTTCATGGACCAAAGGCAGTTTTGAAAGAGACGATTCAGACGTTCATCACTGCAGGAGAATGTTGCCGTCTCCTCCATATCAGAATAAATGGCAAAAGAAGAAAATTTTGCATCCTCCGGCAGATCCGTCTGTACCAATCCGACCTTTCCGCCAAAGAACCCCTGCTGACCTTTCCCCTCATAATTGCCCTCAATCGCTTTGGCAGCATAATAACTTACTCTGGCATACCGGAATCCAAAAATACAGAAGCGGCTCTCGTAGGAATTTTCTCCTTCCTTACATCGATAAACAATGCGCTGCAAAATAGCATCCTCACTGTGGCGCATACCGGGCTGGAAATTGGCATTGGTAAAATTTCCGTCCTTATCCAGAGTCTCTCCGCATTCAATAACAATCTGGTCCCCTTCATGAGCTGTAAGCGAAAAAGAGATTCCCCCTGCCAGGTTCTGAGAGAAATCGAAGACGGTCTCACCGTTTTCTGTAGTTATTTTTTGTCCTTGGAAGACTTCATGTTTCATTATGGGCAGAGAGTCAGAAAGCCATAAATTTTTATAAAATTCCGGGGCATCTTCCCTTGAAAACTCCCTTACTTCATGCCAATCCGAAATTTCTTCCCGGGATGCATCGTAAAGTTCTCCCTGCTCTGTATCACTCATACGAATGGGACCGGATGTACTTCCTTCCCAGGTATCATTTGTGGTCAAAACCACATTTCCATTTACTTCCAGTTCTGCATAAAATGACAGATCCTTTCCATAGACGTTCCGATTACCTTTTAAACCGTCACATCCTCTGTACCATCCGTCTCCCAGCATCACAAGAAGTTCATTTTCCCCGGAGCGAAGGGCCGTCTCCGGCAGCAAAAGAGATCGAACCGGCATTCGTTGATTGTAATTTTCCACTCCGGGGGAAAGTACTTCTCCACTTACTTTTACACCATTAAGATAAACTTCAAATAAACCGTGAGCCGTAGCATATAAAACGGCACTGCCGTATAACGCTTCCTTTCCTTCTCCTGATTTTTCAATGAATTCCCCGGATTCCATGGTGAATTTTTTTCGCAAATATCCGCAGGG
>Ga0181612_105778_pt1 | contig 12914 bp, 7 predicted proteins | sample HoacroProtozoa21_FD_119630 | JGI IMG/M metagenome (GOLD analysis project Ga0181612, IMG submission 119630) | Hoatzin crop microbial communities from Cojedes, Venezuel. Combined Assembly of Gp0051906, Gp0051904, Gp0051908 | reverse complement strand
CTTGCAGAAATCTGTTCATTTAGTAATAAGAATTAGTGGCATAAAGACACCTTAATTTCAAATTATTACTTGTCAAGTACTGTAACATTTTCCTGCACCCAGAATTTGGACACACTGGAAACCTAAAAGGAAACAACAAAAAATATATATCCATTATAAAAAAGTAGTTGTCCAAAAACTGAAGTTCTCTAGGTATCAGGTAACAGTATAACAAAATGCTTACTCAGATGCAACCTACTCACAACAGCAAAAATTGTCAGCCATGTCTGGTAGGTGAAAGGTCAATTCTCATCCCTTTCCAGTCAGTTCAAATGATTCAAGCAAAAACATTGCGATGAGAACAATAGAAAACTGAGAATCTAAAAATCTCAGCATAATATTTTAACAAAGTTTGCTTTTTTTTCTGTCTTGGTTACTGTTGAGCTCTTGATGCTCGCTAATAAAACTTCAGTAATATCAGCACTAAAGTTTCGTTTTACCTGTCAGCAGATAAGTAACGGTTTAGTAACGCCTCAGGGTGATTGATGGCAAAGTAGCAAAAAAATAGCTAGTACTATAAACCCTATTTACAACGTCTAAGAAGAACCTTGAAAAGATAATACTATGGATTACCTTTGTGTTATTTTCTATACTCGTTATAAAATTTGTCACGGGGTCTTTAATTGTCTCATTTTCCATTTTTTATGTTCTTTGTCATGACAATAAGTTTTCACATAATTCAGCGTCTGCTAGATTGCTTCAAACTATGCAGCAGAAGTCTGAATGCGTTAGAGATGCTGCAGCATGATCACCCAGCTCTTCAACCCTTGTTCACCTAGCGATAAAAATTGTGAAAGAAGAGCGCTAGAAATTTTTATGCGCTCCAAATGAGCAACCATTCCCTACCTGTTATTTTCACAGCTTTCTTCCTTCTCTTTCCCTAGGCTGTCCACTCAGGGACTAGCTAACCAGATCACAGAAGAGTCGAACCTGTGCAGGCCCCTTTGTGGTGTCAGTGAGCCCCAAATTTTTCACTGCAGCCTTCAGAACTCTGGCGTTTTCTCATGAACCCAGAGTATTATAATCGCCTACTCTTCTTTTTCTTTTAATGAAATCCAAGACCTCAAAAGAAAGCTAAAGGAAGCAGAATCATGAAGTAACCTAGAGGCTCAGTAAGATGTATAAACCCCAATTTTTTTCAGTAAGTTTCAAGTTGTTTTGGGGTCTGATTAATTTTTTTTTTCAATGCACATGGTTGGCAGTGTGGATGATGATTGAAAAGGGTTAGTGTAAGATACTCAAAAACTTATCTTCCAGCAAAGGCATTTGTGGCTCCTGGTGCAGCCTTAGAGAAGCTTCCTTAGAGCCTATCTGGCAAAGCTCATGAAAAATGCTTTCTTCCCTCTCCAGCTGGCTCAGTGAGTCCATTTCATCCTAGAAAATTGTAACTTGGACTCAGTTACTCATGTTTGTCACATTTTGCCTACACTACAGCAATGTGATACTTGGGCATAAAGACTTCAGTGCCCAAGTCCAAAAGATATGTTACAACACATAATAAATATAACTTACATTATACTGATCACTGCAAACACATTTTATGTTTCTGCTGCTCCCTATGTTAGTTGTTCAGACTTGGGCATACTAGGATATCATGTAAAGCATAAGGATTAAGGCAGTTTTCCTCTTTGGCACAATCAAACTTTCTTCAAGATAAGTAAAACTTCACTTTTCTAAAGTCTTCAGGCAGTTCCAGAATCGTAAAACAGCATGCACAGAAAGAACCACCACAGATTTCACCTTCTTCAGTTGAATGTGAGTTTCTCTCCACTGATGTACTTGTTCTGACATAAACATAAACTAATATATTTATGAATACATGAATACTATTAAAAAACATTTTAAAACTTTTTTTTTTTGTCCTGATTTATTGACTTCTTCTTCTGAAAGCAATGTATGGCAGCTGTTAGTCAGTACCATTTACTGCGCCTCAACACACTCATGGTGAATCCGGACTAAGCACCTACACAGGACAGATTTACTAATCAATAACATAGAAGCTCATCAAAAAAGTGGCTGGAATGATATGTAGGATTATTTCCCAGTAAATCCAGCTGCTAGGCAGAGATTTTCACTAGGTGATAGGGTTTAGGATTCTGGCAAAGAGACAGTAGGAATAACACAGTAAAGAGAACAGAGTTTAGGAAAAGTCTTTTTCCCTTACCATTCTATATACCCTCTCCTGGATCTTTGGATTCAAAGTAAATGATGGAAATCGATGCAGCTATTGTGCAAACTCCACCTCTTTTATTATCACAGTCACAGAAGTACCACAGGGTCTACATCAGCTTCAGAAGTCTTACACAGAAGTCAACCTGTGCAGAGATTGCAGTGGTGCAATTTAATTACTCTTTTGGGAAAGGGAAGAAACACTGACTGAAAATGTATGTTGCACCGGCAGGACAAAATGCTTTACTGTCTGTGGTCAATGCACTTATTAGCTCTTAAGAGAAATCCATTTCCAGAATTTCAACTCCTGAGGAAAAACTGCAAATATAGGGTAATAATACAAAAGCAACATTTGTATCTCCAGCAAGCAAGCTCATCTGTGCTCAATGCGCAAATACCAGCTTCATTAGGTAGAATAACAATAAAAACAATAATAGTACTCCATAAAAAAGAACATATTACAGATGAGTGGCTGACTCTTGCTGCATGTTTACACAGGAAAGGAAGGAAGCCAAGTGTCATCTGTTCCTCTCCTATGCTGGCTAGTAGTACAATAAGTGTTTAGGCAAGTGACGAGGAGGGAGGTGAGGCACAGATAGGGTAGATGGAAAATAGACATTTAACAGCAAGTATTTATGTCCCAATCTCATTATCCATTCTTTTTATCAATGTAAGGCCACTTTTAAGGCACTTCTAAAAGAGCAGAATTATATACAAGCAAAAGAGTCTATGTTCTAAATCACAATAAAAAGTGAGCTTTCATAAGAGTAATGGATACTGAACAAATAGGCCTTCATGGTATACATACATCAGTGACGTCAATGGGAAACAGGAATGTTCAGCCATTTGAACAATCAAATCCTCCTGATTAATAGTTTGGGCTCTATTTTGACCATTTATTTTTCCCTCCACAGTTTCTATTGAATGGCCTTTCTTGATTTCCTCTACTATGCATATCAATAAGCAAATAAAATGTCTGTGACTCCTATTATAAAGGGATGAAATAGATGAGAATACTTTGTAAACCATGCTGGCACGATGCTGCCTGTTGTACTTCAGGAACATGGGTTACAGTGTGAGATGTGCAGTCTGATGCACAAATCTGACTGACAGCCTCCGGGAAATCTTGCCTGGACGTAAGAAGTTGGGGAGTCTTTTGAGGAGGTATTACTATAAAGATGTTACAAAGGAGAAAAATCTGTGAGTATAGTTCATGAAATTTAAAACAAGACTAGAATTCACGAGCTTGGCCATCTATTTGTGTGTGTACAAAGAAGCAGACAGACTGGTATTAATTCAATGTACACATGAGAGTAGAATCCGCGAGTGTTGATCTTCTGGGATGGGACAGACACGTACCCATGGCTATTGCCCTTTGCCCAACATCTGCAGTGAGCCTTGTGCTCGGTGGTGCGATCGAGCTGCACAGCTTGTGGCTCTGCTCAGCCCGAGAGTCTGGATCTTTCTGGTGACACGATGCAGAAAAGAGTTGTCTAACAATTTGAAAGCAGTGAAGTGGCCTCCCAGGGAACACCTGCAGGTGGGTTCCTCCGCCTGAATAAAGCAGAAAAGTCATGATCTTAAATGACTCTCTGCTAAAACATAACTGCGAAGGAATTTGTGGGGTGGAATGGCAAATGGAAAGAAAATGCACTATGTTTGGATGCCAAGAGAAGATCAGGGAATTCCTTCAAAAGGAGTGAGGGAAGAAAGGCTCCTCAGCTTTTATCCTTACTCTGCGACTCCCAATATTTGCATGCTAAACTTGAACGTTACAAAGGAGACAGAAGTTCTTAGCATGACAAGCAGTAAAGTACATAAATACAGTCTCCCAAGAGCTGCCTTTGAGGAAACGTTGCCATGTCTATTTCTCACCTATTATCATTGTAGAAACCACGCTCAGTGTTCCCACATAAAAAATAGCAATCCAGGCCCATAATAAAGCAAAAAATAAAGAAAAGAAAAACCTGTAGATAATAAAGTATACACACATGTGTACCATTCTTGAAAATTCAAAAGCTAATTGGAAAAAATATATATATAGCTTTAGTTTTAGTTTACATTTAGTATTGTTAGGTTTTCTTTGGTGATGTGTTTTCAGCAGTATTTTATCAAGCCAGTTATTCAACAAGCAAGTCCCTTATCTTGAACACCGCCTCAACTTCTTAGTTCATTATTTTGTTCCCAGAAAGAAGGTGGGAGTTTTAGTTGGTTGTACATTTCACATTAGCAGGCTTTTACCATACAGTAAAGAGTTTAGTGTTGCATGTTTAACAGGGAAAAAATCCACATTGAAAATGTATTTAAAATTATACAATGAAGCATTGTTCCCTTAGTGTCATTGAACATGGGCCAACTATACCATTCAGGGGTAAAAGCAGAGCTCTGACATTTAGCTCTGATATTACAGAACAATGTATTCAAAGAGTCACATGTTCAGTAACTGCATCACATTTACAATTGTCTTTGAAGTTTTAATCTCAGTTCATGCTACTAAATCACCATGAAGGCTTATTTTTAACTTGTTATATAAAATGTTTTTTTTAAATTCAAGGAAACATCTCCAAGTATGAAATATGTCAAACTGAAAGCTGTTAATTGTATAACTTCAGTATAGTGATTTTTTAAAATTGGCTTTTGGGATATTTATGCAAGAGAAAAAGTGTTTCTTGGTTTTTAGCAGTTTTCAGATATTATTTTTAAGTTGTTCTAAGGGAAGCAGGAATTTTAAGTGTATCTATTGTGAAATATAACTAAGACTAGGACAGATGAGCTCACTAAGCCTAATTTTCTCAAGTAAAGCTCTGAAAAAAATTATAGTGAAACTACAAAGAGAAAAGATAGTGTATTTTTACTGAATTGCTAGCACGTTCCGATATTTCAGTATTTGGTTTAGAAAACCTATTTTCCTTAATAGCGTACACATCTTAGACAAATTAATTTCATTTGGGATTGCTATGGAATCAGGGTCTGAACAGAGCAAAGTAGTTTCAACCTGCTGTATCAAGAATTATCATGTGTTGCTACCTGAACAAGACCACATCTAACGCTTCCATTGAACTCCTGCAATGTGTAACTACCAGTGCTGAAAATTCTCACATCTTATACCTCTCACTTACCTCTGCCTGGCATGGATCTTCCCCTTCATCTCTAACATCACCAAACAGTATTTACATTTGCCATTGTTAATTCTCTTCCAAATCCATGATAGACTTCTAAAATTGCCCTCTTTTAAACTTCTTTTCCCATAGCCTCTGTTTCCTCCCCTGCAAAGTTCAGACTCAATCTTTGTTTACCCCTCAAACGTCTTCAAATTGCATCTCCCTTGATTACCCAGACACTTTGCAGTTCTAGTCCTCCTTTAGTTCTCCAGCTCTTTTAGTTGTCTTTCCAAACTGTTGGGGGTTTTTTGTTTTGGTTTGGTTTTTCGTTTTGTTTTGTTTTTTAGAGTCTCTCATTCAGCCTTTAATTTAGGGGATGGACAAGGGCTATAAAGTTTTAAGAAACAGCTTTAAGAAAATCTCTCCCACAAATGCAAATTCAGTGATGAGGTGTATGCAGTTAAGTCACAGCCGATAGGTCTTACCAGCAAAACCAGTTTTCCTCTTTCCAACACCACTTTCTAAATGCCTTTCTGTCATCTGGATTAAATAGGGCTAAAACATTCTTATTCTATCTCTGCTGTGTCTTTTCAGTTTCTCCAGACAGAACGTCAGTCTATATGCCAAATATAATGCTTATTACTCAGGTGAAAGTTATACCTAAACTTTGCAGTTTTTTATGTGTATCTTCTTTAAGATGCAGCCTTTCTTACATATTCACATAATTAGGAATTTTTGCCCAGCGTTTCACCATCTCAGTCTTTGATTATGGCAACGTTTCATGGCAAAAGTAAGCCTTCCGTTTTTCTAAGCTGTTCTTTCAACCATATTGCCTCTTTTTATAAATCCGTCCCCCAACTACCTCTTTTACTACCCAGGCCTTTCATGGTCTAGCCCTCATGCTATTTATTCTCTCTCTGTTTCAGAGTGTCAGCTCCCAACACCAGCCAATGAACCATGCCCATGCCCGTCATTCATTTGCTGCATTCTCAAATACTTTCTTTTGTGCTACACTTCATGTTTGGGAGCTCTCCATAAACATCCGCCTTCAAATCCATTTGCTGCAAGGCCTAAGAAAGACCCGACAGCAGTTAGGTTGGTAGTGCTGGCAACACTTCTCATTACACTGACTTCTTGTTTCCTTCCACTCCCTCATCTGTCTATATCAATCTGTTGTAGGTTTTCAGTTTTGACTCAGAACTTGCTATACCCATCCCCAGATTTTTGTTCAAATTTTGTCCAGCACCTAGCACAATTGGGACATGGTTCACGGCAGTGGTTTGTAGTAATTCAAATAAGGTGGGCAGAAGACAGTTTTTTCATGCCTATGAGAAGAAGTTTGAGTTTTATTTCATATATTGTCTATGAGATTATAAGCATCCTATTTTCAGATTACAGAACACACATGCTAACATTTCCAGTGGTAGAAAGCAGATTAAAACTTCTGTCTCTCAATCCAACTTTGTGTCTTGGTAAGCCATCCTACTTGTTAAATTTTTAGGATTGTTGACGAAATTTGTAAGGTACGAAATGGTGTTGTTTGAGATGAACAAGTATATCACTCAGTGAAGAATGGGCTCAAAGCTCTCCATCTCAAAAGAATCATGAAGTAGCACTGTGTTATTTGATACATACTGTTGATTAGCATTTTCCAGTGAGTTTGGTGGCAAAATAGACTCTACAGACACAGATTTCTTTGAAATAAACTGTGTTCAAGAGCGCCACCTAAACTGCAGTTATCAGATTTATTTCTCAATTGACTAGATCATATTCTCTCAATGGAAATGAGCATCTGCAGGTCATAATGAAAGTACAAGTATTTAAATCTCAAAGATAATGATAGGAGCATTCCTTCTCAATCAAGATGTGTAACAGAGCGTAGACAGGCCCTTGAGGACCTCAGAAAGCAACTGGCTTCACACATCTGGCAATATAAATGCCAGAAACATGAACCCAGTTATCACATTAAAAAGTGCCTTAGTTCAGGGGAGAGCAATAGGTTTGGGTCCAGAAATTTGCTAAAGGTCTTCAGGGGAAAAAATAAGGTTCAACTGTAGGTAAAGGTAGGGCCTTTCTACAGCTCCACAAACAAACAACCCCAAAGGACTTACTTGCCCCTTCTCCATCATATTTAATGTTTATTTTAACCTCGATTTATCTGTTGTGTTTTTACCATTTTGAAACAAAAAATCCCATGAAGATGTGGGCAGCCCTAGGTTTCACACGAGAGAGACAAGAGAGAGCATACAACACTTATTTGTAACAAGTGCGTCAGGCTACTTGCTTGCTACGAAGAGATCCAGCAAGACTAAAGTTAACTGCAGTTTCCCAAAGACTTTGATCCAGATTGCAGCATTAACTTCATGTTTTCCTCCTTCTGGCCTAAAAACTAACAAAAATTTGCTATTAAAGGAAGTATGTGAGTAAAATTAATTGCATTCCTAAGTCTTCTTAACATGCAGTTTACTCTGAAATTTGACATGTGAACTCTTAGTTTTACTTTGTCAAAGAATATAATGTATATTAAATAAAATGGCACATTTGTGAGGAAAGGCATTTTCCATTTGAATTTTGTGTATAAAAATACAATAATGTCAGGTAAAGAAGAGGTTAAAAAAAGTACTCTTACCACAGTATTTTCATTCAGGATTTTATATCCCTTAGAAAGGTAGACCTAAATAGCTGTAAATCTGACGAAGAAGTTAATTATGAGGGAAAAGGGCCAAAAAGTGAGGAGGAGAGGAAGAAATATCATTGGTTTGACAACGATGGCTGCCAGAAACAGCTTGCAAATCATGGAACTATGCAGGGACGAAAAGTTGACTCTAAATTATGGTGAGACTGGGTCTCTAAATCATTGGGGAGGAAAATGATTTCAGTAGACCTTTAATTTTCAGTTATTGAAAGTCAACATCATGGCAAGTAGCTGCAATGTTTTACAGCAGACCATCATGAAAGTATTTTATTTTTCATTTCCTAAAAATGTATGAAATTTTCAAACACGGGTGAAAATCAATCATCTCACCAATCATACGAAAAGCAACTCCCTTCCCAAGTGAGGTATGGATTCGCAGGATAATGAAGGAGATGCACAAAGTCATCTGCTCAGAATATCTTGCACTTGTATTGTACTGCCTTTATCCAGGCACTCCCAAGTGCTGGACCAGTCGTCAAACCCGGTTACTTTAGCAAGGCCAGCAGCAGAGCAATACGAAAGGAACATTCATTAAAACAAGTAACCCTGTTAATGCCCCCGCTTCTCCCTCCCTCCAATGTCACTTTCTGAACACAAGATCTCCTTCTTGATCAGGTAACTGGGGACTTTTGTACTAAAACAACTAATAGCCACCTGGTGAAGCTTTTGTAGTACTGCAAAAGGACAAAATTCCTGCTGCTTTCCACCTTCTCTCCCTGGACCTACAGAATCCTACCTAGAACTAGGTCTCTAGTCCCTTAAACAGCAGGAATACTAAGCATGAGGGTAAGACTAAAATTCTGCTTTTTCCAAGAGCTTAGGCAAATACCTCAGGTCTGTGAGCATTTGCTGTCTGGAGCCCAAAATCCTGCGCTGAGAATAGGTCCCTACCTTTTGCAAGACTTCCCTTGCATATCCAGCCAGCAAAAAAAGCTGAAGAAAGCAATGCCATCCATCTTCAAGATTCAGCTTTGCCCCAGAGATTGTGGATATCTCTCTGCTGGTGAATAAAACGGGGTCAACACAAAAGCTTGAACATTTGCCATGATTTTCCATACTGTCTGTTACCATACACCCTGGCTCCTTCCAGACTCTGATAAGGATTGGTCTCAGGGATAACACATACGAAAAACATTTAAAAGGAAGTATTTCCAGGACTACTTTTTATATAGTCACCATTTCTTAGAGGCAGAGAAGAAAGAAGATGCCAAATGACTTTATCCTTTTGGGGTATTTTAAATGCTGCTAGCACTAAAATGTGGAATTAGGTGCTGAATCTTGCATGTCTTAGTCATGTTAACCTGCCAAAATATTCCTGGCTTATTCTAGAACAACCTCTCGAGCCAAGCTGAAAGCTAGGTCTTTGTATTTGCTTAGTCCTTGACCAGATTGTTTAGCCAGATTGGCATGACAACGCCAAGAGAGCATTTTGGAGTAATGTATACTGTCCAGACTGGAAAAAAGTGACTTTCAGATGCCTTTGGTCAACTTTCATTTAAAAACAGTTCCTAGTTACTATGAAATTGGGCTCGGTTTTGACTTGTAACTAGAGCTGTGCAAATTATTTTGGCTCAATTGATTCAGGCTCCAATTTTTTTTCCCTCTTAACTCTTTTTTTTTAACTTCTTTCTTCTTTCTTCTTTCTTTGATTTTATTTTTGATAGAAATAAATTCTTATTCCAAAGATCTGAAATGTAAAAATGAGAGATAATAAAAACAGTAAAACTTTTTTTAAAACTTTTAAAATTATTATTATTTCAGTATTAAATTATTATTTCATTCATCAAATTCAGAAACCATTTTTGGCTTTTCTCAGAGAATTTATTATTGTAAAAAATATTTTTATTTGACTTTTGCATATTTCCAAAGATTATGTCCCCTTCTTTCCTTGTATTCTACATTATTTTCAGAAGAGGACTTTTATTGTATTACTGAAGATGACAGAGTTAAAAGGTCTGCTGGTAATTCTCAGGCAATTCTCAGGCAATGTCAATGTTGTGAGCTTGATTTCTTCACATTACTACTCTCAGTTACGTCATCTAACATACCCACAAAGAATCAGAAAATATAGATTTTTAGACAGTAAAATATAGAAGGAAAAATTAAATACTTTTTCAGTAGTGTAAGCCTGCATGCAAAAACTCAGGAGAGGCTGAAGGAAATCGGCCTCAAAAATTGGTATCTGAACACAGAAATGACCATTCTTCTTCAAAATCTATACTGGAACCTCAAGTCAGAACTCAAATTCACAATCCATAATATATGTTTTTATGATTATTACCAAATCAGGATGGTAACGTACATGAAAGGGCATAGGATAATCCTTTGTCCTGTTGTGTTTGTTTGTGTTTTTTTTGTTTGTTTGTTTTTTACGAAAGCCCAAGAAAATAGAATTTGGTGAACAAAAGAACATAAAGAAGATGAAAAACTGCTAAAATATCCAAAAGCAAAATAATATGGTAATGCTGGCAAAACTTATTTTGTTCTACTAATTACCTTCCATTAGCTGAAACCTTACAGCATTTTAACTTCTTCCCTACTTCACGCAAAAATATGAAGAGGGATGGCCTTAACTATATCACATTCTTTGAGAGTCTAAATCCCTCCACAGGATGTACAGACTCTTCGAAGAGGATAATCCTCATGCAAAATGAGGTTATTCTGGATCCAGTTCAAGGGAATGAGCCAAGCATGATTAGCACCATAAGGCTGCATCTACAGAACATCTTGTATAAACAGTATTAGAAATGTGATAGTATTCTTACAAGAAAATACAAGAACAGTGATATTGGTGAGGCTGACATAGATAGGAATTAAGTACTACAGAACATATTGATTCAAATTTCATAGCAGTGTTACAGATAAACATGATAAAATTCCATAGGTTAAATCTACTTCCCCAGATTTGGAAATGCCTAAAAAAGCAACAAAAAAACCCATAACAAAAGCCAGAAAATATAAAAATTTTCCCATAATCCACTACCAGATTTTAATTTATTATTATCATTATTTAATTATTTAATCGGTGTGATTTGTGCCTGGATGCTGAAGAGATGGGTATGCTGTAAGTGTAAAGTTCTAAAACCTCACATGGGCTCTTGATAGGATTTAAAATAAATATTGCCATTTGCAAGAAGCCATAGTTGAAGAGGTTGCCATTTGTTCTACTTGATTGTGGTGTTCACCGTGTCAAAAAATCAAAGAATATATTTATAAGTAGATGCTAAACTTCTCTGGTAGGAAACTGATATTTTAACTAAAATTATTTCTAAAATACTTGAGGGTTAAAAAAAAAAATGCCCTTTCCCCTATGCCTCCTACTAGCTAGAAATGTTACCCACGTGTAACTTTCTCACCATCTACCATTTCTGGCCCGTACCAGTAACTGCTGTAATGTATGCAAATCACAATCTTTATACAAAAGCTGCCAGACCCTGCACTTTTATGTATCTTCCTCCACTTTTAACAAAATGATGCTATGTCAACATATATATTTCCATGAAGCAAACCTACTAAAAATTAACATTGTTTTACCTATTGAATGAAAATATTTCTCACATTAAATGTTTAAATAGCCAGTGAAATGAAGTTGAACATTTATACTAAGTTGTTTTTAAAGCTTCAAAGACAAACATTCATAATAAAAAATGTTCCTGTTTAATCTACAAAATAAGTACATTTGATTTTAATTATCTGGATAATGACCAAGCAAGTACATCAGGCACATCCCTTCCAAGAGATAATGAAAGGCACAGAGGAGCAAACAATATCCCTGAGAATAGACCAACACATTCTGACTCTAAATATGACTCCAGTAATGAAAATTTGTCTTTTGCAAATGACTCATCTTCTGAGGACTGCACTGAAAATGCTGAAAATCAGGATGATGCATGTGAAAATAAAATTATCAATATAAAGGTGAGGAACAGCAGTCTATCACTGAAGAGCTTTTTGATAATAACGAAATTGAGGAAACAGCTAGCAGTACAGAAACAAATGAAAGCAGAGGAAATGTCAATGATTATAGTGAATCAGTAACTATTTCTTTAAATGCAATAGGAAGAGATAGCAGACAGTGAGGAAACACATTAGACAATGGCATTCCTGACTCAGTAATGAACTGAAAGGACTAAAAAGGTTAGATTACAAAGAAAAAAAAAAAGAGTCAAACTTTGCTGATGAACTAATACTGTTAACACACTGCATTCAGATCTAAGTAGCAATTTAGTGGCATTATTGCTATACGCAGATCCTGAGAGGGGCTGAAAAGGGTGAGTCAGTGGGAGGTGTAGATGCTTAGGCCCTCTCGGCATTTGGCTCTTCATCTTCCCTGAAATTAAGACTCATGTTGACTACACAGGGAAATAATCTTCTGTTTATCTTAATCTTCGCATTACCTGATGATACCAGAAGCAGTACTGATGAAAATGTACCTGATGTAACACCACCACAGGAAACTAATGATCATAATGAATCCACTTGCTGCTGAAGTACAAGGATGCAAGCACATACATCTGCTTAAAAACAAAACCAAACAAACAAAAAAACAAAACGTAAAAGTATATGATGTTTTAACCCAAACAAGTGTTTCCATTATCAGTGTCTTCCTGCTTGATACATTTACTTGTGGCCCTTTTTTTTTCCCATCTTTATATACATTTTTCATAAATAATCTTTTTTAAAAAATCAGCTATTTCTACCCCTCGTCGACATACCTTCACAGAGATTTCAAAAGACTGTCAGTTTCTACTAGCTATGTCTAATTGTCATTGTGATTAATCTCTTTTTTTCCTTTTCTTTTAAAGATAATCGGTGGTTAACTGTTATATAATATCAGTTCCTGAAGCAGTTAATGCTTTGTTGGACTTTTAGTTTTAGAATTTTGTAACTTGACCATAAATGATCACCTT
>Ga0181612_115075_pt1 | contig 12915 bp, 13 predicted proteins | sample HoacroProtozoa21_FD_119630 | JGI IMG/M metagenome (GOLD analysis project Ga0181612, IMG submission 119630) | Hoatzin crop microbial communities from Cojedes, Venezuel. Combined Assembly of Gp0051906, Gp0051904, Gp0051908 | reverse complement strand
CGCGGCGCGGGGGGCCCCGGGGGGGGCGGGGGGGGCGGGGGGGCCCCCTGGGGCGGGGGGGGGGGGGGGGTCCCTTCCCACTGGGGGCTGTCCCTTCGCGCTGGGGAGGTGGGTGTCACTTCCCGCGGGGGGGTCCGTTCCCCCTGAGGGGACGCAGTGCGTGGGGGGCAGGCGCGGAGCCCCCGGGCCTGCCGGGTGGTGGAGCCCCGCTGCAGGTGTGCGGGGTGTTTCTGTGTCCGAGGAGTGAATCCGTTTTATTTGCGGGATTTCAGGCCCACTGCGTTCTTCTGGCCGAGGAGGGAATGCAGAGAAGCCGCGAGCGTTCCCCTCCCCTGCCTGGATTGCTGCATAGTGGCAGTGAAGGAGCGAAGTGGAAGGGGGAATGAGCGTCCTGACAGCTAGACTTTAAATTCTTATTTGTTTTGCACTTGAAGAACATCGTAGCAAAAATGCTGACACACTTCTTAGTTTGTTTTTCCGCTAGAAGGTTAGATGGTGAGTGCGTTAAAACGGCTGAGAGACGCCAGCCTGAGCAGCGCTGGCCCCCGGGTGATGGGCGCTGCAGGTAGTGGCTGTGCTCACCTCGCTTTCGGAACGGTTTCTGTGTGGTGGGAAAATATGCCTCCCCAGCAGGACGAAGATTCTTTTACTTTGTTTATGTCAGCAGAAAAAAATTGACATCTTTTTAGGGTTGGGGCCAGTGGCTTGATATTTAAGGCTCTCTATAAAAAATTGTTAAAACTAACATTTCACCCATGAGCATATCGTTCTCTCGCTATCAACCTGGAAGGTAACGTTTGTACCAGACTTGATATTTTGAGGTCTTTGAGAAGAGAGAGGTTAGTCATATCCTAAAAGTCGGCTGGTTTTGCAGAGGCTGCTGATGTTTTTCTGATGTTAAAATAGGTACTTTGTAAAGAAGTCAGTGATGGAGTAGTTGCATAAGCAGTTTGTTCAGAGAAGTTACGGTTAATACTCCAGACATGGTGTGCCCAGCACACGGCATGTGTCATGTAACAGAAGTATTTCGGGGCTGTTTCCTCCCAGCACACGGTCAAACGTGAGCCCGTTGTCTGTCTTCAGTTCACGACCAGTTACAGGACAAGGTTTCACACGTTTCCCTCTCGTAAATGGATCTCTGGGCAGGATGGCAGCAGGCAGGGAGTCGAAAGCTGGATGTGTTGCCGCGGAAGAGTCTGCTCAGCCCGTGGCCATAGTTGGTCATGCTAGTTCTACGCAGATGTTGAACTGCAAGTGCAGCTTAATAGCTCTTGCAGAATCAAAAATAAAGTGCATATTGTTGACATTATAGGGCAGAGTCCCTCTATTTTTCTCATTTTGGATATCAGGCTGGCTGTCTTAACACCACAGCAGTCCCTCGTTCCAGATGTACCTAGCTGCTACTCAAGAATGGGCTTGCAGATTGAAGGCACAAATGTTGCCCTGGTACGTGAGGGCTGTTACGTGCTGAACGAATTACATCAGAGCCTAATTTAAAATGGAGGTGTCATTTGGTAAATGAGAGGGAAGAGCTTCCCTGTGGTTCCTTTTAGACATCCACCCCTGTGCTGGTGCTAACACAAGAAAGCAGCTAACATACAATAACCATGCTGATGTTTCTCAGAACCTCAGACTTCTGTACTAGCACCTTTTATATTTCTCTCTCTCAGGAAAATAGATACTTTCCAGAACTTCTCAATATCCATTTTGACATTGTTCCTGTTAGAAAATGATACTGACTAACAGTCAGCTGGGATTTTGGTTTTCCTTCTAAGCTGGAATAATAAACACTTGCTTGGGTTTGCTCATAGCAATCTAAATATAGCCTAGGGAACTTCTAAGGTATAGTTTGCACAAAGTCATGACTTTACTTTTAATTTTTGAGCTTGATAGGCCTTCTCCATGTGTGGGATCATACTATCAGTGCTAAATAACCCAGGAAGAACAGAGCCTGGTGCATTCTTAGACGCTAGTCTGGTTTTTCTAGGCCAGGCAATTAGGGAAAAAAACTCACCATAATTTTTTTCTGGTGTAGTTAACCACCTTGATTTAGTCACTGAGAAAAAATATGCAAGGTGGGTGCCAATTTTAGAGTTTATGTTTACCGCATCCCTGTTAGGTATTTTAAGGAGAGGAGAGTACATGTATTTCTCACTTTCACAGATTCCTTAGCTAAAGCCTTTTCACCACCTACCTCTGTCTGGGTTTTCCACTTGTAAGATAGTAATAATTCTCGATACCGTGTTTTTCAGGACAGTGTAAAGGATTGTATGTTACCCTTTGAGAGTGTGTTTTCGTACAAGTACTAATTGTCAAGTTTCATTATCCAGAGTGATGCGAAGGAAATGCCTTTGTGTCTGTATATCAGCCAATCTGCTTTTGCTGTATGCTCTTTCAGGTTTATGGCCACCAACGACCTAATGATGGAACTGCAGAAAGATTCAATAAAACTAGATGAAGACAGCGAGAAGAAAGTTGTGAAAATGCTTTTGAAATTGCTGGAGGACAAAAATGGGGAAGTACAGAACCTTGCTGTCAAGTGGTAAGAACCTCGGCAGTCATTACTGTATTTCTTGGCAATAGTAAAGCTGCCACAGACTGCAGAGAGCGCGTTGGAGCCTGGCCCTGCAGCGTCGGCACCTTGCTCAGACCTCCCTCGGTAGGGGCTTTCCCTCTCACGCGGGGCACAGCGGTTTCTTTCTCTGTTGATGCTCAGGAAGGATGAGCATACACGTGTCTTTGTAGAAGCAGTAGGTGATTCTGGAAGTAGTTTTGTGTTTATATTAAGAATCTTGCCATATTAAAAGTAGCATGCCTAAGATTTTATTTCTTCAGAGAGAAACCCGGTTTAAAATTTTGGTCATCAAGTTCCTCTTCTTTCTCGGGCTTTGAAATCCAGTGCCGAATTTCCCAGTGGTCCTGTCTTTGATAGAGATGGCACTAAACATGTATAGCCCTTCAAAAATGCATTTGAATTTCAGGTCTGAATCCTACTCTTTAAGGGCATTTTCATTAAAGTTTATAATGCACTTGGTTTCTTTCCCTGATTAGACTTCAAGTGTAGCCTGGGCTGCTGCTTTGCCTTCGACCATTTCAATATTTCTTTAATCCAAATGAAAAAGGCAGAAGGTTCCTTTATTACTGAATCACCTGATGAAGTGACCCCACTGCTGACGTGTTCTTTCGTATCTCTTTCCCCCAGCATGTCTGAATGGCAGTGTTCATTCTAGAAATGAAATTGAGTGGGTCGGTTCACGCACAGGGCTCCAGAAAGGTGGGCCATTTAAAGACAACTTTGGGTTTCTGTATCTTTTCCTACCGTGAATTCCTATCTTATTCATATTCCCTTCTTTTTAACCATATACTGCTTCTGTCCCTGTACTTTGCCTGTGACCTTTGGCCCTTTCTGATTCCCACTGTCCTGACATTTTCTGGCCCTATTCCTGGCTTTGGGTTTGTTTGGTCTGTTTTTTAAAGCAAAACTGTTGGGCACTGAGCAGACTACAAATTTCTTTGCCTGTTTATCTATGGTTGCATTAGCAATAAGTCCATACTCATAACAAGCTCTCATTCATCCAGAATGTGATGGTTAGACGGCCTCAAAATGGAACTGGTAATATTTCCTTTTCGTACTTAAGGAGGTACTTATAACAGTTAATGTCCAGTCAGTAATTCCCGGCCAGGCAGCAGGGATCTCTAAGGAGAAATGAGCTGTTTTGAATGACACTGGCAGTTGGATTAGGCCCAGGTGTGAATCTGTGCAGCCCACATCAGGATTCAGGAGCAAGTTAGGAAACTGCCGAAAGGTCTTGCAGTTGATTTTTATCATCTAAAGCTATGATCTTATTTCTTCAGAGGAAAGCTGAAATCACACTTCACACTCAGAAAAATCACAAATTTGAAATCCATGTGAAAACTTGCCCTGTTTCTGGTTCTGTGATATATATATATTTTTCAATTTAGAGGAGTTCCTCAGCTTCTCTGTGCCTCAGTGTCTCTGCCTGTAAAATAGGGGTAGCTTTTGGTTCTTTTCTGTATGTTGAGGTGTAAGATTGAACGCTGCTTACACAAAGTCTTATTATTTGGTATTTCTTTTCTAATTCTTTTATTTCAGACTAGCTACTCAGACTCTAAACAGCTATTACTGTTCTGATTGTTGAGTTTAGGAATAGTCTTACACAGAACAGGCTGGCGTGAGTTTGCTTTGTGTACTCTGGGGAACGCTGCGCATACGGTGTTTGTTAAGCGTGCTGTCAGGGGTCGTTGTGGTGTGCCAGCGGGGAGACAAGTACATGTGCATAGGTGTTCCATACAGTTTGCATTACTGGAGCTATGCCAAAAGGAAGAGAGACAAAGAAGATAGAAGATGCATTTTTGTACAAGGATTTTAGGAACTGTGTCCAGCAATAAACATTGTAGAGTGCTAGCACCATGTCTTCTCATACAAGCTCTTAAGAAAATGTAAATCATCAAGGTCAATGTTTTGACAGTCCTGTTCAGCTCCCACTGAAGTCAGGGACTTTTACCACTGACTGTCAGGAGCAGAACCTCTCCTGTGTGTAAACTTCAGTGAAAGAAGGGTATGTTGAAAGCCCTGCAGGTCTCTCTGTCTCTTGTTGTACTCTGTAGGCTATTGGTAACCTTTCCTTTTGAGCTGTATGGGCAGATAGCACTTATGACAGTCCGCAGGGGTCAGTGGCTGTGCCCTACTATTATGCAGCATACAGAGCCGAAACCTCTAGTCCTTCTTGACTATATAACATGTAAAAAAAAAGTTTTCTGTTTTCACCTGGCTATTTGGACAGCCTACTGAGGGACCGGAAAAAAAGAACTATGAAACCCTCAGTAACTGGTTATTTAAATTTATTTTTGCTCTGGAACCACAGCGTGATGGTATTTTTTCAAACTCTAGAGCCCTGTTTAGAAAAATGGTTGTGCTGGACATTAATCACAGGGAGCTGTTCAATTATTACAAGTTTTTTGAACCAAAAGGAAAATACCTATTATTCAGTTCAAATCATTGAGTTTTGACTAGTCCCCACAAGAAGGGGAACAAGGAAGCAGTGACTAGCATTTTGTACCTGGCACAGAAATTGGGGCACAACCATATCACTGCTGCAGCAAGTAGTTTCTCTGCAAGGTGGTATCAGCTCATGGGAAATGGAAAAGTACCTAGAGCACCTGTCAAGAATCTCTGTTCCAGCTCAAGTCCTTCCGAAGTCATTTCTAGATTCGCGCATGAAGAATCGCCTGGTGGTGTTAAACTGCAAGCTAGGGTCTCAGTTCTTCATCTGGGCTGGCGTAGAGAGGAGGGCTGGCATAACCATGGGGGCCTGGGCCTGGAGCTCTGCCACTGGTGGGTCACGGAGCTCTGGGCAAGCTCACTCGACCTGTGGAAGAGTGACATGTTGTTAGGATTGAAACTGGGCTCAAAGTATTTTATGTGGATGTTCACTAAAACAAGAAGATGGAATTTTCTATGCAGCGTGATGTTTTCCACTCATCTGTGTTGGCTTCTCATGAAAATTCTAGCAACTGGATTTGCTGTCTGTGAATTTCTTCGTAAGGGATACAGAATAGTCATGGGAAACAATTGCATTTTTAATACACTAGCTTAATTCAAGTGAAGTGCAGCTGGTTAGGGAAGGAAAGCCCTAACATGTGACTTGCTGAAATACAGTTAATACTTTAAATTTTAGCTAGCTACTTTGTAAAGATGCAAAAATAAATAGTGGCAAATAAATGCTGACAAACACTCTACGCACAATTTTGAATACAAACTTACCAGCAGGAGACATAGATTGTTAACTGAAAGTTTTTCTAATAATAATAATTTTTTAAAAGTGCTGTGGAAAGAGAGCAGTCTTCCCTCTGTTGTAATTCTGAGTCTTGGCTCAAGCAGAGGTATTCACACATAGGCAGACAGCAATAGGTAGCTAATAGCTTGTGGAAATCTGTTTGGCATTTCCTCCTGAAAGTCAGCTTTTGATGGTTGGGTTGTTTTTGTTGTTTTCCTAAACCTGACTAGATTTTACCATTACTCTGTGTACCATGGTTGCTTTGATTCAAGTTTGTTGTCTTATAGTTTCTGAGCTGCTCCTTCCAGTAAGATCTTAACTGGCCTCATGTTCGCAGTAGTTGGTGTGAAATGTCCTCCTACAAATCTGATCTAAAATCCACTGAAATCTGATACACAGTTAACTGAGGCAACAATACAGGGTACGTAAACGTGGGGACACGACATGCGCTGCAGGATATCGGTACTCGATACTGATGTTTTGGTAGTATTTGCACTTGGGGCTGAGCTGCCTTTAAGGAGGAGTGAGCCCGAGTATCCCTTTTAATGGTGGAAAGCATCTGTCGTCTTCTTCGTTCTGACTGGCTTCTCTTCTCCTCTGACAGTCTGGGCCCGCTGGTTGGCAAAGTGAAGGAGTACCAGGTGGAAACCATTGTGGATACGCTGTGCACAAACATGCTATCGGACAAGGAACAGCTGCGGGATATCTCCAGCATTGGACTGAAAACAGTCATCTCCGAGCTGCCACCAGCTTCTACAGGTAAAACGTCTGTCCCTGTTTGTCAGACTGAGGCAACAGTGAATCACAGCCTTTGGGAAGCAGAGGAAAACGTGTACTTCAGAGCCTAAAGGTTACAGATTCCTTATTCACCTGCTAGAGGACAACTAGTGAAATAAGGAGAGGTAGTAGAAGCTGAGACACCACTGTGATTGAAGATCGGATGAAATGAAAACTTGAGCTAGTCACCCTGAGGATAACTTAAGTCTGAAACTGCATCTGAGTTCATGGAGAAACCCATTTTTATTTACAGCAATCCTAAAGCATTCAGTGTGTGTCAAGGTATTGCTGTTGGGGCAGTCTGGCAGGGCCGTTGGTCTCCATGTCAGCAATGCCACTACCTCCTGTGATCTCAGTAGCACCAGCACTGCACCACCTCCTGTCCACAGCCCAGCTGGAACGAGTCTTCTGACTGCCACAACTACCCTGGCCGCTTGTCCTGTGTTTGGAACTACGTATCCCAGAAATGCAGCAGTTATTCAGGAGATACCCGAGGCTCCTGAGGTTTAAGTTTCCTCTGCAGCCATCTCGTGTATCTGTGGTACTTCATGGCAGGTGGCTGCGGCAGTGCTGCCAGGCTGCTGGATTTTAGAGAGGGAGGAGAACTAGAATTAATATGCAAATACTTGCTGAACTCCTCTCAATTTCTGCAAAATGTTAAGCTCTTGTGAGCCTTCCTTTCAGAATTCTTTATTTAACATACATCACATGAACTGAAACTGTTTTAGCGTAGCAACAGAAAAGTCATCTCCTTAAGTGTTGGGATTGACACTGTGTGGGTAGAAGGCAGCAAAAGCAGTGTGGGTTTGCTGCAAAATGGAGAGGTTGGACATCTCCTCCTGTGCTTTCTTCACCCTAAGCCCTGCTCCGTGTGGTTACTGGTGCCGTGGTGCTGTCTGGAGCAAAGGGAGGGTTTGAAGTAATAGTCCAAGAAACAGTGTGCCTGAGGCAGGCTCTTTTCTCACTGTTGTACAGCAGTTAATGATGCTTCTAGGATGCTCCACTTCTGTTTTGTCTCTGTTGCATCACAAAGGCTGTTCAGAAGGGCATGGGAAGCGATTGTCCCTTCCTTGGAAAGTTTTGAGGAATTTGAAGCTGCTTATGCTTTGCACTGAACCAACTGGGAAAAAGCCCACAACAAAAATCAGTGCTGGGGCAGGCACACCCCAGCATGAACACTAAACTGGTATCTAGACATTGAGCTGGACTGTAAGAGATTGAGGTTCTAGACTGCAGTTGTAATCTCAACGTGTTCTTGAACCTAGGTTATACCTCATTTTGAGACAGATTTGTTTAGTTCTACCCTTAAATTTCATCATGGAGCTGAGAAACAGTTTCTGTCAAGACTGCTCTTCCTATCGAGAAAAGCTCAATTTGATGAAACTGAACATTTCAAAGTTAAAAACGGGGGAAAAAACACACCAGAAACTTCCCACCCAGCTCTGCTACCTGCATTGCATGGGCCTGGGAGCTGCCTGTGAGACAGCCAGGGCATTTTAGGGTAAAGACACTCTCCAGAAAGAGAAGCTTGTTCCAAATAGTGAACGCATGATACCGCAGAGGGAGATACCTCACTGTTCGCAGTGTGTATCCACCATCTCAGACAAAAGCTGGTTGACTGCTGTTGCTGGTTGGGTCTCCTGGTGGTGATTTCTATTTTAAATATAGGAAGGATTGAATGGTTCTTAGCGGTAAAAAGACTTCTTTTTAACCGACAGTGGGGAAAAATCTCTCTTGCAGGCTCCACCATGACAGCAAATGTGTGCAAAAAGATCACAGCCCAGCTGACAGGAGCCATTGGCAAGCAGGAGGATGTGTCTGTGCAGCTGGAGGCTCTTGACATCCTGTCAGATATGCTGAGCAGGTACCAAAGGATTTCCTTCTGGCAGCTGTGTATGGCAAGGGGCTGCACTTACGTGTTTGCTTTTGACATCTTTATTTCCCTAATCCTACTCCAGAGACTTAAAAATAAAGGATTTGGGTTGGCTGCCATTGGGGAATATCTCAGCAGAGCAGATTCCCCAGCAGGGATGAGAGACGACATGCTGAGCCTTTCTGTGCTTGGGAGTAGCAGTACATTGGTGATGGATCTCACAGGGGCTCAGTTCAAACAAACATAGGAAGGGAGAGAGCAAAGCAGGGAGGTTTATTTTAGCCCTGTGATCTGATCATACATGCATCCTTTTTCCTGGATGCCTCTTTCTCTTGTTACATAAGTCAGAGTGACAGTGTCATATGTCAACTGCACGCAGGAAATTATGGACAAACCCCCAGGTCATCCAGAAGGACACCGTCAGGATTAAACTCCTCCATGACAGAGACAAATAACCTCTCCCTGTGTTTTACAGAACAAGTTGATGTTCAGACCAAAATGCCAAACCCACCCTTTTCCTCTCCCTCCCCACAACATGTATGAAGTCTTCATACCTGAGGGATTTTTACATTTTTCTTCTGGCAAGAGGGCTTTGACTTTCAACTTCTGCCATGTTTTGTTGATTGCAGACTAGGGGGAACACTCTACTCGTTCCATTCCTCCATCCTGAACTGCCTCCTACCCCAGCTGACAAGCCCTAGGCTGGCAGTACGTAAAAGGGCCATCATTGCCTTGGGCCATCTTGTCTTGACCTGCAGTGGAAACATCTTCTCAGAGCTCACAGAGCATCTGCTTGCTGAGCTGAAGAAGAATGAGTCTACTTCTACGACCAGGACGTACATTCAGTGTGTCGCTGGCATCAGCAGGCAGGCTGGACACCGCATAGGTAGGATGAACAGCTTGAAATGACGCTGCTAATGGGAAATGTGCATGCATTTTAGAGCAGCTCCTTTTACTGGTAAGAGAAGCGTAGTCACTCTGTTCCTAACGTATTAGTGGCTTGTGCTTTGTGATTCCCTCTGTGGTCCTGACCTGGCTTTCTGATCTCCGCTTAGGAGGGAGGAGGCACCAGAGTAACTCTCTGGCTGCCCTTCTGTAGTGATTTCACCTCAAGGTCTTGCAGCGCTTCCCTGGTTTGAGTTAACACCTCTGTGAATTAGGTCAGTGGATTCACCCCATTTTAAATCAGAGGAGAAATGGAGGGCAGCGTATTGTATTACTTGTCTAAAAGATCTGCCAGAGCTGAGATTAGGTCCTCTCTAATCACAGCTCTTTCCATGACTGAAATGCCAACCAGGGGCTGAAGACAGGGAGCAGGGGTCGTCTGCTGAGAATCCCTGCAAAGCTGGTCTTTGGTGGGCTGCTGGCTCCTGCCCCAGGAGGTCGGGGGGAGGAACGCTCTGCCAGGCACGTGAGAGAAGCGGCAGATGGCTGAGCGTTAGCTGCTCGAATGAGTGAAGGCTGGAAGGACTTTTCACTGCTGCTTACTTTGCCTTTCCCAGGAGAACATCTGGAGAAGATAATTCCTCTAATTGTTCAGTACTGTAATGTGGAAGATGACGAGCTGAGAGAATACTGCTTTCAGGCCTTCGAGTCTTTTGTGAGAAGGTGTGTGCCCTTGCGGAACAACTGTGCACCATCCTGTGCGTCAGTGTCCTCCTGGTGTAAATATCTATACATTCAGCATCCAGGGTTGAGTACCTTGCTACAGGCATTCCTGTTGGGAAAGACAGCTCACAAATAAAATCTCTTTGTCACATGCAGAATTGGGCTTGAGAAACGAGCTATTTTACCTCAACATGTGAGAGTGTGTTTCTGTATTGGTTTTGCAGGAGTAGGAGTTTTCCTTGTCCGTGGAGGATTCCTCAGCAAGAGGGAACTGCCTTGCTTCTGGTGCATGGAGGGAGTGCAAGGCAGGAACGGGGCTCAGGCAGAAGAGCTGCTGAGTTGCAGCTCTCCTGCTGTTTGGTCAAATGTTTACTGCTTGTCTTGGCAAAGGAGCCCTGTAGAGCTGCTGAGGTTTTCTCCCATGAAGGGAGGATTCAACCAGGTGGTGAAGGCAATTTATTTATTTTTTTCCTTATAGAAATCATTGCATCCTCCCCAGGGCAATGTGATCTTGCTTTGTGCAGAGCAGGAAGGACCAGCTCTGGTTTGACTCACGTTAACAAAATGTTCATGTAGTCTGCAAAGGATTTGGGATACTTTTGAGATTATTTATATTATTTGGATATTTAAAACAGATTAGTCTTTAATTTATTAACTCTTAGGGTTTTTATTTGTCGTGATAGGTGCCCAAAGGAAATTGACCCTCACATCCCTAATGTGATGGGGTTATGTTTGAAGTACATCACCTTTGACCCAAACTACAACTATGATAATGAAGAGGAGGAAGAGGAAGAGATGATGGAAACTGAAAATGGGGAGGATGAAGAGCAAGGTGCCTGCTTGTGAGGATGACTGCACTCAGCAGAACACTGGATTAACGTTTCTCCCCTTCCTGCTTTCTCACCCTCTGTGATGCTAATTTTAAGATCTGCTTCAAGACAGTTCTTTTAAATGGGTTATTTTAATTTACCAATGGTAGTAACATAGCTGTATGTTGCAGCAGTAATTCTGAGCTTGCTAGTTTTATTTTTTTCTGACAACATTCTCAAATGTCTGCCTGCATTAGGCAACAGTGAAAAAACACTGAAACTTGAACTCTGAACTAGCTTAGAGGAGAGCTAGACCGAGGAAGCGCTGTTTTTCCTGTGCCTGCTGACTGCAGGAGTTTCTTGGAGCACATCCGGCAAGCAGCCAGGCTTAACACCTGGAAATGCTGAGGAGCAGCCGCTCTGCCATCCTGATTGTTGGAAGCTCTCCCTTGCGCTCCCAAAGGTGCCGGTGCTGTTTGCAGCCTGCCAAGCAGGCCTGAGACCCCTGCTCCAGGCCGTCGGCTGGATGTGCGTGGGTGATGCTTCAAGGGGAGGCATGAATGCTGCTGCTCTGGCCTGCTTTCTGGCTTGTCCAGACTGCAGGTGGTGACACTAAGTGTCTGAATGCAGCTGTAACACCAGTTCCTGTCTGTCCGCATAGTTTAGCTCTAGTAGGCTTAGGCTTCTGTGAGAGAGGTGGCTCTGTACAGAGTCCTGACAAAATGGCATTTCTTGAAAGATGTTACAGGCAGATGTAGGAATTGCAGTTAAACAGGTACCCTCTCGCTGCATCTGCTGGGGTGTTACGCAGTGTTAGCTTTTTTAACCAGGCAACTAGCCAGCATTTGTAGCTTACTCTGGTTAGAAAAGGAATCGGAAATCTTTGACGTGGTCTCACTTATTTACAAGACTGGACAAACTCCTGTTCTCCCTGCTCACAGGGGAGGTCAGGCAAGCAAGCAGCACTTCCAGGCTGTGGCAGCCAGCACCCCTGCCAGCGTGTCAGAGCCATGCTGCTTCGACAGGCTGCGGCTTTTTCTTGGTTTCTGCATGCTTCCTCTTAATCTCTCCGTCTGCTAGGCTGTTTTCCATACATGCACCCTGTTCCTGCGCACAACAGCCAGCCAAAGCTCATCTTTGCCGTCACCAAAAGGCTGCAGAGTCGGTGCTGCTGCAACTGTGCTCCTCTTTGCAAGGCCGGTTGATTTTTTTTTTGCAGGAAGAGCTATATGCTTAACTCCTGTTTTAAATGGAAGCCTGCAATTTTGATGTAACAGTTTCAGGGCAACTTCAGTGAGCCTACAAACAGAGTAGCCATGCAATTACATTTTTACTATAAGGTAGCTATTTTTTACTACTTTGTAGCATAAGAGAGCAAATCTACAGTCCTGAACACTTACAAGTGCCAGTATTAAAAACACCTTGGTCCACCACTAGAACCATCTTAGTCGTCGGTGAAAGCAATCCGATGCTGTCTTCCAAAGAGGCCTTTTATTTATTTTCTGAAGCGTGTTTACTTTGAGGTGGATGTCGAGCCTTGGTCATATAGGAAGGTTGCCTTTAATGCCTGTTAACTATAGACAACATTTTATAATGTCTCTATTTATAGCTGCATATAGTGTGGCAGCTAAGAGCAAAAGTTAGAACAAGTTCATTGGAAGAAAGGCATTTTTGTTTGCTTTCATACTAATTGGGGTAAGATTCTGGCCAGCCTCCTGGAGAATACGTTCACTGGTTCTGCCAGTAACATAGTAAATTGTTATGCTGTTTGTGCCATTCAGGAATTGCTAAGACAAATATTTACATATTTCTGGCTTTAAAATCTGGGAAGCTCATTCTCCCTTCAAAACAAAAGCCTTCATGCCTGAGCTGAAGCGACCAGTAAGGGTAGTAACGTTAAGGTTTATTCTCCGTCGGCTTCTACTTGGAACAGAAGAATCTGGCACAGGGCAGCCCTGGGTCCTACTGGCTGGTGATGACGTCTGTAGGGACAGGGTGTTGTGGGCAATGTTGTGTTCCCAGATATGTGTCAGTTACTGGCATCTGTTTG
>Ga0181612_178498_pt1 | contig 12917 bp, 5 predicted proteins | sample HoacroProtozoa21_FD_119630 | JGI IMG/M metagenome (GOLD analysis project Ga0181612, IMG submission 119630) | Hoatzin crop microbial communities from Cojedes, Venezuel. Combined Assembly of Gp0051906, Gp0051904, Gp0051908 | reverse complement strand
GCTTTTGTGTTAAGCCATGATAAAACCTCTATGTAAAACCTCTCAAAGTTTAAATAGAACAACATGATTTATGTTTTTTAAAGATAAACTTTTGCTTTCTTCACGTGAGGGCAAATGGAGCACTACTTTCACAACCTAGTTTTCTATTACTGGAAACTGTTATTCTGTCTATTACTCCACTTTGTAATAGTGGAGTTATGGCAACCAAAAAGGTTAATGATGAGGAAATTTAACAGCTTAGCGGAGCACATATGCTTAAATTTCCAGTATTACTGTGCACTCAAAATATGATACCAGGAAGCACTGCAAAATTAATGTGTTCATTTTCAAAGGTAAATTATGTTCTAATATTAGTTATTTATCAATACAACTAATAATTATAATAGTAATGAAAACATAGTCCAGAACCATGTAGTTCAAAAAGAAAAAAGAAAAAAGCAGGACAGAAAAAGGCCCTTCATATGACTTCGAAGGACAATCTAATGCTCTAAACACAAAACAAGAAATACTTCACACATTTATGCACCACGGCAATTTTATAAATATCTCAGTTTTCCTTCTCATTCCCTGTTGTACCTCTCAAAATGAATTGATATTCTTCGATTGTGCTTCATTTCCATTTTGAAAGAGACAAGGAATTTTCTGCATGAAAATACTCTAGAAAGATTTTCCAGGGTTAGCTTTATGATAAAGACATTTTCAAATCAAACACAATGATTATAATACTTTCCACATTAGATTGTGTTACTTTTGCATTTAGATTAGCAACAAATTAGTTGTATTAAGCAGTTTTATTTCACCAGTTAAAAATTAATCATTATTATTGTGTTGGGTTTTATGATCTCCCAAATCATGCAAAAAGTGCTACAAGTAAGCATATGTTTTCAGGTTAAATAGAAAATAGATACTGGATTGCTAGATTGTCCCCCTGCCAAGATTAATAAAAGAACTTAGAAAGATTCTTTACGACACATGAAAATGTTAAGATGGGAGAGGTGTTTTTTAGCAATCTTCTTCAAAAAAAAGCATTGTGAAAACCAAAATTTGCTATTTTACATGTAGACTGCGAGATATTTATAGAAATGTTTGAGTGGTTATTTACATACAGAGTACTGCATTACCTCATTGGTTTCCAATAACTTTGAAGCTCTATCTCTTTCAGAGTGGGCTTTATTGGTGGGGTTTTTTTTGAAAGAAAAATCTTAGTAATTTTAAAAGAAAATGAATGCATGCGGCCTTCTTGAGGAAGAAAAATTGAGTGAGCTTTCTTTTTTTATTTATTCCTTATCAGCTACTTTTCACTTTTGAAGCTATAAAACTCTGAGCCTTTCTTAAAGCATTCAGTCTTTGCAGATCCTGGGAATTAGGCAGTCCTGAAACATGTAAGGCCTCACTATTTAAGGCCTTATGACTCATATAATCAGTTCCACCTATAAAAAGGGAATACAATGTTAGTTTCTGCAGAGCAGGTACAATTTTTTGCAGTCAGTTATATCAGAGCAGTATGCTGCATCCACTTTGAAATCTTCTGCCGCAGTCACAATGAACGCTCAGCCTGTGGTCAAACCTGTAACATTTAAAAAAATGGTAGGTCCAGCACTTCCACTGAATCCATTAATATGTCTTTGCTCTTTAACTCAGGTACTGACTTACAGAGATTATGGCTAGGAGAAGGTGGGAGGAGGTTAGAAAGCAAAAACAAAACTTTTATACATATATATATATGTATGCACGTATATGTATGAATTTATGAATGTTACTTCTACAAACACGCTGCCTGATGTATGCAGTTTTCTACCACTGCCAAGTGCTTGCATCTTAAGAGCTAATCAATAGGAACATACATTTAGTGTTAGTCAATTTACAGGGATACCGTGGGGATCAATTTTTCACAAATTGTTTGTTGATTTCCATAATTGACATGCTTTCTCCAAATCATGCAAATGGGAACTACATTACCAGTGGCTTTGGTAGCATGAGCTACTTTGTGTAAAGGAAAACAGTATAAATAAATTAGCACTAAGACTATATAAAACTGGTATTCCTATAGCTCTTTTTGTTGACAATGACAATATAGTATGAGTCATTGCGACTATCTGAAAGAAGTGCATGCCTTAGCTATCTGTCTAGAGGTAAGATTATCCTACAGTCTAAAGGGCCTTGACTCATTTGCTTACAAATACAAACATAAAATCATTTTGTGGGCAAACAGGAAAAAAATCCAAGAATGTATTTAATACATGGTTAAAATCTTGATAGTTCATCCAAATAGTTGTTATTACTTCAGATTCAATTGTTACAGAAGAAAGAAAATAAACAGAAAAGAAGAAATTAGTAATAATATACAAGAAAAGTTTAATAACAGACCACAGTTCTTTGTTCTCTTTAATATCCCCGAAATGTGTCTCATCCCATCCTAAGTCTGAGATTATTTAACTGACTATTTGTGAGCTGTTTAAAGGTGTGGTGTCTCCATTATTAGCCTGTGCTTCTGGCATTATAATCTCTTGCCTCTGCTCCTCTTGACAGCACTCTGTGTTTCTGTTTTTCAAGGCTGCTACTACAAGAGGTTTGTATTTCTCCATGCTACGTCACCACATTGGAGTTATGTCTCATTCCGCACAAAATAGTTACTTGTTTCTCCTGTTAGATACGCTACTATGGTTCTGCCATAAAAATGTAAGAAAAAATAAAATGGATTAGCCATAGCTAAGCACTCTGTTACAGATCAGCCATGTAAAAATGAAGTCCTAGGTATTTAAGAAAACGTTCAGGCAAAGAAAGTCTGACAAGCCTCGTTCCCGAGGCCTTGCAAATGCAGTACAAAGACTGTAGCCTGTTACTGACCATGGCAATATTGTATTACTTCACTATGTGGCTCCACAGACTTAAATGAGTCCTCCTCCATTTAGGACTTCTCAGGGGGGTTCAGTGCTGTTCTCAGTGCCTGGCTAATATAACATACCCATGCACAAGGGAATATCTGGTTTCAGCTAGTTAACTATCTACTCATGACTTTAGTAACTGAGCAGCTTTTAATATACTCAGCGGTAGATATGTACGGCTTAGTTTAACTGCCTCGAATAGGAATTCAGTGCCATTTGAAATATCTTGGATTATGAATCTTGTTATCTACCTGCCAGTGTAGAGGAGTGTGGTGGGTTAACTCAGGGTGGCCACCAGATGCCAAACAAGTTGCTCTATCGTTGCCCCTCCTCAACAGGTCAGGGGAGAAAATGTGAGAAAAAGCTCATGGGTCAAGATAGGGACAGGGAGATCACTCAGCAACTACTGTCATAGGCAAAGCAGACACAACATGGAGAAGATTAATTTATTGTCAGTTAATAACAGAGTAGGATAATGAGAAGCAAGAACAAATCTGAAGTCACCCTCCCCCCACCCGTCCCTTCTTTCCCAGCTCAACTTCACTCCCTTCTTCTCTGCCTCCTCCCCCTGAGCGGCAGAGGAGGACAAGGTATGGAGGTCGTGGTCAGTTCATAATGTGTTGTCTCTGCCACTCCTTCCTCCTTATGCTCTCCCTCTGCTCCAGTGTGGGGTTCTTAATGAACTTCTCCAACGTGGGTCCTTCCCATGGCCTGCGGTTCTTCAAGAACTTCTCCAGCATAGGTCCTTTCCACGGGGTGCAGTCCTTCAGGCACAAACTTCTCCAGCGTGGGCCATAGGTCCTGCCAGAAAAAATGGTCCTGTGTGAGCTCCTTTCCATGGGCCACAGGTCCTGTCAGGAGTCTGCTCCAGTGTGGGCTGGGGAGGGACAGCGTCTTTCAGGGCACATCCACCTGCTCTGACATGGGGTCTTCCATGGTCTACAGTGTGGATATCTCCTCCACCTTGGTCCTCCATGAGCTGCAGGGGGCAACATGTGTCACCATGGCCTTCTTCACTGGCTACAGGGGAATCTCTGTACCCCCCACCCCTGCTACTAAAACCTTGCCACATGTGTAAACCTAATACACACAAACAAATAATTTCACTCTGAATGAATAGCAAAGAAAAGACTGTTTAGAGTAATTAAAAATGAAGATGGCTTGTATGAGTCAGTCACAGAACTTTTTATTGTAATAGGTTGTTAATCTATTTAGCTTAATGTTAAGAAATCTGTGGTGTTTTTCTCCAGATATTCACAGCCTAATTAGATAACATTTTAACAGGAATCCTTTGTATTATGTGTGCTCTCTTCGGCTTAGGTTTTAGAAAACAGTTGGGCACCCTAGGCTTTCTACTAAAGTTTCTAGTACAGAAACTACTCACATTCTACAAGTTAATAAGTTAATCAATGAACAGCTAGGTCAAGTTGAAGTGTCCTGAATCTACCAGTGAAAGGACTCTCTGTAGTTGAACAGGCTGATCTTTGAAGTTTTGCATTCTAGAGCCTTAGGTACAATAACTACATTGTAAAATGTGCAGGTTTCATATTTAATGTTTCAATGTCCACTTAATGGACTGCATCTAAACAAAGGGCAATATGTAGTCCATGACATTTCTTGGTCTCCTAGTTTTCTGGATAAAGCAGCTGAACAGGTTGTTTAGAGGTCACTTCAAGTTTACACACCTGGATTTCCTTCCCTCAGATGGGGAGTAATGGCTTTGTTTCTTATCCCAGTGTGGGGCACAGCATATACCTGAGCCATGTATTTCTTCTAATTTAAATATCGTCTTTGACATAAGACATGCCTCAGTGGATTGTGCACTTAAAATCCTACAGGTGATAGATTCTTCACTTCAAGCAAGATGGACGTTGCTGATTTACTGCGCTTACACCTGAGTTTCTTTCCATCATTTCCATTTTACCAGAAAGGCAGTGAAGCAAATTGAACCCATATTTTCCATGAGCGAGTCTTACTTTTCGAGACAGAGTTTAAAAAAATTTTTAAAGTTTTTAAAAAAATTAAGTACATTCTTCAGATCCATCAAGATGATTTTGGACTCATAATAATATTATGTTAACTGACCTTAAATTCTGCACTTAGATACGTGAAGTTTTGTGGGATGTAATAAATCACATTTTTAAGCTTTTCTATTCATATGCTTGCATATCTGATGCTTGTAGTTCATGTAAAGGGGACTAACAATATTTTCTGTAGTAAGATAAACTAGAGTATCAAAAAGGTTCAAAGAGTAGTTTTTCAAATTTTTAATTACATATAAGAATGTATGCATGTGTTTGTATTCAGAATATGATCTTCTGTCATAAAAATGGCCACCATTTTTCTTGGAAGTGCTAGTATTGCTCTGCCATTTTATATCTTTGGAGAAGAAATGATATTTGTTGTATTTTAAGACTTTAATAGTCTGCTGTTCTTAATTAAATATTCTGATGTCTCTTGTTAACTGCATAAGGACAGTGGCATTGCCTTTAGCTACTGTTAAGTTCCTTAGTATTTTTTAAAGGCTAAAGATGATAATATCTGATGTATGTTTATTTTGTGGTGCAGTTTCATTACTATAAAAAAGAAATATATTATTGTGTCATTATTTAGGTTACTCTGTATGCCTTTTTCCCCCCTGCATTTGATTCTTTCAATTCACTGAAAGAAGCTGAATATACTATTGAACAACACTGCAAGTCACTTGGTGTACAATTAAAAGTGTGTAATTTCTGGTCAGATTTCCCTTCTTTGCCAAAGGTATACATTAGACTTTAATGATGCATGAAGATGAACCCCAGTTGTAAATGCACAAGCCCTCATAATATTTTAGGGAACAAACAAGTAGCATTTTGGAAATTTCACACAAGCAGTCTGGTTCTCCTCCTCCTTCCTGTTTTGAAGTCAATAGCCCGTGTTACATCAGCCATCTGCAGTTCCATAGACAGGTGCAGGCTCAGCTTCACAGCTCCAAGCCTGGAGTTCAGAGGGAGCTGAAAAAATTGCTAAGCAACTAAGGCGAATTTCCAGCATCGCTGAAAAAAACTCCCCAACATTCATTTCTAAAAATATGGATGGATTTATTTGTTTTTTATACATTTCCCTGGACATTGCTTGTACAGAGAGAAAGCATATGGGCTTGCATGCAACTTTAAACTGTGTAGGAATAATGAGACATATATAAGGCTAACCATAAAGTATGGAGAAAAAATCTGGTTAGTTTGTTGAGAACCTGGTAGACCTTGGAGGTAACAGACTATTCTACAATACTGATTGTCTTAGAAACACAATGCTACTTTCTAATAGCTGCAGACACTAACGAAAATGCTGAGGTGGTGTGATGTGCCAAAAAAGTACAGATCAAGAGACCAGGCCAGTGAATTTTTCTAACCTTACACATTGTTGCATCTGCTCAAATTTCAGTTCTTTTCTCCTTTTTATTGCTTGAGTGGACTGAATCATTCCTACAAACTCCTCCCTTCTCTGCATATTGCCCTCCCTTTAATTCTGACCTATTAATAGGGCTTTAGGCAAAGAGAGTTAAAATAACACCATCCTCTACATAAAAAAATATACAATTAACCAGTGCACGTTGGCAGAAATAAATTCTGTTGGACTTGTCATCACACGAGTATGTGGTTCTTTGAAGTACACAACTAGAGATTTTATATGCATTGAAAAACACTGTCGTAATATCCATCAGTGCAAGGCAAATATTTGTCAACCAACATCCTCTTCTGAAAGTATAACTATTGGGTGAAATTACGGTAGTAAAAAGGAAAATATTTTTTTTCTTTTTTACACACATAGGGTTTTCAGGATCAGTGAGGCTAACCACACTTCACTGGTGAAAGTTTCATATGTAAAATATATTCTAGTTAATATTACTTACGTATCTAGCACTGAAAACTTTTTGTATTATTGCCTAGTGATCTCCATAATAACTTTTCTTTTGTCTTCCTGTCACATCAGTGCTTCTGGGAGACTGTAAATTATCAGTTTTTTTAACACTGTAACAATAGCAGCTTTGATTATCTTAATTTTTTACTAGTAGTAACTCAAATATGGATGATATTATGAATCAAATTATTTGAACACAGGTCTACAACACTGAGAAAAATGTAAATTTCTTGAAAAATATCCTGATTCAGCTGAAATTAAGATCCTATTTTTTTCTTAGATTTAAGCCAAAAGCTCTTACTTTAAGAAGATTATTAACTTTGTGTATGCACGTAATTGAATCATAGATGGCATTTCAGGTTAGCAACAAGAAAGGCTAGCCAAGGTATGAATGACTTTTCAGTGCGAATGCTTGCTAGATGATATTGTCAGCAAAAAAAGAAATTATCTTCTTTACTTGGGTTCCAAACCTATTTCAACCTGTAAACATGAGCTGATTACATATACTTCTAATTACCTAGCAATAAAATAACTCTGTATGATCTTTCTACTGCTGTTATATAAGCATAAGCATGACATATGCCTTCTTTTCTAGTTTAAGGCATACAGTTAGTATATTGCTATTTCTTCTTCGTTCTCTCCTGTGCACTATCTAATATATTTGCACTGTTTGTTTTCCAGTTGTATGCTGATATTTCAGAAGACTATCCATCTGTTCTGGGAATATAGATCCCTAGTCATACACAAATTTTTGATCTGCTTCTCCTGCTACCTACAGCCAGCATCACTTCTGTATTCTGAGTACAACTTCCAACTTAAAATATCCTTTTAAAAAGAGAATATGAAGGCATTTTGAGAATCTGTACTGTTTAATAATTCATCTCTTCTGTGCTAACAATCATGCTTTTGATATATAGGAAACAGAGGTAAATAAAAGACTCAGATCTTCCTCCTTGCCTTCATGTTCAGCTTATTGCTGGCTTATTTCCTGTTTCTGCGCCCTGGTGACTGGCAGAATGAGTATTTGTGCTCCACTGTGGAAACTGGCTTTTCTCTTCTAAGAGCTATGTGACACAACCAGGCTTTGTGGCTGCAGCTGAGAAAAAGTCTCTGATGCCGAGCAGTAAGTGTTAAAAATGACTAATCCAATCTGGCTGTCTTTTGATCTACAGGGTCAAAGTTAAGGTACCTTCTTAACTCGTTTCAGTGGGCAAACATGAGGTGAAACCCTTGTGAAGAGTGGGCAGAATACAGGCGTTGAGGCACATTGGCACATGTTAGGACATAGCCTGGGGTTTAGCTACCTAAACTCACCATGAGAAGGTGCTGGACATGGCATAAGAAATTACTGGACACAGCAGATAACAGAGTGAGAAGCTGACAAATGTTATGGGTTGTGCTGTGAGAAATGGCCAGATTTCACAGATGGTTAAGGGTGAGTGAGGTGAGAGACAGCCAAATCTCACAAATAATTGAGGGATAAATTGGGAATCTTTTGAGAACTGAAATCTTGTAAGGCCATCAGACCTTCAGCAACTATAATCTGTGAGATATCAAATTTGGGTACAGATGTAACAGAAGTAAGTCCAGTGTGGAAAAAGTAATTAGGACTGGGATGTTTATTCAAGGTAAAACCAAGGTGAAGGAAGGGAGGTGTTGAGGTGGATAGAGAAAACAAGCAAGGGAAATGGAGAGGAGCTGGAACAAAGGAGGTCGAATGAGTGCAAGTAAGCTGATGGCTGATATACTTGCCTCGTGAAGCCCTGTCCTTTTGCTAAATTCTGTTTCAAACTAGTTTCTATATGAGTGCACTCCATTCTGGGTATGAGTGTATGAACCACTAGTGACCTTCAAGAGAGACTAGTCAGTAAGGAGTATGAGAGATCTGAGTGCCAGTTGCCGGAGAGAGAAACTGTGAGTCTGACGGACCCATAGGTCTAGGAATCAGCTACTGAAGGCAACCATATTGCGTGTGGGAGGGTGTGGAACTGAACCACTAGCAGACTTTAGGTTGGACTAGCATGTAGTAGAAGGACACCAGCACCTGGAAAGACTTACGGTCTCAAGATCTGACCCAGTAACTGCATGCAGAGCCTGGGATATGCACAAAGATTTTAGATGGACTTGGAGTCCATGGTAATATACAAGGAATCTATGAATCTATGAGAGTGAGGATACGTAAGGGTACGTATATGGAACCACTAGTGAGCTTACATCCCAACCTGTGTGCATGTGTCTGCAACCAGGAACATGTACTCCACCTCAAAACCTCAACTCCACCAGTCTGCAATTTAAATAGGAACAAATAATACAAAATATATCCCTCTTATTATTTAATATATACACACCTGAAAGCCAAATCAGTCCAGAAAAAACAGCTTGGTTATGTAATTTAATACATAAACAAGCCTATGTTTAAACCTTATTATCATTTGCTATATTGTTGTTTGCTTCCACTGCAAGCCAGAAATTTAGTGTATGAAGTGTCTTAGGAGGCTGCAAAGTCCAAGAGCTGAGTATAAGGAAACATTAATAAAGTTTTTTTCCTTATATTTAAGTATTTTGACAAATGTGTTTGAAACAACGTGACATATATTAGGTACATATTTACTCTTCCTTGAAGGAAAACTTTTTTACTTCCTTTCACTAGAAAATTAATCAAGACTAGTTTAGTTTCCCTGTTCTATGTACACTCATTTACAAGCACCTAGATGAACTTACCTTCTCTATCGTGTACCATTACTGGCTGTATTAAGCAATTTGCAGGTAAATCATAAATCCTTTCCTTTTATGTTTAGTGTGAGAATATTAATCCTGAGAGAACAAACTGAGTAATCATATGGCTGTAATATGCAATTCCCAGAGGAGCTCTTTTGTAATTCACTAATTGCAATGATGACACAATACTACAGACTAAATCTAAAACTACAGTTTTCTACTTCAGTTATGCTTTAATTACCAACCTGCAGCAGCAGTACCTGACCATGAACATGTCTCCTACTTCAACACAGTCTGCAAAATTGATGGTGCCAGGTAAGAAAAAGGCAGATAGGCTGCAGAAGTGATGGAAACATTAGTAACATTGGTGTGAATCATTTCCTGAAGAATTAAAGAAATTATTAACTTTTTCTGATAGTTATTAATTTACCAGGAAGAAAACTCCTATGTTCTAGTTCTTGCTAATCAGCTGATAAACAATAATTATAAAGCTGACTAAAATCCAAGCAGAATAAAATAAATAAACCCTCACAACCTATGCCACTCTGATCACCTGGGTTCCTGAAAGTTTTATATTTACTTTTCATTTCTCGTTCATCCATAAGGATATGATCATAAATGTCAAGACTATGAGGAAGGGTAACCAAACTGAGCAGCCAGTGCTGTAAAATGAGTACAATGGGATGTGTGCTTTGGTCTACAGTCACCAAAATCACAATTCTGTCACGTCACCAAAGCAAAGATGATTCTTTTTTGGCCATACTTTTTTGTTGTAGTGCTATGCTAACCCTTATCCTGCAACTGGGATTCAGAGAGTCTTATATAACACATAAATTAATTGTTATATCATCCCATGATCATAAAGGGCATATTATTTATACCTTTGTCAGTAGAATGACTGATATGTCTCGGGGAGGATTTTCAATAGAACAAGGTCACAGTCCATAAGTAAATATGCTTAGGTATGTTGAACATGGCAAGATTTACTGAGTAACTGTTCTAAATAATTTTCTGTGGTCACCTGCTTGAACAAGGCTCTGCAAGATATGAAGAATTATTTACATGTTATTTCAGTTATGGTACTGAAGAAACATCATTAATAACATATATTTTGAAGTGTTCTTTATTAACAGTCTTTAAATCTCCTGGCACATTTGTGAAGTAGTATGTCATACCATCACAGGAATGTATAAAGTAATTTTTTTTTTCTTCAGAGCATGCATAGCACTTGACCATCTTTACTAAGCTTTATTGGGTACCTGATTTTTCCTTCTTAACCCATAAACTCACCTGATATTTTTTTCCAAACATGTACTGAAACAATTTCGGTATCTCTCAATTGTTAGCACATGTTTTGGAAGGCTTTGTGTTTGAAAACATTCTGTGCTATTCTGAGTTTTCAGTTCATGAATTTCATCTAGTCATTCCTGTGGGATGGACACCATGCTTCATTACCCAAGAAGGAAAACACTCTTTGGTTTTTGGCTTTTGTTTTTTAATCAGCTGTTATTTACTATAAAAGATATAAATTTTAGTTTAAAAAACTTCCTTAAAGATACACTAGAAACAGAAGACCTTGTTAAGCAGACTCTCAGAATGTTTTGTCCATTTATGTGATGTTCTAATTTCTTCCAAATCCTAATGGAAACCCTTTTTTTCATTTCATCTTTGTATTCACTCTACTTTTCTTCAGTCACTGTTTTATTCCAGAAACGTTTACTGCAAAATCTCATCTTCTCTTTTCCACATATTTTGTTAATGAAAAGATACGTTATTTAATATAATATTTTCAGTTATAAAGTAATTAATAGTATCTCAAAGAACTGCACTGAAGAAAATGATTAAACATGTAACCTTTTAAGAAAATTGTATGAAGAAAACATATTTTAGAGTTAAATTTCATCCGAATACCTGACTTAATAATGGGCCACTATGCAATTGTGGTATCCCCAGCATGTCCTGGGTCTCTGAATGGGAAGACATATTTGGACAAGACAGATCTATGCACTGGGTTACCCTGCAGTATAACTTTTGTCAATGAGATCAACACCACCACTGTCAATTACTATGTTAATATCTGACCACTAGCTCCCTGATGGCTTTGTTTTAGTTTTAAGTTAAGATTAAAATTCAATATATAATATACAGCTTTGGCTAACCATGGGACATTAATATAAACTGACCTCTTTCCACCATTTACAGTCTTGCTTGGGGTCCTTGAAAATGCTGGGGTTTTGGGCTGTGTTTTTGGTTTGTGGTTTTTTTTTTTTTTTTTTGTGGTAGCAGTTAACTTTTTTTTCTGCAGAAGGGGCTTTTGTAAATGCTGACACTTCATTTTCATAAAAATATTTTTTTAAGCTTGTGAATTTATGAAACAAAAGCTAATGATGAATAGATATTGTAGCAACACCAAAACAGGAGTTTTGTGAGGGCTGCCTGCTGTGGTGTTGTGCTTTTGTGTTCAGTCTAGCAGAGTTCATGGGGGTCAAACAGAAAAAAACTACACACTTAAGGGCAGAAAATAGAGGAGCATTCAAAAAAATTTGCATTTAGTGTGTAATAGAAGCAGTGCACTGACAGCAATCCATCAGCCGCAATCCTACCTGGAGGCTTGGTTAATACTGCCACTAATCCTGAGTGGAGTTAGAGATTGGAAATTTGACTGCAAAGAGGAACAATGAATTCACTCAGGAGACTGACATGGTTTCGTGGCTCTTCCTTAAGCCTGAAGGCCTTCTGGGCCCCTAGAGCTGCGTGGGGGACTCGGCTGCTCATCCTCAGCAGATACAACAGAGAGCCTGTGCAAGCTGCAGAGCTGCCTTGGACTCTGAGGGTTAATCATCCCATTACAAAGTTCCCTCTTGCAAACTGGTTACCTCTCACTTAATCAACAGAAAGGACAGGAGCTGATAGTCTTTTAGAAAGGCAAATTAAAAACTGTGCTTTCTATTACTAAACTATTCTTTGGGGGTAGTGTATGATTTTCCTAAGGCTGAGGATTATCTCTCCGTATTCCTTTGAAAATGATTGCCGGTGTATTACAGAGCTAATCTATTTAGACGTAAATTTAGTAATTTTCCAATTACTGGTTTAGAGATTTAAGGCAAAATGCAACAGAGAAAGGAGGAAGAAATATTTAGTATTTACCTGTTTTTTACCGGAGTAGCAAAATCGCATACCAAATACTGAATAAAATAAAATGGAAAAAAAAAGGATAAAAGTTTCAAAATATATTCAATAGTAAAGAAGAAGAAATACTGACTAAATATGGACTGAATAAGACTATATTCTTAATGGCAATTTGTTATGATAATTCACAGAATCACAGAATCACAGAATAGTAGGGGTTGGAAGGGACCACTGTGGGTCATCTAGTCCAACCCTCCTGCCGAAGCAGGGTCACCTACAGCAGGC
>Ga0181612_127595_pt1 | contig 12917 bp, 9 predicted proteins | sample HoacroProtozoa21_FD_119630 | JGI IMG/M metagenome (GOLD analysis project Ga0181612, IMG submission 119630) | Hoatzin crop microbial communities from Cojedes, Venezuel. Combined Assembly of Gp0051906, Gp0051904, Gp0051908 | reverse complement strand
CTGCCCCGTGTATTCCTGGGTGATTTGGAGTTCCAATGCAAGGGACGTCGAATCCATGCCTCCGAAAAGCGGACTGAAAGGTTCCCTTGGTTGGAAATCTACAGGTCCGTTCTTTATCTGGAGGATGACATTGTCCCTGAATTTCCCGTCAAGCGGCTTGAACTCCTCATATGCCTGTTTCGCCCTATCCTGACTTGTCGCGGAATAGACGAAAGCCCTCCACATTATTATGCCTCCGTAAGGGGCTACGGCATCGGCCAGCATGTTGGCGCCTTGGGCGTGTGTGCGTCCGTAGTCTTGGGGACCCGGTTGGCCTTCACTGCTTGCCTTTACGAGGAATCCTCCGAAATCGGGTATGGCCGTGTAGATCTCCTCAATCTTGAATTTCCACCAGGATATGACCTTGGGGTCGAGGGGGTCGGAAGTCTCCAACCCTCCCAGGGCAGAAGGGGATGCGAAGTTTATCGAAAGGTAAACCTTTATCCCGTAATCGCGCAGTATGTCCGCAATCCTGCGCACCCTGTCCAGGTGTTCGGCGTCAAGGACCAAAGGGGAAGCGTTAACATTGTTCAGCACTATCCCGTTTATCCCTATCTTACCGTTGAGGGCCCCGTATTCCCTTATCTTTTGGATGGGGAGGTCATCACTTGTCCACTCCCATATCGAATGCCCGGCATATCCCCTTTCCACCGTATCGTCGAGGTTGTCCCAGTGGTTTAGCAACCTCAGCGAATAGGCGGGTTCCCCTTCCAGCGGGACATTACCTTCCAGCCACAGGGAATCGTTGGGTCGGGCGCATCCGCCAAGGAGCAGTGCCGAGGCGAGAAGGCTAATCGTCGAGGCCTTCGATAGTTTGGATAGTTCCATCGTCATTGTATTTTAAGACGCAAACTTTCAGGCTGCGAAGCCATGTGCGTCCGCCTGAAGGCACACTGTCGTGATGGAAAAGATACCATTTGCCCCTGTATTCGACTATGCAGTGGTGGGTTGTCCATCCCACTACGGGTGTAAGGAGTTCCCCCTTGTAGGTGAAAGGCCCGTAAGGGTTGTCTCCTATTGCATAGCACAGGTGGTGGGTGTCACCGGTAGAGTAACTGAAGTAGTATTTGCCTTTGTACTTGTGGAGCCAAGAGGCTTCGAAAAAGCGCCTGTGGTTGTCCCCTGCGGTTAAGGGTTTGCCGTCCTCGTCAAGGATCACGACGGGTTTGGGCTCTTCTGCGAATTGGAGCATGTCGTCACTAAGGCGTGCGACACGTGCCGGTATTGCGGGCTCGTCGTCTGCGGGGAAGGTGGATCCCGTATCCAGGGCCTTGTTGTCGCGGTACCTCTGGAGCTGACCGCCCCATATGCCTCCGAAATACATGTAATACTCGCCGTCTTCCTCATAGCAGCAGTAGTCGATGGAGTAACTTCCCCTGACGGGATCGGGTTGGGGGATGAACGGCCCTGTGGGCGAATCGCTTATGGCAACACCCATCCTGAAGATGTCGTTCTTGTCCTTGAGCGGGAAATACATGTAGAACTTACCGTCCTTGCGGGCCACGTCGCAGTCCCAGAGCTGCCTTCCGGCCCAGGGTATGTCCTCTTGGCGTAGAACCACCCCGTGGTCTTTTATGGGGGAAGTCATGGGATCGTCACCTTCAAGTGAAAGCACATGGTAGTCTTTCATCGCGAAATGGCTCCCGAAATCATCCTCGGGGATGCCGGACTCCCAGTCGTGTGAAGGGTAGATGTAGAGTTTTCCGTCAAATACGTGTACGGAAGGGTCCGCCATGTAGTCGGCGGGGAAGAGGTATCTTTTAGCGGTTTTCATTTATGGTTTGGGTTTTTGCGTTGTTTATGATCCAGTCAACGACCGGTTTTTGGTTATAGTCCTTATCGAAGAGTACGGGTTCGTCAAGGCGGGTTTCAACGGGCCAACCCCTTTTCCAGCTGTCGGCGTCGGTGAGTCCCCAGACGTTTATCCTCCTTATTATGTCGGAGTGTTTGAGGTAAAGGCCCCAGAATTTCTCACACCTTTGGTTCCACTGCTCGCGCACACTGTCGGGAATGCCTTGGGGATAGGGGTCCAGAAGGGCCTTGGCTTTCGCCTCGGCTTCCTTGTCCCCGGCTTTTCCCAATTTGGACATTTCGGCGAGGTCGGCTGAGCTTGTTATGGTGGGGAGGATTGACATATCCCATTCGGTTAGGCATATCCCTACGCCCTGGGCGGCCACATCCACCATGCTTTTCTCGAAGTCCGCGAATTCGGGATAGTCCATCCCAATGTGTCCCTGGAATCCTACCGCATCGATCCTGAGTCCTTTTTCCTTCAAGCTTTTGACTATCTGGATGACCCTGTCGACCCTGCCCCTGTGGTGCATGCCGTAGTCGTTGTAGTAGAGTTCGGCATCGGGATCGGCTTCATGAGCGTATTGGAAGGCCAGCGGAATGTACTCTTCCCCGAGTATCCTGTAGAAGGGACTCTCCCTGTAGGAACCGTCGTCCATCACGGCTTCGTTGACCACGTCCCAACCTTTTATGCGGCCCTTGTATCGTCCCATGACCGTGTAGATGTGGTCTTTCATCCTCTGTTTGAGTTCTTCGGGGGACACGTCCTTCCCGTTCTCGTCCACGGGGAACCAAGGTGCCAGCTGGGAATGCCATATAAGGCAATGGCCGAACACTTCAAGTCCGTTCTGAACTCCGTAATCCACATATTTGTCGGTGAGGGTCCAATCATATTTGTCCTTGGCGGGGTGGATAACTTCGCTCTTCATGCAGTTCTCCGGCTCTATGGCGTTGAAGTGCAGGCTTATCAGCGAATCCGCTTTCGGATCCTGGTGGCGTATTTGCTTTTCGTTGATGGCCACTCCGATGAGGAACTTGTCCTTGAGGGCGTTCTTTAGCGAAGGCGTTTCCTCGGCGGCCTTTTTCTTAGGGGCGCACCCTATGCAGAGCAGTGCCAGTGCGATGGGAAGTATTTTTCTCATAGCTAGTTTTGTTTTTTAGATCTTTCTTCTATTTCACGGTTGATCTGGTCCATGTACTCGTCGCTGAGTTCATATTTGCTTATTATCCACATGGCGAGGAAAAGCAGTATGGCGGGGATTACGCAAACCAGCCAAAGGATTCCCTGCTCGGCGAGGGGGGTCTGGGTGGCCTTGTCTGCATCGAACTTCACCCAGGCGAGAATTAGTCCGGGAACAACCCCTCCGAGGGCCATTCCTGCCTTGTAGAATATTCCGGTGAGGGCATTCACTATTCCGGCTATCCTCCTTCCCGTCTTGTATTCACCGTATGCCACTACTTCAGGGACAAGGGCCCACATGTAACCTGTGGCTACGATGACGCCGGTGGATTTTATGAACTGGGCCACATACACGAGCCAAAGCTTCTTAAGCGAAGGAACGACAGAGCATGCGTAAAGCAGGGCCATTCCGAAGATTGCGATCCCGAGGAAGATGTAGAACATCCCTTTCTTTCCGACTTTCCTCTTTATTGCGGGCACAAGCGGCATGAAAATGAATGCGGGGATCGAACCCAGTGCCATGAAGTAGGGCAGGGCGTTCTCTGCGTTCATGTTGTACACCATATAGTATGATCCTGCGGCATTGCCGACGGCCATCATGGCGAAAGCGGTGATGAAGAAGAATGCGAGCACCCTTAGGGGGCGGTTCCTCACGAACTCCTGCCAAAGGTCGGAAACCTTCACGTTGGCCGTTTCCTTTTCGTCCATTACGACCCTTTCCTTTGTCTGGCTGAAACAGAACACAAGGAGCAGCAGTCCTATGATTGCGTAGATCGACATGGTTATGAACCATCCGTTGGCGGCATCGGGGGTGGAGTAGCTTCCTCCGGCGAGTTTCTTCACGACGATGGGGACTCCGTATGCCACGGCAAGGCCACCGAGGTTGGCCATGAACATGCGGGTCGAAGTCAGCACCGTAATCTCATCGGTGTCCCTTGTGAGGGAAGAGTTCAGCGCTCCGTAGGGTACGTTCACGAGGGTATAGCACATCGACAACCCCACATAGGTGACATAGGCGTAAAGGAGGGATCCGCTGAATCCGTTCCAGAAACACAGGATGGCAAATCCCGTTAGGGGAATGCCTCCGAGAACCAGGTAAGCGCGGTACTTTCCGAGCTTTGGATTGTGCTTGTCCACGAATGTCCCCACGATGGGATCCCAAATCACGTCCACTATCCTCACGATCAGGAACATCACCGCGGCGACTGCCGGTTTGAGTCCGAAGATGTTGGTGTAGAAGAACAGCAGGTACATGCAGATGGTCTGGTAGATGAGGTTCTGGGCGAGGTCTCCCGCACCGAAACCTATCCTCTGCAGCCATGACAGTTTGTAGAAGCCGTTGGCTTCGTTTGAATTTTGAGTCATATGGTTTAGGGTTTATTTTTTCAAAATTTCATCAGCCGTCCTTTTCCCGACGGTCTTCTTGTCCTGGGGGTGTATGTCGTTCCATTCCCCTATGTCGGAGTTTTTCACTAGGTGAACCCCTTTGACCTTCCCGGCCACGGTCCTCTGTTCCTTCTGGACCCTGTTCCACCCGAAGTCGTTGTCTGTCTCTTCCGAGTGCTGGAATGCGGCCAGTTCGATTATGTAAAAGGGGAGGGCTTCCCTTTTCATGTTGTCCCTCCAAGAGGTTACGAGGGTCTCAAGGAGTCTTCCGTAGGAGGCGGCATCGTCGCAGTTGCTTTCCCCCTGATACCAGATTACGCCGTTTGTCGTGAAGTCCCTGATGGGGTACACCATGGCGTTCCAAAGTCCCGAAGGCTTGTAGATGAGGAAGTCTTCGCCGGGGCGGGCATCCATCCTTTTGCCTTCCTTGTGTGACCATCCCTTCAGAAGGGACACATTCCCGTCTTTCGTCTCAAGGGAGTAGTCCTTGTCCTTTACGAAAGAGGCCGGATTGCCTCCGCAGGCGTAAAGGTGTATTTCAACGGTATTCTCACCCTCTTTCAGCACTCCCGCAGGGACCTTGTAGTTGCGCGGGGGATACATGTATGTGGTGTTGCCAACATATTTGCCGTTGACAAAGGCGGAGTCGGCGTCCACCATGGCCCCTAGGTGGAGTGTGGCTTCACCGGATGCTTGGGATGCCGTCAGGTTGAATGTGTTCTTAAGCAGGTGGCTTCCGTAGATGTTCTCACCTTTGGGGTCCACCGCCCAATCCTTTGAGAACATGTCTATAGGCTTCCAAGTGGCGTTGGGGTTGGAGGGTTTTGCGTTATGCGCCTCCTGCCAAACCGAATAGAGGGTCTTGTTGAAGTTTATTACGCTGTCAAGGTAGTGCTTGTCCTTATAAGGGGACAGGATGCCTTTGGCCTTTTCCTCAAGGCGCCCTTCTTCGGTCCAAGCCTCGATGGGGGAGCCTCCCACTGCAGCGCACACCATACCTATGGGAATGCCTTCCCTCTGTTGGAGTTCCCTTGCGGTGAAATAGCATACCGCACTCCAGTCCATGGCTGTGGAATCGCTGTCAAGGACCTGCCACTTGGCTTCCCCTATGTCTTCCTTGGGTGCTCCGAAAGCATACTCCTTCGGCACTTGGAAATACCTTATCTTATCGTTGGAGTATCCCTTGACGTCTTGTCCGACTTTACCTAAACAGCGTTTAACGGGAAGTTCCATGTTCGACTGACCCGAGCAAAGGTAAACGTCACCGACCAGGACATCTTTGAGGGTGATGTCGTTTATCTTCATTTCGTAGGGTCCTCCCGCTGGGGATGCGGGAATCTCCACTTCCCACCTCCCGTTTGGGTCAGCTTGGCAGGAATAGGTTTTCCCCTGCCATTTGAGGGAGACTTTCGCCCCCTTGTCCGAAGTGCCCCATACCTTTACCGGCCTGTCCCTTTGCAGCACCATGTGGTCTGTGAATATGTGGGAAGGTTGTACGGGGGCTTTCTTGCCGCAGGCTGAAAGCGAAAGCACCACAAGAAGCGCAGTAAGTGTCTTTCTCATTGCAAAACTGTAGGTTTTATGTCTTTGTCCGGCATTTGCCAGGAAGTGTATCCGATGTGCGGTTGGTCCATCATATGGTTCCATTTGCCGCCCGAGAGTATCTTGTTGTAATAGTGCATGAGGTCCCTGTCCCTTTGGAAGTACATGTCCACTCCGTCTTGGTCGCCGAGGAACAGGGAGTAATACATCCTGTGGAGGTTCCGGAAGGCTTCTATCTCGAATCCCACAATCTGCCGGTAGGCTTCCGCCCAGGGGAGGGATATCTGCGAAAGGGTATCCGTTATTTTCTGGGATTCGGTGTCGAGATTCTGCCATTCCTTTAAGACTGTGGTCCACCCGGCGGCGTCATAGGAATCACTGTAGAGCATTTCGGGGGTGATGCGGCTTGCAAGAGTCCCGTAGCGGAGAAGAACATTCCCGATTCTCTCTCCCATCGCTTTCCCGAAAGTCTTTTCGGCAAAGAGGCGTGCGTGTTTTTCGACATCAATCCCTTCGGGATCCCACGCCATGTCAAGGAAGAACTGTATCGGATATTCCATGGGCTTTAAGTCGCCTACGTTCACAATCCAAATCTTTCGGATCCCGGATTCCAGGCACTTGTCCATTTCCCTTTTGACCTTATGGGTGTCGATGGTGTTTATCCACCTGTAGCAGCGGGGACCTCCGACGTAGTCGAAGTGGTAGTACATGCCGCATCCGCCGCTCCGCGCGGCATCTTCTTTTGTCGGGAGCCAGCGACAATTCCCCCAATTGTCGTCGCAGAAAAGGAGGGTGACATCCGAAGGGACGGTCATCCCCTTGTCGTAATAGGCCTGCACCTCTTTGTAAAGGGCCCAAACCTGGGGGACTTCTTCAACTTTCCTTCCCGTGTGCTTTGAAATCAGTTCGCGCTGGTTCCTTACAATCTCTTCCAGGAGAGCGATGTTCTCTCCTTCTGTCATGGGCTCGTCACCGTCTCCACGCATACCTACCGTTACGATATCCTCTGTCGGAGCCATCCTTTCAAGACCTTTTGCCCAAAAAGAGTCAAGGGCTGCCTTGTTCTTTTGGTAGTCCCAAGGGCCGCTGCCGTAGCGGTGCCATTCCTTCTGCGCCCTTGCGCAGGGCTCGTGGTGGGAGGTTCCCATGATTATCCCCATCATGTCGGCATAATATGAATTCAGGGGGTCGTCATCGTAGAATGCCGCATCCCACATCGCAGGCCACAGGAAATTTCCCTTCAGACGTAGCAGAAGCTCGAACACCCTGAGGTAGAACTCATGGTTGTATGATCCGTACTTTTCTTTCACCCATTCGGTGAGGGCCGGCCACTCGTCGTTCAGGAATATCCCCCTGTATTCCACTTCGGGTTCACCCTCTGAGTGGATACCCTTTTCTATGGATATGGTGACATTCCCTATCGGTGTGTCTTTTCCGAGGGTGGATGCTGCGGGTACGTCAGCCCACCAATACCAAGGGGAGACGCCTATCATTTGTGAGAGAGCGTATATGCCGTAGGTGGTGCCCCTTTTGTCGCTACCCGCAATTACCGTCTTTCCGTCCTCTGTGGCCTTTATGATGTATTTCTCTCGTTTCCCTTCCAGGGATGCGATGTCCTCATCATCCAAGACTCTCCTTATGGAAGGGCTCTTACCCAGGGTGCCGATGATTATGGAATGTGATGAAGCATCAGGGTTGGTGCGGATAAGGGGAAGGGTCCCGCAAACCCTCCGAAAATCTTCCGCAAGGTTTCCTGCCGCCATCAGCACTCCTTTCCATTCGGATGTGGAGTCGACAACTATCCTCGGTTCGTGTCCCGGGGTGCGGATCACCTGCTCGGAAGCCTTTCCTTCAAGAGTGAAAGAAAGAAACAAAATTGATATGAGCAGCCTTATTCGCATACGGGTGTGACTCCATATTACAAAGTTACTCTCTTTGTAACCGAATAAATCGACTTGTGTTGCCTGTGTTTTAGAATTTGAAACATGGGTTATAAATTCGTAACATAATCTTCAATTTATGCAACATGGGCCCCGTGGAGGCCTCCCCGCTTTGAAATAATGAGTATATTTGGGGCGGGCACGGGAAAGCGACTCCCGTAAACCCCTGAAAGTTCCCTTGCCCCGGGCGGTATGGGGAAGACCAAACTTGAAGCATATGAGAAACCGACTTTTCGCCCTTATCCTTTTTGCCGGAATCGCATCCGGATGCAGCAGTAGCGTATCCAATCCCGTATTCAACAGCTTCTCCTACTCGGGGGATGACGCCCGTTTTAAGGTGGAGTGTTCAGAGGGGGAATACCTCAACCCCATCCTTTCGGGATTCTTCCCCGATCCCAGCGTATGCCGTAAGGGGGAGGATTATTTCATGGTCAATTCCACTTTCGCCTATTATCCCGGGATACCCGTTCTTCACAGCAGGGACCTTGTACATTGGGAGTAGGTGGGGTATGCCATAACGGAGGAGTCGGGATTGAACTTTGACGGGAAGCAAATGTCTTGGGGAGTGTTCGCTCCTGACATAAGTTACAATGAGGCGGAGGATTGTTTCTATATCGTGAATACCGACGTCATGGGTATCGGCAATTTCTTCATACGGAGTAAGGACCCAATGAAGGGCGGATGGTCAAAGCCCGTAAAACTACCCGAACTTGACGGGATCGACCCCTCGATTTTCTTTGATGACGACGGCAAGGCTTACATAGTCTTCAATGGTGATCCCAAGGGGAAGATCGCCTATGACGGGCACCGTGCGATAAAGATGTACAGGTTCGACACCAAGGAAGGGAAGGTCGTAGGAGAATGCCATTACCTACTGGATGCCGGAATCCATCCTGAAGAGGAACCCCAGTGGATAGAGGGTCCCCATATATATAAGGTAGGCGGGAAGTATTACCTCATGGCAGCCGAAGGCGGTACGGGAACGGGCCATAGCGAAGTTGCCCTTGTGGCGGACAATGTGACGGGGCCTTATTCTCCTGTTCCCAAAAACCCGATTCTGACGCAGCGGGACCTCCCCGAGGATAGGCCAGATAAGGTTACGAGTACAGGACATGCCGACATGGTGTGGACTCCGGACGGCAAATGTTGGGGCTTCTTCCTGGGGTGCAGGCCATACTCCGGGGATGACTACAATACGGGAAGGGAAACTTTCCTTGTCCCCGTGGATTGGTCCAAAGGGTATCCCGTTTTCCTGGAGGAAGGGAAAGCGGTTCCCGTAAAAGGCGCTGCACCTCAACTGCCTTTGTTTGAGACGGATGACTATCCCAAGACGGGGAATTTCTCATGGACTGTGGACTTGGCCCATCCTCTTGACTACAGGTGGCTTTTCATTACTGGACAGTTACAAGCCCACACCCTTTAGGGAGTGGGTAGTTGACCCGAAAACCGTTCGATTTCGTGCAGGATCCGAAGGGTATCACCTTCCAACCCCTGCCAGTGGCGCTTGAAGACAAGGGTGCGTCTCCTTCATTTATGGGAGTGAGGCAGCAGCACCAAAAGTGTGAGGCTTCCCTTACCATGGAGTACAGCCCTTCCGATGAGAATTCCATCGCTGGGCTTGCAGTATTCTCGAATGAGTCCGCCTGCTTTGTCGCAGGGAAGAGGCTCTCGAAGGGGAAAGAGTTCGTGACTCTAACCAAAAACGGGAAGGAAATCTTCGGCGAACCTTGCCGTAAGGGGAGGATAACCTTCAAAGTCGAAACGGATGGAGCTTCCTACTCGTTCTCCTACAAAGTGGGTAAGAAGAAATGGAAAAACATGGGTAGCGGAATAAACGCATCCTTCCTTTCCACCCATAATGCGGGAGGTTTCACGGGAACCGTGATCGGATTGTACGCTTCTGTCGGGCATAAGGAAACCGAAGACGCTAAATAATGAGGGGGAGTTTTGCCTAAATCTTACTTTAAAAAGGCGATTTGGGTAAAAGTCTATTTAGGTATCGCGAAAAGATCTTCCCCTTCCACGAAGGTCTGTGCCACTCCGCGATGTGAGTTCAGGGTAACCCCATGTGTGGTAATCATCGTTACCTGTATCCCCTTGTTGGTGGAAGTGGTGGCTAGGAAACTTGAGATCTTATCCCTTATACCCCTCTCATCCGATGCTGTGAGTGTGTACACCCCTTGGCTGTATTTGATTTCGCAGAGATTCACTTGCTTGTCGGCCCTGTCGATGACAAGGTCTATTTGTGCGCTTTTTATCCCTTTCTCCTTGTCCTCCTTGCAATGCCAAGAGCAAACTTCCGTATTTATCCCGGATATCCTCAAGGCGTCTTTTATCTGCTCGCTATGCCAAAGGCACACCCTTTCGAAGGCGAGGCCTCTCCAATTGTTGACGGCAGGGTCGTTGTATTTGTGCGACCAGTATTGGCGGTCATTGGTCGTGCCGTCCATGAATCTCAGGTAGAAAAGGGTGAAATTGTCCATCAATTGGTATAGGGATCCTTTCTTCTTCCTCCCGAAAGGTTTGTAGTGGCGGATGAATCCGCAATTTTCCAAATCTTCCAATGCCCTGGTGAGGTTCCCGCCTTGGGTGGTGTCCAGCTCCGATTGGATTTCGCTGTAGTCTTTACCCACTTTCCGGTCTCCGAGGATTCTTATGATATCCTCATAAATCTTGGGACTTTTGAATATGGAGGACAAAATGTAAGAGAGCTCATTTTTCAGTGGCGCATCTTCGCTGAAGCAAAGGAAGTCGACATTTTGTGCCAGGCTCATGTCGCTTTTGAGAAGAGTCCAGTAGTAGGGGATACCTCCAAGGACCATGTATGCTTCTATTATTTGGTCATCGGAAAAAGGGAGGTTCATCACTTTGGCGAATTCCCTGCATTCTCCCAGGCATAGCGGCTTTAGGTTGAGCCTGTAGGTGAGGCGGTTGTAAAGGCCCCCTTTGGCGTGGACGACCTTATTCAGTATCCAGGAAGTCGCAGATGCGCAAACTATCAGGACGACATCCCTTCTTGACGATGCCCATCCGTTCCAGAAGCTTTCCAACGCGGGAATGAAGCCTGAATTTGCAGTGTCCATCCATGCAAGCTCGTCAAGGAATATGACCTTCCTTTTTTGGGGATTCTTCCGTATCAGGTCTTTCAGCAATTCGAAAGCGTCCAACCAAGTCTCAGGCGTATCGGTAACTGCCATGCCGTATTCCTTCAAGGCTCCGCGGAAACCCGTCAACTGGTCTTTCTTGGGGCTGTTTGCGATCCCGGTGAACTGGAATGCGAAAGAATATCCGAATGTCTCTTGGATAAGGAAAGTCTTTCCTATCCTCCTCCTTCCGTAAACGGCGATGAATTCGGAACGTTCCGATGTCAGTGCCTTTCGAAGTGCGGCAATCTCTTTTTGGCGGGCGATGATCATGTTACTTGTGTTTTCCGACGCTAATATAGGTAAAAAAAGAGTTTCGCCCAAATCTCACTTAAAAAACGCGATTTGGGCGAAAGTCTATGTGTATTCCGCAAATGCGGATTATGTCAAATTCCGCTGAATGCTGAGAATCCGCCGTCAACGGGAAGTACGACTCCCGTTATGAAAGACGCGGCGTCACTGCACAGGAATTGGGCCGCACCGTTAAGTTCGGTAATGTCTCCGAAACGTCTCATGGGGGTCTTGTTTATGACCTTGACCGACCTGTCGGTCAGGGATCCGTCCTCATTGAGAAGGGCTGCGCGGTTCTGTTTGCCGATGAAGAATCCCGGTGCGAGTGCGTTTACCCTTATCTTCTCACCGTATTTGATGGCCATTTCGGAAGCGAGCCAACGGGTGAAGTTGGATACCCCTTCCTTGGCGGCTCCGTAGCCTCCCACCCTTGAGAGGGCGTCGTATGCAGCCATGGATGAAATGTTCAGTATGCTCCCGAATCCCTGTTTTGCGAAGATTCTGCAGAACACCCTTGAAGGGAACACCGTCCCGTTGAGGTTGAGGTCGATGACCTTGTTCCAATCTTCGATCGCCATTTCGTAAAAGTGTTGGTCGGGCATTATGGTGGCTCCCTTGACGTTGCCTCCGGCAACATTTATGAGGCAGTCGACAACTCCCCACTTTGCGACGACTTCGTCGGCTATCTTTGACACGGCTTCGCTGTCAAGCACATTGCAGGCATAGCAGAGGACCTCCCCCTTGAATGCCTCCAACTCCTTTTTGACGGTTTCCACCTGTTCTTCCCTGTGGACAAGGGCCACTACCTTCGCTCCCTGGGATGCGAAATGTCTGGCGAGCGAACCTCCCAGCACACCGGCTGCGCCGCTTATGACGGCGACTTTGCCTTCTATTGAAAACATTGAATTGTTCATATTTTACCAGTTTTGATTTCGTCCCTGACTGCGGCCATCATGCCGTCTACCTGACCCAGTGCGAGCATCCTTCCGTGGAAGGAGTAACCCGCGTTGTAACCCATCTTCTCGTCTCCGAGCATGGTCTTTCCGTGGTCGACCCTCATGGGAAGGGCGGGATTGGTCTTTTCGAATATCCTTATGAGTTCCACAAGGTTTGCCCTTCCTGAGGTATGGGGGGCTTCAATGAAGTTGCCGCCAGGAAGTACGTTGCAGCTCCTCAGGTGCACGAAATGGGTCCTGGAAGCGAACTTACGTGCCATTTCGACGACATTGTTCTGCGCTCCTGCGGAGAGGCTGCCTGCGCAGAAAGTGAGTCCGTTGTGGGGATTGTCCACGGCGGAGAGGAACCACTCTATGTCGGCGGCATCGGTCACTATCCTTGGAAGGCCAAGCACCTGCATGGGAGGGTCGTCGGGGTGTACGCACATGTTGACTCCCCATTTTTCGCAGGTGGGCATTATGGCGCTGAGGAAATACCTCATGTTTTCCCTCAGGTCCTCTTTGGTCACACCTTCGTATTGTTTGAGGAGTCCCTTGAAAATTCCAACGGGGTCCAGGTCCTCTTCCCTTATGTTCCCGTTCACGAACCCTTGGGTCTTCACTATTATGTTTTCGATGAGTTTTTGGCGGCCTTCTTCCGTCATGGACG
>Ga0181612_108009_pt1 | contig 12918 bp, 7 predicted proteins | sample HoacroProtozoa21_FD_119630 | JGI IMG/M metagenome (GOLD analysis project Ga0181612, IMG submission 119630) | Hoatzin crop microbial communities from Cojedes, Venezuel. Combined Assembly of Gp0051906, Gp0051904, Gp0051908 | reverse complement strand
CTAAATCTCATCTCCGTAACCATGCACTGCCAACTCCTGTTTAAATTAATAAATTTCTAAAGCAAGCACCTAAAATGAGTCAGAAGAATTTCATCCTAAAAAATGCTTATTTCTTCCCAAGAGAGAGTGAAGTTGATTTAGCTGCAGAATATAGAGTGTAGGTACCTGTCTTCAATCATTCACACCCTTATTTGCTTAATACTGTGTGACTAACCTCAGCCCGTCAAGTCCTCCAGCCACCTGAAGAGGACTAATTGTTTTGGTTCCTTCAGTAACTTTGACTCCTAGACCAATACATTGGATTCCTTCTGTTAGCCTTACCTTAGGGTAAGGGAGATTTACTTAGGACTAGGAGCTGTGAAAATGGCATTCTTTTTATCTGTACTCCAGAGTTGGCTGAGAAGTTCCTGTACCCATTGACAATTCACTCTTTTCAGGCTTATGGCCTTTACCTCTTGAATGAGTGTTTTTATCAACTGACCCAGAATGTAATATTATTTGAACTCCATAATAATTCATTTTTTCCTGATGATCCTACAGAGTGTGTCCCTTCTAGTGTATCTGCCCCTGCAACTGGTTCATACATTTCTTTAAGAATTAACTCATGAGTGTTATTCTATGCTGTTCTACCTGACTACCTGCTAGTCCCTCCAGCAGTTGTGGATTTTCTTTTAGCATGAGTAATAATATTTCTGAAGTGATGTTGACTTGGCCATGTGTATATAATTTAAGAGGTTTACATCTGAGCAAGTCATCTTCGTACCCTTTGAAGTCAATGAAACTTCAACATGCTTAGGTGCTTCCCGAGTTGCTGTACTGGATTAAAATCCAGTCCTACATCTCTATGATGCAACACCAGGGCTTACGCAAAGTAAAAGAATATTTACTTCAGCCAGTTGAAGTCATGCTTCCTTTCCAACTGATTTTAAGCCACAAACAACAACAGCAATGTGACATACAAGACAAAGAAACTATTTTTTCATCTGCCAGCACTCAGAATTATAGCGACAAAATGCAACTCTTCTGGCTTTGATGGATGTACTGCCTGAGCCAGCATAAACAAGCCATCGAGTACACAAGAATAATTAGCATCTTGTGCGACTTCAGACCTTTGTAGTTCATACCCGTTTCCACTAACAAGTAAGAGCTGAGATGAGTCATGAAAGTGTTCACGTACACCCTTAAAAGCTGATGACTTTCACAAATTTTCCCCTTTGTTGAGTATACTCTCTGTAAAATGGTGGGTTTGCTACAGCAATCTGCAAACAGTTTGGAAGCCTTTACAAATTTTTGCTACACTGCTGTGTGGACTGGGCTAAAGTTTTGCTAAAAAGGCAGCTGAACAACATGGACTTCAGAGCTTGATCAGCACCTTTTCCACAAAAAAATCACAAAACTTTTACTTCAGCTTCACTTACGTGAAATATTGTACAGAAAAACAGAGGTCCAAGTCCTATTCTCACTAAAATTAGCCAACACAATTTGTATCAGGCCCTGAAGCTAGCTTGCAGGAAGAAAATCAGTATACAAGTTTTTGACATTCAAAATGTTACAAGTCACTAATGTTTTCCGGGGAATCAATTTTTTTCTTTTTTTTACCTCAGTTTCTACTCAGTGTTTTAGGACCTTACAGGCATCTATAGCACAGGAGAGAATGATACTTTTTCAGACTCCCTAAATCAAATAGATGAAATAACAGAAAAGACGTATGTCTTACCTCTAGACTACATTCAGATGCATCAGCAATCATGAGAGTGAAACTTCAGTGGCTGTCATCAGAATTCCAAGAAGAACATTAAGCCTCAATTTATGTATATTTACAGGCTTATTTATTACGGTACAGGATAGTTGAGAAAACTGCTGAAATGTCCTGGAGGTATTTATAGTCACTGAATGACTACAGTGTGCTTCTGTTTCTGGTGCGCTGCTAGAGCCTGTTAGAAGTACATCTGTTAAACAATATGCACTTTTCTGGGCTTTCAACTCACACCTTTCCTCACTTCCCCCTCCTCTTATTACTACAGATTTTTGACAATATTGCAGTTATATGCTTTTTTCTTCTGTTAGCAAAGCATACCCTTATGCTGAGGTGGGATACAGTTAACAATCTTACTACATTTGCATCAATTTGTCTCTTCCACCACAACAACATATCTCTATTGCACAGCACAAGCTTAATTGTGCACAACTGAAACTAGCAATTAATTTCCCACCGATTCTGGAAATTCAAAATGTGGCACATCTGGAGACCTTGGTGAGTTTCACAGGTCTTCATGTAGCTACTGCTCTTTACCCACCATAGTATTCTTTTACAACAACAATGACATCTGAATTATTGTCAGAGGGTGACAGAGCATGATTCACTTCATTCTAAACCACAAGAAAACAGGCCAGATTAATTGTTCCCAACAATTGCCTGTTTCTCCACAGTGACTATATAGCAGCCTACAGTGCTATAGGTACCTACACTGTTGGAAAATGAAGGTGGGATAAATGCTATGTTAAATGAGTCTCTGCACATAGAATATCTAGCTTGATCAAGCTTGATATTTTATTCTCTGCTCACTTACTCTCTACTACTCTCTGTCTAGCCATTAATTCATTCAGTGTTAGGATTTCTGGACTGTCACTGTTTTAGTTCTAGTAACAATTCTACCAATAACTCTATAGAAAATATCTCACATTTTAAATAAAACTTAAATTGCTCCAATGTTTATTTTATCATATTTAAAAAAATAAATTTAAGTACCCAGAAGTATTTTAATGTACATTTATATCTTTTTATGTTCATTCATTAATTTAGTCTCTGTTTGCATCCAGCTTCAATAAATTCTCAAGCCTTGAATGTTTTTGTCCTTTCACCCTGATGTGTACACATATAAAACCAGCCTAGCTCTTGATCTGCCTTAGCTCCCCAGCTATTCCTGTGCATCTCTACTACTATACTCTTTACCTCCTTCTTTACCTATTAATAAAGCTAGCAAAAAAACACCCAAAACACCATAGGTTCTTCATCTTTATTTCTGTGTTGTCTAGAAGAACCCCCCTGCATCCTACATATAACAATCTCTTTTCAACCTCTTTATTTGCATCATTTATTTCTCTGGGGCATCATTCACAGCATACCCAAGGAAGCAACCAATCTTCCCAGAAAACCTTTGCTCAATGACTCGCTCAAAAGTGTGGCCACGGTGTCACGCCTCTACTGCTCTTCCCTCCCATTCCTCCACGTGATATTGCAGATGCTACTCTTAGTTTCAATGAGATCACTTACTTTATTTGAATGTTTGGACTTTAATGCTTGTGATGCATTTGCAGATACTTTACAGTGAAAGGAAACGTAATAGACTATAAACTATATTTTGTTTCTCATTTTTTCAGCTTACATAAGTATCGCCATTACGTTCCTTGTCCTGCTGGCTGAGATCCAGTCTCTGAGCAACAACTTTGCTTACCCACCTGTGCTTCTTCATCTATAACAATGTGTAACACTGAGTTTGTCCTGGAAGTTGTGTTCACACATCCGTCTCACCCGTACATTCACCACCAGGTGGCACTTTGCATTAGGATTTTAAAAATGCCAATTCGAAGAGAGGTTTAGCGTTTTTTAAAATGTCTAGGCATGCATGATACATAAAACAAAGAGAAAGTGCTTTGAAAATCAGCCAGAAAGTTATCAGCTACTCCAGGGTTTATTTTTCAAATGGGGAAACATTTTGATTTTTGTACTCGACAAAGCAGAAGCAGTCTCACCTCTCACGGGCAAGGTTTTCTGGACTGTAGGTCTGAACGCCGCAGCATGTAGTTTAGGCTGCACGAGAATTTATGAATATATACAGACTAAAATTCTTCCTGCATTTTCACACAAGTCATAAGAAAGAAAAGAGGTGCTAGAGAAACTGCGAGCTAACAAACTAGGAGCAAAGCAAACACACAGCAGAACTGTTTAAAACAGTAATAGGAATAAGACAGTAGCAAGCACACTGTTGTTCCAAGCTACTTTGCTAAACTTATTTGCCTTCTACTTTTGTCAGGGCCCTGAGTGTACTAACAGGCCTCAATGGCCCCGTCCAGCCTCACGGCCCTGCCGAGGCTCCCATCTAAGCTCAGGTCTGGGCCTTCAGCCATGTTGTGGGTGCACGTGGCTTCACCCAATCCACCACCATGGTCCTGCCCGCCCATCCCGCGGCAGTGTCTGGCCCGGTTCCCCGCACCAGGCCAGACCCTGGCCCCCTCCTGCAGGCTGATGTCCCTGGCTGTCCCCACCCCAGGGGCTGTGCGATGCCCGGAGTTGGGGTTGCCCATGCCTGCCTTGGCTGGAGTGGAACGGGCTCTGCCTGCCCTGCCAGGCCCTGCCTGCCCAGGAGCCCCCAGTGCCCCTCTGCAAGGAGCTGCCGGCCTGCAGCGGTGTGAAAATGATGGCAGTCGAGAAGCAACTCGACAACAACAATATGCCCATGTTGAACTACAGCACTGTTGTGAAACTGTATAAAGTGTATACAAGCTCTGATTACTCAGAAATACTCAGCAAACATAAATGTAAACTTTTTTAATTAATGATCAACAAAAACTACTGATGAACAGCAAGTAGAATTTGGGAAGTCCACAGTCTACACCAGATTTAACTAGTTAAACAGAATGACAAAACCAGTAGAGTTCACCTCATATTCATGCAACATGTTTGCAGTTTATGGGTTTTTACAAGCCAGTCCTATTAGCAGGAATGGCAAAAATACTGCTACTGAGACTTTTGGGGTATTACTGGCTTTTCACTGCATGAAACACTTCAGAAGAAATGCCTCATTTCCTTGCTGAAGCACAGTTTCCCATCAGAGAACCAAGAACCTACATGCCAATTTTATTTTTTAATGTAATTTACATATTTTCAGGGTACTGTGAGGAAATATGGAAGTTGCCAGCTAAAAACTTTGAAAAAAGCTCTCTGAAAAAGAAAACAATTTCCATCCAAATTTTCTACCAAGTAAAACCTGCTTTCCAATTAATCAAAATGTTATTTGGGGACAACAGCGTTTACTTTTGTATGACTGGACAGCACTCTAAACATACCATAAGAACATCATTTTCTATTATATTGGAAGGATATCCATAGATGTACAATCTAAAGTGTAAGAGGTACCTTCATCCTCATGTTGCCCCAATTTAGACACGCCATACATTCTTCATAAAATACCATTTAATATCAATCTCCTGTTCAGATAAACCCCACTACAAAATATTAAAAGTTTGTGTAAAGTATTAGGACCGTATATTTCTGTTAGTCTGGATTATGTCTAACCCACATGCTATTTGTTGTATTAGTTGGAACTCTTTGAGTGCTTTGGTTTTCAAGATTTGCTTCCTTGTGGTATTTGAACTTTGGTTGTCATGGAGAGTAGAATGCCATGGCCACAGCTGTCTTGATCAGGGCTCAAGCGCAAAACTATGCGGGGCAGTATTTCTTTCAGAATCTTCTGAAAAATACAATAAATTCACTTATGGCTGCGCACTTTCCTTTTTCAGGGCTCCAAATGCCATTTATTAATGTCTACTGCTGAATTTCTATTTACCTTTGGGGAGGGGTAGAAATTTCAGACCTTCAAAGTTGTAGAATGTATCTGTGGCCACATGTTATTTCTCTTCTTCCCAAGAAAGTTTGTTGTCACTCTTACTAACCTTTATTCTGTGAGATTTGAAATGAGGCTGATCAGGACATTTTCTTGGTCTTTGCCATTAATTTCCTGTTGCTCATGCTTCAGTAGGTAACTACACTTCCCATACCTCCTTTCATTCAGGGTTCTTTCTCACCTATCGCCCAGCCTCCCTGTAAGACGAGCCAGCTCCGCCTCTCTTCTGCCCTCATGTAATTAAGGATAACTTCCACAAAGCCCAGATGTTATCCAACACCACAAGGATGGACAGTTTTATGTGGTGTCATTAACAATGACACTTCAATTAATGGAAGCCAAAACCAGACAAACATTCAAAGCAACCCCTCGTTCAAAAACACGTGAACCAAGAAGTAGCAGCAGGTCCGCACCACAGCTAGAAAAGCAGCAACGCAGAGATTCAACAAAGCTAAAGTTGCCCTGCCAAGTGTTACTGGTGCTGCATGACAGGAAGATCCATGATTCCACTATCTCACTTAATTCTACCTTTAATGCTACCTTGGATAACTCTAAGCAACACTGCAGTCTGAACTACTGACTCATTTTACAGAGAAAACAGCTGCAAAACCAAACAAAAACTGATCGAAGACGTTGTAGAGATAGGGAGGACTGAGAAAGGCAGAACCGTATCAAAAGAAAGGCCTCATCTGGCTTTGTTCAAGTCTCCTATTTACTGATGCGGAGGAGAGAGTGATCATCAGGTTGGCTTAGTTATACTCACAGTCAGTCCTTCCTTCTGCGCGATACAGAGCTGCATGTGTGTGTGTTGACATGCAGAAAGAAACTTCGCAACTCACGGAGTTCATAACAAAATTGAACTAAACGTCAGTTTCCCACATAAGTGTACCTGTGGGTTTAGAATGCAAAATAGGCACCTTTCTTACTGGAGAAACAGCCTGAACAGCAGAGATTAGTTGGATAAACTAACTTCTGGACAACTTGCTGTGGGTCCAACATCTGAATATTCATCCCACTCTTCCGAAGAGCCTTCAGAAAGATGTGGTCTGTTTTATCCACAACATTATGAGCTCAGTGCTGAAATCACTGAGTGAAATCCTACTGGCAGTCTAATTTGGGAGATTAGATTACAGAGTGAAATTGGTCCCTCTTCCTTTAAATTTATGAATAAGTGAGAGTATCATTTTGGTAGTCCTGTCTGGTTTCATTTCCCATTACTAGCTGCATTATGAAGCCTCTCTTTGAGAGCTTTATGAAATTCTTTCCAGAGCCATTTCTCTTTCCGTCTACATCTCTTCCTCAAAGTTAAGATGCCATATCTAAAATTAAAAATGTTGTCTGGCATATGGGTCTCACAAAAACACACTTTGGACAGCAAAAACCAAAAGGACTTACTTAACCGTGCAGCCACTCAGTCCAAAATGAAAAAAGAACCGCAACCTAGACTTGATTTTTTGGAACTTTCTGTTGTAGAGCCCTGTAGCTATTGACTGAGTTTTAACATTTTTGACTACAAGATTTCACTTTTCATTTAAAGGTGAACAGAAATGAATCGATTACTTTATAAGTTAAAATTCTAAACACTGAAAAAAGACAGAAATTTGCAGTTGGCCATTTTTTATGTATTTTTCATGACTTTTATTGGGAGCTTTCTATTTTTTTAAGAAGACTACCCACGCGTAGTAGGTAAAAGATAAATTAGTGTTTTCCCACATGGACCTCAAAGTCTCTAGCTATTATGAGCTATTTAGAATGGAATTAATCTGCCCTCTAAAAATGACAGTGCTAAAAAAAAAATCCTCTCCTACGCTTCCAGCTAAGGTGCATCTATACTTCGGGTGTCAAATTATAGGAGGAAAGAAGAAAACAAATGTGGATGGAAGCTAATACAGTCTTCATAATGTAAACAACTAGATTTGCTAGAGTGCACTACAGAGAGGAAGACACTGCCACGGATCTTTGGAGAGTGACCTTCTTCCCTAAATGGAACGCAATGCTCTCCACTGATGGAGGAGTATGTGCTAATGTCTGAAAATCCCCCGAAGGGTGCAAAGCAGGAAGTCTGGATGTCTCACAGCTTGACATTGGCAAATGAGCAGAATTTAGACAAACTGGGTTCTGTGGTTTTAATATATCCTTAGCATTGTTTAAAGGATATTTACACAGTATTTATACAGTGTTTCTTTTGCAAAACACACTGTTGCTTTATGAAGCCATGAAGTGAGCAAGTCCTTCACAGACTTCATAGTCAATGATTTTAGGTCCACTACACAAATTATTCAGTGAAATTCTTCAGCCCATGTTATGAGGCAGCTCAGGAAAGATGACTATAACATCATTTTATTAAGTAAAAAAGAAAAAATATCACAATCACCTTTAAATCTTTCCTTTATGTCTCCCTAACTGGGAGCTGAGAAGTATTAGATAAGGTATTCCATACATATTTACCATCTACGCCAAAGGAGAAACTGCCAGTTCCATAAAATTTGGATCCTTCCAAATTCAGTAGCTGAGCACGGCAGCCAAATTCTGGAGCATGTTACACAGAGGTGTGAAGGCTTCTCAGGTGCTCAAGAAGTTAATAAAAAATTTCCACTGATTTTGTAATGGAGGCACAAGCCTCCAGTGGAAAATCTTAGTGAACCTTCATTTCACTAGATTTCGTTATAGCTTTTGTGAGGCAAGTAGCACATACCAAAGCTAGAAAAGTGTGACAAGGGCTGTACAACCATCTTTCCCATTCAGGAAAATGTGAAATAGGTTTTGTGGATTTATTATAATGAATTATGTTTCAAGTGTACTACAAGTTTTAGGTGTGGACCTAGGAATTGGACTAGTTCCAGCTTGCCAATTTCCATTAGTAATTCTTCTTTATCAGCAGTCAGTGTACCACCACGACAATCTGCAAGTCTCTGTTCAAAATACTCCCTACATCTTTGTATGAATACAGATAGTTTATTAGGAAAATAAGGACACATAGAGAATGGAAATTTTTGGAAATGCAAATACATATATTTAATGTAGGCTCTTCTGAACAGGTTCTTGGTAAAAGTATCTGTAACACAAAACATAGGATAAATCCTCCTATAACATTAAGTATACAGTTCTTAAAGGCTCATTACCACAGGGGCTTTATTCCAGTCTCCTACAAAATGGATTTTTCCTTCGTTTCAGCCAGGCATTCAATTAAATGTATAAATCCTTCCACTGCTGTGTTATCACTACCTGCAGGGTTGAATCAACACTGTGAGGAACACTGTCTCCTTCCAAGACACGAAGTTCTTACACAGCAGCTTGCCTTCAGGAAGCACCCTTCTTCTGGTGAAAAGAGGCTGTGAAGAAAATATTGACAGCAAACTTCGTTCTTCCCCTAGGGAACCCAACACAAAACTGGTGTGCATCACAAGGATACCCTTGCCCAACATCTGGATCACAAAAGTGGATCTTGAAGAAAGCTTGACTTTCAAAGCCGTATAATAGCTATTAGTGAATTTATTAATTCAAGATCTAATTCATTAAGCTGGGCTAGTAATTATTTCTCCATCTGGCTTCACACTAGTATTATTTATGTAACAGCCGTCTCTCTTCACCACTCATGTGAATAAAAAAAAATCTAAATGTAGATGAATTATTCCAGTAAGATTTTGCTTGGAGAGATATCCATGTAAATTATTCACTGTTATTATAATTTTTCTAATTACTGATCTGGATTAATCAATAGGAGAAATTATACTAAAATACAAACTGTTGATGATCCTTTTAATTATTTTATTGTATACTAATTGATATTAGAGTATGCACTGAGGGAGTTTTGTATTTAAATCAAGAAGAGAGGTGGAGAAATCATTGTGAGTTGGGACTCCTGTTTATGCTCAAAGGGCACTGCAGATGGCAGGTCCTTGAGGTACCATAATCATCAGAGCACATACAAAACAGACCAAATATGAAAAAACAAATACACTACATAGCACATAGTTCAGTCAAAGGAAAACAACCGCACTGCAGAGCTGTAGTGTTCCAAGCAGTTATTCTGAGACACTACATACCAGGACTACCATACCAAAAGGCAGGACATCGATAAGGCTTAGGGCCTTGTATAACTAATTTGAAATTAAACACTTCCAGCCACTTAATGATCATTTGACAACAAAAATTTAATTACTAGGTTTATATTTGACATTGCTTTGTAAAAGCCAAAATTGTATTTTGAACTGAAAAATGTTCAGTTGCCTTCAGATCTAAAATTTCTTTCCCCTTTTTCTCTGTTTCACTGAAAGCCCACCCTTCCCTCCAATATTTTGCATGTTGCCAGAGGAGCGCTGGGCAGGTAACGTACACAAATGAAGCACTCTAAGAAGCACTTTTACCTTTTCACCAGTAGATGAGTAGAGACTGCCTTCAGCTCAAGTTCTGGCACATGGTTTTCAGAAGATAACTAATCATAAAATATTAATCTGTGATTCTATGATTAATATCTTTGTCATTAAAAAATAAAATAAATAAATAAATACACACTTCCAACTTTCCTAAAAAACCAAAAACTTTTAACGAAATTCCGCCCTAGCTACTTTAATGTTACAGATTTGCTTTTCATTTGGCTGTCTGGATTTATCTGTCGCCTTTATATCTTGCTTGCTGAGCAAAAGGCTTTACCAGAAGCTCCAACTTACAAGAAAGATGTCATTTTTTTCAGAATCTTATTCATAATTTTCACTCCTATGAAAATGCAACAAGGAAATCTAGTAAAATCTAAAGTAAACAATAATAAACTACATGTGCTCTTCCTTCTCTCTTCTATTAAATTAGAACTAGCCATATCTGTAGCTCTATATTTATCTTCCTATGTAGGGAGAAAATAAAGACAACAAAGTAACAGAGAGAATTTGTTTTTTGAATGTAACGCTACTGTCCATTATTTCCTTTGCATGACTCTGTGGTACTCTGGGGGTGAATCTGATCTTCTGTCTGAAACATCTTCTGCCTGGGAACCCCAGAGATCATTCCTGCCACTGGTACTTCACTTTCAACCATAGCTAGAGAGACATGCTTGGATCCAGGGCTTTCAAGTTTTCCTCACACTTGTTCTTTCTGCTGGTCCTGTCACCACCAGCCTGCAACTTCTCTGCCAGTCAGAAAACACTAGCAGCAACAGCTTAAAACATGAGAATGCATCTGCTCCCATTTAGCATTCTACCCAGTGTGTGCCTAGCACCTGGCACACCTCTCACAACGTGCTTGCTGCAGCTGTACCTTTAACGCAAAATCTGCCTAAATTCTAAAATACATAAAATTATAAGCACAGTACAGACAAATTCGGCAACCGCAACCACAACAGGAAAGAAGGTAAAGGGAGAAAATCTTGTGTGCTCCAGTTGACTCTACATTACAGCTTATCCTTTCTTACCTTTGTAGTCCACTGGCTTTGCATTCTTCAGAAGTTCCATGCACCTTGTTTCTTCTTTGTGAATCTCCAGCTGGAATCTGCATTCTGGATGGACACCATTCACCTGTGTCAAATTAACAAACAGGCCAGGGTCTTGAAACACCAATTACAATGCTTTATGAAAGATGCAGCTACCAATAATGAAATCCACAACCGGCACTGGTTTTGCCTGAGCATGTGCTAGGCATTTTACAGACACAGTCATTGCCCATTTTAGTTTCTCACACATCGACTGTTCAAAATAAAATGTTAAAATAAGCATTCACTGGCTCCTTCCTGTAGTATTTCAAGGCCATTTGTCATTTACAAGAAAATATTTAACTTTCTAGTGCATTCACCTATATCGTTTCGTGAGACTTTTTCCTGCAGAAAAACTGAGAGCTAAACTGAAGCAAGCAAGTAAACACATTTGCTTATTTTTGCTTTCATAGTAAGTGACAAAGCTGAAAGTTTAATACGAATCACAGAACATGAAAACCGATCAAAGTGCATTCTCTTTGACATGGTAAATTTTGCTTTTCTTCCCTTTTCCACCATGTGTATTTTACCTCCTGCAGGCCCCGATTATTTGATTCAAGCAAGTGCTACACAGGAAGCATACCCCACTCCTTTAAAAATGAAAGCACTATTGCCTTTACTCGTTTATAGCCCTGCCCCCAGTTCCTTGGTTTTCAGAAAAGCTTATTTACATCCATGGGAAGAGACGGGGATGTAGCAGTATTTGGGAGAGAAACAAGACATTGGGAAGGTCTACTGAAGTCCGTTGGATTCACAGGGGCAGACAGAGCCCAAGAGGGAAACATGCAGAGTCCATAAGAGACTGCATGGGAGACATGACTGCGGTAGGTGACAAATGGGAAAATGGGAAATGCCCCAGAGCCGAAGGGACAGTGAGATTAGCTCGAATGAAATAACATGGTAATGAAATGAAACGTGACTGTGCTGTACTTCAGTCATCCCCACGCTTGTACCACCAAGAGTGGTCCTTCTCCAACCTTCTCTCTCCCCCCTTCTCTCTCTTACTTTTTCTACAAGACATTTAATAGCAGAATCTGCTAACAGTATCTGATTCATGAAATGTGATTTTTTTTCAATGGCAATACTTAACTAATCAAGCTGTGATCATGGACCCAGAACCTAGGAGCCAGAGTTAGGACTGAGAACCTGGTTATTCTGCTGTCTCCTTGCAGGCAAGTCACTTGCGCAGCTTTTAAAAATACAGCGTAATAGCCATAAGCATAACAGCACAAGCTGTTATGAAAAATCACGAAAATCTGTCTCTTCTCCACATGTCTCATTTCACCATCTACAACATCAGAACCTTACTTCCTTTTCCCCATCTTTTCTCCATATTGTCTACTGACATTACATGATTTCAGGGCAGATTTTTTTTTCTTTCTAAAGTGAATTAAAGTGAAATAAATTAGGATTTCTAGCACTTATAATAGAAAGTTCAGAAATAGAAATGTCTATTTTGTTATGTATTACCTACTTTTCAGATAGCTCCTGTGTAAAATAAAGTCCCATGTATACATAATGTTTTTCATTGCATTTTCCTTTCACATAACAGATTTTTAATATTTTTTTTTCCAATTGCAAACATTTGGTAACTGACAGTAGATCTCCTACTCAGCAAAAAGTATTATAATTACTGGTCTTGCAAAGGTAGGTTCCAGTAAGTGGAAACATTAACTAAATGAGGGGTAAATCAAAGCAGCTACTGCAATTAAGAAACCTGTCGAATAAGTGACTTCTCTGTCTCATACTTACAAAAGAATTGCAAGTTTGTCGGTATCGGTGATCTAATAGCGAGGGTTACTCTGAGAATATAAATTTGTTAGTACCCAAAGG
>Ga0181612_158661_pt1 | contig 12919 bp, 6 predicted proteins | sample HoacroProtozoa21_FD_119630 | JGI IMG/M metagenome (GOLD analysis project Ga0181612, IMG submission 119630) | Hoatzin crop microbial communities from Cojedes, Venezuel. Combined Assembly of Gp0051906, Gp0051904, Gp0051908 | reverse complement strand
GGAATGGTGGTGTTGGGTGGATGGTTGGACTCAATGATCTTACAGGTCTTTTCCAACCCATGATTCTATGATTCTATGTCCACAGCACTGAATTTCATCAAAATATCTCAACAAATTTTGTAGGAAAAAACCCACTTCCGTATTGGATCAGAACTAAGCCCATCGAGCTCAGTGTGTGGCCAAGGTGTCTGACCGTCAATGAAAGCAAGAGCGTAGGAAGGTTACGGAACAGGGAAAGCACACAGCGATCATTTCTCACCATGCTCTCCCAGGCCTCAACAGCTTACAGCTCGGAGACTTCTTCAGCCAGAAGGAAGTCTCTGCACTTCACTGCAGATTTTTCTTTCTGGACAGATTGTTCAGTCATCTCTTGAACTCGAAAACACAATAACCCTCTGTGGCAGTGAGCTCCCAATTTAAACACATGTTGACTGAACAAATTCCACCTTTTGATTGATTTGGTTCATTTCAGAACCCTTGTTTCATAAAGCAAGTATGCGTCAGCTAGTGGTATTCCCATTCAACATAAGGGGAACAGGAAGAAGTTAAATGACTTCTCCAAATTCACAGTCAATGATCGCTATGCACTGAACCCAGAAGTGTTGACTTCCTGGCCAAAGATTAAACAACATTTTTTTCTCAGAGGAATAGTTATTTAACAGCAAAATAATCCAAGGAATAATCAGTATGTTTGTTCATTAAGAAAAGTCACAGATTCAAAACAGAGAGTGTTTAGTACAAAATGTGCTAAAATACAAAATGTAAAGCAATGACGGTTACTGTCATCATAAGTTGAACAAAGTTACCATATTAATTGTTGTTCCCCTGATGTTTGCTGCCATAGCCTTCAGTATACTAACTGAGACCTATGCTTTGTAGACTTGAAGACAGCAAAAAATCAGAGGGAAGGACTTAATCTGTATATCTGACAAATGTCCATCTATCAAGGTTATCTAAATGACAGCGGGGCTGCAGTTCTAATTAATGACCAGTTCAACACAGACTCACACGTGCCTGACTAGCCCAGACAATGGAACTGAGGTCTTTGTCCCTGCTATGTCTGCAACAAGGGACCTCGAACACAAGACATGAGTCCTGTTAACATGAAGAGTACTTATGCCTTTGGGAATATGTGCTGGATTTAGTCTTCAAAAGCTCCCACTGCATGGCACTCCCAGAAAAGACACAAGAGATTTTAACTGAATTAATTCAGAATTTTAAAACCTTTTGAAATCATTATTGGTTTAAATTTAAAATTTTGGCTTTAAATCTTCTTAGAAAATATTTTTTCTTTTTGTTCTTGACATATGAATACATTTATATTTAAAGGCACCTGTTTTAGACAGAAACCATAAGGAAACAGAACTAGAAAACAGTAGGTTTATACTTACTAACAACGTTAGCTTGTCCAGTGAAGATGGTGTACTGCAGCTCATAAGACACCACACTGAACTCATCATCTGATGTCCAGTGGACAGTAATGGTATCATAAGAAGCTGTACAGAGCTCTTCTCGAATGGTGGGTGCGTTGGGAGCTGTGACATACAACAGAGGAGGCTTACTGACAAAATTAGTAAAATATTTCCCTTCTCACCTGAGATTAGTGGATGCATCTGAGGTATGAGTTTGTAGCTATACCATCCAGCAGACTTTTCAACAGCTTTTTGATAATTCCAGTAGTAACTTTGATTATTAATAAATTGTTGCAAAGGAATTCTTACTTACCGATATGACAACCTAGGAGCTCCAGATTTTGAAAATATTTTGTATTAACATAGCTTTAGTTGCAAATGCCCTTGCACAAATGATATGTTGATGGTCACATTAAACTGTAATCAAATGGGTACAATTGACATGTTACTTTTTCTAGGACTGTTCTGACCATCACACCAAAATTATCAAAATTTCATTGATGCATATATCAAGAGGGAGAGTAAACACTCTTCACTGTTGACTTGAAAGCAGTGTTTGTCTAGCCTATCTTACCAGATATTGGTATAAGTGGTATTTAAAAAATATAATTTTGGGGAAGCCTCCAAACACTTATGCTCTCATGCTCAGCCTTCTCTCTCCAAGTCCATTTTTACTTGTTTTCTAGCTAGTCTTTCTAATACAGAAGCATATAATTTCTGCTGGCTATACAACTCACTTTTTTTCAGCCTTACATAAAGAGTTGTTGTCATAACATCATGACTGTATGACTATTACAACCTGATCTTCAATGGCATTGCTAATTAAATAACTTCAGAAAACAATCCAAACATTTTAATAAAAAGTTGTCCCTCTGTTTCTTTTTTTTTAATCAACAAGCAAGATCTCTGTGTAGCAAGGTATACATTCTTCTTTCATATTAACACACAGGTTGATTTTAAAGACCTATTTAGAGAAGTGAAACCTGAAGCAAACTTCTTAGGTCTAAATTTTCCTTGTTTGTGCTCTTTACAAAGCCAGACACCTAAATAAGAAAAAAATGAGTTTTTCTTTGAAAGACTGGTGGGCCTTACTGCATGCTTGTCTCAGTGGGAGCTTCATTTCTAATCATCTTCCCTACATGCCACCATCATGCAGAAAAACAAATAAATCCTTGTGCTTAATAGTGTTCCTCCCAGCTGTCACCAAGCAAGAAGCACTCTAGCTGCAACAACCAACATATGCCTGTATTAAAGAAAAAGGAAGGCAATTTTGAATGGTATTTTTGCTGTCGGCTCTTTAATTTCTGTTAGCCACAAATAATGGCCTCAGAAAAAGTCCCTCTGAAGGAATTCCACTTTTACTTTTGCAATATCTTCTTTTCATGAAACATCTATTTTATTTTCCATTAAGAATTTTTATAGTTCATGTCCCTGGTTTACTGATGTATGTTCCCAAGGAGTAAAGTGCAGACTCATTTCCAAGCAGCCTCTTTCAACCAAGGGGCAAAAGGAAATGTTCAAATGTGTTTTGTGATATGGCCATGATTTGTGATACTCTAAATGTCGCAGCACAGAAGCTTACCAATCCCTTTTATTTTAACTTGGCAGAGGAACCCTTGGGACAGACAGGTACTAATAAAGAGAGAGAGAAATGAACTAAAATAAGAACAGTCATCCAGGAGGGGAATATAAACAAAAGGAGGAGGAAAAACACCTGCAATCTTCTGGAAAGACTAGTGCTGTGGTTTAGAGGTTGTGTACTAGCTGGGGTCAACTAACTCTTCTGAGAGCTGTGCAGTACTGCATTGGTCCTATCAGCTATGTTTCAAAAATGTATCCAGGAGAACAATCACTGGAAGTTTGATTTTTTTCCCTAGCTGAGGCTTCATTTTCATATTTTGCCTGTCCTTCGGAGGCAAAAAAAGAAACTGGAAAAAAATATTAACTACAAATATACAAGTGGATCTTTCTTTTTTTTGTGTGCTAGCATTCAACTAAAATCTTATTCAGTCGTCTCTTGCACCTAATAGAGCAAAACTTTTTACTTCAGAAATGTACCTGTTATTACCACAATGCAGATAATAATAAATATTAATTTATGGAAAGTAACAATTACGGAAGGTTTCATGAACTGTAAATGGCATTTCAACAGCACCTAAGCGTCTTCAACTCCCTTGAAAATGACAGCCTAAGTTCTCTCTTTACACGTACAGCTGGCTGGCCTTATGGCTGGAGATTTACAGGCCTTCATGCAAGGAGAATGACAGAAAAAAGAGATTTGACCTAAGCAGGACATCTTTTCCCTTGCTTTTGTGATTAACCCACTGCCACCTGAGACTATACTGCATGAAACTCAGCCCGTCAGCAACACTCATTTCATAAACCACTCAGAATAAAACAAAATATACCTGCTTCTCCTGCAGACAAACAGGGTAGTCTACATGCAAATAGTTTGTTACAACTTTCAAAATAAGGTAAAAATCTGACTGTCAAATTCATCATTCCACAGCACATACTCCTTTGGAGAGTGTATATCCGTAACGCAATTAAAGAGATTGACCTTAATCAGTTACCTTCATTATTACTTTTGCTAGTGTGTGATTTGCTTATCAAATTTACCAGTACAGCTACAGAGCTCAGGTGCCACAGGGAAAGCTCTACAGAGACTCCAAAGCGATCTCAAGGCTGCACAAGCGACTTCCCCCATGTGGCCTTGACACGGATGTGCTCCACCACAGCTCAGGATGGGGATGACCAGCATGCTTCCAGCACAGCAGTGAAAGACATAAAGCCTCATATTCACCCTTCGGTCCTGTTTCCCGGTGGAGAAGCAGTGATTGCCCATGAGCCTTTCCAGTCCATTTCAAGGTGAGGACAGAGCACTGACTTACAACCAAACAAGACTGAAGTTTGACAACTGATGCTGTTAATACTCTCAGTTATTGGCAGCCTCCTGTCTACAAACTGCTACCCATTGTCAAGGAGAGCTGAAAAAAAATGTTAAGCGGCTCTTGAAAACCCCAAATTTACAGCCTTGAGCAGTGAGGAAACCTGGAATCAGTGCCAGCAGACTTTGCAAGGCACAATGAAAGCTGCACTAATTTAAGGAATTTCTTCCTAACATCTGTCGCCCTCCTTGGTCATGAGGTGGCAATCTCCATAGAGGACCAGGGCAATTGCTTTAATCACTCTGACTTTCATCCACCAACATTCACGAATCAACGCTCTCTGACAAAGGCTGGTTTATTCATTTGTATGACTCCAGCTCAAAGCTGAGCAGACACACTTCAGTAGTCAGGAACCACATCCGAAGTGCTTGAAAGGCAGTAGCTAATACTAGAAAAGCAGTTTCTTAAAATTTCTCCCAGAAGTAACCGACCTTGTGAGCATACCTATGCACTTTCAACAAGGTTAGTCTAACTCACCTTCCCTTCATTGTCTTTCACGGCTTTTGCTCTGAAGCAGACTGAAAGCTCTCGCATGGCCCATACAGCTGAGAGGCAGTTTAAGGAAACCACCACCTCTCACCGCTGAATCCCAGCATGAATGCAGTGGTTCCTGGGTGACTATTGAGACTATATCTAAATCCTTGCAGCACCAGGTCACAGTGATCGACTAAAATCACTTCAGCTTCCTTTTGTTTGCACCTTCTCCACCTCCCTGATGTCATGGGGTGACTGACTTTGTAAGACTTCCTTACTGATTTTGATACTGAGTAAAAAAGTAAGATCTAAGCCATCTCCTTGACTTAATGGTGCTAGAAATATCCATATTGCTGGTTTGAACATCAGGGAGTTGAGGAAGCTGCTCCGAACCTCTCTCAACTGTTCATTACTGGCTCCGTGGTGTATCATGACCCTGGACTGAACCAGCATGCAGGAATCTGAAAGGCACAGTTATGTAAGATGTAGATACAAATTTGATGTATTAGTAATACGTCATGAATGAGTTGGCATCAAGAGCTCAGTCATACAACCATCTAGACATGGGTAGACCAGAACTGTTCAAAAACAAGAGAATGAGAAGAGATTACATGCAAAGCATGGGACCGAGCTGGCTGGAGGTGGGTTTTGATCTTTCAATACTGAAACGAACTTGGATTTGGGTGGAAAAACTGCTGGCATGTGCTAGGCAATTCATATTTCTTTGTGCGGTCATAGCTACAGTGATGCATGAAGAAAACTTATAATTGTTTCAGATGGGATTTCTGAAGCAGCGCAAATTGCAAGGTCAAAGAATAGATATTCCTGCAATTTATTTCAAAGCATTAAGACACAGAACAACTATTTTTGATTCACAATGGTTAAAAAAAGTCGTCATGTCAGTAATATTATGCAGAGAGTTTGCAAGTCATTCATTGCCTTGCCTAGATCTAGCTAGATACATGTTTAGAAAAAGATGAGTTCCAGATGAAGAGACTGAGCAACTGGCAAGATAAGAAAGCTTTCAAAAGACATCAAGGCTATCTATACAGAGAATAGAACAGGCAGAGGAAGATTACGGGTATTGTTTTAATATACTGAGCTTGATATCTCAATGTCTGGCTGGCAACTTTCAGAGAGATACCAGAGATTTTTCACTCAGATAGCAGAAGCTTTGGACAGATAGCTGCATAAATGATAAGCACAAACTGCTTAAATTTATATATGGGAAAGAAATAAATAGGAAGAAAGAAAGATGCAAACTTCAATGTGCCACTTAGAAAATTAGGGTTGGGGAGTGGAGGATGAGGATCTAACAAATAGTACACTGGGAAGAACCAAAAGAGAAGAAAATCTCCAGAAGACAACCAAGGTCAATTGTTTTGCAACTAACAGCAGAGAGAAGGAAGCTGGAATTTAGGCTCTGACATTTTGTTCAGAAGTAGTACAGGTCATAGATATAAGACAGGTTTCTTCACTTAATTCACAACATAGATGTACCACTAGGACTTACAAATGGTCTTCATTTTACTTAACTGTGAAATATGATAAAAGTAAAGCCAAATTTACTCTGTCAGAGTTTGCAGTTTAAGATCTATGAAAATTCCATGCACCAATCTGAAAATGATAAAATAAAATAAATCTTCCTCTAGAGTTTCTGAACAACAATAGAGAATAATCAAGTGGATTTGACTCTTGGGAGTTTACATGTACACATATATATACATATATTTACCTAAATGTATTTTAACTGTCTGCATAGGTTGTATTTTATGCTCAGATAATTTGGACACATGTTTTGAATTTTGCCATTGTAGCCATATGCTATTTATTAATGTGAAGAAAAATAGTACAAAGACAGAGGCAGCAAAAACTGTTTTTCACTGGGCATCAAGGGCAACGATAAAAATAGTAGGTTAGGAAAAAAAAGCTAAACTGTTCAATACATTTGCAAATTCTCTTAGCCAGCGTTGTGAGCAATTTTTCAAAACTGTGGATTAGGTAGGAAGAAGGCAGAGAAGGACCTGTGTAAATGACACAGCCAGCATGATGGACCATGGAAAAGATCTTTGTAGCAAAAGCACCCTTTACTTTGGTATAGATACAACCTTCATTTTCTGCAGTGTACAGCAATTAGGCTGGTAATATTGACATATGATGTACAAAGGGGAGAAGACCTGGGGTGTGCAGGAACAGACTGCTAGATAGAAATCACCTGGTATAAGTTTAAAAATCTAAACCATAATTATCTACATTTTAATGGGTCTCTCTAGACTCTGTTTGGAGCCAACTGCGAGAAATAGGCACCTCCAGAATGTAGTCAACTGACCTGATATACATGCCTTAAAACGAGGTGGTTATTCTTCTTCTTTGACTATAAAGTAAGCTGAGGCTGGTTATTTTACAGGTAGATTCCTGGGTTAGGGCAAATGAGTCTGGCTTTTTCTTAATCCTTCCTTTAATTTCCTTGGCACTACATTACTGAGCATTGTTTACTTGAGTATGCATTAAACACTGATCGTATTTACCAGTCACACAGTGACACAGAAATTTACTGCAGATAAAATCTCTCTTTCAGACATGGCAAGAACCCCACAGCCCTATAAGGCAAGGGGGGTGCTGCCCTGCGCTTGCAGGCAGCCTTGCTCTTCCCAGTATTAATCTGTTTACTTATTCATAGAATCATAGAATAGTTTGGGTTGGAATGGACATTTAAAGGTCATCTAGTCCAAACCCATGCAGTGAGCAGGGACATCTTCAATTAGATCGGGGTGTTCAGAGCCCTATTTAGACTGACCTTGAATGTTTCCAGGGATGGGGCATCTACCACCCTTTGGGCAACCTGTTCCAGTGTTCTTCATCGCAAAAAATGCCATCCGTATGTCTAGTTTGAATCTCCCCTCTGCTAGTTTAAAACCATTACTCCTTGTCCTGTTGGAACAGGCCCTGTTAAAAAGCCCTTCCTCATCTTTCATATTGACCCCCTTTACCCCCTGAAAGGTAGTCCTGCTCAGGGGCAGCAGGAGGACGCAGGGGCCGGTGCTCCACCTGTTACACACACAGTCCACCACCTGAGGAGTCAGGGGCTTCACAAAGCCCGTCTAGATAACTCTTAGTTTCTGCCTGACAGGAAAATAGCGATCAGTTGTTAATTAAGAGTCTTCGACTGGCTTTATTTTGTATATATGAACTGTAGTAACAGAGCAGTAACAAACAGTACAGATGAGTGAAACCACTGCCTTTCTGTAGGCTGGGTGTGAGTGCTTCCATGTGGAGGGAGGAAAATCTGTCATCTAGGGAAACTTTATTCCTCAGTGTTGTGCAGCTCATAACCATGAATAGAGAAACTCACCTTTGCGTCTGGCCTGGGCTCCCATGTAGGTCTCTCAGCTGGCTCATTCCCAGCAGCTGTAAGGCCATTTTTCCCGTGAGCTAGGCCAGCTGCTTTCCTGGATCTCCACTGGGCCCACATGTACCCCCATGATCTTTCTCCTCCGAGGAGAAATACTGAGTCTGTTGTCATCAATATGTGCATATAAACAGTGAAATCCACAGAATCACAGAATGGCTGAGGTTGGAAGGGACCTCTGGAGGTCATCTAAGTCCAACCTTCTGTTCAGGCAAGGAGTGCCACTTACAGCTGGTTGCTCAGGACCGTGTCGAGTCAGGTTTTGGATGTCGCCAAGGAAGGAAACTCCACAGCCTGTGCTCAGTCACCCTCAGAGTAAAAAGAGGGGTTTTTTGAGGGGGTGTGCAAGGGAGAAAAGGATGAGCACGAGGAGTACGACTGCAGTTGTGTATGTCATACAAACTCCGTAACTATTCCGTGCTGGCTGAGACAAAGGAGGCATAAGGCAGGTGTGGTCCTCACTCTTGGGTTTCTCCAAGAGCTGAAGCTATTGGATGAATGATTGCCAGAAACTTGTTGTCTTCCAAGTCCAACACTAGCCACTGTACTGGAGAATTCCCTACCACGTGTTAAGAGAAGTATGGATTTTAATATATATGAGATGGGGTTTTTTGAGCTACTTGAGATTTTCATATGGGAACAAGGTTTGGGAAGGGCACCAAGCACTTGGGATGCAAGATTGCTAGAACTGTGGAGAACCAGAGATGAGCTAAAAGCTAGTGCCCTGTTTTGGACAACCTCTGTTTCTGGTATAGTGAATTATCCGTTTCACACTTCTCGTTCTTCATCGCTTTGGTGTTTTGCTGGAGGAGCAGGGGTGACCTGTGGTCTGATCCCATGGCATTTTGGGGTTTTTCATATACCCCAACCCCAGAGCACTTAGATCATTTACTTGGCAAGGTGGGGACTGATTTTGACACAGATTGTGTACAGTGTGTGCTGAGCAGAGAACAGGTTTGATGTGTTCACATTGCACTACTGACATGCACTGGCACTTTTTAAATGCCCTGGAGTTCTCTCATCTCTGCAGGTCTCATGCCCACAGAACCTGCGCTGCCATGTTAATGAAGCCAAGCTGTCCACGTGAGACAGAGCTTCTTTGGCAGAGGATGTTTCCCCTGTGATGAATTCTTTGTTCTTTCCACCCTCCGTCCTAATTCTGTTTCCTGACAAGGCAGGGAGCCTCAGCCGGTAGGTATAAGCATGCCTGGCACTTCTAAATATCTCTGTCCCAAGAAGAAGCTAGACTGATTTAGCCATCGGATAAGTTTAGAGGTGCTTTAAAGGTCGAGCAGATGCTAACCTGCAAGACCAGAGGTAAGAAAAGTGCATTTTGCTGTGACACATGTGGGATGGACAGCTGTGTGGCCCTCTTCTGCAGGGCTGTCCTCTGTGAGTGGCTGCATCTGGCCGGGAGGCTGGGAAGGGGAAAGGAGCCCGGCGTTTCTCCTGAGCCATCCTTCGCCAGCCTGCCTGCCGCTTTCTCTGCTATCTTCCTGCGCCAAACTCTCACCAGAGCTGGCAGACAGTAACTGTATTGCAAAGCCACGTAGGTTTAGCAGGCGATGGCGAAACGTCCATCCTTCTCCAAGTTTGCTGTGGGACATGTGCGATGCAGATGTTTCTCCACTGCCCCTTCCACATCTGCCGCAGAAGTCTTGAAAAAGCCCATCGCAGTGTTGGGTCTGTGCTCATGGGGACCATCAGGCAGAAACCCTGTCCAAGGACCCTCAGAAGGGCTGCATCCTCCTCCCTTTCCCTTCTCCACGGCAGACCAACCTCTCTGAGTCCCCGAGAATGTTTGCCTGCCTTGTCTGTCAGATTTTGGATGTTGTCACTCTTTCACAATAGGCAAGCTGTTCTCACTAAAGCACAGCCTACCATTGCTATTGATCAACTGTCAGCGACAAAGCCCGCAGGCAACAGCCTCCTCCTCACCATGAAGCCTTCAGACCAAGCGCCGGTGCTTTTTGGCAGCGAGTACAGCAAAAAGTTGGAAAAGCTTTTTTATCTTTTCAGATCTACCACTACAGATATGTGTGACCCTTTCAGGACACAAGTATTAAATGTGTCACTTAGTGCCAATACAAATGGTCCCTGGGAAGTTCTCTGTTTTAATTAGGTGGATGCATTTGTTCCTCGGAGAGCTCAACATGTACTTGGGTGAATAAATGTTTTAATAATTCAACTTTGTCTCTCCTAATCTTATAGCTGCAACCCACAGAAAAGCTTTTTTTTCCTTGACACTGAATGCCAAATGAATTTTATTGCTCTGTTTTTTTCCTTTCTGTCTTTGGATCCAAGTTCTCAGCCACCCTCTGGGACCACAGGGGAGCCCCACTGCAGGACCCACACCAGCTGCAGCCCTGTGCCAACTCCGTGGCCATCAGCCAGTATCCTCCTCGGCAGTCCCTCCGGGGGCTGCCCAAGGAGCGGAGCCACCCCTGAGCCTGTGTCAGGGCAACGGCTGTGGGTCTTCCAGCGCCTGCTTCACCCACTGTTGCCTTCCCCTCCGTGGTGGAAAAACCCTTTCAGCTCACTGGTGCGAAATGCGCAGCTTCCCCTGCAGCTGGCTCCTCCTCTCAGCAATTCAAGCTGCTTTCCAGCACTTCGTTTTTGCATTGCTGTTAAAAATCTTTCTTACTTTTTAAAATTCAGAAGGCAGCTAAGGAGGTGAAGGCAGGCCTCAGGTGGGCTGTGGGATGGAAAAGAAAAGAAACTCGACAGTCTAGAAGCTGTGCATTGCCAGAAGAACTTGTCTCTCACAACAGAGGCTGTGCTCAGCGTGCATTTAATCTGAAGACAACCATCAGGCACGGAAAGGTATCCGTCAGGTATTTTTCCAGCTCATGGTACAATGTACAACTCTTCCTGACGGCCCCAAGATGTGTGCTGGAGTTAGCGCTGCAGTTTCGTGGTGCTGGTGCTATTCTGTCAGGCTGTGATCTGAAGCAGCCGGTCTGCACAAACTGTGTCTCGCTGGGGAAACACGGATCACGCTCCTCCAACCCACCCACATTTAGGTGACACCACAGCACGGATGTCTGCATGTTACAAACCTGGGATGCTTTTAAGGGCGGGAGGAGGAGGAGAAATCTGGCATGGCGGACAAAGGCTGGGCACTGTTTCCTCACACGAGAGGGTCATCGGTCTGTAGGGGGAAGGAAGGGGGCAGAACAGTGGTTCGTCAGGTTGGACATTGTCCTCGTCGGCGTGTGCCCAGGGCTGCCTGCGGCTCAGTGAGACTGTGTCAGCCCAGCAGCGCTTGCTGTCCTCGTCACACAAGCGAAGCCAGTGGCCAGGCTGCCAGGCAGCAGCCCCTTGTGTGCTTCCTCACAGGAGGGTGGCTCTGCCCCTCCACCTGCCCCCCGCCCACTGAGTGGTGCAAGCTGTGGCACAGCAGGGCTTAATTCAGTTGCGGCCTTCCATAATTGGTGTTAATTGTCTGCACTTGATATCTGTGAGGCTAAAGCATGGAGAGACGTGGTGGAAGCACTGAGGAACAAGTCCGTGAGTACCTCCTGCTTTCTCCCCAGCTGAGCTCATTTACCTCATGACGGCACTGCCTGCAGCCTTCAGCTGTGCTCTGCTTCCTCAGAGTTCATGGATCTCACACGACTCTGTGCCACGCACCTCTCTTGGCCAAACTGCCTCCCTGCGTCTGCTGCTGGAGGGCTGGCGTGGAGACAACCCAAGCGTGCTGTGGCTGGGGTACGGCAGCAGTGTGCTGAAGGTTTAAGATGTTCAAAGGGCCATGTCCTGCCACAGTGCTCTGCCATGATGCTGGGCGCGCCGCGGCATGAGCGGCAACGCAGAAGCCACCGCTGCTTTCAGAGAGCAAACACTGGAAATGCTGCCCATGCAGGAGAGGACTGGATTGCAGGTGAGTCGTGCCTTGGTTACCTGGGCTGCGCCTAACCTGGAGTCATCCCAGAGCAGGGAGGTGCAGGCAGCCCCGGCACTCTGCTCTCTGCCAGGGTTTGGGTGAAGCAGGCTCTCGCTGTCAGCGTGAGCTGCGCGAATCACCAGCATGTGACCTCATCCGGAATCCAGGTCGTGGTACTAGGGGCATAAAATATGTTGCTTTTTTGGGCCCCCCCCCACATTGCTTGGTGTTTTTGTGATGGCCCTAGGGCTGCAAAGGGCTGCGGGACACCATGGGGCTCCCAAAGGGGCAGCTCCTATCCAGCAGAAACTGCGCTGGCTCTCTTGATGTGCACTCTGACACCCTCCAGCAGGTTCATGCTGGCTGAGAAGGAGCTCTCTGGCATCTCTAGAAGCTGTTAGAGACCACTCTTCTGAATGAGAAGTAAGAATTCAGAACAGATTCAGGATCCTCTTTTGGGTCATTGTGGAAGCAGGGAGAGGAGAAAGGAGAAAACACCTTCACAGCTCAGACTTTCCTGATATGACACTGAAGGCTTGATGCTTGTAGCTCTCATCAGGATGTTTGCCTGGCTGTCTTGGAAAATATTTAACCAATCAGTGTAATTTAATACATTTATATCTGTAAATATAACTGCACCTGGACAGGCTGGAGAGTTGGGCAGAGAGGAACCTGATGAGGTTCAACAAGGGCAAGTGCAGGGTCCTGCACCTGGGGAGAAACAACCCCATGCACCAGTACAGGCTTGGGGCTGACCTGCTGGTGTGCAGCTCTGTGGAGAGGGACCTGG
>Ga0181612_121455_pt1 | contig 12919 bp, 9 predicted proteins | sample HoacroProtozoa21_FD_119630 | JGI IMG/M metagenome (GOLD analysis project Ga0181612, IMG submission 119630) | Hoatzin crop microbial communities from Cojedes, Venezuel. Combined Assembly of Gp0051906, Gp0051904, Gp0051908 | reverse complement strand
CTATTACACTATTGTCTTTTAGGTGTTCTCAGCTGAGCAGAGAACAATCCAGTCTGAAGCCTTTGGATGGCTATGACTTCATGCACAACTATTAAACCATTGTTGAAACAACAGAATTCCAGAAAATCTCCTGGAGTTTCCAGATGTCTTTAAAATTGGACAATTCTATATAGTTCAGTTCAGACTGATGAAGATGTCAGATTTCAGCACGCAGATTCTAAAATAGCCACAGAGGACAGCTAGAGAGCATCACAGCAGTTGGGGAAAGATGGTAAGGAGAAGAGGGAGGGTGGCAACACTTGCAGGAACCATCAGCAGGAGATGGATTCTTTGGTCTCTTTGGGCCCTTTCCCATGCCCGAGAAGAATTAATTGTTCCATGTATCCATCCCTTTTCAACCCTATCGTTGGCCACAGCCGCAGGAAAAGAATGCATCTCCTGGGTCCATTTTTGCATTTACATTAAGCTTTTCATTGTAAAAGCAGTGCAAACTGGCTTTAGTGTAAGTGAGAATTAAGTGTTGCACATATTGTTATGAAATCACAGGGGACCGCAGTGAAATTTGATATATTACTAGACACATTTGTTAAATCAGCTCCCTTTAGAACCTGATTATCTTTTTAAACAAATTTTGTAAATGAGCTGTAATATTTTATATCCACGGGAAGCTTTTCAGCCCAAAGCACTTAACAAGCTTAAAGACCTGGAGTGGGAATCAGCTTTTGTTCTGTGTGCAGACGGCACCTGGCACAATGGGAATCAGTCCCTGAGTCAGGTTCCCATGTGTTGCTACAATAGCAATACTAATAATAAGAACAGTAGAATGGAAATACTGACGTGTCTGGGTCAGAAAATATTAGACAAAGAATGAATTTAATTTTGAAAGAAGGAGCTACAGAAAGTAACCAGAATCCAAGCTAAGGAGATGTCGTAGATTTTGAGGTCTGATCTAAAAGACACACGCCATTAACATATGCATCAGAGATCACTTAATCGGTGATTAAGTCTATTCTGTCAAGAACGAAAAGTATTACTAAATAAGGTGAATAAGTCAAGTGTGAAGATTTGACTAGTAAGTCACAATACAGGTATACATACCTTTTTGTACAATATAGCTATGCATTTATAGACAGTATATGACACTGAGCCCATTTTTTATAAAAATCCAACCAACTATACAGTATAAATACATAGTATTTACTTCTACTCTTTGGAAAGTAAGGGTGGTTTCTTTACACCATATAGCTATGCATTTATAGACAGCGTATAGACACTTGAAGGATTTCTGACGCCATTTATAAAACAAACAAACAAACAAACAAACAAACAAACAAACAAACAAACAACTATAGTGTATAAATATATAGCATTTACTTCTACTGTTTGGAAAGTAAGGGTGGTTTCTTATTGATATTCAGATTAGATGTTTTAATCTGTATTTTGACCAAACTCCCAAATAATAACTCTGGACTTCTTGATAGAAAATTGGAAAGTCTATCCTTCTGTTTGCAAGTCTAATGAGCAGATTATACAAATGGGGTGGTTTACAAGCAAATTCAACCATTTGTAACAGGATCACATCTGCAATTTGAACCATACTTAGCGGTGGTGTCTTGTCTGTTCTCTGAGTTCTCTACTTTGGTGTCTGGGCAGGTAAGCTAAAGAACGTAACAAACATGGAACTGTTTGAGGAGGCAAGAGGCTGCTGGATGTCATTATTTCTCCTTCTTTGAAGCTGAAGCAAGTCTTGTTTATAGGTGGAAAATATGACAATTACAGAAGGTAGTCAAGTTCAATTTTGAATGTTCTTCGTAGTTTGGAATGCTTCTTCTTAATTTAAAATAGCTTTTCATAGTCAGACTTCTTCATGAGTCAGTGGAAACACACACATCCCTTTGCAAACACAGCAAAAACTTTGAACAGCCCAGTTTTGGTACAAATTGGTCAGTCTTCAAATGCCTCCACTAATTGGATGAGCCTCTCAGACCTCCAGGCTTCTCAGATGCTCACTTTGTGCTCTTGGAGCCTTTCCGCCCCAGTGACTTCACAGCAGACTGTTTTGTGGTAATATAGAAGTAGACTAGAAACTAAGCATAAACTTACTCATAAATGTCTCTGGGCATCTGGAATCTTATCATTAAGATTACAGAGTCCAATCCTGCAGCCAACAGAAGTCCTGTTTATTGGAGTGCAATAGTGGGCACATAAGACAGATGGGAAGTACCAAAATACAAAGTATCCCGCTTTTGTCTGGATACTGCACAGACATTTCCTCTAAGAAAAAAATGGTAAGCACTATGGGTGGCTACATTAACAGTCAGGATTTCATTTTGCATCCTTTATTTTCCTGGTCTGAGACATCAGTAAATGATCATGAGCTCAAACGTTTCTCTGTTAATAGCTGTCAGCACTTGACCGTTAATTACCAGAAAATGGTTCCCTGGCCTCCATTATCATTAGTAATCTTGTCATTCCCTGAGACTAAGCATCGACACAGAAATATTTTCTACATGTTTCTTATTTTTATTTTCAGAGCTGAAGCAGTGAGCTAGACTATCTTATATTGTCTAGCAGCAATATTATTGCTTTTTACATTCCAGATCCTTTTACCTTCTCTACTATGCCATCATATATATGAGGTAGATCTACACCACAGTCACTGAATATCTGTCATTGATGGCATCACTTGACAATATGGGTTAGCACAGGCATAGTTGAAGGACACCTTTGGTCCTCAGACTTTCCATGGTTTGAAAGATAACAACTAAAGAAGATAAAAAAAAAAGAAAGCTTAATATTCAGACCTGGCTGAGTCAAAACAGTCATCACTGACAAGAAACAATGTAAATGAGGCATACTGTATGGAGAAGTAACTTAATCTTACTTTTTACATAAATATTTTATGAAACTGAGCTGTTCTTGAACTCTGTCTCGTCGCTGGTAGGACCTTCCACTGTTTAGTTCTAAAAACAAGAAAGCCCAAAAGAACCTCCTAGCTTGTCTGCATTGCCTACAATTATTCATTGTGTTTATATGTAGTGTTTGGTCTTGTGAACAAAGTCACGAATCTTTGATGTCTGTAGAAAGACAAGAAGTTTCGAAGGGAGGGATTGATAGTTTTTATTCTGATTTTGTAACAAAACATGCAGTAGGCAAATGAGATTTGAAATTAGCTCTCATCATTGTGGGCCATGTGACAGCATAAGGGACCATACCCACTGAACTGAGAAACTGGGGGAATTAAGTCAGAATTAGTCAGTATGGATGCCATGCAAGCAAAAGGGAAATCATGAAAAACCTCTAGTTGGAATTCAGGTAAACATCTATGAATGTTCAATTTGAGATCATATTTTTAAGAGAAAATGGCATGTTTAACTATTTTCATCTGTGTATTTTAAGAAGTTTATCATGAAAAGTTTAGGAATTTCTAAAATGGCTTTATTATCTAAAATTACATGCTAGCTAGCATATCTAGAAATGCCAGAACTATTTGTCTTGTTGCCAAAGACACAGCCAAAACATTAAGTTTGGAGTTAGTAGGTGCTTCCACTGGAAATGGAAAAACATTTCTTTAATGTATTATTTTTCCTTGAAATTTTTCACAAGAAATAAAACCTGCTCCCAACCAGGTCCACATGTGATTATTTGAGTTAAACTGTGTGGAATTAAATCTTAACAAGGGACCAATCTGAAATCTGTAGAAATCTCTGACACCCTTCCTATTAATTTGAGAGATCTTTTCATCACGTCTTACATGAAGAAAACCATTTATGAGTCCCAAAGATGGAACTCATTAAAATACATTTCCTTTATTTTACATGTGTAATTTAAATGACTTTATAATTCCCTATGAAAACATTTTATTATAAATTACATAAAGATAGGGAAGTTTTAGTGATGCAGGAACCAGGAGAAAAACTTTTTCTGGTACAAATAAGTATTGTTCTAATAGCTCTTAAAAAACCTGCATTATTTGCAATAACAAGAGATAAAGGCATATGTTAGCTCTTATACTCTTTTCAACAGCACAGATGTGATCGTCACCTTTTAGGTACATGTTATAAATATGATTTAGTAAAAAAGTGGTTCAGCAAGTTCCACTGGGGAAAGTAGGTTAAAGGTATCTGAAGTGTTTTTACTCGAATAAACTAAAACCTCCCAACATCCAAGCCTTACCTCATGGCATTGTTAAATGTGTCCCAAAACCTTGTGCAAAAGATGTCTGCTGTCACGCAAGAAGAACGATGCTCAGCCTTATGGGTAATGTTTTTGTGGAACACAGGAAAAGGGGTTTTCTGCCGTGGTCGAATAGCTTGAGACAGCTAGTAGTAGAATATGTAAAGGCCTTCAGACATGACAAGGATGGAGATCTTGACTGTAAAGTGGCAAGAGGGGTTATTGTACCCTAAGTGCTGACAACCTTACTTGAAGTCATGGAAAGAGAATGACATAAAAATGGGTTTTTTTTTATTGTGTTTTGTCCCTCCCTCTCCCTCAGAGCTGCCACAGCAGGAATGTGCTTCTTGGGAAGGGAACCTGCATTACTGTTTGATTTCTGTTTTCTGACAAGGGCACTGGCAGAAACAAAGGTTTTCGTGCTGCTTGGACAAGAGAGAGGAATTTGCCAAGCTACTTATATTTTCTACTAATTTCAGTGTAAGGGAGCTGAGTGATAGTACAGAACACTTAAGTACCTACCTGCCATTTTACAGTTGTTTTGAGAGACTGCCTTATGCAAACAAAGGTTATTTATAATGCCCTGAAAACCGACTCCACAGCCCATGAATGATACCAAAATTACTGGTATTATTACAATTTTTGCTTCATAGAAGGAAAAATTCCTGGCAAATCTTTTGAATTTGCATGCCAGAAAACTGTCACAAAGTTAGGGGGCTAAATATATATATAAAAAAATTTGAAATGCTTTCCTAGTGGCAGAAATGCAGGACAATAACAGGACTACCATTAAATCAAAATAAAAAAGAGAAACTAACTACAACTGAACTACTCAAAACCTCAAGACAGAGAACTACATTTTTTTTTCGTTGATAGAATATTTAATGCCCATGGCAAAGCTTTCTTGGCAAAACCAGAATTTCAGCCCCTCAGACCATGATCATTGGGAATGATTCTTACAACCTACACACAAATAGGCATTAAGCACACATATTAATCTTTGAGGAACAATGTTAAACTCATCATATCATTCAGCCTTTGTAGGCAGCAAAGCACCAGTTACAGGGAAATTTAATTATGGTTAGTTAAAAAATTTTGGACTTTATCCTCCAAATAGGTATGTTTTTTCAGACCCTTGTGATTCACAGTCTTCTCATTAATTCAACAGAGTTTGGAGAGGGCTCAAAATTGACATGTAGGGTAAACAAACCTCGTAAAGACTTTAAGCTTATTTGATTGTTCACAGTGGAAATGCTTATATGTTCTATGTGAAAACTCTTCTTAGGTTTAAGTAGGTTGAACAGTAATGAAATAAACCAAGCAGATTTAAAGAAGCATTAGGTGCTTTCAGTGATCAGATGTCAACATTCAGCAGTTATCTATTCTAGAAACACCAAAATAATGATGTGCAATATAATCTCTATTTAGTCCCTGAAAGTACGTGATTTTATGTTGGTCCTGTCTATGTCACATTAGAGACTGAGTTATATTCATTTTACTTGTCATATCATTAATTAATTTTTGCCACTATTAATGTCTCAGTAGATTTTTGTGTGTGCCACTCTCTACATCAGAAACATTTACAGACACATATAGAGAAACTATTAGGACAAAAAAAGAAAGAAAGAAACAAAATCCCTCTCTTTAAAGCAAATATAAAAAAGATAAATTTCTGAACTCAGGTTGTTCTTCCACTTCAACATAAAAGTGAGAATTAATATTTACAATATCTAGGATCTGTGAAAGAAATAAACTCTTGAAGAATTCTAGTGTGCCTAATATAAATCAAAAAAGGAAAAAAAAATCCTTTGAGTCTTTAAAATAATATTAGTTTTGCATGTCAGTTTTTCTTTAACATCAGCTTTTCTGACTGTTTTATTGAAATTTCAAGAGACAGTAGCTTATTTTTCCACAGACTTAAGCACCTGAGATTTTTGGCTAATGGCTATAAGACCAGTAAAATTTCCTATAAAATGTAACTTTATATGAGAATTTACACCATGTTTATAGAACATATTCCAACATTTGCTTTTTCAAATCAGACTTCTTGATATGTGCAGGAAGAACATCAGATGCATTGCAATGTAAAAGTGTAAATCATCAGCTGATGAATGCAAATAAAGGGAGGTGTTTTCTCTGGAGTCACCACTTGCTTCCTGAGTATTTCTGTTTCCCACTTAAAGATAAATAAATACCAAGCACAAAACTCAGTGGAACCCTTTCTGTTGCTTTTAACGAGCTATGGATAAGACCTTAAACTGAAAACCATTTTTAATGAAAAAAATTCTGCACCAGAATATATTCTGCAAATTACTGACACATTTACTCTTGTTACTCCTGATTACATATAATATTAGCAAAAAGATCCACCAGTGGATATGAATCCACAAATATTAGCTAGCTAAAGTCTAGACTACAATAGAGTATACTCATCTTAATGAAAATGAATAAGCACAGTGTTTCAGAGCCAAGAATGGCAGAAATAAAGGTACACCAGTACTGGATTCATCCTTCAGAAGGAAATAGGCTCAGATAGTCAAAACAATATACTTCCTATAAATAATCTATCCATTCTAATTATCTTCACTACCCAACAAAACACTTCATTCAGATAGGATCCTCCTCAAATTCAATTACTCTCTGTCAGTTAGGGCTTCTAGCACAAGATATTACACAGAAAGTGGGAAATCAGATAGAAAGCTCTACAATGGAAGAGAGCACTTCAGTTGAAGTTACCATTTCTCCAAGATGTATGTGAAAGTATTCTGAAGAGAAGACACTTCAGGGCTAATAAAACAGCACCAATCATTTGGATCATGGAATCATAGAATAGTTTGGGTTGGAAGGGATCTTTAAAGACCATCTAGTCCAACCACCCTGCAATGAGCATGAACATCTTTCTTTTGTGTAGGGATCTCCTACACAAAAGCTTCTGAATAAGAACAAAATGTGTGGGATTTCTGACAGCAGCATTTGTTTTTACTTCCCTCCTTGTACTTTACTCCAAGCTTACTAAAAAAAACCCTTTATCTGTTACTTGCAAACAGGTCAACAGTTTCTAAGGTTTCACCAAATTAAACACTCACACTTGAATTTGAGTTTCAGACTTCACAGGAGACAAATGAATATTTAACATTAAATTCAACGAAGAAAATTGAAGCTACTACTTTGAACTGATACACGTCTACCCTTGTTCACTGCAGCCTTGATTTGCAAATGGGTATAAATCCTTTCTGGGAAAGAAGAACGAGAGTAATATCACTGAAAGGAATGTTTCTGGTTCTCTTCTCTTCAAAATTAGTCCTATATGATGGAGAGCACCAAATCTGGAATGCAAGAAATCAACTCATCTTTCATTGAAACTCAAGGATTTAGAAGGTAGCAGCAGCTGCTTCTATCCTGCCAAGGTCTTCCCATACACTCATCCTTAGGCTTTTTTCAGTTGCCTTGGTTCAAATCCAAGAAAACCATGTGATCATTTTCTAACGATTGCTCTGAGGAGGTTTCATGACCACTGCCTGGGTACTAATGGATATTATTATACAAAAAGCTATTAACAAACACTGTTGGCCTTGAGAGGCAGTGGACTCAAATGCCTTAACAGAGAGGCAAGGGACCTCAGTGCAGCGCCCCTTTCTTTTCTTCTTTAGTGATGAATTCTTAAGATATCTTTTCTCTCAGGTAAGCGTCTTACAGTCCTCTTCCAAGTATCTGAGATGTGGGTTCAGCCTTACAGGCAGTGAACATGTCTGTGCATTTTATCTTCTAATACATCTTGAATTTTGGAAGTGGTTCTGATTGCTGGTTGATGCTCTTAGAACTTTCTACATGTGTCAGTACCCAGTCAAAAATTAATGAACCACTCCCAGTTTCTAAGGAATAATTACTTCAAGAACTGGCATGATGTAAAAATATGAAATCAAACTTTCCCATTCCTGCAGGAATAAGGAAAATGCCACATCAAAGTGTTACACAACCAGCACACCTCCCAAAAGTTGATTATTCCAAGATTCAAGTCATGGTTCACTTGTTTAGCTGACCCTTGCTGAATCCATCCCTAGTGGGCTGACCTTTGTTCTAGCCATATTGCAGTTTCCCAGATGGGCTAAATCCCTGTGTACAGCTGGGGATCATCACCACAGGGGAACAAAACCTCACCTTGTTTCACTGTATACAGCTCAGAAAAAGCCAGGATTGTTCACACTGATATCAAATCTACTTGTATCCCTCCCTTCTCTTTTCTCCTCTCAAGTTGTGGACACTGGTCTGCCAGTTCTGCTTCTACATATGTTTGAATCTCAAATTACTTCATGAAGTGTCAGTTACCAAAGCTTTTCTTTTGCTTAGTGGACAATGCTTACTCTTATTTAAGATCTGCATGCACATATTTGATCAGAATGGCTCAATATGATAATAGAGGACCATTGACCAGAAAGGGAGCTGAACTGGAAGGTGTTCAAACAGCCTGCACTCCTCTGTGTTGAGGGTTATGTATGGATTCTGTCTCCTCCTTCATAAATAGTGCACATAGACAAAAGCACTTTAACCCTCAGCTGAAGTCAAAGAGTCTGAGTAGGTCTTGAATCAGTCTTATGTCATAATTTCTCACAGCCATCCCACTGTTCTGCTGTTTTCATTTAGAATGAATATAAACTATCCAGATTTAGTGTGAGTGTCTGCTTTCAGGAGCAGTGCACTTAGGGATTCACTAAGTAAGTGAAACAAATTCTCAGTACCAGTTTTTAAACAGGGATTGAGACTAAGTAATGGAAATAGCAGAGCCCATGGGATTGATTAAAATCGTGTTGAGTTCTGTAATATTCAAAGCATGGTAATTAGAGCCCTGTGTGACACAGAACTGTAAAATCCAGTTGATCAGACGCTCACGTACATGGGCTTCCCTTGCAGCGGTTAGCTAACACCAGAAATGTTCCTTACGTGTCATGGAAAAAGCATTACTACTTTAGGAACCCAAGACATTGCATACTGAAATCGTATTCCCGTTACAGTAAATTACTGTTTATCTGGAACATGTCATACTATTTTGAAAGTCTATCCAAGGGTCCATATTTTATGTCTGAGTAGGCCATGGTGATTACGCTCCTCCATGCGTCATTTCTTTCTCTTTGAAAACCGTGCACCTAACCACTGCCCAAACGACAGTGTAGAGGCTGGATGGAAGGGAGGACACAATTATCCCTTTCCTCCAGTCAGAAGGGAAAAGCTGATACAAGAGTAATAACCCAAAGCCAGGTCTTTCCCTCACTTATTGTCACGCCCATCATAGCTAGTAATATTTCTTTAACAATAGTCATTTATAAAGACCTGCCTTCTATGGAAAGATTGACTAACAGCCTTAAGTGGAAACTCCACAATAAAACCAACATGCTCATGGAAACAGTACTACAGAGATACAAAAATAATGCACAAAAGTGACCTACTGATGCATTTACTGTAAAACCCAAGGACTAAAAATAAAATAACCTCAAAATATAAAATAAGTACAATTTTTTTTCTTTCCTTTTTGAAACACAGAAGTAGCTCTAATGGACCATAGACTAAAAAAAGAGCATATTGTGATTGGAGCTAACAATATTTTCACGTTCTGCCCTTCAAAGACTTAACTCAAATTCATTTTTACAAGAAAGAATCTGGCAGTGTAATAAAAGGTCTCTTTAAAAATACAAAAAGAAATAAAGAAAGAGGGGAGAAAAAAATGAAGTAAGAAAGACCATCAGAACTGAATAATTTTGACTTATTTTCTGTCTTTCTCACTAATTCGGTTGCTGAACATTCAAATACTTAAAGAAAATATACCACTGTCTCCAGAGATGCTGTATCAACAAAAACTCCTATGATACAATATCTGCTTAACGAATCAGGGGGAAATTTATCACACAAGATTTGGTGGGATTGTTTATGGAGTCGTTAGCACTATGGTACTCCGCTCTCACATGTCATTTGTGCTCTTCACAAGATGAAATGCTGCAGCTGGTTGGGAAATGAATGAAGGACAAAACCTGAGTTATAAAATAGAGGACTTCATTTGAAAAAGTTCTATTGCTAGGTTTTGAGGACGTGTTGGTTGGTTTATTCAGTTACTCATTTATTCTTTTAAAATAATGAGCAGGGGTGTGCTGAATCGTTTGCTAATATTGAAAAGCCTTATAGCAATTTCTTCTACATCTTGCTGTAAGAATATCACACTTTGCTAATTGGATCATAAAAGAGCTTTTCCAAACATCAAAGCAATGGAATGAATTCCTAGGATAATATTCAATTGCCTAAATTCTGTCTAGTGCTCCATCACTGATTCCTAATTATAAAAGTGAGATAACCATTTGAATTCTAAATATTCCAGCATGCTCAAAGATGCTCGTCAAAATTCTTCCTGTAACCTTGTGCTTGTAAAATGTGGCTTTAAGGAGAATTTTGGTAAAACAGAGTCTAGTTCTTCACACAGTTGCGATTATTTTTTTAATTGACATGAGCATTATGAGGATAAAGTCAATAGCGATTCTAAAATGCATGGAAGATACACTGTCAAAAGTGCTTTAATAGAAGTGACAGCAGACAAAGTGGAAGATGAAATTCAGGTTAGAGAAATATAAATCAGTGCACATATGAAAAGTGATCCTTGGAACAGATAATTCCATAGAACAATTCTACAAAACTCCACTTCAACATATGATGTTAAAAAGAAAACAGAAGAAAATAAAAACCAAATAGAAAGCCAGAAATCATTAGGAAAAGTAAATAATAGAAAACATTTGTCATCGTCATGCCACTGTATAAATCCATGCTTCATCTGCCACACAAGTACTATATGTGGTTCTTGCCTCTTCATCGTAAAAAAGATGCAGTAAAGTTGGAAAAGGTTCAGGAGTCCCTAAGCCACAAATGCCTGAAAGAGTATCTGGAGGCGCTATGAATGATGATATGCCTGCCTATTCACGGACTTTTTCTTGTACATCCCATTATCCATCACTCTTGGAGACAGTACAGTGAGCTGGCTGGACCTATGGGCTGGCCTGGCACACCATTTCTTATGTTCTTGACAGATTTTTAAAAAATGTAGTGGGACAGTAGTTTGCTTTAGTCATTGTTCTTGCCTGGGAGTGAAAGGGGAGGTGCCCTACTGCATACAGAATAAAGAAGGTATTTTCAATACTGTTGGTACTTTGGTTTACCAGAAAACCAATAGATTAGAAGAACATGGAGAAGGCTGAGCTTTCTTAGGGAAGATGGAACTGATACTTAGGAAACATCTCAAAGCACGTCCTTTTTCTCACCAGCAACACATAAGCCCTGTCAGGATTCAGCTACAGTTAAGGGCTCTTTGTCTAGACCCTAAGATAACTAAAACCTCTCTTTTTCTGCTAACTGTGCAGAATGTTGGCAGTGTATCCCATGGGCAGGAGGAAAGGAGACAGAGTGGCAAACAAAGCAGAGTTCAACTTTTTCTTTAGAGTTATGATTAATATGTTCCATAACAATTAGAAAGGATTTAAGTACTTCAGTGGGATTTCCTGCTAAAAGGATACACTATAGGGTGCTTGCTAATGCAGCCCATATGGGGCAGCGCTGCTTGAAATCAAGGAGAACCAGGGCTTCAGTTACAAAGCAGAGACCCAGCACACCCTTGGGAATGCACCTGATCTCTTGCCCTACCTGGGAACTTTAAAGATTGGGATCAGACTGACATTCTGAGTCACAGGCATGATTCTTCCTTTAACTATTCCTCTTTTGCCAAATCCCCAGCGGAAGACCACAGTGGAACAGTAAACAGAAAAAACCCGAAAAACTAGAAGTCCAGAAGAAAAGCAATTGTGGTCATCCCACTGAATATGTTTTGATGTGAGATGAACAGTCTCAAGGAGCACAGCTTGCTGCACAAGAATTTCTTCAAGTATGTGTCACGGCTCAAGTTCAAAGACAAGCACCAGACAGAGCAGACACTCATCTGCATGCCCATGGGGTCAATACACACGCATAGTCTAAAAGGACCTAAGAATATGCAACAAGAGTGCTGTCTTGTGGTTATGGTAATGACACAGTTCATGTAACAAGTTTCCATATTAGGAATCTCATGTTTTCTTGTAGAATGAGAGAGAAACATTAAGATGCTTGTTCTTTAACGTATTAGTATCAGTAGTCATTGATTCCGTCCACTGCAGCTAATGCTAAAGATGTAGGAAATGACATACTTTATGAGCAGTACTTTCTTCATATGTGAAATGAAGCTAGCTCTGCAGCTTCTTCTGTACACACTTTGGTATCTCTTAATATCACTCAGCACATCTCTTTTTACTGAGAAGCGAAGGAGAATAGTGCATCAGCAGGACAACTCCACTAAAGTATGCAGCTTTGTATGGTCCTTCCATGCTGCTTTTGCTGGAATGACGCAACACACAGCAAGCCACACCAAGACTATCACTTCTTAGTCACCTTTAAGGTTTAACCATAGAAATAAAATTCAATAAAATTAAAATAATTAATTCATTGAATTCAAAATCTTGGGCCTTTCACTACAAGAAGGACATCAAGGCGCTGAAGCGTGTCCAGAGAAGAGCAACAAGGCTGGTGAAGGGTCTTAGAGAACAATTCTTATGAGGAGCGGCTAAGCGAACTGGGGTTGTTCAGTCTGGAGAAGAGGAGGCTGAGGGGAGACCTTATCGCTCTCCATAACTGCCTGAAAGGCGGTTGTAATGAGGCAGGCGTTGGTCTTTTCTCCCATGTAGCT
>Ga0181612_115598_pt1 | contig 12919 bp, 5 predicted proteins | sample HoacroProtozoa21_FD_119630 | JGI IMG/M metagenome (GOLD analysis project Ga0181612, IMG submission 119630) | Hoatzin crop microbial communities from Cojedes, Venezuel. Combined Assembly of Gp0051906, Gp0051904, Gp0051908 | reverse complement strand
CCCTCGGATCATTTTTGTGGCCTCCTCTGGCCCCACTCCAACAGCTCCATGTCTGTCCTGTGCTGAGGGCTCCAGAGCTGGACGCAGGACTCCCGGGGGGTCTCACCAGTGCAGAGCAGAGGGGCAGAATCCCCTCCCTTGCCCTGCTGCCCATGCTTCTGGGGATGCAGCCCAGGGCAAGGGTGCCCTTCTGGGCTGCGAGCATACATTGCTGGCCCATGTCCAGCATTTCATCCACCAGTACCCCCAAGTTCTTCTCCGCAGCACTGCTCTCAATCCCTTCAGCCCCCAGCCTGTGTTGATACTGGAGGTTGCCCCAAGCTAGGTTCAGGACCTTGCACTTAGCCTTGTTGAACCTCATGAGGTTTACACAGGCCCACTTCTCAAGCTTGTCCGGGTCCATCTGAATGGCACCCTGTCCCTCAAGCACATCGACCACACCACTCAGCGTGGTGTCGTGCCTATTCCAGAAGAAGGAATTGAACTTCAAGTCATTTCATAAGATTGGATGCTCTAGAGTTTGTGTGAATGAAAAGATGTGGGTCTGAGTTGAATTTCATGCCTGATGTTGTAGGGCTAATTAAGCTAGCTGTATAATTTACAAATGAGTGAAAAAAGATCTCAGAGGAGTTGTGTTTTCATTTTAGGCTAGCCCCATCCTTTTTAATGTAGGTCAGAAAATGGTTTTATTAATTCATGGGATTAAATAAAAATGGTATTTTTTCTTCTGAAATTAATTCCATTGTGGAGAGTCCTATGGCATTTAACAGGAATGAAACCAATAAGGTTTTCTACATAAATTACATTAGAAATGTGCATATTTTAAAGGAATTATCTGTTTTTTAAAGAGAGTTTTTGAACCCTTCTCCAGATTTGTATTGCAGGGATAGAATTCTCTTTTCAGTGCCAGGAGGTACTTTAGGATGACTATTCATTTTGTGATATTTTAATAAAACCTTCCACAAGGGTTTCCATCATAAGATGTTCTGCTATAATGCAATTGGTGACACTTTATTTCAGGTGAGTCAGATGTTCTGCAGATTTGAATTTAAACAGGAGGTGAAAAATGTTTGTTTTATTTTAGTAGAACCATAGCAGAGCAGGGAAGTGGAGGAATGACTTTTACCTTTCGAATGTTTAAGATGTGCATGAGTCGTATCTTGGCTGGCTATGACCTGTTTTGAACCACACTGGGCTATGTGGAAAGTTACCGGCTGCAGGCATAGTCATTCAAACACTTCAACGTAATAGATGAGTGAAATGTAGCCTGGCACCCTCTCACTCACTAATAAGCCTATAAAAATACGTAGCAAAAAATGCCTTTTGGTGTTTCTATTACATTACAAGAGATGCATGCATATATTGAAATCAAAATAAATTAGTATTTTTATTCCTAAGAAAGGAAGTATTGCTCTTTTTATGTTTCTGGTCATATTTCACTTTACTGTACCTAGGCAACTCATGAAAATAGCTTTCGTATCTTGTCTGGTGGTATCACAGCTGTTGTGGTTTGGCTGAGACAGCAGCCTTAAAATATTTTTGATCAATACATATGTACTTATGGGGTTAAGGTTAGCTAACAGCTTAGATTGTTTGGCAGAAAAGAGCATAAGGTAAAGTGGGACCCTCTGAGTATATAAGCTACTCACACCCTGCGCTTGGGTCTGTGAGAATGTTGCTTGTGGGGATTAAAAAAAAATACGTGATGCCTGGTGTGTGTAACGGGGAAGGGGAGAGCTTTGTTCTGCTTTTACAGTAACTCGGCAGAATGGTGGACAGAAATGAATGATTTTGTGTGAGGGCTCTGGGTCATGGGAGAGGCGTTGCTTCTGAAAGCAGATCCTGAATGTCAGTGCTTCCTCTCTTACTTTCCCATCAGAGACCTGCTGGCAGAAAATAGTCTTGGGAGGTTGGAAGTGCTGTTTTAAGTCTGAGGAAGAAGAAATTGAATCATGTCTCAATCCTGCACCATCTGACCTGTGCCTCAGTCCTGGCCCATGCTTAGTGAAAGGGTGTGTGGTGCTTGCTATTTAAAAATCCATCCTGCCTTTACCCTTTTCTCCCTTACTGCCCGTAGAAGAAAAGGCATCGGTCAAAACTTCTGGGAAAAGGTTCCAGATCTTTGGTCCAAGGAAAAGCCAAGGGCAAGGTGCTGAAGGTCCAGAGAGCAGACTTCAATGTACGTTTAATCCTTATTTTGTTAGCGAATTCACTTGCCAGACAAGCGACTGGCTTCCTCCTTGCCATAGTCTGCTTTGATGCCTAATTCGCACCCCTCTGCCTGGAGGATCTGGGGCTGGGCACAAGGCTTGGCACCCTGTTTTCAGGGTGGGTATTTGTAAGTGAGGTACTGCAATGCTATTTCTGATGTTGAAATTGCTTTATAGCTATAGTCCTTATGCTGTATAAAGACTGATTACAGTCTAGTACAGTGTTCACAGATGTCATTATGAGTATGATAACTTCAATATGCATGACAGCCTGCAGCTGTTGGCCTCCACTGAATAATTTCATTCTAGTGAGTCTATTCAAAACAACTTGTCATCAAGTTTGGGATGATAAACTGGAGATAACAATGGTTTTCTGAAACATGTCTATTATTAAGAAGCCAGCAGCAGCAGCAAGGTTTGAACTGCAATGTCTGCAACGTAATTGTGTCAGAATAGCACGATGTGCAGAGCTGCCCTGGATGCTGCTGCACCGCTCTTTCCTTGTTAGAGAGTGAAGATCCAACAGATAAGAATAGTCCTTGAGTAATAGCTCTCTTAAATGTCTTTGGAAATGTTCCAGGCTACTTACTGGGAAGTAACAGCCTTGGGATGAGGAAGGAGGATTTTGTGGCATTCAGGTTGTCACTGGTCAAATTGGCCTTGTGAAGGAGGCTTGTGCCCACAGCACCCTTTGCAGAGCAAAGCTCAGGCTGGGGCTTGTGCCAGGCACCGAACGATACCCATAGCATTTGATCAACATCTTGTGTTACCCCCTCTCATTTGCTTATTGCATAGTAAAGCTACAGGCCTCAAGCAGCACCCCGGCCCATGTTAAGAAGCTGAAGCTCATATTAATGAAAATGAGGAGACCGGGAGCCAAATGGAGCACTTGGTGTTAGGGCGAAATTGGCTTACTATCGGGGGTTTTTCTGTTGAAAGAGCGATCCTCCGATGAGTTATGTTACTGGAGTTCAGTCCACACACCCAAGCAATTAATAGGATAGTTTGTTACATTGTAGACTGGTAGCTAGTAGGATGGAGAAAATGACACAATATTGTACTTAACAAAGCACAAGATTATCTCTTTTTGTTAGCTGGTGTGATGCATGGTGTTAGAATGAGAGGGCTACCTTGAATTTTATTGCGGGCTGTCATGCATGAGCACCTGGGCAAGGCACTGCACTGGGTTTCGGTGTGCGCCTGTCTACATCCTACCGTAGGGTCCCACTGCTTTCTACAGAGACCAAATCACTGCCCATCTTCATCGCTGTGCTTTCAACGGGGAGGCACCTGGGAAACTACATACTAAACACTTGTAATCTTTGTTCATAAATGTGACATCCTCTAGCTGCATTGTCACCACCATGGGTGACCTCTGGGACTCAGCTTTTCGCTCTTTGTACAAAGCTCATTCAATCAGAGAGATTTTCTCTGGCTGGATTTTTTTTCCATATTAGATTGTTTGTAAGCATCTTTTGCACCTGGGGTGCCCTGACTTAACACACAAAATGCTGAGCAAATGGATCAAGGTGGAAAAAAAGTGCATCCTGTTTTCCTTCAATATTGGAGTGTTCTTTGTTGGGAGACCTGAGAAGTGACCAGTATGCTATTTAGTTTTGACAGGTAAATTGAAAAGACATAGCAATTCCATCAAAATATTACAGCTAAAAAAAACCCCCAAAACCTAAGTTAGAAACTTTCAGATTAGTTTCACTGCTTGCGTTCTTCTCAGCCTGATTTCTGTTGGATTTTTTGAGTATGCTCAATGCAAAATATTTCGTCTGTATTGATGTGTGAACAATATTTTTGGAGTTCATTCTTCAAAGCAGATGTGCATTAGCCTTTAATAAAGCAGAAAGTTTCATTTTCTGGTTTGAACAATGTGACCTTAATATGGAATCCTGACCTTGTACGCTTGCCTTCTGTAACCTGCTCTGTGGGTTTGGTTTTCGTGTGTTTGTTTTATGTCCTTTACAGACTTGCGCTAACCTTGCGGCTGATCTCTTATTGATTTCTTTCTTAGACTCTTATTGTTACAATTGGAAGTATTTTTCAGATTGGATGCTGTATGAATTTTTCACTGCAGAGGACTTGCAGTGCATGGGTTGCTATTTGAGACAGTGAGGACAGGAGATCCACAAGTACCCCAGGCCCAAGGTCCTCATCTCAGGTGTGAGTGTTCCTGAAACACATGGTCATCTCAGCTAGATTTCATAAGGCTCTAAAACATAAAAATAATTCGATTTCTAGTCAACGTTACCATATTCATTGCAGTGGTGCAAATCTTGAATTCTGTTATGTTTTTATCGTGAAAAGAGGGTTGTGCATTTTGCCCTGGAAAGCTTTGGGGGCTCAGTGGTAAGCTAGAGGCCAGGGAAAACTACATGGAGTCTTTCCATCCATAACAGCACTTGCTTTTCAGTCCTAGTACTTATGGAGTACGTAATGTAGCCTTTCTGACTTGAAACTAGGTATTTTGTTTCCCATTTGAATTACTTTTTAAAATGCATCATCCATCATAGTGTTTTAGCATGTGAATAGCCCCAGTGATTGCAGATTGAATCAGATCAGGGTTTACAATAAGACATCTGTCGAGAAAATACACTTACCAACAATGTAAATATTGTATTCAGGTACAAATGTGAATCCTTTTGAAATTATGCATTGATTTAGAACAAATGAAATGATATTTATCTCCTCTCTCTCTTAGCACTGTATCCTACGATACAGGAATGCTTCCTACCTCCATTATGTGGCTCTTTCTTTAGCGCCTGCATCCTTTCAGACCCCTGGGCTGCAGACGGGAAAAGCAGATTTTTGGGTTGGTGTGAATACCGTGCTTCATGATGGAGAACACATTAGATTGAAACTACTGTAAATGAACTTGTGGGCTAATCTATGTTGGAGTAAGTTTTGGCCCAGTTCATTGGAACCAGCTATTAAAATAACTTCCAGTTAACCTAGCTGCTAAAAAACAGCTCTGCTTCCTGCTGCTGCTGCACCTTTCAGGAGCCATTGCTGGTGCTTGTTGATAGACTGTCTGACTCTTGTGGGCTTTGTGGTGGTGTTTTAGCTCAGGTTCAGGAGACCATGAGTACGGAGGGTCCAGCTGGTTTCCCACTCCTGGACTGCCCTTTACTCCATTGTCCTGAAATTATTTTGGTAATTCCACCTCTGTGATGAAGGCATTGAGGACTTTGTCCTTTGTGCGAGTCCCCAGTGTTCCAAAAGAAGACTTAAAAGCTGTGTACAAAAGCCCTAACACTGGAGGAGCATGCATACAAATATCTAAGTAATCTGTCCAGTAATTTTAATAATTCAAAGTACTTCAAGCTTCCTTGAGCAAAAGCTTCATCCTTTTTGGAGTATCTAGCCCTTCATACCCGAATCTGCGTGGGGGCAGTCAACCAGGTAGGCTACCCTGGTGCATAACAGAATTATCCCTCTGTTTTAATGGAAATCAACTATGGCTACAGGCAGCAAGGTGTTTGTTTAGGTGCCTAACATTTAGCTTTTCAGGTAGAATATTTTGGCTTTCCACTGCGTTCCTCTTTTTTTCTCTTCCTATGTCCAGGAGTAACTAGTACTTGGAGTAGTCTTTCCTATGAAATCCTGTGGCTGGCAATTGCTTGGCTTCCGCCCTTCTGGGCGGGTGCACAGTTAGTCGGGTTGAAAGGTTGGTGCTGACAGGGCTTTACTAGAGTGGAGGAGCTGTGAGTTAGCATATGGTCTCTGGAAGGCTGCAGTAAGCCTCACTGTGGTGATTTCTTTCAGCAGCTCGTTTCTTGTTTATCTTTGTGGATTATTTATTTTTTTGCTTCAGGAATATTCCCCACAAGCCAATTCCTTGACAAGAAAGGTGACCCTTATGATGAATGTGGAGACTCGCTTTTCAAAACATTGCATTAAAACACCTGCTGAAATTATTTTTCTGCACCTATGTATGGCTCTTTCTCCCACCTTTTTCTCTGAAACCAATGTAACATTTCAGATGGTTCTGTCAAAAAGCCGAAACAGCTATGTCAGATTTCTGCCTCATGCTGATAAACTTCAGCCTGACAAAGTTACAGGTAACAGAAATAGGTTTTGCAATCAGAAGTTAGAGAAAGCATATCCACTGTTATCTGAATTGTGTTTTCTATGTGTGTAAAAAAAAAAAAAATAATAAAAAAAAAAAATAAAACTAAACAAACCTAACGCCCCCAGAGAAACCTTTTGCCAAAACAGAACTGGTCCCTGCTTAGGCTTTTCTGTTTAGACAAGTACAAGCTGTTCTCACAACCACTTCAGTTTGTGGAAGAAAGGCTCTTTCAAGCATGAATCCCTTTCTGGAACCCCTCTGTACCTTGGAAGACAAGGATTAAAGATGCCAGGTCTCAGTGAAAAGGTTTTGCACAGTATCAATGAGCTTTATGCTGCATGTTCACACTCTGTTCTGCCTAAATCCAAGACTTGGAAGGACTTTCTGTGGGTTGGGGATCCTTGTGGAGTCAAGGGTGATTCCGTGCTGGAGCATGGAAATCTCTAGAAACCTGGACAGCAAAAGGGGGATTCATTTGACCGTTTCTTGGAAAGCAATAACAGTTCTTCATCTACAGAGCTTTCAGTATTGGCTGTTCCGTATAAATAGATTTATTATGTATAATATCTCATTAACAATGACATAAGCTAGCTATCATAGTGACTGCTTTTTGCGAAGCCATTCACAAAGCACTGAGATGTTTTGCAGCATTGCAAGTTGGTTGTTGTTTGGTTTTTTTTCCCCTAATGATGCTGCTGTTGCATTAAACAATATGAGCTTGCAGTGGCTGCTGGTCTGTGTAACAGCTGTGTGCCTGCAGAGTTATTTTTCAGGCATTGAAGCTGTTCTGTATGCATCTTGTGCTCATGCAAATTTTCAGTCTTTTACTGATTTTGGGCAAGCAAACCCTGTGAAGTAGTCTTACGCTTAAATGTAAAGGCCAAATCCTAGAGCTGTTTTCCACCTAAAATCGGTAGGGCAAGACCTGTAGCCCTTATTCAGTGAAAGGTTTGCTTCTTTGTGGCTGGATCCAGTCCTGCACTTCGTTATTTTCATTCAGTGTGTGTACGTCCCCTCCTTTCTTTCTCCCAAAGAAAATCTGGCAGCTTGTCTGTTCCAGAGGCTGTGAAATATTGGCAGGTTTCAAAACTAAATGTGTCAGCCTCTCTGACAAACAGTCAGTCAGAGGGCAGACGCGTTCTATCGCTTTCTCTGTGACCAGCCAGCTCCATGTGAGAGAGAAACTCTTTCTGTGAAACAAGAGCTGCAACAAGACGTTTCCCTAAGAGCTGCAACACGACATCTCCCAAAGTGCTGCCTGTGAATCTGCGTTAACGTTGGCGACTGCACAGGCTGCACCTCAAGCATACTCTGATGCTACCAGAAAAGGAAAAAAAGTATCAGACCTGTGAGGCTGCAAGTCTTTTCTTTAGGCTATGAAACCCCGTGCTGGCTCTGGAATCATACATGGAACTGCGGTGGGGAGGCCCCTGGTGCAGCTGCCTTTGCCTTGATTCTGGAGGAGCAGACTTGCCCAGTTTAAAATTTTTGAGTTTGCTGCTACGTTGGTGGAGGATTTGGACTTGATGATCAAAAAGGCAGGAGTTTTGTTTTGAGAGGAAAAATGAAGTGTGGTCTTTACATGGCTAACTTCACCCATAGACTCATGTATCTAATGCAATCATAGAATGGTTTGAGTTGGAAGGGACCTTTAAAGATGACCTAATTCCAACCCCCATGCCATGGGCAGGGACACTTTTCACTAGATAGGGTTGCTCAATGATAACATCAGTCAGGTGTGAACTCTGTCCCATGTGTTTGCTAGAATGCGACAGAAGAGTGGTCCTTGGGATCTCTGTCCAGGGTTACGGTGGTGTGGGCAGAGGAGAACACAACAGAGCATTTAACTTGTGCTTCTTGGCCTTTGCTGTAGGACCTGGACAGCCCAGGCATTTAGAGTTGTCCTGAAATCAAATCAATTGCAACTTGAAGGTTTGCAAATGGTAATCTTTTAATCCTGAACTTTTGCCAGCTGCTGGTGCTTCACTGACAAAAAAATTAATTGTTTATAGGTGTTTTTTCAGTTCTGACTAGGAGACCATACACTCAGGGGTGTCTAGTGATGTAGTAGTAATAATTCTGGCAAGACATCGAGTTGTGCGGCCCCTGGTTTATCTGTTGCAAGTGTTCAAGGCCAGGTCGGATGGGGCTTTGAGCAGCCTGGTCCAGTGGAAGGTATCCTTGCCCATGGCCAGGGGCATTGGAACTGGATGATCTAGAAGGTCCCTTCCAACCCAAACCATTCTATCATTTGTCAGAGCTGTCAAAACAGCATCACTTTGGAGGTTCCCTAGCTCAGATATGACATTACTTCATTCGATTGCCCTGTCCTTGCTACCTTTCAAAGATGAGTTCCAGTGTTTCCATTAGCTGGGGAATTTCTGCCAGAAATTATTTTAAGTCTGCGGTGGAATGAACAGTTCATTAAACTGGGAAATTATTTTTAAAGCGTTCAAGAGCCTGGGGCTATCATAACAATCAAGGTTGCAAATTGTGCCCGGCTCTAAGGCATATTTCTTATTATTTAGAAGGATCAGGGATTTGAGTACTGCTTGCAACTTTGCAGACTCAGTGGTTTAGTTTTGAAGTCATTCTTTGGTGGGGCTTTCTTCCATTAAACAAACTTGTAGGTTTATTCGACTATACTTTTTGAGGATGGGAAGAACCTGTGCCCTTTTCTAAACCAGCAGTAACATGCCTTAATATATTAATGTACTTTCACGCAGCAGGGACTAGAAATACTAAAATACCACGAAGCAGATTGTGTGTATTTCTGGTCCACTTGGAAGCAGGAAGTAGAGATCTTTCAACAGATTGTTTTTGTGAGACTGGTAGCCAAATGCTACAGATTTTCAGACTTCTGCTTTAAATAAAAAGTGCTCTAATTGAGGGCATGTTCTTTTTGGTGTCTTTTTCAAGACAGAAGTTGATTTTTAGAGTACCATCTGTAAGCGTTTGGATTCATAGCCTTTTGAATTATGAAAGGTACATGTAGCGCCTTGGGAGCAGTTTACAGTAAAATACATTTATGAAGTAGTATGTAGAAATAGATAAGGGCTACAAAGAGTTGGGGTCCTGGAAGTAAGAGCTGAGTTATTGTGATACCCACCTGAAGTAATTTGTTCATGTTGGGAGGAAATTCAGTGAGTCATGTATATCTGTGGGTAGATGGATGCTGTGTGTCATGTTTTGTATCACGGTATGTTCTTTGCTGCTCTTTGAACATAGAAAAGGAACTATGAATATATCTAAAGAATCCTGACGAATATCTGGCAAATGTAAATGTGCCATAAGCCTGAAACAAGACAGAGGACAGCAGGGATGTCGTGAACGAGTCTTGCCAGTGTTAACTGCTGTGATTGCAATGTATCAAGGCTGATTTTTAGGGAATTCCATTATATATAAGAGATCTTTAAAAAGATTGTCAGAGAATAGTATTTTTCACTAAAGAGAAAAGTAAGCAATATGCATTTTAATAGGGAATGGGAGGATGTTGGGAAGGAGTGTTTTTCTTTCTTTGTTAACACCAGGAAAAAAAAATAAAAAAGGTTTTCTAATGAATCTTGAAAGAGACTAAACTTGGCACCATGGTTCATGATCCAATTTTCAGAATACTTGAACCTCACTGGCAAATAGGCATCTGTTGTATCTTTTACTTCAGGGGAAAACTTTTATGCGTTCAGACAAGAATCACTGTAGATTCATATTCAGCAGATGATGAAAGGGTGCTGAGATGATCTAGTTTCTTCTATTATTCTAACTCATACAGGAGGTTAGCTTTGCTATTGAAGAAGTAATATTTTTCTTGAATATGTTGTATTTACATGCTAAGTTCCTTAAATCACAGAGAACAGTTTTTGTGCATCAGGAAGCTAGAAGACTTCTCAATTAATTTTAATACTATCATTAACCTGTTTTACTACAGTTTTGATAACTTATTTGAGCTGCTGAGTGTAAGGTATAACTAAAAACTGTCGTGTTTATCTTCAACATGTGTCAAGACAATCAGTTTCTCTGGTGACTGTGCAGAAGCTTTTGATCTCTAAATTCATAATGGCGTTTCACTTTCCCTTCTTGCAATGAGAAAAATGTTCACACCTTGGGAAGTGGTGATTATTTTATTCATCATCTGTTTATAAATGATCCCTGGCCATATTTTCTGTTTTTACATGCATTTTTTTAATACATTCTTAGAGCAGTTAAAAGTCTTGACTGTATACTAGGGTGCAGGGTAGGTGATGTATTGCGGTGATACAGTGAAAGGAGAAATGAACCCAGAGAAATGCAGGGTGTTTAATGATGGGGCTCTGTGTTTAAGGATGCTCCTCAATCTACTATTTGCACTAAGAGCACAGGACAAATCAGCAAAGCCAGTTCAGAAAACTGATGTTTGAGTGCAGTGTAGATCCTTACTCTTGCACAAAATCTCTGATAAGCAGGGGAGATGGTATAGCGATGTAGTGTTTTCTGTAGCCCAATGCAAATCTCAGGTGTCTATGTGACAATGAATTGTGAACTGAAATACATTTATTGTGAAGCAATACTCTATCAAAGTGACACAGAAAATATAAATCACAAACTATTTGCCGTCTTCTTGTTTACTTGCTTCAGGGGAAACTTTCCTGCTGATAATTATCCTGTATTTATCATGTTTTTCTGATACTTTGTGTGCTTCTATCTCCAATCTGTGATTATTATGCTAATAATATTTTGAATTCCTGTCTAAAAATGATGTTCATGTGGAGCAGTTGGAGAAACGCAAATGTGAAGGTCTAAAAAGTTACTTTTGGATTTTCCATCATCGTTGTGCAAGATGAAGTGAGAAGGAAAGAAACTGTGAGTGTAATTATTTTGATTGACATTAATGGCACTTTAGTCAAAGTTGAATAAGTAAAATCAAGTTTTAAAAACCAAACTGTGTTCCCATGTCAGCCAGTGTGTGAATGGACAATGTGAATAGCAATAAATATGCTGATTCCTTTGTGAAAGGTTACCATAACGACTTTCAGGGCAAATAATTGTTTAAAATAGGATAAGAAGCAGCACTGAAGTCCCAATAAAGATTAACAGTATTTGAAAATAACCTGTATAAGTTGTCTTGGGCAGCATAAATTGCCTACAGTGGCCATGACACCTTTAAAATGGAACCGTTTTAAATGGAGTTGCTGCTGCTCCCGGTCCCAAAACAATAGTAATTGTAAAGAACTTTAAGGAGGTGGGGAAAAATTCTCTGTAAGTAGGTTTCATGAGATCTGGCTGCTATTTTGATACAGATAAAAAACCTTCCACTTCCTGACAGCCCAAGGGAGATTTGGTATTCATCGCCATACAGAGTAATGAAGTATCTTTTCATGCTGGATTTCTTAGTTCAGGAGACATTCTGTTTGCAGTAATAACGTGGGAAAGGAAAAAAGTCCCAGGTGGAGGCACAGAGCTCTGAGCAGAGGCAGGCTGACTGCTTGGGAACATTTTTTCAAATTATTAGAAATTATTTTGAAGTTTCACAGCAAAAAAAAAAGAAGCTGTAAAGAGCAGATTACCAGAGTATTAAGGCACTGAATTAATATCTTTGTTTATTCTAATATAGACAACTGTTTCATGAAGCAAAATAGAGTAAGTCAATTCAAGTAAAATATACTCTGTACAGGCAGCTTCCTGCACTATTTAGTCTCCTTAAACAATTGATTAACAAGCATTAATGTTATGTTATCACTTCAAAGCACTTAAATCCCTTATTACTTTCTTTGTTTCAAAAGGACTTCAAGAAAGCAAGAAAGGCAGAAACAGGGTGTGAGAGTCAGGGGCTGAGCTGAGCTTTTGTTTGCAGCTCTGCCCATGGATTTGCTGAATAAGATGCATTTGCTGAGCTTCTGCTTTTCCCAGTGGCAAAATAGATACAATCATCTGCACTGTTTTCTTTGAGACTTGGTTTGCTTCTGTTTATGCAACACTTTGATAGCCTTAAGTAGGCAGTTCTGTGGCAGTGCCCCTGGATTTGTAAGATCCTATGGCGATAATTATAAATTGTTTTGATCCAGCATTATGTGGGGCAGGTCACCAGGGCAGGTAGAAAACTTGATAGTCAGTGCTGTGCTGGCACCAGTTCTTGTCAGAATTAGACTGCTATTGACCCAAATACAGCGGTCAAAGACTGGTAGGGAGAAGGTGGCTAACTGTGAGTCAAGTGTGTGATCGGACCCTTGTCCTGACTCCCTTAAGACATCTCCCATGCTTAGCAGGCCAGATGATGAATTTCTCTTCAGAGAGAAAGTCACTTCTCCCTACTTATCGTTAGGAGAATTGCTGAGATGCTGCTCATTGCTAACATCTCTAGGACATGATACACTGTGCTCAGGTCACCTGGTGGGTTACTGCATTTTATATCGGGTAACGAATGGGTCTAGAAGGTTGGTCGTTCCCTCTCCCATGAGGTGGATCGTGGACTAACATAAAAATGATCTTCCTCACTTCATCTTGGTCCACTTCATGGTTTCCTTTGGTGACAAAATGAGTCCATCCAGCCTGAAATCTTCTGCTGTTGTTTGAAGAAAGCTATTTCAGCTGCCTCTCTTTATCCATTGTGTTAAGACTAGTGTCAGTGTGGCAGCTGGGGGTTCGATGGGGCCTT
>Ga0181612_159773_pt1 | contig 12921 bp, 4 predicted proteins | sample HoacroProtozoa21_FD_119630 | JGI IMG/M metagenome (GOLD analysis project Ga0181612, IMG submission 119630) | Hoatzin crop microbial communities from Cojedes, Venezuel. Combined Assembly of Gp0051906, Gp0051904, Gp0051908 | reverse complement strand
TGGACGCGGTCCTGTGCAGCCTGCTGTAGGTGACCCTGCTTCGGCAGGGGGGGTGGGCTAGATGACCTACAGAGGGCCCTTCCAACCCCAAACATTCTGTGATTCTGTGGTGGAAGCTGATTTGGCGTTCTGTGCTCTGGCGTCAGAATTTTATGAAGCACACACAGGCACATGTGCAACATGTACCCACTGGTCCTGGGGCTCAAGCATCATCTTTTCTGTATCCCACTTACCCTACTGTATACTACATTTCCCTCGTGTCCCCTTAATCTCAAGGTGGTATTTCTATAAACCAGTATGTTGTCCTGGAGAATAAACGCAAACATTCAGACAAAGCTTCCTGTGCAGTATCTGTGTGTGTGTGATGTGAAAGCTTTGTGTTTTAAATGGCTGAGTATCAGAAAAGAACAGGGGAAGTACTTGTTTTCGTAATCCCAGGTTCTGATTAGATTTCTTCCAGGGTAGGCTGAAGTTCTGTGAATCATTAGCATGTCTTTTTTAAGCCCTTGCTTATGCAAAAGTTTCAATGAATTAGAAAAGGTCAAAAGCGTTGGTAGTAGAAAGAGGAGAATCCAGGGAATTAAAGGCTCATCAGCCAGGCTTAAGTGATATGATTTAAAAAAGAGAGAGTTTTTAAACTCCATTTATTTAGCATTATTTTTTCTTTTATTTTTTGACATATTATAAGGCTTGGGTATGGAAGTGGCGGATGTGAAAAGCATTATTTAAAATCAGTACATCAGACAGCCTCAATCAAAGTAGAGAAATGCAGTCTGATTATTCAACTATGCTAATAGTCAATGTCCACAGTAAGCTGGAAAATTTATTGAGTTGGCTTGCCGTCAGACTAGAAGAAATGGATTTTGCTGGCATCTGTCATAAATTTGCTGCCTAATAATGAAATTATTTTCATTAATATCCTGGGTATGTTAATTTCTCTTCGGTGCTATTTTCTGGGAGGCATCCACCCTGGAATTGTATCTGAATCAGTCAGTGTCTGACCTTTGCCCCAAAGCAAGGTGAAAAGAAAAGCTCTGAAAGTAGCCAGCTTCATTACATTCATTATGCTATGTTTCCAGTTTAGTTGTAGGAGCTGATAGCAAGTTTGAGGCAGTATATGTAATTACAGTTCATCCAATAGTGCTTAAACTCCTGTTCATTGTGAAGATGTGGCATTGCATGCTGCAACCTCTAAGCTGACTTGAAGGCAGAACATAGTTTCTACAGCGGTTCTTGGTCTTTAGCGTGTCATGATACAACATTAGTAACCCTGCTACACTTTCAGCCCTCCAGTAATGCATTCTTAGAACGGCATTTTGCAGCCACACCACTTTGTGTGCTCACATATGAGCAAAGGAACACCCAGAGTTCTTGACCACAATCAACAAAATAGTCAGGCTGTTCGTAAGAGTGAGAAGTATTTATATCTGCTTAGGAACCAACCAAGCAAGCATCATATTAGACTAGAATCATTAAATAATTAAGGCTGGAAAGGACCTCAGGAGGTCAATAGTCCAGTCTCCTGCTCAGATCAGGTTCGGCTATGAGGTCAGTTAAGGTTACTCAGGGTTTCATAGCCAAGATCCTCAAAAACCTGATCTAAGTTGGTCCTGCTGTGTAGAATGTTGAAATAACTGATCTGAAGAAGTCACCTCCCACCTAATTTACAGTGATTCAGATTTCTTCATACTCTTTTCTGCTTAAGTATTTGTAGTCTGTGTAAGCCATGGGCATTTCTGGTTTTTAAATTGGTTTTAAAAAATTATCTTCAGTATAGGTATGGAAAAGACTTCATAGTTTTAAATGCCACAATAATATTTGTAATTATTATTGAAGCACTACGGTTTGTGCCTGACTACTACACCGCTTCTTTCCTAGGCATGGCAGGCCTGCAAACAGAAAGGGGAGCTGAGACATCCCAAGGTTAGTTAAACTTTATTTCTCCTTTTCTAGTCATGGTTCATGACTTCAGTGCTGGTGTATTTTATATTTTTAGAAAGGAAATTTTGCTAGCAATCCTACTTTGTAATAGGGTTTTTCTTTTTTTCATAAGTAAATAGAAGCACAGGCTTTGAGAAAGCATGAGTCTTTGGATCCAGTGCTGAGTATTTGAGGGCAATCCCTTACATAGTGCCTTTCACAGATGGATCAACAGTGGCCAGAGGGTTTGAAATTCTAGCTGAAAAGGGAAATTGAGCTGTAGTTGAAATAAACTTTTTAATACACATAAATAGGTCTTTTTTTAAGGAAACACATAAATCATGCCCCCTACCAAAAAAAACCAAACAACCTCTAAAAGATGGAAGATCTTTTTGTGCATCAGTCACAAAACACAGTAGTATGTGCACGATAACTGCCTCCAGTCTTTGTTTTGTATGTAGAGGAGAAAACTGTCTTATTTCTGTGCTTTATGAACACCAGAATGTGACATACACTGAGTTATAATGAGTAGCCAAGACAGCCAGAATCTGTCTGATAAAGTTGCGCATCTGGATTATGAAGTTCTGGGTTTTTTGGAAGAAGTGTCCATGTTAAAGTAAATTCTGTAGATGCAACACAGAGGATTTGGACTTGTGGGTTTATGTGAACAATTTAGATGAACCACAGGTGTGCTGGTAGTAACCAAAGTATAGCTTATTAGTCAAATATATAATTGTCCTATATTTTCATACATGTCATAATACTCGATTCAGATGGATGCAAAGAAAGCTGTGAATTGAGATCAAATTCTTCCATCGCTGTGTATAACTATTATTTTTGTCTACACAGAGGAATATGAGAGAAAGCTTACTAGCAGTAGAACAAGTTTCTAACAATTTCTGCATTTGTATTTTTCACTTTCTTTTGCAGGAAGAGCTTGAGTGGGGCCGGTCAAATTGTGTTCATATCAAGAAGGTCAGAGAGGTAAGATGAAATACATAATAATTTTTATGAGCAGAAGGACTTGACTTTTGTTATTTTCTACAAATGTTACAATCTTGGATAAGCCTGCTATATTCTTATTAATATATATAGATCTATATTTTCTTCAAATTTTTGTTTCTTTAGGGGAGGAGAGATGGTGCTATTCAAAGTTGTCAGAGAATATTGGGTCTCCACGTACAATTAAGATCACACAGAAGCTTTATTGAATATGGTTGTAGTGAGCAAACGTTTAGGCAGCGTTTCCCCCTCTGCTTCTCTCTCAAGTGGTTGCAGAAACCTCATTTACATAGGGTTTCAAGGAGAGGAAAGTAGTGAGGAAAATGATTGTAATGTTGACAAAGCCAGGTGTGCATTCTTGTGAAGAATGGACTTCAGATAATCGTTTATGTGTTAGTAAGGCCAAGTACCCGTGCCTGGGAGCGATGGACTCTGAAGTAGCTTGTTAACTGCCACAGCTGACACTATGGAGAGATGGCTCTAGGTGGAGCCTGCAGGAGTGGCACATCCAGTATCACCTCAGCTCGGAGCTGGGAGGTAGGAGCAGTCAGACTGCTAGCCTTTAGACGAAAGGTATTTCCCTTATGTTAGGATAAACAAAGTGGTGTTAAATTATTAACAGTTTAGCTTTTAACATTTTTTGAGACCTCCAGTATGATTTGCTAATTCTATAGGTCCCTCAGATCCACCGGTTGTGGTGTGCTTGCTGTCTGTTGTTCTGTAACTTCTGCCTTGGGATCATTTTAAGCAAATACAGTCATAGAACGAGGACTGGACTTGAAAATTTGTGGGGCTTTATTGCTGACATGACTGCGGTAATAAATGAAAACACTGCATTGCAAAGGGCTTCATACTTCATGTGATATGTTGAGAGGGGAAGGAAGTAAAACTCCTGAATACCTGTGCCCATTATTCCAGCGGTCGTACCTTTGGCATGAGCAGTGTAGGGCCTGTGTTCAAGAAGCACAGGAAGAAGAAGAAGAAAAAGCTTTTCATAGTCAGCAACTATGTGGACAAGACATGCAAATAGTTTTTGAGCTTGTATATCTGATATCAAGGAAAAAAAGATGAGAAAAAAGCAAATTGCATAAAACTAGAGAGCTGAAGGATCAGCCTTATATGGTAACCTCCTGGGTAGTTGGTGTTCTCTTACCTCACACTTCAGATACTAATTTGGTAATTCCTTGTGTGGAAGTGGATTTGCAGAACTGAGGCAGCCGCACAGACTGGTTTCTGCTAGTTGTCCTATGAGGAAAATAACAGGAGTTTAGTATCCTAAAACTGCCAGCAGCAGAAAGGAAAATGTAGATATGAAGCAGCTGAGCATGTGGTCAGTTGCAGACTGTACTTTTCTACATTTGCTCCAAAATCAGCTGGGACAGTGAAGGTATTCACTGTGTGGTTGGAGGACCAGTGGCTGCTTATGGAAGCTGCTTAGGAATGTGTAGGATTGAAAGTTTTAACAGGGCGTGTTCTGCTGTAGGGTCTGAGTTTGATCTCACTTCAAGTCACCGTGGTTTTTTGCTGAACTGAGGGTGCAGCATGTGTAGTCATGGCTGCAGTTAGGAGCAGAAGTCCAGATTGGTGTTAGTGTGTTTTTTACCTTTTAAGATACAAACCCAAAATGACTGAAATGGATTATCAGTATATAATCTTGTAAAAGATTATTTCTGTTCTTTTGCTGATTTTGTTCTCTATCATCTATGCATAATATGCTTTGCGACTACAAAATTATAAAGAGGTGTCAAGAAAACTGCTTGAGTCATAGAACTGAAGTTATTTGTTGAAGCAGAGGTGCTAAGAGGTGTATTAGGTGGAATGCATACTACTGTTGCCTGAAAAGGAAAGGGAGTTTGCCCACTTGTTTAGACTTTTAGTAACAGATTTTATTTTAATTTGTGGATGGTTTTGATCTGTTTAATGTGTAACTTAAAGTTCAAATTTCAGGTGGCAGAGTTATTTCACAGCTTGAAAAACCGAGTCAGAGCATTTAACATGTATGTTAATGCTCAGCCATCTGTTATGGATCAGGAATCTGTATACAAACAACGCTTTATTTTGCAGGTAATGCTTTATTAACTCTTCAGGGGAGAGCCATTATTTACAAAATCTTTAACTGGATTTTTATATACTAATAGTGATGAACTAGTATTACACCCATCTTTCACAATTTTCAGTAGATTTTGAGATTGCGGGTGGAAAAAAAAAGTAATTCTTTTTGATAACTTACAAGGACAACTAATACTATTTTAATGGTTCAAAATTTACACTAATTTGGTCCTCTGGCTGTCCCTTCACTGCTGACAGTACATCAAAATAAAACCAAGTCATTCCGAGATGAATGAAACTACGTATCTAGACAAATCTTTGTTAAAGTCATGAAAATAATCTAAAGAAGGATGGTTTGTGGTGGAAGGCTCAGAATGAACAATTTTGAAAATGATGTTTTCACTTGTTTTGAGTGCTCTATTTGGACCACCAGTGACTTGGTTAGTTATTTAGGGAAAAAAAAAAAACATGTCTTTCAGCTATTGTAACTGTCAAATTTCCAGTTAAATTTCTTGTCTTATTTGGACTGATTGGAAGTGATTTTATTTTCACAGACTGATTTATTGTTTCAGTGGCAATTAGTTTAACTGTGTGAGCAGTGAACTTTTCAGACCTGAATTGTTAAATACTGTAAGGTGTAACATGAAAACTGAACAAGTTTCATGTAGTTATTTTATCTGAATTTATTTTAAATTGAGGCTTCTCTTGATATCAGGGCTAGCAATTACGCTTTCCTTACAGCAAGTCTGAATACAAAAATATTAGTGTTGTGAAATTGTTCCAGAAGTTGAACTCTTTTCATGAAAGTATGTTTTTAAGGATTTGCATGAGTTAATGTTTAGTCCAAAATGACAGCGATTCCTGGAAAGAGACAGGAAAAAAATCTTCATATGAAGATCTGGCAGTATCTCTTTATGTTGCTAGCATATCTCTTCTCAAGAAACTGAATATAATCTGCTGTGTTTTACAAAATATTCTTCTCAATTTCAGGTTGTGATAGCTGGTGCTTTCTATCCAAACTACTTTACTGTTGGAAAATGTAATGAAGAAAATGCTGTGAGAAACCTTGCTGGCAGAGATCCAAGAACCACTGTAATGGTATGTTAAGAAGGTGAATGGCGTAATAAAGAATGAAGTAATAAAAATACGTAGTGTTTGGGTGGTATTTTCAGTTTTTTTTCTGTCATGGCAAGGACAGAAATAATTATCTACTCTGATCCTCACTTGGTAAGTTGTCTTCTCTCACATCTCTCTTTCTTCAAATATAGCAAACATTGTGTGGGTGGGCAATTTTAGAAAAATTCCTACTAAGAAGTACCTCTGTGCATTTTATTGCTAGTCTTGCACAGACAAACAATTTCATAAAACTGTTAAAAGATTTGAAAAATAGAACAAGATTGTCAAAGGTACTTTTTAGTTATGAAATGTGTTGTTGCAACTCTAATGTTACTTTTTTATAATTTCCTACTTGATAGTGCATGGCATACATGCTTGTTGCTTTAAGGTTACTCAGGAATTGCACTGTGCTTTCTCTTTATGTTCTTCTTCTAGAAATATTTTTTTTATCTGATTGAGTAAGTCCAAGTTTGAAATGACTGTGTTGATTTTGCTAAATGGTACACAGTCTAAACTAGGAAAATATTTGATGTGTCTGAACTAGGTATAACACTGTAAAATAACAATGACCTGTGCTTCAAGGAAACAAACCTACAAACCGGTGAGCCGCAAAGAATAGACTTGTATTGACACAAGAGAACATAGTTAGATGAAGAGGTGGGAGAGAAACTCGTTAAAGCTTACTGACAAGGAATTTCTTACAGTTCACTGCTTACCCAAGAAGGGAGGCTAGTTCTGTACTGAAGGAGGTGCTGGCATGGGAATATGTGTGCACAAACATATTTGTGTATGTTTTTGAAGTTTTTTAACATAGTGTTTCAAGATACAGAAGAAAAAAAAAAAAGTCCTGTTTAACAGACTAGACTCAGTTTTGTGGAATAAAGACAAGATCAGTCTTGCCACAGCAAAATTGATAAGGATTAAACTATTAAATTTAAGGAGCTATTTACTTTTAATGTATGTGACTCTTAATCTATTCATACATCAACTGCTTGTTATCGTAAAGGAGGAGGTAGCTGCTGTATCTTCATCAGTTTAAATGATCTTCCTGGGCACAAATGCTCCAAGTTCCTCAAGCTCTTAATGTAAGAGACTCTTCTTATAGTTGTATGATGCTCCCAATGGTGTGTGCCAAGGATATAAAAGGCATTTATTCCTCCCACTCTCTGGTCTCTCTAAATAATCTTGTCTTGAGGCGGTTTCTGCAGTCTGACCTGGACCATGTTTTTGACCAACAGCTGATTTTAGCTCTGACAGGACTTGCAAGGCTATAGCTTGTCCTGTTTCTCAGGCCGTTTGCACTGCCTAGGTTGTAGTTCTCAGTGGTGGACAAGGACACATCGCAATCCGTTACTTTTCTGTTACAGACAAAAAGAGGGATACTAGACAGCTTCTAGGAAAAATTATCAGAGAAATTTATATATATATATATAAAAAATTACAAATGAAGCTGCTTCATTTATAGTTAGAGAAACAAAACAGCTGCTGGTTCAAGGCAGTAGAGCAGCATTAGCAGCAAAATTCTGATTTTACTGACTTTTCAGATTTGTGACATTAGGATAGTATATAGCATTTTCGGAATTTGGCATGTAGAGTGTATATCAGTATTGCAGCTCCAGTGAAGGAGGAAGCTAACTGTTTAGGTGAACTTAATAATGCATTAAAATAATTGAATGTATCCAAGTTTAACTTATTTTTCATAACAGCTGAAGAATATTCCTCCCTATGGATATCTGTACCATAAACAGTTGCAGTCTCTGTTTAGACAATGTGGGCAGGTAAAATCTATTGCCTATGATGGATCAAAGTAAGTATAAAAGACTTTAAGTATCCTGCCTTTCTCATGCTCTCAGTTATGAATCTAGTAATCAATTTCTTTGTCAACGGTGCACTGACAAAATTACATTTCTTCTCATCTTGTTGGAATCAGTAGTTTATTTTTAGTGTATTGGCTAGAGTAAGAAAGGTGATTTTTGAAGTTTGATAGACAGTGTTCGGAATAACATTGGGTGAGCTAGCTGTGTTAGAGACCGCCTTCTGTTTTGTCTCTTCTGTTATGTAACAGTGGACCTTAACTGCAGCGTATCTGTGTGTATTTCTAACTTCTGTGCTGAATTTAGTTTATTTGTACAGTCAGATGGCTTTGCACAAAATGCGTGCGACTGGCTGTTTTAGTTAATCTTCTTGCTAACTTTGGACTGTAGCTGCCCAAAGGTGAATTCATGTAGCCCTTCTTAGACCTTTTCCAATTTTTAATTGTTTTTGTATTCACATACATTATCACATTCTTTCTCTTTAATATTAAATACGCTCACTAAATTTGGTATGCACTTGTGAGAGTGTTAGAAAATTTTCTTATAACCATCATCGTAATTGAAGTTTGAAGGTACATGAGCGGAGTAGGCAAAGCCTGTGAGGAACCTACTTATTTTACTGTTTGCTGGCCTGTTAAGATAAAGACAAGGAGAAGAAATGATGGCTTTGTGGGGTTTTCTTTCGTTGGGTTTTGATTCCTCATCAAGTGTTTATTGCAATTTTGTTTGGTGGGTTTTTTTTGAACAGGGCTTTCGTGGAGTTCTCGCGTAACGCAGTGGAGGGCTTTAAGGTTCTTCCTGCAGTGTACCTGTCAGTCAAGATGTCACAGACGAAAATTCCTCTTGAGCTGAACGTTCACTATCCAGATGATATTGAAAGACAATTGCAAGATGTGAGAGCTGCAAGTATGGAATCTCTAAGGTAATTGTATTGCATATGGAAAATGGGTTTCTTCACAGCTTAAAGTTGAAATGAGGTTTGTAGGATTCAATGAGAGTTTCCTTGGAAGCATCACCGAGGATGACATGTTAGATTCAAAAAACCAGATGTGTAAACTTTGTATAAGCAGAATGTACTTGCAGGACTAGAAATAACATGATTGTCTTAAATATTCCTTTATAGTTCAAGGTGTTTTACTGTGTAGAACTCCCAAGTATACACTTTTTTAATGTTCTAGTCCATTTGCTTTTGGCATATGGAAATACAGATGTACACAGTGATTTCTGTTCATGCTAGAAACAATGTGAGGGTTGCTAGAACCAAAATAAATAAGGAATGGCATTTGGGGATATAAAAGAAAGGGAGGGAAAAGGAGTGTAACAACAGAAATCGGGTGGAAATGTAGCAACATAAGGTGACAAGGCATAATAGAAAATACTGTTGAGGAGTGCAGTGTAGTGAGTCTGTTTGGTCCACACCTGCTTTTGCTAGAAAAACCTGGCATGTGGGTTTCATTGTTATTACATGCTGTCTGTCATTCTAAGCTTCAGGTCATACAAGCAACTTGCTAAAGTGGTAATCTGCCTAGCTCCTGATTGGTCTGCAGCGATTTTAATATTTTAAAATAAGAAATCTAAAATAGGAAAGGAGGAATGAACTGAAAGGGTTAAAGTGCAGGTGAACACTTCCAGTTGATTGTACTTAGTTTTTAGTAGAACATGTTAGCAGTTTCACTGTGCCCAAAACAGCACTTAAAATCTTTGTGAAAACTGGTTCTTGAGGGACTCAAGAAAGAAGTCTTCTAGGTTGGAAGACTAATTTTAGAGTTCTTAATTTCTGTCAAGTAAAAGGAATATTGTATGTTAAAAAAAAAATACTGAATTTATCTTAGTGCTGTAGTGTACTCAATTTATTGTTTAAAAAATAAGCTTAGAAGGCATACCATAGCAAAAAGCCTCACAATTTAACCTTAATTCATTGGATTTCTAAAAAATTGATGGACAGTTGCTTCTTGGTATGTACCTTCCTGTGTTTGGTCATAACGGAATTCACATAGTTTTTCTGCAGTATTTTGGTTCTGTGTGATCATTTTATGTTCTAATTTAATATATTTCTCAGTAAAAGTCATTAATCACATAAACGTGCTGTAGGGAAACCTTGGGAAGCAAATGAAAGCAAAACAATTGAACTCGTAACTTTTTGCTAGTGAGTGAAGTGTTGACATCTTTGTTCCATTAATGTTTTAGAGTAAATGTGGACTGTCAGAAGCAGACAGTGGAGCCTGTGGAAATTTCATTTGGTACTTTACACCAGTCAAAGATGATCCCAAATCGTCTTCTGCCCATCAATATAACAGAGGTAGGAATGTTCTACATGTGAAGTAAGTCATATTTAATAATTGGTACCTAGATAACTTTTCAGAGGTGAATATTGGACAAGCTTAAAGGAAAAGAATGGGTACCAATAATGTTTTCAGCACAGAGGTATCGGTAAGAGGTATGGTTAATAGTCTTCGTCTATTTTGTAGTAGTTCTGTGTTAAAAAGTACTGGCAAATTTCAAATTTTTTAATTTATTTGCACTTGGAAAAATTTGTGGGATTCGCTGGCAGTAAATATTAGCTGGAAGTAGGCATGAAAGTCAAGAGGATTAATGGGAGAGGTGAAATATTTAGGTACGCTATAGAAATGAGAATCAGTAGGTATTTGGGGCATTTGCCTGGTTATTAGTTGGCAGTTTTCTTCTGAAACTGTAGATGTGAGAAATGAGATGAATTAACAGTACTGCATGCTCATTCAGAAAAGTATTGCATGCATAAAAGATGGTGTGTTAGGGGAAAATTATATATATATATAAAATATTTCTGAAATCTGAAGCTGAGAATTTTTAAATACTGTGTTATCATCTTCTCAACAAAATGAGCAATAGCAAGCAATATGTATGCTGCTGAAATAAAAACAATAATAGACTACTAAGCTAGTGAAAATTATAGGCTGAAGTATTAAAACAGCTCTTGATAGTGGTGATGTGTTTTGCAAGTGCAGAAAAGTGCAGCGAAGTCTACTGGCTCAAAAATGTTCGTGGATTTGATCAGACACATTCCAATCACTTAGCTACCTATGCTACTTCTGTTTTATATGTCATCATTAGCGATTGTATGTATTGTAAATAAAAATTCTTTTTTTTATCCCGAGTTTTCAGTATATGATCAGAAATGGTATAGGAGTTCAGTAAGCCATTTGAAAAGATGACTGATTTTATTCAATTTGATTTAAATAGTGGTGTGTTCTTTTCAGTTTCCTAAAGGATGGCTAATCATAACAGTAACAATGCAAATTTGCTGATAGATGTAGCTAACTGGTATTCTTTCACTAGTAAGAAAATGGCATCGTATCTATATGTATCTGTCTAATCAACTGTATACCTTATATTTTCTGTGTTAATTTTGTTTAGAAAAATGGAATCAATCTTCTATTAATTTTCTGTATTTTAGTAATGCTTATATCAGGGTCTATTTAGATGGAAAGTGTATTGCAATTGCACAGCAATTTTAACATTTTAAAATAACATCTAATTACGAGAGAGAAATGCTTCACCGCTTTAGTGTGGTATGAGAACATTTCTATGTGTGTGTCAGGAGTAGGAATGCTTTCATGTATTTTGCTCAGATATGTTTTGTGTTTGATGTAGAAGAATAAACTAATATGAAATCTGATATTTTCTAATTTTTATACTTTCAGATCGTGGAAGTTGGACACTTCTGGGGTTACAGGACAGATGAAAAAAACAGGACTGTACTCCAGGCTCTAACTGCTGAAATTAACTACCAGAACCTGATGGATTTGCCAGTACCTCCACATCCAGAGTTGGTTTGTCTGGCACCATTCACTCAGCTGGAGAACACAGTATACTATAGAGCTCGTATTCTGTATGTTTGTGGAGATTTTGCCAAGGTACAATAATATCTTGTGTCATATTGAATTGGTAGGATGTAATTGGGTTAACAGTCTTGGAGCTATGCATTATTTTTTACAAAGCACTATGTTCATGATAATTATAAATATTCCAGTAAAGAAATCTGTAGAACTAGAACTAAAATAAAAACTTAATAGAATGTCGCCAGCATAGATGAAAGTTTTTTTCCAGATCACAGGAGTATTTTAATATTAAATTGAGAAGCTGTGGTTGATACAGTAAAGTGTCTTGTGTGCTGAAGCAGAGCGAAGCAAAATGAAGGCTAAAACCTCCCGTAACTTTGAACACACAGTAAGGAATGCGTAGATCGGAGTGCAGTGCTGCATTGCTGGTAGCAACCCCATCACTTGCTCTTCATAAATACATTGAGGTCCATCTGAAAAGTAAATTTCTTGCCCCCACTGTATTGGCAATTTTCAATCATTCATAGCCAGTTCATCTAAGCTTGTTCTGCCCGTGTTTCTTCCCCTGGTTTACATAGGTGGTTGTCTTTTCCTGCAGTTTTCTCTCCCCTCCAATTTCTTGTCTGTCTTTTTCTTGCCAGACTTTATTTTGCTAATTGAAGCAAGCTACACTCTTTCTCATCTCACATGCTATATTGGCTCTCAGTTCACCTGGTCTCCACCGCACTCCACTATTTTGTTTTGACCTCAGTTTTCTGAAGCGGAATTTTGCATGCTCCGGTACTTAAGAGTTCTGCCTTTACTTATGCAATAAGGCTAGTATTCCTCTTCCAACATGGTTTCTCCTCTGCATTCAAAAGTATTTCATGTGGCACATGCCACACTTGCCTTTTCATTGCTTTTTTTGCATGGACCACATCTTGGCATTTTATACTCAGTTCTGTTACCTTGGTATTTTCCAGCTAATTAGAATTTGTAAACAATAATGGAACGTTTATAGCAGAAACTGTTAAAAATTCCAAAGGATATGATCTTATATTTCATACCATTTGGTTTTCCGCATTCCTGTTGAGTTCTCAGGTCCTTTCACTCTGATGTTCTTATATCCATGTTTATGTTGCTGACTTCTGTATCATCAGCAAATTCATCACAATATTTTGGCTTTTTGTGCCAAGATCAGTAAAGGAAATCAGTGCCACAGA